>ENA-ORSL01000027-ORSL01000027.1-human-gut-metagenome-genome-assembly--contig:-NODE-27-length-155126-cov-8.696436_pt1 | contig 155126 bp, 158 predicted proteins | sample MGYA00242190_ERZ509157 | MGnify/ENA primary metagenome ERZ509157 (study PRJEB26280, sample SAMEA2338664) | human gut metagenome | biome: human gut; feature: human-associated habitat; material: faeces... | reverse complement strand
CCGCGCCGTGACCGAGCCGCAGCGAGACGCTGTCGCGAAGCGACTGAGGGGTCGCCAGAGTAACGACTTGAGCAGAGTTCAAAAGAAAAGATGCACCTCCCCCAATCCCCACCACGAAAGGAGACCCAACATGCTCATCCCAGACCTGCCCGCGCCCGCCGTGACGCGGGACAGCACCACGATTTTCGCCGGACTGCGCTTGTCCGGCCGCCCCGCGGACGGCGAATTCGTCCGCACCGAAAACCTCAGCACCGACCGCTACCCCCTCCTCGCCCCGCGCCGCCCGCGCGCCGTCGCCGCCGCGCTCACCGACCCCGGCGGGCTCATCGAGAAGGACGCCCTCGGCTATGTCGCGGACGGCACGCTCTACTTCGCCGGCGCGCCCACGCCCCTGACCGGCCTTACCGCGGGCAAAAAGCAGCTCGTCGGCATGGGCGCGTACATCTGCGTGTTCCCTGACAAAAAGTACTATAATACCGCCGATTCCTCGGATTACGGCAGCATGGACGCTGAATTTGTCCTGACCGGCACGGTGAGCCTCGCGCCCTGCCGCTACGACGGCAGTCTCTATTCCACAGAGCCGACCTCCTCCGACTCAGCCCCCGAGAACCCCGAAAACGACGCCCTCTGGCTTGACACCGGCAGCGGCGCGGCACCCGTCCTGCGCCAGTACAGCGCCGCGCTCGACACCTGGGCCGAGGTCGCCACGCCCTGCACCCGTGTCACGCTGACGAGCCAGGGCAGCGTTCCGGCGCTCTTCGCGCAGTACGACGGCGTGAGCGTTGCCGGCCTGCCGCTCGACGAGCTCAACGGCGAAAAGCTCATCTACGCCCTCGGCGGCGCATCCGGCAGCGCGCCGGAGAGCGACTACCTCGTCCTGTCCGGCGTCTGCCCCGCGAGCGCGGACTACGAGGGCGTCACCGTCAGCGTCGCGCGCCGCGTGCCCGACATGGACTACGTCTGCCAGTGCCGCAACCGCCTCTGGGGCTGCCGCTACGGCAACGACGGCGCGCAGAACCTCAACGAAATTTACTGCTGCGCCCTCGGCGACTTCAAAAACTGGAGCCAGTACCTCGGCCTGAGCACTGACAGCTGGCGCGCGTCGGTCGGCTCCGACGGCGCGTTCACCGGCGCGGCGGGCTACCTCGGCCAGCCGGTTTTCTTCAAGGAAAACTGCATCCACCGCGTCACAGTGTCCGCAACCGGCGCACATTCGATAGGCGAAACGCCCTGCCGCGGCGTCCAGAAGGGGAGCGCAGAGAGCGTCGTCCTCGTCGGCGACAGCCTGTTTTACAAGTCCCGCGCGGACGTCTGCGTGTGGCAGGGCGGCTTTCCGGAATCGGTCAGCGAGGCGCTCGGCGCGGAGCAATACACCGACGCCGCCGCGGGCGCGCTGGGCGGGAAATATTATATTTCGATGAAAAATTCCGCTGGCGAGTGGGGGCTGTACGTGTACGACAGCCTGCTCGGCATCTGGCTGCGCGAGGACTCGCTGCACGCAGTTTCCTTCGCCGCCGTAGACGGCGAACTGTTCTGCCTCGATTCCGACGGCCGCCTCATCGCCCTCACCGGCAGCATCGGAACGCCGGAAACGGGCGTAAATTGGAGCGCAGAGAGCGGAATAATGTACTTTTTGCAGCCGGAGCATAAGTACCTGCACCGCCTGAGCCTGCGCCTGACGATGGGCGCGGGCAGCAGCGTCAAGGCCGAGATCGAGTACGATTCCTCGGGCGAATGGGAGACGGCGGGGCAGCTCTCGAACACCGGCACGGAGCGCCCGCGCGCGATGGAGCTGCCGCTCCTGCCGCTCCGCTGCGACCATCTGCGCCTGCGCATCTCCGGCAGCGGCGACGTGCGCCTGCACGCGCTGCACCGGTATCTTGAGACGGGGAGTGAGCTGTAATGTACGAGCTGCCGCCGATCCTGAGCGGCTCTGCGGAGTCGCAGCTGCGCGCGATGCGCGATTATCTTGTCCGCATTTCACAGACACTTCCGACCGAGACGACCCAGCCCGCCGCCGCGCAGACCGGCGCGGTAAGCCCGCAGCTCGCCGCCGCTCGCGTGGTGGATTCGAATCCCACCGGCAGCGGGCAGGCAACACCAAGCAATTATCCGCGCCTGCGCGCCCTGATCGAGAAGACCGCGGGCGAAATTTATTCGCACGTTGACGCGATAAACCGGCAGCTCCGCGCGGACTATGTCGCGCGCTCGGAGCTGGGGGAGTTTGAGGAGCGCGTGACGGCGGGGATGGAGGCGACGGCGCGCGGCGTGGTCGAGGACTACGATTATGACGCGCGGCTGACGGCGTCGGACGAGCGCGCGGGGCGCATCGAGGAGCATCTGCGGAGCCTGTCGGGGCAGATACGCCGCGGGCTGATCACGGATCCGGAGACGGGGGAGCAGGTGCTGGGCATCGCGATCTCGCAGCGGCTGAGCTTCACGGGAGCGAGCAGCAGCCACGAGGGCGAGACGTACTACGAGCTGTCGCCGGGGCAGACGCTGGGCATGTACACGTCGACTGGCTGGCAGTTCTGGATAAACGGGGCGCGGCGCGGGTGGTTTGACAGCGTGGACGGCACGCTGCACGTCGCGGCGCTGCAGGTGGAGCAATCGCTCCGCCTCGGCGACTCCTGGGTCGTCAGCACCGCCGGCGGGTTTGGAATAAGAGTCGATAAATAATAATGTACACGGGACGGCACAGAGGCCGTCCCCTACAAGAAAATTGCGGATTCCGCACCGATTCAGAATGTAGCCGCACGCCCCAATCAACCCCGTAGGGGACGGCCTCTGTGCCGTCCCGCAAATCTTGCGCCTTGCGCTAACGTGTAAATCGGCGCCCCTCCCCCTCACCCCCGACCCAACCACGAAAGGAGACACCCATGTCATACACCCTGACCTCGACCTCGCGCGCGGCGTACCGCGGCGGCGTCGACACCTCGACCGCCTACGCCGGCTACGAGATCACCCCCAAACTCAGCCGCGTCGTGCGCTACGCCTTCACCGCCCCCGCGCAGGGCGTGTCCGCCCTCAGCTTCTCAGTCGCAAACGTCGCCCGCGCCTACCAGTACAACAACTTCAACGGCATCAGCTTCGCCGTCACCACCTCCGACGCCTCCCACCGCAACGCCGTGGAGGCCGGCGGCTTCGAGGGCCACGCCGCCCCCGTCGCGGGCAACGGCACAAGCTACACCGTCTCCGGCTCCTGCGAGGTCAACATCGCCCCGGGCGCGGCGTTCTACCTCTGGTTCTTCCCCGCCGAATACGCCCACTGCCTCTGGAGCTTCGCAAACCTCGGCAGCTTCACCGTCACCTGCGAGGCGGGCGCGGCGTCGTTCGCGTCGATCGACTCGGCGGTCGAGACGCTCGGCACGCTGAGCGCATCGGCCGGCACCGCCACCGCCGCCATGACCCACCGCCTCACGCTCTGCGACGGCGAGACGGCGCGCCTGACCTCCGAGCCGTTCACCGGTTCCGTGAGCCTGACCGTCCCGCGCGCGATCTTCGCGGCCTACCCGACCCGGACCGCCCTCGCCCTGACCGCGCGGCTGCAGGCGTATTCCGACGCCGCCTGCACCATGCCCTACGGCGCGCCCGCCGAGGCCGCCGTCAGCGTCACTGCCGACGCGGGCATGGCGCCGAAGCTGCCTGCCGCCGCCGTCACGAGCAGCATCGTGAACTCCGGCACAGTCGCTGCCGCCGCGACGGGGCAGAGCCGCGTCCGGTTCAGGCTGGATTCGACAAAGTTCGACTTTTCCGCCGCACCCGGCGCGTCCACGGCCTCGGTCACGGTCAACGGCACGGCGCTCGCCGCTCCGGCGTATGAATATCTCAGCCCCGTGCTGACCGCGAATTCGACAAAATTCGACATCGTGCTGACCGATACGCGCGGCCGCCGCGCGGCCTTGAGCCGGACCGTCACCGCGCAGAGCTACGCGCCCCCGTCCATCACCGCGGTCACGGCGCAGCGCTGCGATTCGGCGGGTGCGGCCGACGAGAGCGGAAAGTACGTAAAGCTGAGCGCGTCGGTGGTGTATTCGGCGCTCGGCGGGGCGAACGCGGTGAGCCTGAGCGCGGCGTGGCGGTATCGCGGCGGCAGCTACGGCGCGGAGACTGCGCTGACGCCGGACACGGCGAAGCTGCTGGGCGGCGCGCTCGATCCGGATAAAACGCTGGAGCTGCGCATCACGGCGACTGACGGCTTCGGCCAGAGCGCGCTGCGCACGGAGATTCTTGCGGGGCGGCGCTGGGCGATGAAGCTGCGGCCGGACGGCCTCGGCGTGGGCTTCGGGATGTCGCCGCAGGAGGGGAGCGCGCTGGAGCTGCCGGACGGCTGGCGGGTGCTGATCGGCGGACGGAGCGCGGCGGAGCAGGCGTGGCCTGTGGGCGCGGTGTTCTGGACGCCGGAGGCGACGAACCCCGCCCCGCTCCTCGGATTCGGCACCTGGAGCCGCGTGAATTCCGCCCTCCCCGCCGCATGGAAAAGAGATGAATAGGTGGGGAGCTTCGCGTCGCAAATGGAGCCAAACGGGACGGCACAGAGGTTGTCCCCTACATGAAAATTTCAGATTTCGCGCCGATTCAGAATGCTGCCGCACACCCTAACCAACCCCGTAGGGGACGGCCGCCGTGCCGTCCCGCAATCCTGCGACTTGCACTGACGCGCAAATCGACGCACCCCGCCCAAACCCTCGCCTCTTGCTGCCCCTCTTAGGGGAAGTCCCCAGTGCGCACACTGGGGAAAGGGGTCGCCAGAGTTGAGACTGGAGCAGAGCGGAAAAGAAAGAGCAGGGTAAAGAAAAGAGTGTCATTGCCCCTAAAGGGACTAGGCGGCAAATCAATGAATCGTGGTATGCCGCCGTCGCGAGACCAGTGACCGATGTCACTGGTCGTGGGAATCCGTTTCTCCTTGAGACGGCAGTATGTTTTACGTACAGCGTAAGGGGATGCGGATTGCCGCGTCGCTTCGCTCCTCGCAATGACAACCTTTTTATACTCGGCTCTGTCTTTTTCACTCTGCTCGTATCGCTACTCTGGCGACCCCTTCGGCACTTCGTGCCACTGTCTCGCTGCGGCGTTAGCCGACTGAGGGGTCTCCGGACTCCGGACTATCGCCATTAGGGAAAAGACTCGTCAACGTAAAGAATACGGGAGCTGTTTTGGCAGTCTCCCGTATTCGCATACCACCAGTATCGGTTGACAAGGGCAAACACGGTTTTGACGGGCAGAAATGCGTCCATACTTCTTCAAAGCCCTTGACAATACAGCAAGTATTCTCTGCGGCCTTTTCATCGTCTGGCCACATTTCTGCTCCGTCAAAACTGCTGCGCACCTGACAGGGATGGATTTTCGAGTGATTTTTGCTTTTTGAGACGCAGACGGGCTGCCGCCCTTCAAGACGAAAAGAGCAAAAAGCGCCGAAAAGACGCGCTGTCAGGCGTGTCTGCCCTTGTTAACTGATACTAAATACAACTTATATTCTAATACAAAATACAGAAAACGCAAGTCTTTTTTGCTTTAAATGCGGACAAACGGCAGATCGCGTCCGCAGAGCATAAAATCGACAGGGAGGACATTGCCATGGCCATAATAGGGATCATTGCGGAGTATAACCCGTTTCACACGGGGCATGAGTATCACATCGCAAGGAGCAGGGAGCTTCTGGGCGCGGACAGTACGGTCATATGTGTTATGAGCGGCGATTTCGTGCAGCGCGGCGAAGCGGCGCTGTACTCGAAATTTGCCCGAGCCGAAGCCGCATGCCGCTGCGGGGCCGATCTGGTCATCGAGCTGCCGCTGCCGTGGGTGCTGTCGTCGGCGGAGGGCTTCGCGCGCGGTGCGGTGGGACTGCTCGGGGCGTTGGGCGCTACGCATCTCAGCTTCGGCAGCGAGTGCGGCGATGTGCAGCGGCTTGAAAGGATTGCCGAGAATCTCATCGACCCTGCGGTCAATGCCGAGATAAGCCGCGAACTCAACGAGAACGCGAATAACTCCTACGCTTCGGCGCGGCAGACGGTGCTCGCGCGGCGGCTGGGGGACGAGGCGAAGCTCATCGAGCAGCCGAACAATATCCTCGCCGTCGAGTACCTCAAGGCGATATACGAGCAGCGGCTGGACATAACGCCCATGACCGTGCAGCGCATAGGCAGCGGGCATGACATGACGGGCGATATCGGGCCGAAGTCTGCGTCGGAGCTGCGCCGCATGATACTGTCGGGCGAAAAAGTTGATAATTATATTCCGAAAAATGCATTGGATGTATATTCACGCGAGGAGAGCCTCGGCAGACAGGCCATGAGCCGTGATTTTCACGAGACGGCGATACTCTCGCGGCTGCGTATGTTTGGTGAAAATTACTACAACTCGCTTCCGGATTCCGGCGGCGGGCTTGGCAGCAGACTGTACAAGGCTGCGCATGAGGAGGCAACGCTCGACGGCATCCTTGCGGCGGTCAAAACAAAGCGTTATGCTTTGTCAAGAATACGCAGAATGTGCCTCTGCGCGGCGCTTGGCGTCAAAAAAGGTGCCGCAGACGGCACTCCGCCGTACGCGAGAGTACTTGCCGCAAACTCCCGCGGCTGCGAATATCTGCGCGTTCTGAGCAAAGATCCGACGATACCCGTCATAACAAAGCCCGCCGCGGCGCGGACACTGTCCGCGGAACGCGAGCAGGTGTTTGAGCTTGGTGCAGCGGCAAACGAGCTGTATGTGCTCGCATACCGCGCCGAGCAGGAGCGCAGAGGGGGGCAGGACTGGCGCACCAGCCCCAAAATTGTGCAAAACGACTAAAGGAATTAAATGACGTTTTTATTCATTTGGAATTTCTCCCTATTGCAATTTAGTACGGTACAGTGCATAATTACAATATCGTCGCTGGAAAACAAATGTCCGTTATTGGCGGACAAAAGCTGGCGAAGTATTATGAGGAGGAAAGAAAAATGAAGAAAGTTATTGCAATGCTTCTGGCCGTAGTTATGTTGTTTGCGCTGTGCGCATGCGGCTCTACTAATAGCGATCCCAAGAACGAAGCATCCAGCGGCAATAAGGTCGTAAAGATAGGCGTGTTTGAGCCGACCAGCGGCCAGAACGCTGCGGGCGGCAAGAAGGAGATCCTTGGTATCGAATATGCACATTCCCTGTATCCCACCATCGAGATAAACGGCGAGACCTATGATATAGAGCTTGTCTATGCTGATAACGGCTCCACCGCCGAGAAGGCGCCCTCCGCCGCTCAGCTGCTGATAAGCAACGGCGTCTCCGTCGTCATCGGTACTTACGGCTCCGGCTGCGCCATCGCGGCTGGCGACCTCTTCGCTTCCGCGAAGCTCCCCGCGATCGGCACCTCCTGCACTAACCCGCAGGTCACCGTCGGCAACGACTACTACTTCCGCATAGCCTACATTGACCCCTTCCAGGGCGCTGTCATGGCAAGCTACGCACTCAAGAACGGCTGCAAGAACTGCGTCGTCATCGTTGAGGCCGGCGACGACTACTCCGCAGGCTTCGGCAACTACTTCTCCGAGGCAATGATAGCGGGCGGCGCAAAGTGCAGCACCGTCACCTTCCAGAGCGGCGAGACCGACTTCTCCACCATCATGGCAAACATCAAGGCTGAGGGCTATGACGGCATCTTTGCTCCCGTATCCATCGAGACCGCTCCTCTGATCATCAATCAGGCTCGTGAGAACGGCGTTGACTGCCAGATCATGGCGGGCGACACTTGGGACGATATCTCCATCGCTGAGCGTGCCGGCGAGAATGCAAACGGCGTGTTCTTCTCCGCTTTCTTTGATGCGAGCGACACCAGCAACGAAGCCGGCGTTGAGTTCGTAAAAGGCTTCCGCGAGTATGTTGCAGCAGATTCCACCAGAATCGAAAACAACGGCGGCACCTCCGAGGCAATCTCTTCCGTTACCCCCTGCGGCTACGACGCATACATGGCAGCCTACAACGCACTGCTCAAGGCACAGAGCCTTGACGGCGAGGCGATCCGCGACGCGCTGGCCGGTCTTGAGGTCGAGGGACTTGTCACCGGCGACCTGAAGTTCGATGAGAACGGCGACGCTATCAAGAACTACGTTGCCATCAAGACCTTCAAGGACGGCGAGATAGTCTTCTCCGATGCCTACGTCGGCTGATACGGCATAAATAATATTTAAAGTTGATTTTGCTCAGCGTTTTCCCCGGCAATAAAGCCGGGGAAATGCTGTTATTTAAGAGATAGTAAGAGGAGGCCGTAATATGCATACTGCCACATATTACATAGATCTGCTGCTGTCCGGCATAACGGTCGGCAGCCTGTATGCGCTGATTGCCATTGGCTATACCATGGTCTACGGTATACTGCGTCTTATAAACTTTGCCCATGGCGATATCTTCATGATGTCCGGATTCTTTATGATATATGTCAGCGCGACTTTGCCCATGGCGGTATCCATACCCGTCGTACTGCTGATGACGGTGCTGCTCGGCGTCCTCATCGAGCGCGCGGCATATAAGCCGCTGCGCAGCGCTCCGCGTATGTCCGTTATGATCTCCGCCATCGGTGTCAGCTACCTGCTTCAGAACCTCGCGACCTATATCACCGGCGGCCTTGCCAGACCGTATCCGGAGATATCCTTCCTGAAGAAGAGCTTCGCGGTAGGCTCGCTGAATATCAAGATAATAACCCTGCTCACTCCGGTGCTGACGATCCTGCTTGTCATCTCGCTTGTAATATTCATCAAGCACACCAAGACCGGCATGGCCATGCGCGCCGTCTCCAAAGATTTTGACACTGCGCGCCTCATGGGCATCAAGGTCAACAGCGTCATCACCGTTACATTTATAATAGGTTCGTTCCTCGCGGGCGTAGGCTCCATCCTGTACTTCACAAACTACGGTCAGGTCAGCCCGACCATCGGCGCAATGCCCGGCCTGAAGGCCTTTGTCGCGGCGGTGTTCGGCGGCATCGGCTCCATCCCCGGCGCGGTGCTGGGCGCGTACATAATCGGCGTATGCGAGTCGCTCATCAAGGCCAACGACTCCATCGCAATATTCAGCAACGCCTTTACATTTGCGCTGCTTATCGTGGTGCTGCTCTTCAAGCCCAACGGAATGTTCGGCGAAAAGCTGACGGAGAAGGTGTGATATTATGCTGAAAAACGATAAAAAGAAAAGAGATATAATCCTCTCGCTGATACTTGCGGCGGTCGTTCTGGCGCTGCTTATCTATGTTGATAAGGAAATGCACTATTCGATGCTTGCCTCCATAATCCAGAAGGCGGCCATATATTCGCTGCTCGCCGTCTCGCTGAACCTCTTGAACGGCTTCACGGGGCTGTTCTCGCTCGGCCAGGCCGGATTTATGATGGTCGGCGCTTATACCTACGCCATCCTCACCATCCCCCTCGACCAGCACGCGAGCGTCTACCAGTATTTTAACGGCGGCATCGTCAACGTCTGCCTGCCCGCGTGGGTCGGACTTATCGCGGCGGGACTCGTCGCCGCGGGCTTTGCGTGGCTCGTCGGCAAGCCCTGCCTCAAGCTCAAGAGCGACTACCTCGCAATTGCGACGCTGGGCTTCGCGGAGATCCTGCGCGCGATAATCCAGTGGGACGTTCTCGGCCCCGTAACGAACGCCTCCAACATTCTCAAAAAGTTCCCGAAGTTTGACAGCGTGCTGACTCCGGTGCTGCTTGCGGCATTCTGCATCGCGCTCATCGTCCTGCTCATCAACTCCTCCTACGGCCGCGCGTTCAAGGCCATCCGCGAGGACGAGATAGCGGCCGAGGCCATGGGCATAAACCTTGCCAAGACCAAGATGCAGGCATTTCTGACCAGCGCGTTTTTCGCCGGTATCGGCGGTGCGATGCTCGCAATGTTTCAGGCGAGCGTCTATGCCAAGGCTTTCACCTCGGCCATGACCTATGAGATACTGCTGATCGTTGTCATTGGCGGCATCGGCTCTGTGACCGGCTCCGTTATCGGCAGTTTCCTGTACATAGCCTGCTCCGAGTGGTGGCTGAGATTCCTGGACGACTCGCAGACCTACCTCGGTGTGAACATCCCGTTCATGCGCGGCGGCTTCAGAATGGTCGTGTTCTCGGTCGTCATCATGCTGGTCGTGCTGTTCTACCGTCAGGGCATCATGGGAACGCGCGAGTTCTCATGGCAGGCGATCATAGATTTCTTCAAGAAGCCCTTTGCAAAGCGCGAACGAAAGGCGGCGAAAGACAATGGCTGAAAATGTATTGCATATTGAAAACGTCACCATGCAGTTCGGCGGCGTTGTCGCCGTCAACAACCTGAATCTTGATGTGAACAAGGGCGAGATCGTCGCGCTTATCGGCCCGAACGGCGCCGGCAAGACCACGGCCTTCAACTGCGTTACCGGCGTATATGAGCCGACGAACGGCAAGGTCGAATTCATGGGCGAGGTCATCGCCGAGAATCACCCGCAGGGCAAGATGAAAAAACTATACGCGGGCGAGAATATGGGCATGTACACGGACGTCGTGTCCTACACGCCTGACGTGATAACCTCCAAGGGCATTGCGAGAACATTCCAGAATATCAGGCTGTTCTCGAAGCTCTCCGTGTTTGAAAACGTCCTCATTGCAAAGCACATGCGCGCAAAGCAGAACTTTTTCTCGGCAGCGCTGCATCTCAATGGCGCAGAGGAGAAGCGTATGCGCGAGGAGGCCATAGCGCTGCTCGCGGAGCAGGGGCTGGATAAGTACAAGGATGACGTCGCGGGAAGCCTGCCCTATGGCATCCAGCGCCGTCTTGAGATCGCCCGCGCGCTTGCTACTGAGCCGAAGCTGCTGCTGCTCGATGAGCCGGCGGCTGGCATGAACCCGCAGGAAACTCTGGAGCTTGCGCAGTTCATAAGCGAGATACGCGACCGCCACGAGCTGTCCATCTTCCTTGTCGAGCACCATATGGATCTGGTCATGAACATCAGCGACAGAATATATGTGCTTGACTTCGGTAAGCTGATAGCGTCGGGCGTTCCGGCGGAGATACAGAACGACGAAAAAGTCATTGACGCATATCTGGGGGTGAGCGAGGATGAGTGAAACGATACTCAGCGTAAAAGACCTGAAGGTCAATTACGGCGGCATTGAAGCTGTCAAGGGCATCAGCTTCGACGTGCCCAAAGGCTCGGTCGTCACGCTTATCGGCGCGAACGGCGCGGGTAAATCCACAACGCTCAAGGCGATTGCCGGACTTGTAAAACCCGCCTCCGGCAGCATCTCATTCAAGGGCGAGAGCATCACCGGCAAGGATCCGTCGCTGATAGTCTCCAAGGGCATAGTGCTCGTGCCGGAAGGCCGCCGCGTGTTTGACAACATGACGGTGCTTGAGAATATAAAGATCGGCGCCTACCTGAGACACGACGATCTGAGCGAGGATATGGCGTGGGTGTTTGACCTGTTCCCGCGGCTCAAGGAGCGCGAATGGCAGCTGTCCGGTACGCTCTCCGGCGGCGAGCAGCAGATGCTCGCGGTCGCCCGCGGTCTCATGGCGCGGCCTGAGATAATTATGATGGACGAACCGTCGCTTGGCCTCGCGCCGCTGGTAGTCAAGGGAATATTTGACATTATACGCGAGATAAACAAGCGCGGAGTTACCGTGCTTCTAATAGAGCAGAACGCGAACATGGCGCTGAAGGTCGCGGATTATGCTTATGTCCTTGAGACCGGCAGCATCGGCCTGAGCGGCACCGGCGCGCAGCTTCTGGCGGACGAAAACGTCAAGCACGCATACCTCGGCAAGTAAATATCGCAAAGCCGTCCGATAGCTTTCGGGCGGCTTTTTAAAAAAGTTTTTAACAATAAGCGGCAGATATATGCTATGTTATGCATGAGGTGATGGATATGACGGTAAAGCAGCGTTTGACGAGATCATACATATATATGTTTCTTGTTCCGCTCCTTATTGCAGCGCTGCTGCTCATTCTTGGCGTGGGGATAGCGTTGTTTTCTTTGGAGACAAAGTACCTGCCGCGGCTTGGACTGACTCTTTGGAAAATGCATGCGACGCTTGAGCAGTATGAGACAACGTTTTCAAGTCTTGAGATATTTATCTGGACATATCTTGGAGCGGTTGGTATGGCTCTGCTTCTGACGATATGCTTCACAAATTTCGTCCTGACGCGCTCGCTGTTCCGCCATATTTCCACCCCGCTTGACGAGCTTGTGGCCGGAGTGGAGCGCATACAGGGCGGGAACCTCGACGAGCCGATCGCCTATGACGGGAACGACGAATTCAAGGCCGCGTGCGACGCCGTTGACCTCATGGCAGCGAAGCTCAAGGCTGCGCTTGACGACGAGCAGCGCCGCCAGCAGAGCCGCAAGGAGCTTATCGCCGGCATGTCGCACGACCTGAAAAGCCCGTTGACCTCTATCCGCGCATACAGTGAGGCTATACGCGACGGCGTGGCGCAGAAGCCGGAGATGCAGCAGCGCTATATTGAGACGATATGCCGCAAGGAGCAGGAGATAGAGACGATGGTGAACCGCCTCTTCGAGTTTTCAAAACTCGACCTCAGCGAGCTTCCGCTGAAAATGGAGGCCGTGGACGTCGGCGCGGAACTGCGCGCGATTGCGGAGGACTATTCCGACAAGGCGTATGTGAACGTCTCTGCGGATGAATGTACCGCCGAGGCCGACCGCGAGCAGCTGCGGCGCATCGCAAAGAACATAATCGACAACAGCATAAAATACAGCGGCAGGGACAGAGTCTGTGTGGATATCCGTGCGGAAAAATGCAGCGATATGGTCAGACTCAGCTTCAGCGACGACGGCAAGGGAGTACCCGATGAGCAGCTGCCGAAGCTCTTTGACCTGTTCTATCGCGCAGATCCCGCACGCGAACACAGCGGAGACGGCAGCGGGCTCGGGCTCGCGGTCGTGAAAAAGACCGCGGAACAGATGGGCGGCTCGGTAGAGTCGCGCAGGAGCGTCGGCGGTGGATTGTGTATTATCGTTATGTTGAAAGAGGCGAAAGAATGAGCAGGATACTTATAATTGAGGACGACAAGGAAATTTCGGAGATCGAGCGCGATTATCTTGAGCTGGACGGCTTCGAGGCCGACATAGCGAACAACGGCATAACGGGGCTTGAGAAGGCTCTGAGCGGAGGATATGACCTTGTGCTGCTCGACCTGATGCTGCCCGGAATGGACGGCTTCTCCATATGCAAACGGCTCCGCGAGAAGCTGGATATCCCCATCCTGATGGTCACTGCGCGTACGCAGGACGTGGACAAGATACGCGGTCTCGGCTTCGGTGCGGACGATTATATCGAAAAGCCGTTCTCTCCCAGCGTACTTGTCGCGCGCGTAAAGGCGAATCTTGCGCAGTACAAGCGCCTGAAGCCGGAGGAAAAGCCCAAAGCTGTCCTGACCGTCGGCGACCTGACCTTTGACACGGAGGCGCATTCCGCGTCCGTGCGCGGCAAGCCGCTCACGCTGACGAACAAGGAATACGAGCTGCTGCTGTTCCTCGCCAAGCACCCGAATCAGGTGTTTGGCCGCGAGGATCTGTATGAGCTGATATGGGGGCTTGAGTCGATGGGGGACAACATCACAGTTGCTGTGCATATCAACAGGCTGCGCGAAAAGGTCGAGCTTGACCCGTCGCACCCGCAGATGATACAGACCGTATGGGGCGTGGGCTACCGTTTAAACGCCGTTTAGCATTGCGTTATATTGAATTAAATCTGCTCTCCTATACTGGGCTTGTCCCAGTGAGGGGGGCAGATTTGTTTTATAAGGAGCATGAAAATATGAAAAACCATGTTATGACTATGAACTACGCGAAGAGCTTCAAACGCATTGTGATCCTGTTCGTCATTCTCGCCGTCGTCACTGCGGTCGCAATACCGCTGAGCCTTTCCCAGCAGATAAGCGATGCGGCGATGCTGAAGCAGCAGTACGCGGCGATGGAGAACACAGCCGACAGAGCCGACGGCGAACATCACCACGAGGATGACGCATGGAAGAGCCAGATAACCCCGCTGTCCGCCGTGAACTACGCGATAAACGGCGGCCTGAGCGTCCTGTGGGGCGTGCTGGTTCTGAGCTACTGGCTGACCGTCGTGGCGTGGCTTTACAAGAGCGCGGTGAACGAGGGCATGAACAAGTCGCTCTGGCCGATACTCGGGATATTCTTCAACGTGTTCGCGGTCATGGCTTTCTGCATCGTCCGCGGACAGCCCAAGAAAAAAGCCGCCGTTTAAAAGCTGTTTAAAATCACTTTACATCGAATCAAACCTGCTGAGTCATAATAAAGACGTCATCAAGGGAACGGACAAAGAAACTTCTAAAAGTAGATCAATTATAATGAGAAATAACACTCATAACTATATCGCAAAGACCGCCATCGACTACGCAAACATCCAGCCCGAAGAGATCATGGACATCTGCCTCAGAGAGGAAGGTGCTCTTGTTGAGGTCGATTTCAACACCGAGTGGATGAACTACATCTGCTACGTCGACCTGAGCGGCGAAGTGCTCGGCTTCCTCTCCGAGCCTGTGCCCATCCACGATACCGACACGATGGTGCAGTACATCCAGGACCGCCGCTGTGCGTAACTGATTCGCTATTCTTCTCCACTGAATAAAGCCCGTCAGCAGGCTTAAAAACCTGCTGGCGGGCTTACTTTTTTATAGCATTGTAGATATTGCCTTGGTCACGCTGCCGAGGAGTCTGGTGTGCCACTTGATATCCTTCAGACTCTCCTGCGTCACCTCACGGCACTGGCTCCTGGTGGAAATGAAATCCTCCTCGATATCCTTTATGCACGGCGTATCGCACATATATGCGGCGCACTCAAAGTGGTGATACAGGCTGCGGTAATCGAGATTTATCGAGCCGACAACGGCCTTGCAGTCGTCGCTGACAAAGACCTTCGCATGGACAAAGCCGGGGGTATATTCGTATATCCTGACTCCGGCCTCCAGCAGCGCGGCATAGTGCGTCTTGGCCAGCGCGTAGGGGACGGGCTTGTCCGGTATGCCGGGGAGGATGAGCTCAACGTCAACTCCGCGCTGTGCCGCGAAGCGAAGCGCCGTTTCGAGCTCGCCGTCGAGAATGAGGTAAGGCGTCATAATGTGCACATAGCGCTCCGCGCGGTTGAGAATATCCGAATACACCATCTCGCCGACGCGGTAGCTGTCCAGCGGGCTGTCCCCGTAGGGGATGACCCAGCCGGGGGAAGGGGACTGCGGCTCGGAATCCGGCACGGCGAGATATTTCTGATACTCGGCCTCGTCCGGCCCCATATTCCACATCTGAAGGAACAGCAGCGTGAAGCTGTCTACCGCGCGGCCGCGAAGCATTATGGCTGTGTCCTTCCAGTGCCCATAGGGAGAGCCGATGTTTATGTACCTGTCCGAAAGATTTATGCCGCCCGTGAAAGCGACCTTGCCGTCGATGACGAGGATCTTCCTGTGGTCGCGGAAATTATAATGAGTTGAGACAAACGGGGTCAGCGGCGCGAATGGGCGGCACTTGATGCCGTATTCCGCCAGAAGATGGGGATAGCTTGCGGGGAGCGTTGCGAATTCGTTCGTCCCGTCGTACATCACGCGCACGTCGACCCCCTCCGCCGCCTTGCGGCAGAGTATCTCAAGCACGCGCCCCCACATGTAGCCTTCCTCAATAATGAAGTATTCGAGGAAGATAAAGTCCTTTGCCTCCTCCAGCCGCAGAAGAAGCTCCTTGAACTTCTCCTCGCCGCAGCGGAAATACTTGACCTCGCAGTTATCATAAACGGGGAAGCAGCCGCTATGGTTGAGATAGGTGTCGAGCGCGGCGGCCTCAGGGTGCGCCTCTTTCAGCGTCTCCAGCGCGGACGGCTCCTGCGGCAGCAGGTGCTTTGTCTCGCCGATAATGCCGCGCAGCCGGTCTCTCAGCAGCCGGTGCCCCACGTCCATGCGGACGTATACATACATGAGCGTGCCGAACAGCGGCGCCGACATTATCAGGATCAGCCATGTTATCTTTGAGGACGCATCAGCGCGGCTGTTTATCAATATCAGGACCATAACCGCGACGAACAGCCCCTGCACAACGAGCAGATGCGGCAGTATCTTGTAAAACCACAGCATCACCGCGAAGATGAGCGCGACCTGAAGGATAAGCAGCAGTGCGATGAGCCCCACGCGGCTGAACACTATGCGGAAAAATCCGCGCTTACCGCTGCTCAGCAGCCGCATTCCGCTTCTTTCATTTTGCTTGTTCATGTCTTCGACCTCTGCATGCTCGCGCGGCGGACGATCTCTTCCAGCATGCCCTTTCGCAGCTCGTACATCCTGCGCGCCTCGGCGGCTATGTCAAAGCGCATGTCGCTGTTCAGCCAGTCGATTATCATGCCGAAGCACTGGCACTTGTAGTAGCGGACGATGATGGTCTTGTCCTCTGGGCTGACAGGCAGATCGCCGCGGTTATCGTGAATATATGAGAGGATGACCTGCTCGCAAATGCGCATCAGATACATCTCGACAAGCGCGCGGTCGGCCGAGCGGTAGAGATGATACACGATGCGCTTGCTTTTTATGACCATCTGCACGGCCTCGTCGAGAGCGTCCTCAAGCGAAGCATAGTCAGGGCGCTGCTTCAGCAGAGCCTCGGCGCGCTCGGTGAATATATCCTTGATGAGTGTCGGTATGTCCTGAAAATGATAGTAAAAGGTGTTGCGGTTGACTCCGCACTCCTCGACGATATCCTTTACGGTTATCTGGTTGAGGGGGCGGGCGTCAAGCAGCTTGAGAAAAGCCTCTTCTATCGCCTTGCGGGTAAAGGACGCCATGTCGTTTCCTCCAAAAAATTTTTATATATTTATAGAGATTTCTTTATAGACATTAAAATATCATTTTTCCGGGCGGATTGCAAGCCCCGCGTTTGCCCGCGGCGGCGGGGCGCGGCGTTTTTCAGACAGATTTTAAATTATGCCTGACTTTAGCGCACTAAAAAAAACGTGCCCATAGCGCGCGAAAAAGGGACGTGATAATATAACTCCATAAAATGCGGAGGTTATGTGTTCACTTCCGCGGAATCGAGGTATCATATGCGTTCTGTTAAGCCGATGAAGGCTGCAAAAATATCGTATATTATAATTTCCGCGCTGCTCTGCGTGTTCGGCGTCGTGATGATGGCCGTGCCGGAGCTGAGCGTGACCGTTGTGGGTACGGTGCTCGGCATCGCGATGATCGTGTTCGGCATCGTGAAGCTCGCCGCATACTTCTCCAAGGATCTGTTCCGCCTTGCATTCCAGTACGATCTGGCCTTCGGCATCCTGCTTATAGCCCTCGGCGTTCTGGTGCTGCTCCAGCCGGACGGCGCGATGAGCTTCTTCTGCATCGTGCTCGGCATCAGTGTGCTCACGGACGGCCTGTTCAAGATCCAAATAGCTATTGACGCGAAGCGCTTCGGCATCACCAAATGGTGGATCGTGATGGTCATGGCTATCCTCACTGTCGCCATGGGCATTGTCCTTGTGCTGCGCCCCGGCGAGAGTGCCGCGGTCATCATGCTGCTTGCGGGCATCGGCATTTTCGTTGAGGGACTGCTGAATATATGCGTCTCCCTCTGCATGGTCAAGATAGTCAAGAACCAGTACCCTGACGTCATAGAAGGCGATTACGAGGTAGAAGAGTAATATATATAGAATAAAATAATACCGAGAGATAGAAAGAGGTATTGGGTGGATAATTTTATAGTGCTTTATAATCCGCTCGCGGGCAATGGTACGGCTCAGGATAAAATGCGTGAGCTTGAATCGCTCATGCAGGGAGACCGCCTTTATTTCAGCAATATGCTGGATATAAGGGATTACGGAGCCTTCTTCAACGACATGCCGGACGGCGCTTCGATCATCATCTGCGGCGGAGACGGCACGCTGAACCGCTTCCTGAATGATACCGAGGACATCCGACCCGACTGCGACATCTATTATTATCCCAGCGGCAGCGGCAATGACTTCGCCCGCGACATCGGCGCGGAGCGCGGTGCCCCTCCGGTGCTTATCAACCGCTACATAGAGCGCCTGCCGAAGATATGCGTCAACGGCAAGGAGCACCGCTTCATAAACGGCATTGGCTACGGCATCGACGGCTACTGCTGCGAGAAGGGCGATGAGCTGCGCGGCAAGGGCAACGGCGAGGTGAACTACACCGCGATAGCGATAAAGGGACTGCTGTTCCACTATAAGCCGACGGGCGCGACTATAACGGTCGATGGTGTTGAGCACCGCTTCGAGAAGGTCTGGCTCGCGCCGACGATGATAGGCCGCTACTATGGCGGCGGCATGATGCCGACGCCGGAGCAGGACAGGCTGAATGGTGACGGCGCGGTCTCCGTGATGGTGTACTACGGCAGCGGAAAGCTGAAAAGCCTTGCGGTGTTCCCGCTGATATTTAAGGGTGAGCATATAAAGCACAGCGAGATGGTTGCGGTTCTCAGCGGGAGAAACATAACGGTTTGCTTTGACGAGCCGAGACCCCTCCAGATAGACGGGGAAACGGTGCCCGGCGTGCGCGAATACAGCGTGACTGCCTGCGAGGAAAAGGTTTTGCAGCCGGCGTGATACTATGGTATAATAAATGGGCAGTATAATTATGTACTGCCCATTTGAATTTAAGGAGAAAGCATTGAACGGGATCAAAAACATCGAGGGAAATGTTATTTCCAGAATATACAGCAACAACGAAATAAAGGAGCGCCTCCAGACCTACACCGCGCCGTACCGCGAGCTGATGAGCTATTACCGCTGCGCGATGATGGAGGTGTCCACAAAGTTCAATGTTCTCGACGAGGAGCTGTCGCTTCAGTATGACCGCAACCCGATAGAGGCGATAAAGACGCGGCTAAAATCGCCTGAGAGCATCATGGACAAGCTCAGCCGCCGCGGACTGCCGTTCTCGGCGGAGAGCATTGAGCAGAACCTGAACGATATCGCGGGCGTCCGCGTGATATGCGCGTACATCTCGGATATATACATGCTGCGTGACGCGCTGCTGCGGCAGGACGATATCGTGCTCCTGCAGGAGAAGGACTATATCAAAAACCCGAAGCCGAACGGCTACCGCAGCCTTCATCTCATAGTGGAGACGCCGATATTCCTGCATGACCAGAAGAAGCAGATGCGCGTCGAGGTGCAGTTCCGCACGATGGCGATGGATTGGTGGGCGAGCGTGGAGCATAAGCTGCGCTACAAGAAGCCCGCCGCACCGGAAGAGGTCAACAGCGAACTGAAGGAGTGCGCGGAGATAAGCGCCGACCTCGACAAGCGCCTTGAAAAGCTGCGCCAGAGGACGGAATTTTGACGGGGGAATGCCGTGAATGGATAAAAAGCATTTGAAATCAATATTTTCGGCACTGCTGACGCTGCTCATACTGGTCGGGATCATGGCGCTTGTGCTGCGAGGCAACGTGGAAGCCATCATGAACAGCATCGCGTCGATAAGCGCACCGTCGTTCATCGCGCTGCTTGCGCTCGGTCTTGGCTACCAGCTCCTCGACTCTGCCATGTGCATGACGCTCGTACGCAGTCGCCTGCCGGAGCTGAGCTACCGCCAGGCCTTTGAGCTCACGTTTCTGGGCGTGTTCGGCCTCGTCACCAGCGGCGGCGCGGCGACGATACCGATGCAGAGCGGGTATCTGTATAATCAGGGGCTTGACGTCGGCAACAGCGTCGGCCTGATGATAATGAAGTACATTTTCCACAAGGGCACGATTTTTCTCTACGCGCTCATAATGCTGGTCACTCAGAGCGGTTGGCTCGGCGCGAACCTGCCCTCTGCGGGGAAATATCTCGCACTCGGCTTCGGCTTCTGCCTGCTCATCATCCTCGCGCTGATCCTTATATGCACATGGGATGCGCTCCGCCGCTTCGCGCTGAAGATGATAGAGAAGCTGCCAGACAGCGGCAAATGGCCGCGGCGCAAGGTGAAATGGAGCGAGAACATTGGACTCATGTACTCGGAGGCGCGGCATCTTGCGCAGACAAAGTGGCGCATGTGGGCGATGCTCGGGCTGAACTTCGCAAAGCTGTTTGTACTTTACTGTGTGCCGTATGTCGGCGCGCGGGCGGTTGGCGCGGACGTGCCTGAATTCGTGCGGATGCAGCTGCTGGCGTCGCTGATGCTGCTGCTGTCCGGCGTACTGCCGAATGTCTCTGGCCTCGGTTCGGTAGAAATCGCGTTCCTCTTCGTGTTCAAAGGCTTCCTCGGCGAGGTCAACGCGCCGAGCGTACTGGTGCTGTACCGCATCGCAAGCTACTTCTTCCCGTTCATAATCGGCGTGATAGTGTTCATGGCCTGCCGCAAGAAAATAGTCCCCGAGAAAAAAGAAGCATAAAGCGTATAAGAACTCCCGCCATGATTTCCATGGCGGGAGTTTTGTTAATCTCTGAAGTCGAAAAGATCACGAGGCTTAACATCGAGAATTTCACATAATTTAAAAATAAGGTCAAATGACACTCCTACATTGCCAAGCTCTATTGCGCTGATATGGCTCCTGTCTATGTCAGCCAGCTCGGCAAGCTGCAGCTGTGTCAGTTTTTTTCGCTTACGGTAGTAAACAATGTTTAGTCCGAACTTTTCGTAGTACGGTTTATATTCCAGCTTCATCGGCAAGTCCCCTTCCTGAGAATATTTTAGGGGCTTTTGACATAATATAAACCTTGCTAAAATAGCGTAATGCTATTGACACAAGTCAAAATGCGTGTTTTAATAATGGTGTAAGTATTTTACTGCGAAAATTTGGAGGTAGAGAGAAATGAAAAAAGTCTTATGTGCGATTCTGGCCGCCGCGACGCTTTTTCTTTGTGCTTGCGGTGGAGCTGCTGCGCCGGAGCAAACTCCCGCCGTGACCCCTGCGCCGACCGCCGCACCGACTCCGAAACCCACACCCAAGCCTACGCCAAGCCCGACACCGACTCCCAAAACCGATAGAAACGGATTTGACGAGGCGAGTAATACCGAGTTAAGCTTTGGTGGACTTACATTTCAAATTCCGTCATACTATGATGAGCAAAAATTTGATGATGATGGCAACGGTGTGATTGGCGTGGAAGAATCAGGTGAGATTGTAGGCGGTATCGTTTTTATGGATGTAGATATTGATGCAAGTCCATCAGATGATGAGTTTAAAAGTGCTAAAGATGAATTAGTTAATAAGGTGGCAGAAGTAGTAAGTGCTAAAGCTGGAACGCCTGAGGAAACAACTCTGTGCGGATATACGGCAGTGAAGGCTGGGCTTTATTCAGACGAGCTGATTGGATGTACGATATTATATATAGTTCCTGATAGTAAGTCCATTTCAGCCGTTTTGGCTGCATATACTCCGGATACAGAATACGATTACATGCCAGATTTTGAGCGGATTCTAGAGTCGGCAAAAATTAATGACGCGGTGGAAGAAACCTCGGCGGACGGGGTGACGCCGGAGTTCAAGGCCAAAATGGACAGCCTTGAAGCATTTTTCGACGAATACGTTGATTTTATGAATACATACTTAAACGCGGCAAGCTCCGGAGACGTGATGGGGATGCTGTCAAAGTACATGAACTTCCTGAACAAGTATACAGATGCGATGAGTGATCTTGAAGATATAGACGAAGTCAATCTGTCAGCCGCGGACTACGCCTATTATGTAGAGGTATACGGCCGTATCATGCAGAAGCTGCTGAAGGTAGTAGGATAAAGCAAAAAAAATAAAAAATCCTCCTGATAAAATCAGGAGGATTTTTTATCAGCCCTTACCGGCGGGGCGGTTCTTGCGGGCGGTATGGCCGCGGCCGCGTCTGCGCGCCTGCGCAGCCTTGGTTTTGTAGAAGTCTATCATCTCAGCGTCAGCCTCGTACACGAGCTTCCCGACAGACCATGTGTTCTCGTCGCTGTTCTTCTTGAAGCGGACGCGGGCGAGATATGTGCCGTGCTCGTCGCAGGGGAAGATGTTCATGTATCTCTGGTCGCCCTGATTGACCCACTTGCTGCCGCTGAGCTCATTGCCGCAGACGGGGCACAGGAGCTTGCCGATGTGCTCATCCGAGAGTGCGACGGCCTTGCTCTCAAACCCGTCATAGCTCTCGTGTACGATTGCGTCCGGCCCGGCGTTCTCGACGGGGGGCTTGTAGTTCGGCATACGCGAGGCGAGAATGCGCGCCGCGTCCGGATACATGCGCAGTCCTTCGGGCATGTCGAGCTTCGTGCTGACAATCGCGGTGTTGTAAGCGTCGCCGAGTGCGTCATGCGCTACGCGGGTTTGCTCGATGCCGAAATGCTCCATCGCGCTGGAGAGGGATTTCTGATTTTTGTCCCCGCCAGTCTGGAGATTGTATATAAGCTGAAGGTTTATCCAGCCGGATATCCAATCCCAGTCGAGGTCGTGGATGATGATGTTTTGCTCCATGATGCCCTGATCGTCGCAGCCCCATGTGATAAAGGTCACGTCGTCACCGCACCACTCGCGGAACTTCTCCATCGCCTCAGGGAAAGAGTACCCGTGCGAAAGCCGCTCCTTGTCGAAGCCGGTTATCTTCTTTACCTTGTAGTGCATACGCTTGAAGTATATGGGCTTGACGTCGATCGTGAATTCCTCGCCGACGGACAGATCATCGTTCAGCTTCACGGCGCCGATCTCGATTATTTCGCCGCGCAGGTGTATAGGCAGCTTGTTAAATACGGAGGACTTGGAGCTCATTGCCTGATTCCACTCCAGATCCACCACTACATAATTCATAACAACAATTCCTTTGCATAATTCTAACTGAATCATTATAACACACAATTCCGGTATATGCACTATCTTTTTTGATATTTTTCCTATGCAGCCGAGAGTAAATGTGGTATAATCACCGCGTTGCAGAGTAGATCGTCTTATATTCGGAGGATTGCTATGAAAAATATGACCGTACTTCGCGCGGCGCAGTGCTGCGGCGGAAAGCTGTGCGGAGAAAATATAAATGAATATGCGGAGCTGGGCAGCGTCGTTATCGACAGCCGCTGCGTTCAGACCGGAGATTTATTCGTGGCCTACAAGGGCGAGCGCGTAGACGGGCACGATTATATAAGCACGGCGCTCGACAAGGGCGCGGCCTGCTGTCTTGCCGAGCGTGTGCCCGACGGCGAGAAACGCGAGGTCATAGTGGTTCCCGACGTGCAGGAGGCGCTGGAGAAGATATGCGCCGAGTACCGCGCCTCGCTCGATATTCCGGTGATCGGCATTACCGGCAGCGTCGGCAAGACCTCGGCGAAGGAAATGATATCAGCGGTGCTGTCGCAGCGCTGGTCGGTGCTGAAAACGGACAAAAACCTCAATAACCAGATCGGCGTACCGATGACGCTCTCGCGCATCACACCTGAGAACGACGTCGCCGTTGTGGAGATGGGGATATCCGGCTTCGGCGAGATGAGCAGGCTTGCGGCGATGGCGCGGCCGACGATGGCGGTGTATACCGTGATCGGCCACGCGCATCTGGAGTTTCTGCATGATCTGGACGGCGTGATGCGCGCCAAGGGCGAGATGCTCGATTATATGGCGGACGACGCACCTGTCATCGTGAACGGCGACGACGAGAAGCTGCGCGCGCTGAACTGTTGCCAGAAGAAAACAACCTTCGGCCTCGGCGAGGACTGCGACGTTCGCGCGGAGAATATCCGCTGTGTCTCCGCGGCGCACACCGAGTGCGACATCGTGTACGGCGAGCGGCGCGTTCACGCGGTCATTCCCGCGTTCGGGCAGCACATGGTTTATGCGGCGCTGGAGGGCGCTGCGGTTGGATTCCTGCTGGGACTGACCGATGACGAGATCGCGGCAGGGATCGCGGCGTATGAGACGGTCGGCCGCCGCGCCGCGGTGAGCGACACGGGCTTTGTCACGCTGATCGACGACTGCTATAACGCGAACCCTGACTCGATGAAGAGCGGCATTGACTCCCTCCTGCGCCTGAACGGAAGGCATGTGTGCATTCTGGGCGATATGCTGGAGCTTGGCGAGCATGAGCGCGAAATGCATTATGAGACCGGCAGATACGCGGCGGAAAACGGCGTTGAGCTTGTCCTGTGCTCTGGGCGTCTCGCAGAGGACATCGCGAAGGGTGCCGGAGCGCGCGGCGTACATTTCGACACGCGCGAGGAGCTGATCTCGGCTCTGCCCGCATATATCCGGCGCGGCGACGCAGTGCTCGTCAAGGCGTCCAACAGCATGCGCTTCGGAGAGATTTCAGAGGAAATAAAGAAAATGAGGTAACACATGCGGATAAAAAACGTACTTCTCGATCTGGATAATACGATCCTTGACTTTGACACCGCCGAGCGCGCCGCGATAACCAAGACTCTGCGTACGCTTGGCATCGAGCCGACCGACGCGATAGCGAAGCGTTATTCGGAGATAAACCTGATGTTCTGGGAAAAGCTTGAGCGCGGAGAGATAAACCGCCGCCAGACGCTGGTCGGCCGCTTTGCGGCGCTGTTTGAGGAACTGGGCGTATCCGTGAAAGCGGAGCTTGCCGAGGACACGTATGAAAATCTCCTCTGCATCGGCCATTACTTCGTGCCGGGAGCGGAACAGCTGCTTGAGACGCTGCACGGAAAATACCACCTGTACATATGCTCCAACGGCAGCAAGAAGGTGCAGGACAGCCGCATCGCAAGCTCCGGCATCGCAAAGTGTTTTGACGGGATATTCATATCCGAGGAGCTGGGGCTGAATAAGCCGGACAAGCGCTACTTTGAAGCATGCTTTGCCCAGATACCGGATTTCAAGAGGGAGAGCAGCATAATGGTAGGGGACAGCCTTACCTCCGATATCAAGGGCGCGCACAACGCGGGGCTCAGGAGCGTGTGGTTCAATCCCGCGCACAAGGCGATGACCGGAGATGCCGCGCCCGATTATGAGATAGATGCACTTGAAAAACTCCCCATTTTGCTGGCAGAATTATCGGAAGTTAGTGAATAATGCTAATTCAGGTCGTTAATTTTTGTTAAGATTTGTGGATTGCATTTAAAGTTATAAATGGTATAATGAGCACTCACTAGTATCAGTTGACAAGGGTAAACACGGTTTTGTCGGGCAGAAATGCGCCCATACTTCTTCAAAGTCCTTGACAATACGGCAAGTATTCTCTACGGCCTTTTCATCGTCTGGCCATATTTCTGCTCCGTCAAAACTGCTGCGCACCTGACAGGGATGGATTTTCGAGTGATTTTTGTTTTTTGAGACGCAGACGGGCTGCCGCCCTTCTATAATTCAAATCAAAGCCCAACGAAGTGGGTTTGATTTGAGGAGGAAGAAGGAGATTGCAGAGTGCAGCTTTTGCCGCGAGGCGGAAGCGGAGCGGTGCAAGCTTCTTCTGATGAGACGGAAAGACGCACTGTCGGGCGTGTCTACCCTTGTCAACTGATACTAACGAGCGCTGAAAGGCATTTCGGCGCTCCAAAATTTTCACGGAAGGCGACAGAAGCATTGGAAAACTGGTTGGATTATTTGAGACAGCTTAATATAGTGTCCATGATGCTGCGCATAATTCTCGCGCTGATGATGGGCGGTCTTATCGGCATGGAGCGCGAGCGGAAACGCCGCCCCGCCGGATTCAGGACGTATATGCTCGTCGCGCTCGGCGCGGCGCTGACGGTCATACTCAGCCAGTATCTGGACTATATGATCAATAACCCCTGGGCGGAGATCAATGCGTCCATCGGCGTGAAAACGGATGCCTCGCGTTTCGGCGCGCAGGTCATAAACGGCGTCGGCTTCCTCGGCGCGGGTACGATAATCGTCACCGGACGGCAGGAGGTCAAGGGGCTGACTACCGCCGCGGGTCTCTGGGCTTCGGCCTGCATGGGACTTGCCATCGGCGCGGGATTTTATGAGTGCATGATAGTCGGATTCATACTGATCTTCCTGTGCATGCGTATATTGCCGCTCATCGAGAACGCGGTCATGGCTAAGGCGCGCAACATGAACATCTATGTAGAGATGGACAGCGTGGAAAATGTCGGCGCGATAGTCAGTCTCATCAAGTCCGAGAATATCACGCTCTATGACTTGGAGATAGACAAGGAGCAGCACGAGCATCTCACGCAGATCAACGCCGTGTTCAGCCTGCATCTGCCGCATAAAGAGGATCACACCGAGGTACTGGCCAGACTCTCAACGCTGGACGGTATCATCACGATAGAAGAAGTCTGAAAGGAGGGACGCTGAAATGTTGAGCTGCTTTGATTTTATCCGCGATATGGACTTTCTCGCGGTGATGTGCAGACTGCTGCTGGCCATGCTGTGCGGCGGCGTGATCGGCATCGAGCGCGAATACAAGCGCCGTCCCGCTGGATTCAGAACGCATATCCTCATATGCCTCGGCGCCTCAATGACGACGCTGACCAGCCAGTATCTGTTCCTGACCATGCACATGTTCACCGACGTCGGGCGTCTCGGCGCGCAGGTCATAGCCGGTATCGGCTTCATAGGCGCGGGCACGATAATCGTCACCAAGCGCAAGCGCGTCAAGGGTCTTACCACCGCGGCGGGACTCTGGACCTCGGCAATAATCGGTCTTGTCTGCGGCGCGGGATATGTCGAGTGTGCCATATTTGCAACGGTCATGGTGCTTGTGGCGGAGCTGCTGCTCGTTAAAGTGGAGTACCGCTTCGTCTATAAGGTAAACGACGTGAACCTCTATATCGAGTACGCGGACGCGGTCTGCATAGAGTCGATCATACGCATCGCCAAGGAGAATCACATCACGATGAACGGACTGGAGATCACCCGTGTCGCAGGAGAAGGGGACTCGCATTATTACTGCGCGGTGCTCACCCTGCAGGCCAGCCGCAAACAGCTTGACGAGAAGATCGTCAAGTCCATAAGCAATCTGGAAGATGTCATCAATATAGAAGAGCTGTAAAAAAACGATACGCGCACCTCGTGTTTGACATGAGGCGCGCGTTGATTTATAATAAAATATATTATACATAAAAGAGGAATCTTTATGGAATCAGGACGGCACGTGGCGGATACGCCGCGCACGGCGCCGAAGCGGAAAATGAAGCCGCTTTGGCTCGTTATAGTTATAGATATTTTGCTCGCCGGGGTCATTCTGTGCACTTTTTCGCTGTTTCACCATGTCATCCCAAGCATGAACGCAAAGCGCGCAGCCAGCGTAAAACCGTCTGCCCCGACTCCGACCGTCGCCGTTACTCCTGCGGCCGAGGCAACGCCGGCTGCTAGCGAGGCTCCGGCTGTAAGCGAAGCGCCGGTGGACAACCGAACCGAGTGGCAGAAGAAGTTCGCGGAGCACTTTACCGACGAGATAGTCGTGACTGAGAATTCTTACTCCAGCCCGAATATCGCCATCGAGCTTCAGACCCACAGCGTCGACATCGACGGGCGCACGAGCGTTTATCACGTTGCGGACATTTATGTGGCCTCGCTCGACAATCTGCGGACATATACCGCGCACGGCGGCAACGCCTACATGGACGCGCAGAACATCATGGACATGGACGCGGACGTCAACCCCATCCTCGCCATAAGCGGTGACTACGTCACTCTGCAATACGGCGGTTTCCTGATGCGAAACGGCGAGCTGCTCAACAGCGAATATACCTATTGCGATATATGCGTGCTGTATTCGGACGGCCGCATGGTCACGTATCCGCAGGACGGATATAACATTGATGAAATTCTCGCGAATGACCCGCTTCAGATATGGAACTTCGGCCCCGCACTGCTGGATGCGGACGGGCACGTCAAGGACAGCTACAACGTCAGCATGACGGTAAGTTACCCCAACCCGCGCAGCGCGATCGGCTATTACGAGCCTGGGCACTACTGCTTCGTGGTCGTGGACGGGCGGCAGGACGGCTATTCGTACGGCCTGCGCATTCCGGAGCTTGCCGCGATTTTCGAGGAGCTTGGCTGCACCGAGGCGTATAATCTGGACGGCGGCGGTTCTGCCGTGATGGTCTTCAACCATGAAAAATACAGCCGCCAGAGCAATGGCGGCCGTAATCTCGGCGATATTATCTATGTCGCGGAAACGGAGGGTTGAGCACAGTGAAATTCCTCAAAGCGGTGCTGCCGAACATATCCATAGCGCTGTCGCTTTCGCTGCTGGTGCTGGTGATCGTCGATAACCGCAATCCCATGATGGGCTTCCTCCGCAGCGTTCAGGCGCAGATATTGATAGCTGTCGCCGCGGTTATCGCCATAGCGACCGCGGCGGTGCTGTATGCCGAGTGGCGGCGGGACGGGCGCTGAGACGTTACTCGGCGATGACTTTCCATGCGTCGATGAGCCTGTCGAGAGACCACGCCGCGTTGGCAGGGGAAGTGGACGGGAGGCAGACGGAGCCACGCCCCGTTATTTCCTCGGAAAAGCGCTTGTAGTAGTTCTTGCTCGTTTTGCCGTTGGTGTAAATGCGGCGAATGTTGGCGCTGGACAGAATGGCACTCAGATCGTTCGGGACGGCATTTTTGATGCTGCTGTCCGCGCTGCCGGTGATCTCGCAGGAGGCGAGCACATCCCACAGCGCAATATGATGCTCAAGCAGAAACCGCACTTTCTCGTCTATGCTCTGCGGTACGTCGGACTTATAGACCGCAGCGAGAACGCGCCAGAAGCGATTCTGCGGATGGCCGTAATAAAACATATTCTCCCGAGATTTCACTGACGGGAAGCTGCCGAGTATAAGTATCTCGGATTTCGCGTCGTATACTGGAGGGAACGGATGAACAAGCATATAAACAAACTCCCTGCAAAAAGCAGCCGCAATATTGCGGCTGCTTTTTAATGTTAAACTTACTTCTTGAAGCTGTCCTTCAGCGCGACCGCGCGGTTGAAGACAAGATGCTCCGGAGTCGCGTCGCGGTTGTCGAGGCAGAAGTAGCCCTGACGCATGAACTGGAAGCTCTCGGAGTCCTTGCCCTTTTCGGGCATCGCCAGCTTGCCGAGACCGGCTTCGACCTTGCAGCCGGTGAGAACCTTGAGACTGTCGGGATTGATGCAGTCAAGGAAGTTCTTGTCCGGGCCGTCCGGCTCAGGATCATTGAACAGATAGTCGTAGAGACGAACCTCGGCGTCGACCGCGGTGTTTGCGTCGACCCAGTGGATGGTCGCGCCCTTGACCTTGCGCCCGTCGGCAGGATCACCGCCGCGGCTCTCGGGGTCATACTCGCAGTAGATCTCCGTCACACTGCCGTCGGCGTCCTTCTTGCAGCCGGTGCAGGTGACCAGATACGCGCCCTTGAGGCGAACCTCGAAGCCGGGGTGCATACGCTTGTATTTCGGCGCGGGAACCTCCATGAAGTCGTCCGCTTCGATCCACAGCTCGCGGGAGAAGCTGATCTCGCGCGTGCCGTCTTCCGGACGCAGGGGATTATTCTCGACCGTCAGAAGCTCGGATTTGCCCTCCGGATAGTTCGTGACGATGAGCTTCACCGGATGCAGCACGGCCATGACGCGCTTTGCGTTCTCGTTCAGATCGTCGCGCAGGCAGCTTTCAAGCAGCGCCCAGTCGACCGTGGAGTCGACTTTAGACACGCCGATGCGCTCGCAGAAATTGCGGATGGACTTCGCGGTATAGCCGCGGCGGCGCAGACCGCAGAGCGTCGGCATACGCGGATCATCCCAGCCGGAGACGCGGTGCTCCTCGACCAACTGACGCAGCTTGCGCTTGGACATGACGGTGTAGTTGATGCCGAGACGCGAGAACTCTATCTGGCGCGGCTTGATGCCGGGGATGGACACGTTCGACACGACCCAGTCGTACAGTGGGCGGTGCGCCTCGTACTCAAGCGAGCAGAGGGAGTGCGTGATGCCCTCCAGCGCGTCCTGTATCGGGTGGGCGAAGTCGTACATCGGGAAGATACACCACTTTGTGCCCTGACGGTGATGCTCGATATATCTGATGCGGTACAGCACCGGATCGCGCATGTTGAAGTTGCCGCTTGCGAGGTCGATCTTGGCGCGCAGGGTGTAGCGGCCTTCCTCAAATTCGCCGTTCTTCATCCGCTCAAAGAGGTCGAGGTTCTCCTCGATAGGCCTGTCGCGCCAGGGGCTGACGGCGGGGTGCGAGGTGTCGCCCCTGTATTCGCGGAACTGCTCGGGGGTAAGCTCGCAGACGTAGGCAAGCCCTTTCTTTATAAGCTCGATGGCGTATTCATAGGTCTTTTCAAAGTAATCGGAGCCATAGTAAAACCTGTCGCCCCAGTCAAAGCCGAGCCAGTGGATGTCTTCTTTGATGGCGTCGACGTACTCGGTGTCCTCTTTGGCGGGGTTGGTGTCGTCCATGCGCAGGTTGCAGATGCCGCCGAAATGCTCGGCAGTGCTGAAGTCTATGGTCAGCGCCTTGCAGTGGCCGATGTGCAGATATCCGTTCGGTTCGGGCGGGAAACGGGTGTGTATCTGCATACCGTAGCAGCGATGCCCCTCGGAGAGATCCTCCTGAACAAAGGCCTCGATGAAATTTCTTGTTGTCTCTTCCATATATCCTCTCTCCTATAAAAAGCTACCAAAATATTATAAACGATAGTTGGCATAAATACAATATTTTTTTCAATAAAACGGGGTGAATCAGCAGCCGCGGATAAGCGGTGTTTACAGGCGAAGACCACCATGATATAATTTGTAAAAAAGAGTATTATTAAAACGGAGGGAAGAGCATGGGAAGCTGGTTTTCAAATCTGCATATCAGGCGGGCGGAGAATATCGAACCGAGCGCAGTTGACTCGGCGCTGACCGAGATGATGACAGCCGCCAATTACCTGCCCGCAGAGAACGCGGCGGAGGCAGACGCCGCAGTCGCAATACTCGGCACGGATTCGGAGTGGATATCCGTATATTCGGATTTCTTTGAGTTTGGCGAACCGAAGCAGTTTCAGGACATTGCCCGGCCGATATCGGAGCGGCTGCACACTGATGTACTTGGCATAGCCTGCTTTGACAGCGACTTTATGTTTATGAACCTGATAAATCCGGAGCAGAAGCTCGACGCGTTTGCCAGAATAGGCGGGGGATATGGCGTCAAACGGCGCAGCAATTTCAATGCGTGGAAAAATAAGGTGACAGATTTAGACGCGTTCAAGCGCTGTGCCGCGGAGAATGAGTATGCCTTTGCCGAAGAGTTCCTGATGGACACCGCGCAATACACCGGCTTGAACGAGGAGCTGGCCATAAGCTCTTATGACACCCTCGGCGAGCTGGAGCTTCCGGTGCAGAAGAGATATCTGTACTTCAAATTGCCGGACACAGTCGAACGGGTGCCGCCGAAATTGATTTTACACAGTGCAGGTAGTAGCTGTCCGTGTACCGACGGTAAACAGACGTGGGTAGAAGTTTTGAATATCGGCGGAGCATCTAGGGGACTTTCGGTGTTTTTCATCGGTCAATATATTGAAAACGACGAGATAAGCTTCTCGGATCTGTATTTGGAAACTGGATATCGAGGAACGAGAACGCCGTTTGAACTCAAGAAAGTTCGCCTCATAGACGGTCGCTTGGCTTATTATTACAATGCTCCGGAATATAAGATACCGAAAGCCGTGAAAGACGGGCTTTCGTGGATGAAGAAATTTGATGAAGAAAGCAAACGGGTAATAAGAGTTGCATTTACATCGCATGGGGATGAACGGAGAAGGCGCGACACCATCATCGTGGTCAGTCCGGACGGAAATCCGGAAGGGCAGTATGCATTGGCCCTGGGGCGATTATGGCTCAAAAAAGAGATACATCGAAGAATTCAATAAGCTTCAGATGCATTTCTATAACGAATCGAAAAAATTCGGAAGTAATCGGAAGCCGCCTGATTTACTGCGCGAAGAGGATTATGACATATAAAAACATGCCGGGTAAAATGCCCGGCATGTTCCATGCTTATTTATTGTAATTCGCGTACATCGTGTCGGTTGCCTGACGGATGGCGGCGGTGACTTCTTCGACCTTTCCGGCGTCCCACTCTGACGGCACGGCGCGGAGGAAAGAGGTCTTGTCCACGCGGTTATCGAAGATGCCGATGGGGACGTTATAGGTTTTGCCGTGCGCCTTGACAGTCACGGTGTTCTTGACCTCGGCGTGCTGCACGAGGTATTCCATATCGTCGCAGCCATAGTCGCCCAGCATGACGGCCATCGGGACGCCATGGTGCAGGTTGGAGCCGGGATCGTTCGGGTCGGCGCGGTCGGCATTCTTGCGGCGGGATTCCTCAGGAGTGACCCAGATGTAGAGGATGACGGCATTTTCAAGTATCTCCGGGCAGAACATCGGCAGCGAGTACTGATAGCCGAAGGTGCCGGTCAGCGGCATGGATGAGCCGTCCGGTCCGCCGCGGGCGCACTCGATGATGATGGTTTTGTCCTCGAAGCTGTCGGGATAACCGGCGTGCTTCTCGTCGAGCATTGCGCGCGCTTCGTTTTCAAGTATCTTTGCCAGCTTCTCGCGGACTTCCGCCTTGAGAACGCCGAGGCGCGGGCTGATACCGGCCTGAAGTCCCGCGCGGTCGTAACGGTCGAACAGCAGCTGCGCGGCGGAGTCGGGCTTTACAACATTGCGGTTCATAAGGTCGTGATAGTCCTCGTTGAGCAGGGCGCAGAGCGTACCCCAGTCGCGGCCGTCGATGAACGGCTCCTCGCCGGGATAGAAGATGCGCGCCTCGCCCATGGCCTGAAGCTCGTTGTCGATGCGGCGCATCATGTGGACGTAGGGGAAGTCATCCAGCTGAAGATTCTTGCCGATGTGGAACTCATTCTGAAGGCGCTGCGGCTCGATATTGGCCATGAAGTTCCTTACCTCAGATTTGCCGGAGGCGGGAAGCGCCTGAAGAAGAACAACTTTAAACACCTTATTTTCCATAATATCTCCTTATCTAATGTGATTATTGAACTATTTCAAGCCATTTTGTCTTATCGACTGTAATATTGCGGTGCCGGTCGATATACTCGATTATCAGCTCCGAAATCTCGGTCGGCTGCTCGCGTACGACCTCGCATTCGCGGTAGACCTCGTAGCCGCCCGCGCCGGACGCACGGTAGTTATTCATGCACAGCGTCAGCGATTTGTCCTCTGCCAGCTCCGCGCCGCGGCATTTTATCGACACGACGCGCTCGCCGACCGGACGGCGCAGATCGAACACCGCACTGACTCCGGCGAAATAGTCGTAGTTAAAATGCTGCGCGATTGGATGCAGGAACGTTTCACTGACTTCGAGTCCGTCTTTACCAAGCGTAAAGTATTCGGCGCAGCGCTCCAGCGCGGATTTCAGAACGCGGCGGTCGACCCGCAGCGTCACGAGCGTGTTCGGGAAAATGTAGGTCGAGACCACGTCGCGGATCGTGACGTCCTGCTCGAAGCCTTTGACCGTATTCGCCAGACTGGTTGACGATATGTCCGCTCCGGAAGCTTCGAGCTGCACCTGATTGAAGAAATTCGCGATCAGCGAGCCGTGCGCGGCCATCTCAAGCGGCGGCTCCGGCAGTAGGGGAGTATCCAGATGGCCGACCGGCGTGTCGAGCCACTGCGCTGTTTCACGCTCAAGCGGCGCAAGATATTCCATCGCGGCGGGCAGGGGAGAACATCCCGCGTCGCACAGCCGCGACCGCGCGCTTACCTTGCCGCGGTCGTCTACGGTGACGTCCATCGTGATATACTGCCGTGCCTTATCGGGCGGCTGGCAGGTATACGTGCCGTTGACGCAGAGGTTTTCAACAGGAATATGCTGATGCGCGCAGAGCAGGACATCAAAATCAAGCTCCTGACATATGCGCCAGCCCTGATTTTCGCCCGTAGCCGAGAGAAGCTTGCCCGTGGCAATGTCGTTTTCAAACCCGCCGTGATAAATACATACCGTCAGGTCGACATTCTGCGCCTTCAGCTCGTCCAGCGCCGATTTCGCCGCGGAAAAGGTATCGCCTATTTTTATTCCGAAGAGGTTGTCGGGCGTCTCCCAATGGTTTACATAATGCGTTACAATACCGGTCAGCCCGATGCGCAGTCCGTTTTCAAGTGTTATGACGGCCGTTTTCTCAACTCCGCGTATGCCCTCAACATTTGCGCACAGGCACTTTGCGCCCAGCGCGTCCAGAAACCGTTCGATCTCGGCCTTGCCGTAGTTGAAGTCGTGATTGCCAAGCGTGATGAAATCATATCCGCCGAGATTCAGCAGCCTAGCCGGTACGCAGTCGCCGTCGCGGTGCTGGCTGTACAGCCAGTAGGTGAAGGGGCTGCCCTGAAGCGTATCCCCGCCGTCGATGACTAGCGTGTTTCCGCTGTGCTGAAAATTGCTCATGCAGTTTGCAAGACCGCTGTCAACACTGCCGCCTGTCGCGTAATCGATGGGGGAGAAGAAGCCGTGCGTGTCGCTTGTGTAATATATCCTGAGTTTTCGCTGCATAATTGTCCTTTCTGAACCTGAAATTCAGATTTTTATACCCCCACGCCAAAACGTAGGGGTATAAATGCTTTTACGCGCCGTGCGCAAGCTTTCTGCGTATCCTTGTGGATACGATCTCGATGATGAGCACAAGCACCATCAGCCCCCATACGAAGGAGCCGACCATCGCCCAGCGGCGGCTGTTGAGGCACTGCACCAGCGAAGCGCCGATGCCGCCCGCGCCGACGATACCGAGCGTCGTTGCGTCCTTGAGGTTGATGTCAAAGCGGTAGATGGTGGTGGAAATGAAGCTCGCGGTGAGCTGCGGGATAACGCCGTAGCGGATCTTCTGGAACGGCGTGCAGCCCATGGCGTCAAGGCTTTCAAGGATGTGGGTGTCCAGATCCTCGATAGCGGTTATGTACATCTTGGATATCATGCCGATGGAGCAGACCGACTGCGTGATAACGCCGCAGGCCGCGCCGGGGCCGGTGACGCGGATCCACATCAGCGCCCAGACGATGCTGGGTATCGTCCTTATCATAAGGATGAGTATGCGCACGACGTAGGCGACGGGCTTGGGCATGATGTTGAACGAGGCGAGGAACGCGAAGGGGATGGCGAGTATCGCGCCGATAAGCGTACCGAGTACGGCGATAGCGATGGTCTGAAGCAGCAGGTACGGCACATCGGTGTCGCTGGTGCCGAACATCAGTGCGGTGTCCGGGTGGAACACGCCGTGTACAACGCCCTTTGCGACCTCGGTGCCGGTAGCGGTCAGGCCGGTGAACTTGATGTCATGCGCCGACCAGCCGACGAGCACAACGATGATGAGGACGATCAGCGTGTACAGCAGCCATTTGCGCGGGCGGTTCGCGTACATTTCCGCCGCAGTCAGCTTTCTGTCCAGCGTCTCCTCGAAAACTTCTATTTTTTTCTTCATCACGGCTCTCCTTTCAGCTCAGCTTCTTGCGAAGATATTCGCTGAAGAAGTCGATCGCCACGACGACGACGAACAGCGAGAGCAGCACCATGCCGAGGCTGTTGTAGTCACGCCAGCCGATGCGCTCGTTAATGGTGATGCCAAGGCCGCCGGCGCCGACATAGCCGAGTATCGCGGACGCGCGGACGTTCATCTCGAAGCAGTAGAGACTGTGGCTGAGATAAACGGGCAGTATCTGCGGCACGCAGGCAGACCAGAAGGCTTGGAACTTGTTCGCGCCGAGGGCTTCCATTGCCTCAAACGGCCCCATGTCGATGGTCTCGATACTCTCGAAAAGCATCTTCGCCACGATGCCGAAGGTGAATATCGCAATTGCGACGGTGCCGGAGAAGGTGCCGAGGGAGAATATCAAAGCACAGACCAGCGCGATGATAAGCGTCGGCAGAGTGCGGATGAGGCCAAGGATGAATCTGAAAATACTGACGATAACGATGCTCTTGTTGATGTTGCTCGACGAGAGGATCGCAACGGGCAGCGCGAGAAAGCAGCCAATGACGGTGCCGAGGATGGACATCTTTATGGTGTCGATAAGCGGGGAGACGACCTTCGGGAAGAACGACCAGTTGGGCTGGAATATCTTTGCCAGCAGGTCGACCATCTTGCTGAACTTGCTTATAACGACCGCCATGCTGAAGCCCGTCATCTGCAGCGAGAGCCATATCGCCAGCGCCAGCAGAACGACTATCAGCGGCGCACGGCTTCTGCGCTTCATTACGGAGTGACCGTTTGCAAGCGTTATTGTTTTGGGCTTGAAGATGCGGTCATAAAGCGTGAGCTTGAGGATAGATACGTTTTCGTTATCCATGGTCAGCCCTCGGTCTTTGCAACGGGCGCGCTGCTTTCGCCCTCGCCCATGGTGGGAACCTTCTCGCCGTTGTAGACGGCGTCGATCTGCTCCTGCGTGATCGTGCTGGCCGGGCCGTCGAAAACGATCTCACCGGCGCGGATGCCGATGACGCGGTCGCAGTATTTCAGCGCGAGGTCAACATGGTGGATGTTGAGCAGGATGGATATCTTGTATTCCTTGTTGATACGCACGAAGTCCTGCATGACCTGCTTTGCGGTGATGGGGTCAAGTGAGGCGACAGGCTCGTCGGCAAGGATTATCTTCGGGTTCTGGTTCAGCGTACGCGCAAGCGCGACGCGCTGCTGCTGGCCGCCGGAGAGTTGGTCACAGCGGGTATAGGCCTTATCCAAAATGCCAACCTTGTCAAGGCTTTCGAGAGCGCGCATTTTCTGCTCCTTCGTGAACACGCCGAACAGAACGCGGAAGAAGTTCATATCCGGCACGTCCGCGGTGAGGACGTTTTTGATGGCGGTGCTGCGGGATACAAGGTTAAAGCTCTGGAATATCATACCCACCTTCCGGCGATATCTGCGCAGATCTTTGCCGCGCAGTGAGTCAACGTCAACGCCGTCAACCGTGAGTTCGCCCTTGGAGATGTCATGCATACGGTTGATGCAGCGCAGTATCGTGGACTTACCGGCGCCTGACAGACCGATGATTGCGACGAATTCGCCCTGCTCGATCTGAAGGTTAATGTTTTTCAGGGCTGTGAAGCCGTTTGGATAAGTCTTATACACATTTTTGAATTCTATCATGCTGCGACTCTTTTCTAAATCTAAAATTTATGTTGTAGCACAAGAGCACCCTGCATTGCAGGGTGCTCTGTTCAATTATGCGGTTGGAATACTGAATCAGTCGGAGACTGCCTTCAGAGCAGCGCGGGCGCCGTCGTAGTCGGAGTCGACAGCCTTTGCATAACCGGTGTGGCTGTAAACGGAGAATATCTCCTGACCTTCCGGAGTGTTGATGATGTTGATGAAGCAATCCTGCAGAGCGGCGACGAGCTCAGGAGTGTAGTAGGGGCTGGCCTTGGAGACAGCAACGGTGTCGTTGTAGATACCGTCGGTGACGCCGATGACGTTCAGCTCGTTCCAGATGGACTCGCTGCGGCCCATGCCCTGCTTGCCGGTCTCATCCTGCTGATCGGTCGGGAGCATCCAGCTGGCTTCGTAGTCGTTGCGGCCGTCGGCGTAGCAGACGATGATGTCAACCTGCTCAGCTGCAGCGTAGGAGAAAGCGGTGCCGTAGCCGGAGTCGAGGGGGATAACGTTGGAGAGGTCAGAGATCTTCTTGCCGTCGTAGTTGGCCATCAGCCACATGGAGGGGTAGATGTAACCGGCGGAGGAGGAAGTCTTCTGGACTGCCCACTTTGCCTTGTCGAGGTCTTCCCAAGTGAGCTTTTCACCGGCGTTGACCTTAGCTGCAAGTTCCTTGCCGTACTCGGAAGGAGTTGCGTAGATGAGGGAGCGGTAGTAGGTGACCTGCGGGCCGTTCTTCTGGGTGGCGTTTGCTTCGCCGTTCCAGTCGGCGGGGTTGGTGCTGTCGTTGGACAGACCGTTACGGGTAGCGGTCAGGATGACGTCAACGTCGTCAGAGTAGAGGGCGTAGGTGCCGCCGGGCAGCCAGCCGAGGTCGATGGAGCCTGCGGACATAGCCTCGCCGGTAGCGTCGTAGCTGGTGCCGACGGTGATGTCAACTTCGTCAATGTCATAGCCAAGCTTGGACATCTCGGCCTGAACGAGCTCGGGCAGATTCTTGGTGCCGGCAATGATAACGTCGGCGTCCTTGGAAGGAACGAACTCAAGGGTCAGCTTGTCGAAGTGCTGGTTCTCGGTAGCGGGAGCTTCGGTTGCGTCCGCTTCGGGAGCCTTGGACTCTTCGGCTGCGGGAGCGTTGGTCTGGCCGCAGGCGCAGAGAGCAAATACCATGACAAGTGCGAGAAGCAGTGCTATGGTCTTTTTCATCTTTGTTTTTTCCTCCAAACAAAATTTTATGGCAAACGGCGGAAGCATACGTTGTCAGATGCATCGATTTAAATCGAAAAAACACCATGATTCCACATTTTTCGCGCCGCGTACCGACACTCAATATAGCATAGTTTAATTTGCTTTACAAGCTTTTTTGCAGATATTTTACAGAACCATGCTCTTAACTTTACCTATCGAGATATAGCCGTGCAGAACGGCTTCGATATCGCTGCCCGCAGGGGCGTCCCCGTGCGCGATGAAATCGGCGTCGGGGATGAGCGTCATGCCGCCGCTGCGGGGATTGGCGGAATAGGTGTTGTCGAATATGAACTTCGGAGCTATCGTGCGCTCACGCAGTATACCTTTGTATTCGTCGAGCGGACAGCCGGGGAAATTGACGTTCCATATCTCGCCGGGGGCGAGGGGCGCGGCCAGCAGCTCACGGGCGATGTCTAGTATGTATCGGTCGGTCACGTCGTAGCTGCCGTCGTGCTGTGCCGAGAAGGCGATGGCAGGGATGCCGTTGAGTACGGCCTCAATCGCGGCGGCGACGGTGCCGGAATAGGCAATGTCAAAGCCCGCGTTGTAGCCGATGTTGATGCCGGAGAAAACTACGTCCGGCCTTATCGGCAGCACGGCTTTCAGCGCGGTTTTCACGCAGTCCGCCGGAGTGCCGCCGATGCTGTAAGCCCCGGCGACGGGCAGCGGAAAATCATATTCCTCAACATCAAGCGGCTGGAATATCGTCAGCTTCTGGGACATGGCGCTGCACTGCGACGAGGGGGCGGCCACCCATACCTCGCCGAGCTGCATCGCCATCTCTGCGAGATGTACGATACCGGGGGAGCTTATTCCGTCGTCGTTTACAAGCAAAATCTTGAGCTTTTTATCCATTGGTCTGTTTTTCCCCTCTTATTATTGATAGAAGCGCGTCGCGCGCGGTGCCTGCGAGGTACAGTGAGCCGCAGGCGATAACGGGCTTGCCGCAGCTGAGAGCGAGCGCCGCCGCGGTCTGTACCTCACCGCAGCTCTGCGCCGGAATGCCCATGCCGTTTACAAGCTCCGCCAGCTTGTCCGCCGCCAGCGCGCGGGGACTCGGCGGAGTTACGCAGAAGAAGCGCTCCGCGTACGGCGCGAGGGATGCGAGCATCTGCCGGTAATCCTTATCGGCCAGCACACCCATCAGAAATACGCATTTCTCATCGGGCAGATATTCGCGCAGGTTCGAGGCCAGCGCCTCGGCGCATTCGGGGTTGTGCGCGCCGTCGATGATTACAGGCGGCTCCGCGCGCAGCACCTCGAAGCGCACCGGCCATTTAGTCTCAGCAAGGCCGGAGACGACTGCCTCGTCGCCGATACTCCAGCCCTTTGAACGCAGGACATCGAGCACTTCGAGCACGACAGCGGCGTTTTTCAGCTGATGCGTGCCAAGCAGAGGCAGGCGCAGGGAAGTATAATTGCGCCATGCAAAGCTCTGGCCGGACAGCGAGTGCGATATCGGGCGGATGGAATCAAAATCCGCCTTGACGAGCCGCGCGTTGTTCTCGCGGCAGGTCTTCTCGAAAACCTCTTCGACCTCGGGAACATTGCGGTAGCACACAACGTCGCAATTGGGCTTGATTATTCCGGCCTTAGCCGAAGCAATCTCGGGCAGCGTGTGCCCGAGATACTCGGTGTGCTCAAGGCCGATTGTCGTTATCACGGCGCACTCCGGACAGTCGATGGCATTCGTGCTGTCAAGCGCACCGCCGAGACCGACCTCAAGCACAACGATGTCGCATTGCTCCTCAAGAAAATAGAGCATCGCTATCGCGGTGACAAGCTCGAACTGGCTTGGGTGATCCGCCATGCCCTCGGCTATCGGCTTCACGCGCTCCGTAAGCTCCGCGAGCCGGTCGTCCGGAATCTCGACGCCGTTTATCTGCATCCGTTCGTTGAAGCGGCAGATATACGGCGAGGTGTAGAGCGCCGTTTTATATCCGGCCTTCTGCATGACGGACGCGAGCATCGCGCAGGTAGAGCCTTTACCGTTCGTCCCCGCGACGTGGATGAAGCGCAGCTTTTTCTGCGGGTTGCCGAGCTTTGAAAGCAGCTCGCGCGTACGGCCAAGGCCGAGTCTCGTGCGGCTCCATGTGCAGCTTTCTATGTAATTTATTGCTTCATATGCAGTCATCTGAACATTCGCCTCTTAGAATTAGTAAGCATTGGATAAACCATATCACGCGGCCTTGAAGACCCTTTCGCGCAGCAGCCGCACCAGCGGCGGCATCAGTGCGCCGGTGACTATCGCCTTGCCGACGCATATCGCGTAGCGCACGGCGATGGAGCCGAAGATGTATACGGCGGAATAGTAGCCGTATATCTTGCTGTCGATGTACATTACGCCGGTGTTCAGCGTGGTAACAACAAGCTCCGCGATGACGACGATGATTATGGTCTGCTTTGTGCTGAGGGAGAAGCCGCGCTTCTGCGCGTACAGTCCGACAATCAGCCCGCACACGACGTAGGGGAGTATCCACAGCAGCGTCGTGACGGAAACGCCGTAGCGCAGGAGCTGATATACCAGCGTCCCGACAAAGCCGATCGCGGCGCCGTCGAGCGAGCCGAACAGCAGCGCCCCGACGATTATCGGCACGCTTTCAAGGGTGATTTTCAGGTTCCCGACGTCGAGCGCGACCGCGCCGAGTACGGCGCACATTGCGGCGAGCATCGAGTCGGCAGCCATCTGACGTGTTGTCATTTTTTTCATGTTCTCAAAAATTCTCCTTTCGTGACAGTTGCCACAAAAGGAGATAGTTATCCCATGGAGATAGTGATCCTTCGGCGGCAGCGGACGCGGGAGCGGCACCGCGCCATCACGGCATATTCCGGATGACTTCGTCTGCGGACAACTTCCCATCCCGCAGCACTTGACGCGCCGAACCCTACTCTGACACTTTCAAATTCTGTGCCCCGTCATGCGGGGCACATACAAGTTATACTTGAAAACCTAATGTTTTTCAAGTGTTATTTTCCGCCGCCTGAGCGACGTGCAGCGCGAGCACTGCGGTCGTAACGCTGCCGACGCCGCCGGGCACGGGCGTTATCGCGCTGACGATCGGCTCCGCCGCGTCAAAGTCCACGTCGCCGGTGAAGCGATTCTTGCGCTCCGACCAGCTTATGCCGATGTCGATAACGGTCTGATCCTTGCTGAAATACTCCGCGCCGAAAAGCTCCGGTTTGCCCACGGCGGAAACGACAATATCTGCGCTGCGTACGGCGGGGGTATAGTCGCCGCTGCGGCTGTGAAATATGGTGACGGTGGCGTTCGCGGCGGCGAGGAGCATGGCCGCGGGCTTTCCCACAACGAGACTCCGCCCCAGCACCGCGACGCGTTTGCCCTCAAGCTCCACGCCGTAGTGGGCGATTATCTCCATGCAGGCCTGCGCGGTGCACGGCGAAAAGCCGTTCCCGCGGCCGGAATATATCCGCGCCATCGAGCTGGGGCAGACACCGTCAACGTCCTTTTCGGGCGAGATTGCAGCGCAGGCCGCAAGCGCGTCGAGCCCATCCGGAAGCGGGCGCAAGAGGATGATGCCGTGTATGCTATGATCGTCGTTAAGCGCGCGGATGCTGTCCATCAGCTCCGTCTGGCCGGCCTCGCTCGTCAGCGCGGCGAGACGCACGCAGATACCGAGCGCGCCGCAGCGCCTGACCACTGCGCGCTCGTACGCGAGATCGCTGTCCCGCTCGCCGACGCGAACTATTGCAAGCGTGGGCATGACGCCTCTGGCGCTGAGCCTGGCTGTGAGTTCGGCGGTTCTTTTATCTATTTCGGCGGCGACCGGCGCGCCTTTTAAAATACGGCAGCTCATATAGGCGTACTCCAAATAATAATATAATAAAATAATTATATCCCGCAGCGGAAATGATGTCAAGCTTGCGCAGCTCCGCTGCGTTGTGATATACTGAATTTGTCCTTATTTCAATTTATAATCTAATTTAATGTACCGGAGGATAGCATGGAGCTGAAAATCGACAACAGCAAAACCTATGCCATTGCCCTTGAGGGCGGCGGGGCGAAGGGCGGCTATGAGATAGGCGTGTGGCAGGCTCTGGACGAGGCGGGAATAAAGTATAACGCCGTTTCCGGAACCTCGGTCGGCGCGCTAAACGGCGGGCTTATGGCCATGCGCGATCTTCCGCGCGCAAAAGACGCATGGAACAATATGAAGCTCGGCAAGGTGATAGAGCTTGACGAGGAGCAGGAGGAGAACCTGAGCCGCGCATTCAACGGGGATATCGGGCTTGACGACGTTCAGCGGCTCATCCCGGAAGCGCTGGAGATCATCAAAAACCGCGGGCTTGACGTCGCGCCCCTGCGCGCGTGGGTGCGCGAGGTGGTGGACGCGAAGGCGATAAAGGAGTCGGACGTGGAGCTGTATATAGCGACCGTCTCAATTACTGACCGTAAGGCGCTTGAGGTGAAGGTCAACGACCTGCCGGAGGATCAGATATGCGATATGCTTCTTGCAAGCGCTTATCACCCGACTTTCAAGCTGGAAAAGCTCGGCGGGAAATTCTATACCGACGGCGGCTTCGTCGATACTCTGCCGCTGCACGCGCTCGTCACAAACGGGTACAAGGATATAATCGCCGTGCGCATACCGGGCATCGGTCATAACCGCCGCTTTAAGATGCCGGACGACGTGAACGTTACATATATTGCCACGAACGCCGACCTCGGCGGCGTGCTGAACTTCGACGCGGAGCAGTCGCGGCGCGACATGGCGATAGGCTATCTCGACGCGAAGCGTGTTCTGTACGGCCTATATGGCAAGCATTATTACATCGAGCGCAGCATGACCGACAGGGAAGCGCTCAATATGCTGCTCGACAGCCTCGAAACAGGGGTGAACCTGCGGCAGTTCTGCGAGCGGGATCTGCCGAGAGTTGCGCGGCATCTCGACGCCGAGGGCGATTATTACGAGCTGCTGATCGCGGTGCTTGAAGATGCGGCGGCGAAGCAGAACATTGACAACATGCGGATATATAAAGATACCGAGCTTGTTGCAAAGCTCGAAGAGAGCAGAGAATAACGGTTTATGGGGCGGCCGCCGTGCCGCCCCCTTTTCTTTTGTGCCGTGAACATATTTTTGAACAAAGCGAAGTCTTGTGTTTATCCGAAAAATATGGTAATATAATCAGATGTATAGAAATTATCATGGGGGAATGTGCTGATGACGGTGATCAACGCGATAATACTGGGGCTGGTGCAGGGAATAGCCGAATTCCTGCCGATATCAAGCTCCGGCCATCTTGCCATTCTGAATAATCTCTTCGGCATGACCACGACCGAAAACGGGCATATGTTCTTCGATGTGCTGCTGCATCTCGGAACGCTGATTTCCATATGCATCGTCTATTGGCAGGACATTGTTGACATGTTCTATGAGGTGCTGGCGTTTGCAAATCTCGGCCCGCGCGCAGGGGAGCGGCAGGAGCGCTATCCTGCGGCAAGGCTCTTCTTTATGATTGTCCTTGCGACACTGCCGCTGTTTCTCATTCTGCCCATAAACGACATGCTGGAGGGCCTATACTATAATAACGTGTTCATAGGTCTGGCTCTAATACTCACCGGCGCGATGCTCTATGTCTCAGATAAGATGAAGCCCGGCCGCAAAAACGAAAACAGCATGACCGTATGGGACGCGCTTATCATCGGCCTGTGCCAGTGCGTTGCGACGATACCCGGGCTCTCCCGCTCGGGAACCACGATAACCGCCGGCATCGCAACCGGCCTGCGCCGCGACTTCGCGGTAAAGTTCTCGTTCCTGATGTCGCTGCCCGCGGTGCTCGGGGCGAACATCCTGAGCCTTGCTGACGCGGTGCGCGAGGGGATCGACATGCAGTATATGCCGGCCTATCTTATCGGCACGGCAGTGGCTATGGTGTCCGGCATCGGCGCTATCAGCCTTCTCAAGTACATATCCAAAAACAGCAAATTCGGCGGCTTTGCGTACTACTGCTGGGTCGCGGGCGCGCTGACGATAGTCCTCTCGATGATATTCTGACCGGAAAGGAACCGATAATGGCACAAACTAAGGGTAAAAAGAGTACATCAACAAAAACGAAAACTCAGACAAAGGCAAAGAAGACGCCCGAAAAGGACAATACTCCGCCTCCTGCGCCCCCGGCTCCGCCGATACGGCGCGAGGTATGCGCGTTTGTCTTTCTGTTTCTCGCGGTGTTCACGGCGGTCGGCATGTTCAATACTGACGGCGCGTTCATCGCGTATTTCACCGGCCTTGTGAGGGGCTTGCTCGGCTGGGGCTACTACCTTGCTGCGCCGGCATTTTTGCTGTCGGCATACATACTCGGCTTCCATAAGGGGCGTCCTGTCGCGGCGCGCGTATGCTGTGCACTGGTGCTGCCGGTAATTTTTGCCGCGATGAGCAACCTTATGTTTTACGATTTTCCGGCTGAAGAGACTGAAATCAAAATGCTGGCGGAAATGCTGTTCAGACAGGGCAAGGCGCTGGAATGCGGCGGCGCGGTCGGCGGACTTCTGTCGCTGGCGCTGAAAAAGCTGTTCAGCGTATACGGCGCGTTCCCGCTGCTGCTGGCGCTGTTCGCGCTGTGTCTCATAACGGCGTGTAATTCCAGCATATCCGATATAATCAAGAAAATCCGCGAGAGAAGCCATGCGGAGTATGACCCGGCGATGTACGATGAGCCGGAGATAAGACAGGAGCGCACAGCGAGGAAGTCCGCGCGTAATGCGTCCGACGCTCCGGCAGCCGCACCTGCGTCCCGCCGCAGCGCGTATCAGATAGATATCCCGCTTGGGGACGACGAGGAGACGCTGCCGCTCAATCGGTTTGAGACTCCGGCCGAGCCTGAGACAAAGGCGAAGAAGGCCAAGGTGCGCAGGAAGCTTCCGGACGACAGACCGGAAGAGACCCAGCCCGCGCCCGTTGTTATCCCAGAGCCGCAGCCCAAGGCGGCGGAGAACGACGATCTGGGTGACGGCTTCCGTGAGTTCCCGATCAGGCGCAAGGTAAAGTCCGCGCCCGTTGCGATGGCCGCGGAGATAAACGACCCGCCGAAGGCGAAAAAGGTCAAGCGAGACGAGGTCGACGCGGAGGCAAAGGCTGTGGAGAGTGCCGTACAGGCAGCTCAGGCGGCGGACGGAGACTATGTGTTCCCGCCGACATCGCTCCTGCGCGCAGGCTCCGGCACGGTGGCCGACTGCCGCGACGAGATAATGGTCAACCGCGACCGGCTTGAAAAGGCGCTCAACAGCTTCGGTGTCAATTCGCCGATAACGAACATAACCCGCGGCCCCACGGTGACGCGCTATGACATCGAGCTTGAGCAGGGGCTGAAGCTTGCCAAGGTCACGAACCTCGCCGGCGATCTGGCGCTGGCACTCGGCGTTATGAATGTCCGCGTCGCGCCGATACCGAACATGGTGGCGACCGTCGGCATCGAGGTGCCGAACAAGATCGTCAGCACCGTGTACCTGCGCGATATAATCGAGTCGCAGCGCTTTACAAGCGCAAAATCGAAGCTCAGCTTTGCACTGGGCAAGGATATCGGCGGCGAGTGCATAGTCGGCAACATTGCAAAACTACCGCATATGCTTATCGCAGGTACGACAGGCTCCGGCAAATCCGTGTGCATGAATTCGCTGATACTGAGCCTGTTGTACAAGGCGCGTCCTGACGAGGTTCGCCTGATAATGATCGACCCGAAGATGGTGGAGCTTGGCGTATATAACGGCATCCCGCATCTGTATGTTCCGGTCGTCACCGATCCGAAGAAAGCGGCGGGTGCGCTGCAATGGTCGGTCGTCGAGATGATGAAGCGCTACCGCCTCTTCTCCGAGGCCGGTGTGCGTGACATCGCAAATTACAATAAGCACTGCGCCGAGACAGGCGAAGCGACGATTCCGCAGGTCGTCATCGTCATAGACGAGCTTGCAGACCTCATGCTCGTCGCCTCCAAGGAGGTCGAGGAGAGCATATGCCGCGTCGCCCAGATGGGGCGCGCCGCCGGTATGCACCTCGTCATTGCGACACAGCGTCCGTCGGCGGACGTCATAACCGGTCTTATGAAGGCGAATATCCCGTCGAGGATCGCGTTTGCCGTCTCGTCCGCGATGGAGAGCCGCATAATTCTTGACCAGGCCGGCGCGGAAAAGCTTGTCGGCATGGGCGATATGCTGTATTCTCCCGTCGGCTGCGGCAAACCCACGCGCATTCAGGGTGCGTTCGTCTCCGACGAGGAGCGTGAGGATGTTATACAGTTCATCAAGGAGAGCACCGGCGGAGTGCAGGTGAACTCTGAGATCGAGGAATTCATGGACAAGGCCGCCGAGGACAAAAAGGGCGCGGCGGATTCCAAGGACGACAAGGACGAGGATTCGCTCATGGGCAGCTACGACGAGATGCTGCCGCAGGCTGTCGAGGTCGTGCTGGAGATGAAGCAGTGCTCTGTCTCGATGCTCCAGCGGCGCATAAAGCTGGGTTATTCCAGAGCGGCACGCATTGTCGATCAGATGGAAGAGCTGGGCGTTGTCGGCCCCTACGAGGGCGCGAAGCCGCGCAGCGTCGTTATCGACCGCGACGGCTGGAACGCGCTGAAGGTGCAGCTTGGCCTTGCGAGCGACGTCGGTGCCGAGCTTGCGGCGGATATGGCCGACACCATGAACGATGAGGAAGACTAGATAAGATAAAATGGATTATTTCAAACCGGATATGACCGCGCTGGACGCCAACAAGCTTAGTATGCTGGCGCTGGCGCATGTCGGGGACGCGGTGTACGAGCTGCTCACCCGCACAATGCTGTGCACGAGGGCGAACAGCTCCGTCGCGCAGCTTCATAAGCAGACGGTTTCATACGTTAACGCTCCGGCACAGGCGCGCGCGGCGGAGAAGATCCTGCCGCTGCTGGACTCCGAGGAGGCTTCGGTGTACCGCCGCGGGCGGAACGCGAAGGTCAATTCCGTGCCGCATAATGCGGATATCGGGCAGTACCACGCTGCGACAGGGCTTGAGGCGCTGTTCGGCTGGCTATATCTGCAGGGGCGGACGGAGCGCGCGGAGGAGTTTTTCCGCGCGATAATGGAGGCTGAATAAATGCCGCTTGACGCTATTACAATATCCGCGCTCTGCGATGAGTTGCGGCCGCAGCTAGAGGGCGCGCGTATCGACAAGGTGCAGCAGCCGGAGCGGGACGCCGTCCTGCTCTCGGTGCGCAGCCTCGGCAAGAACCGCCGCCTGCTCATCGCGGCGGGCGCGGGGAATGCGCGGCTGCATTTCACGGCGGAGAGCATAGAAAACCCCGCCGAGCCGCCGATGTTCTGTATGCTCCTGCGCAAGCATCTGACAGGCGCGAGGATCGTTTCGATAAGCCAGCCGGAGCATGAGCGTATGCTGGAGCTGGAGATCGACACGCATGACGAGATGGGCTTTGCCGCGCGCAAGAAGCTTGTGCTTGAGCTTATCGGGCGCAGCTCGAACCTCATCCTTGTCGGCTCCGACGGGCGCATCATCGACTGTATGCGCCGTATGGATTTTGCCGGAGACGCGGAGCGCAGCATGATGCCGGGCATGTTTTACCGTATGCCGCCGAAGCAGAACAAGCTGTCCGTGTTCGACGCTGCCGAGGACGAGCGCCGCGCGCTCATCGCGCAGGCGGATAGAGCGGCGCCGATGGATAAATGGCTGCTCTCGGCATTTTCGGGGCTGTCGCCGCTGCTGTGCCGCGAGCTTGCACATCGCTGCGGAGGGGACTATGAGCGGCTTGACAGCTGCATTTCCGCGCTGCTTGAAAGCATTGCCAACGGCGAGACCGCGCCGTATATCCTCACGCGAGACGGCGCGCCGTTTGATTACAGCTGCATTGCGATAGGCCAGTACGGGAGCGCGGCGGAGACGGAGCGCTTCGACAGCTTTTCGGAGCTGCTGGACAATTTCTACGCCAGACGTGACAGACTTGAGCGCCAGCGCCGCCGCGGCAGCGAGCTTACGCATTACGTCAAGACTCTGCGCGACCGCACAGCGAGAAAGCTTGCCGCGCAGAGCGAGGAGCTGAGCCGTGCGGACAGCCGCGAAGAGCTGAAAAAGCAGGCGGAGCTGGTCACGGCGAACATATACCGCATGAAAAAAGGGGACAGGGAGCTGCGCTGCGAGGACTATTACGAGCCAGACTGCCCTGAGATCGTCATCCCGCTCGACGTGCTGAAAACGCCGCAGCAGAACGCGGCGGCAATGTATAAGGAATATAACAAGCTGAAGGCCGCGAAGGAGCATCTGACGGTGCTCGTCGCGCAGGGCGAAGCGCAGCTTGATTATCTCAACAGTGTCATGAGCGAATTGCAGTGCGCCGAGAGTGAGAAGGATCTGGCCGATATCCGGCTTGAGCTTATCTCCTCCGGATATGACCGCAAGGCGAAGGCCGTGAAAAAAGAGCGCCTGCGTCCGCAGCAGCCGCTGCGATTTGTCACGGATGACGGGCTGGAAGTCCTCGTTGGGCGCAGCAATATCCAGAACGACGAGCTGACGACGAAGCTTGCCCGCCGCACGGACTACTGGCTGCATACGCAGAAGGTGCACGGCAGCCATGTCATCCTGCGCTGTGACGGGCTTGAGCCGCCGCAGCGGAGCGTCGAGCAGGCGGCCTGCATCGCAGCCTATTATTCGCAGGGGCGCGACTCCGGCAAGCTGCCGGTGGATTACACCATGGTGCGCTTCGTGCGCAAGCCCTCCGGCTCGCTGCCGGGCAAGGTGATCTATACCGATTACAGGACAATCATCATCGAGGGCGACGAGAGCCTTGTCGAAAGGCTCCGCGTCAAAAAATGAATCGCAGCCTGGCCGCAGCCAGTGATGTGCAATTTAACCAATTAAATCGGCGAACAAGACCCGTATTTTTTATTCATACGGGTCTTGACATTTTTTGTTGCGGTGCTATAATACGCACAACAAGTGAAAACTTCAAACCTATGACGGAGAGAAGTAACCAGTGCAGAAAACCCTCAGAGAGTCCCGGATGGTGTGATCGGGACGGCGGACGGCTGGCGAATGGACTTCGGAGGGCGGATCGAAAGGGCGACTGAGTAGAGACCGACGGGTATCCCACCCGTTATCCATCGGGGCGCATATGATGGTATGCGTAAGCGAGCGGACGTTTTTATGACGTCAATTTGGGTGGTATCGCAGAAGTGAACGGCTTTTGTCCCATGTGTATGGGATAAAGGTCTTTTTTCTTTTTCCCGGCCCCGGCGCAGCCCGGAAAACATCTGCCATCCAAAATCATATAAAATCGGAGGAAAACACAATGAAAACCAACAGCACTATCAAGAAGATCTTTGCAATGCTCCTTGCCTGTGCCATGATGCTGGCCTTTGCGGCCTGCGGCAGCAGCCCCGCGCCGGCAGCGTCGGAAGCCCCCGCCGCCGAGGACGACGGCACCGTAAAAGTCGCAATAATCAAGCAGCTTGACCATGCGTCTCTCGACGAGATCGCAAACGCGATCGCCGCCCGCTTTGATGAGATGAACGCCGCGGGTGACGTCAAGGTCGAGTATTCCATAAGCTCCGGCCAGAACGACCAGACCATTCTCAAGCAGCTGTGCGATCAGGCAATAGCCGATAAGGTCGACGTCATTGTCCCCATCGCGACCACCGCCGCGCAGGTAGCGACCCTCTCCGCTGAGGGCACCGGCGTCAAGGTCGTCTACGCCGCAATATCCGACCCCGCGGCCGCGAACCTGACCGGCATCGACTACGTCACCGGCACCAGCGACGCGCTTAATACCTCCTTCATCCTTGACATGATGTTCGCGCAGAACCCGGATATCAAGAAGGTCGGCCTGCTGTACTCCCTGTCCGAGCCGAACTCCGCCACCCCGATAGCCGACGCGAAGGCATACCTCGACGCGAAGAACATTGAATACGTCGAGCAGACCGCGAATACCAACGACGAGGTCGTCGCCGCAGCATCCGCCCTTATCGCAGCTGACGTTGACGCGATCTTCACCCCGACCGACAACACCATAATGGCGGCTGAGCTTGCGATCTACGAGGATCTCGCAAAGGCCGGCATCCCGCACTACACCGGCGCTGATTCCTTCGTCCGCAACGGAGCCTTCGCTACCTGCGGCGTGAACTACACCGAGCTTGGCCGCAAGACCGCGGAGCTGGCCATCAGAGCCGTTTCCGGCGAAGCGCTTGATGACTTCTACCTCATGGACGGCGGCATCATCACCGTCAACACCGAGACCGCCGCTGCCCTCGGCGCGGATTACTCCGTGTTTGCCGACATGGGCGAGCTGGTCGAAGTCACTACTACCAAGGACTGATATTGATATTCACCGTCCCCCAGCGCAACGCTGGGGGAACCGGCCTGAAAGGAGTTTTTGCCCATGCTGATAATCAGCCAGACCGCGCTGGAACTTGGCTTCATGTACGCGCTCGTGGCGATGGCACTGTTTCTGAGCTATCGCATCCTTGATATCGCAGATATGACGACCGACGGCTGCTTCGTGCTCGGAGCCGCCGTCTCGGTCACGCTCTCAGCCGCAGGGCATCCGTTCCTCGCGCTGCCCGCCGCGATGCTCGCGGGAGCCTGCGCCGGATTCGTCACGGCGTTTTTGCAGACGCGTCTCGGCGTCCCGTCGATACTCGCCGGTATAGTCACGAACACCGGACTTTATACGATAAATCTTATGGTCATGGGCTGGAAGTCAAATTTCAGCCTCCTCGGAGGCACGACGATATTCACCCTCCTGCGTGATACCGGTATCGGCGGCGACTGGTACGAGCTGCTGCTGGCGGCGTTTATCACCATCCTTGCCGCGGTTCTGCTGAGACTTTTCCTCGGTACGCGGCTTGGCCTATCTATCCGCGCGACGGGCGATAATCAGGACATGGTGCGCGCATCGTCCTTAAACCCGAACTTTACGATAACCGTCGGCCTCTGCATCGCAAACTCTCTGACCGCGCTCTCCGGCGCGATAGTCGGCCAGTATCAGAAAACCGTGGATATAAACTCCGGCACGGGCATTGTTGTTATCGGCCTTGCCTGCCTCATTATCGGCGAAACTCTGCTTGGCCGCCGCACGGTCACAAAGGGTGTCATCGCCGTGATTCTCGGCTCGATAGTGTACCGCTTCATTTACGCGATAGTGTTCTACACCAAGGTCGTTCCGGTGGAGTGCCTGAAGCTTCTGACGGCGGTCATAGTCGCACTAGCAATCGCCGCACCGAGCATCAAAAAATGGGCGGCGTTCCAGCACCGCAAGCTCGCGGCGCAGAGAAGGGGAGGGAACTGACATGCTTGATATAAAGAACATCTCCAAGACCTTCAACCCCGGCACCGTGAACGAAAAACGCGCGCTGACCGACCTTTCGCTGCATCTTGAGTCGGGCGACTTTGCGACCATTGTCGGCTCGAACGGCGCGGGGAAATCCACGCTCTTCAACGCGATCGCGGGCTGCTTCTATGCCGATACTGGCAGCATCTCGCTTGCCGGACGGGACATCACCTTCACCCCGGAGCATCAGCGAAGCCGCGTTATCGGGCGGCTGTTTCAGGACCCGCTCCGCGGCACCGCGCCGCACATGACGATAGAAGAAAATCTCGCGCTCGCGTATCTGCGCGCCTCGCACGGAAATCCCTTCAGCCGCATATCCCGCGCCGATAAGGAAAAATTCCGCGCGCAGCTGTCGCTGCTGGACATGGGGCTTGAGGATCGTATGCGCCAGCCGGTCGGTCTGCTGTCTGGCGGTCAGCGCCAGGCGCTGACGCTGCTGATGGCGACGATGGTTCCGCCTCAGCTGCTGCTGCTCGATGAGCACACGGCGGCACTCGACCCTGCGACGGCGGAAAAGGTGCTTGAGCTGACGCAGCGCATCGTCGAGGAGAGTCATATAACCTGCCTTATGGTCACGCACAACATGACGCAGGCGCTTGAGCTTGGCAACCGCACCCTGATGATGGCGGACGGCCATATCGTCATGGACGTAAGCGGCAAGGAACGCGAGAGGATGACCGTTGACAGCCTCGTCGCTAAGTTCAAGGCCGGAACCGGCAGGGCGCTTGATAACGACAGGATGCTGCTTTCATAAATATCTTAACAGCTGATAAACCGCATTGATGTATCATCAATGCGGTTTGCCGTTAAATGCAACAAAAATGTGTGCGGGCGAATAGCTATTATGACGGAATTGAAAAGCTGAGTTGCCAATAGTTATTTTTTAGGCTATTATAATGATATTCAGATGCGCTCGGCGCATAAAGGGGAGGAATATTATGGCACAACTCAGACCAAAAATAGTGAAGCTCGCAAAGATAATCGGCGGCGCTTCAGGTATGCTCGTCAAGATAGATGAGAACGCTCCGGAGTATTACTGCATGGAGAACATTGTCTCCGACGACGAGGCCGACATCGCCATCGCCGCGGGACTGCGCAAGGAACGCACTGCGGGCTGGCTGGCCGCAAAGGTGGGGAAGACCGTCGCGGAGATACAGCCTGCGCTGGATAACCTCGTGTACTACGGCGTGTTCCGCCGTGTGTACAGCGAAGAGCTGGGCGAGGATACATATTTCATGCAAATATTTGCACCCGGCATACTCGAAATGATGGTGAATAATCAGCCGCTCATGGCGGCACATCCGGAGGTCGGCCGCGCGTTTGAGGAATACACGCGTCTGCGTATGCAGGCGATGGGGCCGATACTGCCCGACGGCTACGGCCTTATGCGCGTTATCCCCGTGGAGAGCGCTATTGAGGGGCTGCCCGGCGTTACCGACGACGAGCGCCTGTCTTACTATTTGAATAAATACGATACGTTTTCGGTCTCGCCGTGTTCGTGCCGCGCGTCGCGTACGCTGCTGGGGGACGGCTGCGGACATCTTGCCGAGGATATGTGCGTCCAGATGGGCAAGGGGGCGGAGCACTACATCCGTTCCGGCCGCGCCCGTCAGATAAGCCGCGAAGAGGCTTATGAAATCGTAAAGCGTGCCGAGGAAAACGGCCTCATGCACGACATCCCGAACATCGAGGGCAGCGGCGAGACGTCGGCTATCTGCAACTGCTGCGCCTGCGCCTGCTTCGGACTTCGCGCCGGTATGATGTTCGGCGCGCGCGACGCTATCCGCTCGAACTTCGTTGCCGAGGTGGACGAAGCCAAGTGCGTGGCCTGTGCGCAGTGCGTCGAGGTATGTCCCGGCAACGCGCTGAAGCTCGGCCAGAAGCTCTGCGCGACGAACGACACTTCCGCGCCGAAGTATACGAAGATAACCGAGACCTTCAACTTTGCCAAGGCCGTCAACGAAAACTACCGCGAGAACCGCGAGGACGTCCTGCCGAGCGGTACCGCGCCATGTAAGGCCGCATGTCCCGCTCATATCCCTGTGCAGGGCTATCTCAAGCTCGCCGCGCAGGGGAGATACACCGAGGCGCTGGAGCTTATCAAGACGGAGAACCCGTTCCCTGCGGTCTGCGGGCGAATCTGCAACAAGCGCTGTGAGGCCGAGTGCACCCGCGGCGACGTTGACGAAGCGGTCGCCATTGACGAGGTCAAGCGCTTCATAGCCGACCACGACATGCACGAGGAGACCCGATTTGTGCCGAAGATGGTCAACCAGATCGGCAGACCGTACGCCGAGAAGATCGCCGTCATCGGCGCGGGGCCTGCCGGTATGAGCTGTGCGTATTATCTGGCGCAGAAGGGCTATCCCGTCACCGTGTTCGACCGCAATCCGGTTCCGGGCGGAATGCTGACTCTCGGCATACCGTCATTCAGGCTTGAGAAGGACGTTCTCAACGCCGAGATAGACATTCTCAAGGAGATGGGCGTCGAATTCAGGTGCGGCGTCGAGGTCGGCAAGGACGTCACCATTCAGCAGCTGCGCGGCGAGGGCTACAAGGGCTTCTATCTGGCGATAGGCGCGCAGAAGTCCGCAAAGCTGCGTATCCCCGGCGAGGAGCTGGAGGGCGTGCTCGGCGGCGTTGACTTTCTGCGGGAAGTGAACCTCGGCAACAAGCCGGACATCGGCAGGCGGTGCGCCGTTATAGGCGGCGGCAACGTTGCGATGGACGTCTGCCGCAGCGCCGTGCGTCTCGGTGCGGAGGAGACCTATGTATTCTACCGCCGCTCCGAAGCGGAGATGCCCGCAGACCCCGAGGAAGTCCGCGAGGCGATGGAAGAGGGCGTGAAGTTCCGCTTCCTGAGCGCGCCTGTTGAGATCATCGGCACAGACGGCAGAGTCAGCGCGATAAAGATCGAGAAGATGGAGCTTGGCGAGCCGGACGAGAGGGGACGCCGCAAGCCCGTCGGCACCGGAGAATTTGAGATCGTTGAGATAGACAGCGTCATCGGCGCAGTAGGCCAGACTGTTGACTGGGGTACGCTTGACGTCGGTGCGCTCAAGACCACGAAGAAGAACACCGCCGAGGCCGACAGCCTGACCTATCAGACTGCACAGCCTGACATCTTTGTCGGCGGCGACTGCTACACCGGGCCGAAGTTTGCGATAGACGCGATTGCGGCGGGCAAGGAAGCCGCAATCGCGCTGCACCGCTATGTCCACCCCGGCCAGACGCTCACCGCGGGGCGAGACCGCCGCGAGTACCGCGCACTCGACAAGGAGCACGCGATGATCGGCGTCGGCGGCTTCGACAGGGAACACCGCCAGACTCCGGGCTACAACGCCGCAAAGGCCAAGACCTTTGCCGACGCGCGCGTGACATTTACAGAAGAGCAGGTGCGCAAGGAATGCGCCCGCTGTCTCGGCTGTGGAGCGACCAAGGTTGACAGCTATCTCTGCATCGGCTGCGGGCTCTGCACCACGAAGTGCAAGTTTGACGCGATACATCTAAAGAAAGTCCGTGACTGGCACGCGGCGCCGTTCGAGGCGATGCCGATAAAGGTCGCGGAGAATCTTGTCAAGCGCACCGGCGGCATTGTCAAAAAGGCGGTAACGAAATAATGCACGAGCTTGGCATTTGTGATGCGCTGCTGAAAATGGTCGATGGTATCGCGTGCGACGAGGGGCTTGCCTGCGTGAGAAAGGTGACGGTAGAGGTCGGCTCGCTGTCCGGCGTCGTTCCGGCATACCTTGCCGACTGCTGGGATGCCGTGACCGACGGGACGCCGTATCAAAGCACGGCGTTTGCGGTCGAGACGCTGCCGGGCGTCGCACAGTGCATCGACTGCGGAGAGAAATTCACTGCTGATATAGAGAAGCTCGTCTGCCCGCGCTGCGGCGGAAAAAAGCTCACGCCGCTGACCGGACGTGAGCTTATGCTGAAAGAAATTGAAGCGGATTAAACAATTCAGCGCCAAGAAAGAATACTACGCAAAAAGCTGCTATCGATCGATAGCAGCTTTTTATTATCATGTTTCCGAACTGTCAAGCACGCCGAAGCCGGCCACTTCTGTAGTCGGGATAGAGAAGACTATGCTTCCCGCTTTGCTGTCAGGCCCAGCCTTTTCGAGGATCGCGCGCATTATCCCCGCCTTCTGCCCAGCGGTGGAGACGATGAGGATGACCTCCTTCTCGTCGGCGATCGAGATGTTATAAAACTTCGGCGCGTCCTTTGATCCGGTGCCCTTGCCGTGCAGCACAGTCCCGCCGCGGGCGCCGGCGGCTCTTGCCGCGTTCATTACCATGTCGGTGCTGCCCTCGTTTGATATGGCTACGATAAGCTCATAGTCGTATTTTATTGCCGGTGTGTATTTTGCGTTCTTTGTATCTCCGTTCATGTATGCCACGGCTTTTCCTCCTCCAACGCTTTTTATCGGTATAGCGATCACAAACCCGTGCCCCGGCACGCCGAGATGCAGGTATCGCCGTTGCGCTGCTATAAGCTGCGCGGTTTTTTCTTCGTTTGCCACGGTGAGCACGACGCGTTTCTCGTTGGACTCTATGCCCAAGAGGTCGAGCATCCCCTGCATGGCCGTTCCGCGCCCGTGCAGCGTCACGGTGAGCGGAAGCGAAAGCTTTTCGCATATCTCCGTCAGCGCCCCGAGCGCTTCGGGATTGATTATGGATATAACGTAATTCATGCTCCCGTCTCCTCCCAAAGCTCTATTATATCAAAGTCGCCATACGTCTCGACTGCCGACGTATGCTTGGCCTTGAATTCATATATGAAGCCGACCGCCTGAATGGACAGCAACGGCAACATTGCTACCATTGCGACGACGCCGAACGCGTCGCGCAGGACGTTCCCACCCACGGCGATGCTCGCGCCCATGACAAACTGGAGCATAAAGGTCGCCGTCATGGGGCCGGAGGCGACTCCGCCGGAGTCGAATGCGATGGCGGTGTATATGTCCGGCACGAAGAACGACAGGCCGAGCGCCAGCGCGTAGCCCGGAATGAGGAACCATAGTATTGATATCCCTGTCAGAACGCGGAGCATAGAGATGCCCATGGCGAGCGAGATCGCGACCGAGAGACTGAGCTTTATCGCGCGGCCGGGGATAGCTCCCGCACTGACTTCCTCGATCTGCTTTTCAAGCACTCCGACGGCAGGCTCCGCCGAGATTATGAACCAGCCTAGCAGCATCGCAAGGGGGATTAGCAGCCAACTCATGCTGCCCGCGAGTGCAACTCCAAGCTCTGCGCCTAGCGCCGAGAAGCCGATGTTGACGCCGGTGAGGAACAGCACGAGGCCGACATATGTATAAAGAATACCAATGAGTATTTTTGCCAAGCTGCGGCGGTTCAGACGCAGCAGCGCAAGCTGGAATACAAGGAATATCGCAACAATCGGCAGCATGGCGACCGCCATTTCCTTCATATATACGGGGATAGCTGCGAGAAACGCGCGCCCTATCCCGACCGTGCTGTCGTATGATGCGGCGCTGATATCAACGACGGCGCTGCCGCCGCTGGAGAAAAAGCCGAGCAGCAGGACAGAGAGGATAGGCCCGATCGAGCACAGCGCGACAAGACCGAAGCTGTCCGCCTCGGCGCGGTCGTCGCTTCTGACCTTGGAGACACCGAGCCCCATAGCGAGGATGAACGGCACGGTCATCGGCCCCGTGGTGACTCCACCGGAGTCAAAGGCGATGCAGAGAAAGTCCCGATCCGTGAATGCGGCGAGCACAAAAATCAGCGTATAGCACACGATGAGTATCCACCGGAGCGAAGCGCCGGTGAGGATGCGGAGCATGCATATCGCCATGAACAACCCGACGCCCGCGCCGACGGTCACGAGCAGGACGCTGCTTTTGATATGCGGCACGGTCTGAGCCAGAACCTGCAGGTCAGGCTCCGCAACAGTAATGGCAAAGCCGAGCAGGAAGCTGACACCGAGAATCAGCAGCATATTCTTTGTTCGGGTCAGCGCCGTGCCAATCTTGCTGCCGATGGGCGTCATGGACTGCTCCGCGCCGAGGGAAAACAGCCCCATTCCAACGACCAGCATCACCGCGCCTATCAGAAAGCACAGCAGCAGATCGGGGCGCATCGGCGTGACCATGAGGCACAGCAGAAGCACTATGACCGCGATGGGCAGCACCGACAGCGCGGCTTCAACGATTTTTTCTTTGATTGCGGTTCTGTTTATTTCTAGCTGAGTTAGTTTTATAATATCACTCCCTGAGATTTTTCTTTTCCTAATAGTAACATGAAACCGCCTGTCATGGCAAGCCAACTTCGCATAATAATGTGCATTGGACACAAAATGTTTAAAAAATTGCGGCTATCTTAACAGAAAAATAGCGCGGCGGTGCGGCGCAGAAAAAATCAGCACCGGACAAAGTCCGGTGCTGACCTATGGGGGGGTGCTTCGCATCGACTGCGGCTGCGACACTGAGCCGGTACAAAGCATATATGGAGCTTAAAGCAGAGCGTTTATCTTCGCTTCAACTTTTTCGGCGGTGTCCTTGGGGACTATGCCGGCCGCGACGACCTTATCAAATATCTCGCCGCATTTTTTCTTGTTGAACATCTTTATGGGGTATTTGAGGAGCTGGGGCGCGTCCTCCTTGATGACGGCCGCGGTTGCGGGATTGTCAAACAGTTCCTTTACGGTCAGGCTTCTGAAATCCATATCGGTTCTCCTTATAATTATTTTGGGATCAAATCAGACGATGTTGTACTTCTTCAGCAGGTCGACGACGACGTTGTTGGTAAGCGGCTCCTTGACGAGACCGAGCAGCGGGAGAATAGTGGGCAGCAGGAACTCCAGCGGCTTCTTGCCGTCGAGCAGCTTGCTGGTAGCATACAGCAGGTCGCGGATATCGTACACGGAGCCCCAGACTTCGGGTACGCCGCGGTCAATGTTGCAGAGCGTGTAGACCGCTTCCATGCCGGTGCGGATGGAGTACTCGGTGGTGAACACGGTGTCGCGCGGGGTATCGGCGAACTGGCCGACGAATGCGAGGTTGACGGAACCGTCGGGAACTACCTTGGGGCGGTCGCCCTCGGCTCTGGGCATGAAGAAGGTGGTGACGTAGGGCATCATGCAGGGCGTGGTGTTGCACTCTTTTTCGGCGAGCTCCATGATCTGATCCTCAGGGATGCCGATGTGGTACAGCCACTCTGCGCACAGCTCAATGCCGGTGCAGTCGCACATGTTCTTCTTGATGAAGTCGCCCTTGTCGTCCCAGCAATTCAGACCGTAGACCCAGATGAGGCAGTGGTCGGAGGGCTGCTCTTGGAACTGACCCTGACGGTTGATCGTCCAGCTGATCAGCCAGCTGGAGTCACGGCAGGTGACGATGCCGCCGGTGACGACCTTGCCGGACAGGGGATCTCTCTTGCATATCTTCTGGATGGCGTCAAGTATCTGCTTGTTTGCGGTGTCGACAGTCCAGGATTCCCAGCTGGTCTCCTTGATGCCGGCAAAGAACTTTTCGGGACGGCCGAAAGCGGGATCCTGCGCCGCGATCTTCTTCCACATCTCGATGGAGGGGCCTTCGCCGTTCTTGACGGTGACGACGGGGGCGTGGGTCTGATCGCCGTAGGCGGAGGCGTCGCCCTGGCAGCCGTTGGTGCAGATGACGAGATCGTTTTCGGTCAGGTCGATGACCTTCTCAACGCCGCCCTGCGTGAACTCTATCTTCTTTGCGACTTTCTTTTCGGGCGTGCAGTCGCAGACGATGTTGGTGACAGTGGTGTCGTACAGGATCTTTCCGCCGTGGTCGGTGATGTACTTGCACATCGGGAGGATCATGGATTCATACTGATTGTAGCGGGTGAAGCGGAGCGCGCTCAGGTCGGGCAGACCGTCAATGTGGTGGATATAGCGCTGAAGATAGAGCTTCATCTCAAGGGCGGAGTGCCACTTCTCAAAGGCAAACATGGTCTGCCAGTAGGTCCAGAAGTTGGTCTGGTAGAAGTCCTCGTCGAACACGTCGTCAATCTTTTTATCCTCAAGGGACTTGTTCGTTGCCATGAACAGCTTGAGCAGCTGAGTTGCGGCGGAGGGGTTCAGACCGTATTTTCTGTCGGTGTGGGCGTCCTGTCCCTGCTTCTCGGTGACGCGGCAGAGGGAGAAGTTCGGGTCTTCCTTGTTCAGGTGATAGTATTCGGAGAAAACGGTCTCGCCGGGATTGATGATGGAGGGGATGGACTTGAACAGATCCCACATGCACTCGAAGTGGTTATCCATCTCGCGCCCGCCGCGCATGATGAAGCCTTTGGTCGCGTCATAAATGCCGTCGCAGGAGCCGCCGGCGAGGGGGAGATGCTCGAAAAGGGTGATCTTTTCGCCCGGCATCTGGGCGTCGCGGATCAGGAAGCAGGCCGCCGCAAGACCTGCTAGGCCGGTGCCGACTATGTACGCCGACTTATCGTCGATACCTTCGGGCTTTTTGGGGGTTGCAAATGCCTCATAGTTACCGCTGCTGTAATACATTCTTCTTTCCTCCTGAATAATTTATTTTGTCTGCGCACTGCGCAGTAAATCACGGCTATTCCCCGGCTATCGCGGCAAGTCCGCCGCGGTCGAGAATATAGATCTTTCCGCGGCCGGTGGAGATAAGACCCATATCGCGCATGTGATCCAGCTCGCGGCTGATGACCACGCGCGTTGTGCCGAGGTCGTTTGCAATGTCCTCGTGCGTTATACGCACTTCGGCGGGATCGGGAACGTCGTCGCCGAGACGTTCGAGAAGAGCGCGGGCGACGCAGCTTCGCAGGGTGTTGAAAAAAGAATATGAGATATTGTTCAGAATATTCTGTGCCGTTTTCGCGCAGGCTTCAAAAATGAAATTCGCCATGAGCGGCTCCTCATAGGCGGTCGGCGCCATGTCGGAGCGCTGGAGGTAGGCAAGCGTGGTGTTGTCAAGAGACTGAAGAGAGGGGACAACATCGTTGTCGCGGGCGTTATCGACGGTCATTATGCTGAACGCTTCGCCCTTCGGGAGCTTGAAAAGCGTTATTTCGCGCCCAGTACCTGAGCTGAGATACACCCGCAGCTTGCCCTCAAGCACGAAAACGATGCCGTCCTTTTTTACGGTCTTGAAGATGACATTTTCACCGGGCTTGTAGCGGCGGAATATTGCGTTTTCACGCAGGCGCTGCCGACTCTTTGCGCTCAGACTATCCCAAAAAGGTAAGCACTCAGATATATCGTGTCTTGTCATGTTGCACCTCTGAATAAGCTGTTATAGACACTAACATCTGTGCCTAAAAAAAATATGGTGCAGTTCCATCAGCATCCGATCTTGTCCGAATTTTATCAAATCCTATCCGGATTTCTGCACCTTTTGTTACGCAACTATTGAAATAAATAGTCATGATGTGAAGTTTGTATAAATCATATAAACTTATGTGTCTGCTTTTATATATCTTGCCAATACGTCGGAATAGAACATCAGATTTTCGGTCGTGCTGACCTCGTATTCTGTGCCCTTGAAGATGTCGACGCCGGTGTAGGCGTTTATCATAAGCTGAAGGAACATGCGGGTATTGAGATCGGGGCGGACGGAGCCGTCGTCAATGCCTTCCTCGATCGCCTTGGCGGAGGGGATGGGTATCTCGCGGTCGTAAAACTGCCAGAAGATTTTATCCATGTCAATGTCACCGGCTTCGGGCGAGGTGGTGTAGCTCAGCATTTCGCGCGTGTACCGGTACCATTCGGGGAAGGTGATATAGGTGCTGTTATACTCCGCCATTGCCGCGAGGCAGCGGTCGTACCCAGTGCGGAGATTCTTCACCCGCTCCTGATAGCGCGCCATGAAGCCCTCGTAGAACACGACCAGCGCGTCACGCCACACGGCGAGCACAAGACTGTCCTTCGTGCCGAAGTAGCGGTATACGGACATGGGGGTAAGTCCGGCTTCGTGCGCGATACGGTTTATAGACGTTGCGGCGACACCCTCAGATATAAAGAGCGACTGCGCAGCCTTTATTACTTTTTGTATGTTCTGATCTCTTTCTTTGGAAGCGGCCATGTTATACCTCCGTGCGGTTTTCTTCAGTTTAACCCGCAGAAGGCCGCGCGTCAATAGTTCGTTTGGCGAGCCGCGTTTTCGAGCACGGATGCAAACGGGACTTTTTCCTGACATTTCAGTATATGCGGCCAAACGGGATTTATTATTTGGGAATGGCACGGCCTTGAAGGGGTTCTCTTTGTATGTTATAATTCTAAAAAACAAATCGGAATTTGGAGGTATGAATATATGGCAAGTGCGTATTACAAACATTGCAAGGAATTTGATATTTGCAATGAGCTGATTGAAAAGTATTGGGAATCAAAACAATATGACAAATGCTTTGAAGGCCATTTGGTATTGGCAGAGCAGGGCTATCCCCTTGCTGAATGTCAAATAGGCTATTTCTATTACGAGGGACTTGGTGTGGAAAAGGACTTGGAAAAGGCACTATATTGGACTCGCCGTGCCGCAGAGCATGGTGATAGAGATGGTCAATACAATTTGGCAGAGTTTTATGAAGATGCAATCGGAGTAGAACGAGATATCGAACAGGCTAAGCATTGGTATCGACTTGCTGCATTGCAAAACAATGATTTGGCAATCGAGAAATGCAAAGAGCTTGGAGTTTCATTCTAATTGCACATCGCGGCATAATGAACAGTTCGTCAAATTCCAGTTTTTCTAAAAGCCAACTTCCGGTTTCCTGTCTTGTCTCCTTAAGCGCAAATTTGTTTATAACATATATTGACGTTTGGGCTTTAGGTTAATATAATTATAAAGCTTTACGTAAATATATAGAGAATCTGGTGATAAGAATGCACAATCTGCTGCACAGGAACGGAAAGCAAATGTCTGATTCGCTTATAACGGCGGTGTTTGTCATCCTGTCAGGCGGTTATCAGGACGCATATTCATACTGCTGCCGCGGCGGGGTTTTTGCAAACGCGCAGACGGGAAATATCGTCCTCATGAGCATAAATATGTTCGAGGGGAAACCGTCGTCGTGCATGAAATATCTGATACCGCTGGTAGCGTTCCTGGTCGGTATCTATGCTGCCGAGGTAATACACTATAAGTACAAGGATATGGAGAAGATACACTGGAGACAGATCATTGTTCTCTGCGAGATAGTGGTGCTGTTCGCAGTCGGCTTCATGCCGCAGAGCGTAAACGCTGCGGCGAACGCGCTTGTTTCGTTCGTCTGCGCGCTCCAGCTTCAGACCTTTCATAAGCTCAGAGGGCATGCCTATGCAAGCACTATGTGCATCGGTAATATGCGCAGCGGCATGACGGCGCTGCATGCGTATTATATGAGCCACGATCGAAATATCCTCTATAAGGCGCTCACATATTTCGGCGTCGTGATAATTTTTGCAATTGGCGCGGGACTTGGCGGCGTTATCGTCGTCCGCTGGGGCGAGCACTCGATTTGGATAAGCTGCGTGCTCCTCGCGATAAGCTTTGCGCTTATGCAGATAAAGGACAAAAAATGATATGACAGAAAGACCGCTGCCAGCGTTTGCCGGCAGCGGTTTTAATTGCAGATGAAGCGGGTAAGCAAAGCTTACTTCATGCCGTTCTCGTAGGCCTCGATCATCTTCTTGACCATCTGGCCGCCGATGGAACCGGCCTGACGGCTGGTGAGGTCGCCATTGTAACCGTTCTTCAGGTTGACGCCGACTTCGGAAGCGGCTTCCATCTTGAACTTCTCCATAGCGTCGCGCGCTGCAGGATTGACAAGATGATTACTGGAATTGTAAGCCATAGTTTGCATCTCCTTTTCTCTCATTTCGGGTTTGTTTGCCCGAACATATCTTTTGCGGATGCGGGCGATATATGCGGAAGCCGGATATGCAATTTTTGCTATATTAATTTAAAACATATAATTTGACCGGGCAGGGAGTGCAGATATTCGCGTTATTTGTACAAGGGATGTCGGAATATGCTGTATCAGGAGGTGAGCTTATGCTGGAAAGTGCGCTGATACTGCTTATGAACAGCCTGCTGCTGATGCTGCGCATTACGCCTGGGGAGTCTTTTGCAAGACCTCTGTCGCACGAGGACGAGCAAAAATATCTCGCTCTCTGGGCGGAGGGCGACATTGAGGCGAGGAATAAACTTGTTGAACATAATATGCGCCTTGTGTCGCATATTATGAAAAAATATTTTACGCAGACGGATGATGTTGATGATCTCATATCCATCGGCACGATCGGGCTGATAAAAGGGATAAATACCTACCGTCCGGACAGAGGCGTCCGCCTTGCTACTTATGCCAGCAGATGTATAGAAAATGAAGTACTGATGCATTTCCGGAGCCAGCGGAAGAGCATGGGCGATCTCAGCCTGTCCGAAGCGCTGGACGTGGACAGCGACGGCGACGGGCTGTCGATTCTTGATGTGCTCGCGTCCGACGAGGATATGGCGGAGCAGATCGGCAACAACGAGCTGTGCCGCAGCCTCGGAAAGTGCATAGACGAATGCCTGACCGAGCGCGAGGCGAAGATAATCCGGCTCCGATATGGACTGAACGGCGGGCAGCCGATGCCGCAGCGGGACGTTGCGAAGCGCTGCGGCATAAGCCGGTCGTACGTGTCGCGCATCGAGAAAAAGGCACTGGAGAAGCTGCGGCAGGTTCTTGGCGAGGATGCGTGTCCGACGTGACGTTACGATTGACAAATATCGAAGAATACAATATTATATCAAGGGAGTTTATGCCTTGACGCTTGCCCCGCGGCAAGCGTTTTTTGCTGTGAACCACGACAGGACAATGAGATACGCTTATGGATATAAAGGTAATGCCGAAGCTGCTGCGCGGCGAAGTCACGCCGCCGTCAAGCAAGAGTCAGTGCCACCGCGAGATTATCTGCGCGGTGCTTGCAAATGGCGAGAGCAGGCTTAAAAACATATATTTTTCTGACGATATAAACGCGACATTGCGCGGAGTTTCCGCACTCGGTGCGGAATTTATCCGTGAATCTGATACTCTGCGCATCACCGGCGGCATGGCGACGGCTGTGCCGAGCATCGACTGCGGCGCCGCGGCGACGACGCTGCGGCTACTGCTGCCGGCCGCGCTCGCGCTGTACGGTGAGGCAAACTTCACAGGCGCCCCCTCGCTGATGTCACGGCCGCTGGAACCGTATTTCAGGCTGTTCAGGGAGCGGGGAATAGAGTACGAATTAAACGACAACTGCCTGCGCGTCCGCGGCAGACTTCTTGCGGGGGAATATGCGCTGCCGGGCGACGTGTCCAGCCAGTTTTTCAGCGGGCTGCTGCTCGCGCTGCCGCTGCTGGACGGCGAGTCGCGGCTGCGCGCCGAAAGCCCGATACAGTCGCGGCCGTATATCGACATGACGCTTGACTCTATGAAGCGGCACGGCGTAAGCGTGACGCAGGGTAAGAATGAATTCATCATAGCCCCGCAGCGCTACCTGGGCTGCGACCGCGCTGTGGAGAGCGATTGGTCGCACGCGGCACTGTGGCTCGCGGCGCGTGAGCTTGGAAATGATATCAGTATACTCGGCATGACCGAAAAAAGCGTTCAGGGCGACAGGATATTTATGGAATATCTGCGCGCTCTGCACAGCAACCGTGACATCGCGCTGGATGTATCCCAATGTCCGGATATCGTGCCGCCGCTGGCGCTGGCCGCGGCGCTGCGCTCCGGACGCTGTGATATCACGCATGCCGCGCGGCTGAGATACAAGGAGTGCGACCGGCTGGATGCGGTGAGCTGCGTGCTCAATGCGCTGGGCGCGGATATCGTTCAGCTGGAGGACGGCCTGATCATCCGCGGCGTGCCGAAACTCCGCGGCGGCGCGGCGGTGGATTGCAGGAACGATCACCGCATAGCAATGATGGCGGCGGTCGCCGCTGCGGTGTGCAGTGATCCGGTCATTATCCTTGGCGCGGAGTGCGTAGGGAAATCATATCCGGATTTCTGGAAAGTATTTAGAGAGCTTGGAGGTGCGGCAAGTGCCGTATAGCTGGGAAAACCGTCTGAAAATCAGTATTTTCGGGCGCTCGCATGAAAAAGAGATCGGCGCGGAACTCAGCGGCATACCAGCCGGAGAGCGCATCGACTATGCCGCGCTTCAGGCCTTCATGCGCCGCCGCGCCCCGGGGTACAGCGAATACACAACGGCTCGCCGTGAACCGGATATTCCGGTGATAACGTCCGGCATCACAAACGGAGCAACTGACGGCGGAACAATAAGGATCGTAATCGAGAACAGGGACGCCGTCTCGGCAGATTATAAAGAGCTTTTGGATTGCCCGCGCCCCGGCCACGCCGACTATACGGCATGGGTCAAATACGGCGGCAAGGAGGACATGCGCGGCGGAGGAGCTTTCTCCGGACGCATGACGGCTCCGCTTTGCGCCGCGGGTGGCGTGTGCCTGCAGATTCTGAAAAGGCGCAATATAAACATCTCGGCGCACATTCTGCTCATAGGCGATATTTCCGATACGCCGTACGATCCGATGCGTGGCGTGGCGGAAGTCTGCGGTGAATTCCCATGCGTGTCCCCGGAAGCGGCGGAGCATATGAAGCGCAGCATACTTGCTGCGGCGGCGGAGGGCGACTCGCTGGGAGCCGTCATAGAGTGCGCTGCGGACGGGGTACCGGCAGGGCTGGGCGGCCCGCTCTTTGAAGGGCTTGAGGGGCGCATTGCCTCGCTCGTCTTTGCGATACCTGCCGTAAAGGGGATAGAATTCGGTGCGGGCTTTGAAGCGGCACGGCTGCGCGGCAGCGAAAATAACGACCCGTTCGTAATCCGCGGCGGGCGTGTTGCCACGGCATCAAACAACGCGGGCGGGATCCTCGGCGGAATTTCGGACGGTATGCCGCTGATATTACGTGCGGCGATAAAACCGACACCGTCGATAGCCAAGGCGCAGAGAAGCGTGTCGCTGCGCGATATGACGGAGCGCGAGCTGAAGATCGGCGGCAGGCATGACCCGTGCATAGCGCCTCGGGCAGTGCCCGTGGTCGAGGCCGCCGCGGCTATCGCACTGCTTGACGCGCTGCTGGAGGATGAACATGAACGATGAATTGAACGCACTCCGTCGTGAGATAGACGGCATTGACGCCGAGCTTGTGACGCTCCTGAAGCGCCGCATGGCCGCAGCGGCGGAGATAGCCGCGCTGAAAGGCGCAAACGGGCTTCCTGTTCTCGACTCCGAGAGGGAGCGCGCACTGCTTGCAAGAATAAGAAAATTGGCCGGTGAGGAGCTCTCGGACGGCTTCGGATCGATATACAGCGCCATACTCGCGGCCAGCCGTTCTTATCAGAATGCGCTGCTAGGGCGCGAAAACCATGAACATGAATATAACCGTGGAGGTAAAGCGATGATATGCGGACTTTTGGGAGGTAAGCTGGGGCACAGCTACTCACCACAGATACATGCGGAACTGGGAGATTACAAATACCGGCTCTTTGAGCGCGCGCCGGAAGAGCTGGACGCGTTCTTCGCGGATAGATCATGGACGGGCGTAAACGTGACGATACCGTATAAGCGCGCGGCCATGAAATACTGCGACGTGATAAGCGAGCGCGCGCTGCGCATCGGCTGCGTGAATACGGTCGTGCGCGAGGCTGACGGGCTCGTGCATGGGTATAATACGGATTATGACGGCTTTCTCGGCCTCGTGAACCGCGCTGGATATATTCCCCGCGGCAAGAAGGCGCTGATACTCGGCAGCGGCGGCGCGTCGCTCACGGCTCAATGCGTGCTCGGCGAGCTTGGCGCGGAAGTCGTGGTCGTTTCACGCTCCGGAGCAGATAACTATGAAAACGTGTATTCGCACACGGACGCGGCGCTGATCGTAAACGCGACGCCGGTCGGCATGTATCCGCGCAACGGCGAGCGGCTTGTTGATCTGAGCCGATTCCCAAAGCTGGAGTGCGTGCTGGACGTCGTGTATAATCCGGCAAGGACGCAGCTTCTGCTCGATGCGGAAAAGCTAGGCGTGACGGCGATGAGCGGGCTTGCAATGCTGGTTATACAGGCCGCTGCGGCCGCGGAGCGGTTCACTGGCGGAAAGCCGAAAAACAGTGTTGAAGTCGTATTGGCGGACATCGGGCGCGGAATGCAGAACATCCTGCTCGTCGGGATGCCGGGCAGCGGCAAGACCACGATAGGCACGGCTCTGGCCGAAAGGCTTGGACGGCGTTTTTTTGATATGGACGATGAGATAGTCAAGGCCGAGGGGACAAGCATTCCCGAGATATTCAAGCGCGGCGGAGAGGAAGAGTTCAGAGCGATAGAGCACCGGCTGCTCGAAAAGTTCTCGAAGGAGAGCGGCGCTGTCATCGCGGCCGGAGGCGGCGCGGTGACGCGGGAAGAGAACTATGACCTGCTGCGCCAGAATTCGTGCGTCATATGGCTCCAGCGCGACATCGCAAAGCTGCCGACCTGCGGAAGACCGCTGTCGACAGGAGCCGATCTCAACGAGATGTACAGAGTGCGCAGGCCGATGTATCAGGCTGTTTCGGACTATACGGCGGACAATAACGGCACGGTGGATGAAACTGTTGAGAGCATCATAAAGGCGACGGGAGCTCGGGCAAATCCGTAAATTCCAGTCGGCTTAAACTTAGAGAAATTTGGTGAGATATGACCGGACTCGGAAAATTGAGCGCGGCTGTCGGACTTGCACTGTGCCTGACCGCGGTATTCTGCGGCGGCGCGTATGCGGAAGAACCGGCGTCGAATGTGCAGAAAACGGCCGTGGCTGCGCGCTCGCTGGAGCTTGACCGCAGCACTTATACCGACGGCAGCGTTTACGATAACGCACCGCCGGAGCATGACGTCGTAAAGGTGGGCGTGGCATACAACACAAGCGCCGTCGATTACGCGGAGCTGACGAACGTCAGCGGCGGAGGCTTCGATATAGGCTACTATGATGAGAACCGCGAGTTCGTCCGAGTGACGGACACCGGCTCCAACAGCGTTGCGATCGCCCGCGCAGATCAGTTCGGCGCATGCTGGCACATTCTTATAGACGCCTCGTATGACGGCCTGACGCAGGCAAGAAACGCCGCAGCCTCCTTCGGCGGCGCGGCGGCGCTGATAAACGGCGAATACAGAGTCATATATGGCAGCTTCTATTCAGAGAGCGCCGCGAACGACACGATGAGCCTGTACGGTCTTCACGGTATTGCTTACCGGAGCGGAGCGGGCAGCTTCAGCGTGATAAATCTGAATAACGGCAGGTGCCTTTTCCTGACGGATGACGCCAATACGGCGGCAGTGACTGCCGCGGGCGACGGGGCGCTCACGCTGTTTCAGGGGAAATATTATCGCGGCGGCTTCAGCGCTTTTCCGATGGGGGAGAGCTTGCTGAATGTGATAAACTATGTTAATATAGAAGACTACGTGAAGGGCGTCATACCGTATGAGATGAGCTCATACTGGCCTTACGAGGCGCTCCGCGCGCAGTCGGTCTGTGCCCGTACCTACGCCATATATAACCGCGACGCATATATCGAATATGGCTTTGATCTGACCGCCGACACCGAAAGTCAGGTCTATCGCGGCACACAGGATGCCGACGCGACGACCGATGCCGCAGTGAATTCCACGGCGGGGCAGTACGTCCGCTATAAGGGCGAGATATGCGATATATATTATTTTGCGTCGGACGGCGGAGCTACCGAGGACGGACAGAACGTATTCGGCCTTGACCTGCCGTATCTCGCGGGAAAGACCGATCCGTTTGAACAGGCGGTGGATTATTCTATGCGCAGCTGGTACGCGTATCGGAGCGGGAGCGACCTGTCGTGGCGGCTTGCCCGAAACGGGCAGAGCATTGATACAGTTACAGAGATCAGACCCGAATACTCCGTGAACGGCAACGTGATAGCCATGACATATATCGACGCCGCGGGGAACGAGCTGCGGCTTGAGGGACGCGACAGCTATGCGTTTATCGGGCTTAACAACTGCCGCTTCAGCGTCACGCAGTCGGACGGCGAGTTTGAGTTTTACGGCAGCGGCTGGGGGCATAACTGCGGCATGAGCCAGTGGGGCGCAAACGCGATGGCCTCCGTGTACGGCTATGATTATGAGGACATTATCAGATTTTATTTTTCAGGAGCGTATATAGCATGAAAAAGTCGGATTTCTATTTTGATCTGCCTGAGGAGCTGATCGCGCAGACTCCGCTGGAGCAGCGCGACCATTCGCGGCTTCTGCATCTGAATAAGACTACGGGTGAAATTGAGCATATGCATTTTTATCAGCTCCCCGACCTGTTGCGGGAGGGGGACTGCCTTGTTTTGAATAACTCCCGTGTACTGCCCGCGAGACTTATCGGCAGCAGACTCACCGGCGGCAGCGTGGAGCTGGTGCTGCTGCGCGACCTTGGGGACGGCTGCTGGGAATGCCTGAGCCGTCCGGGCAGAAAGACGAAGCCCGGCACGGAGCTGACCTTTGGCAACGGTGAGCTTACGGCTACGGTGGAAAGCGTGGCCGAGGGCGGGAACAGGATAGTCCGCTTCCATTACGAGGGCATTTTCCTCGAAGTGCTGGAGCGCCTTGGCAAAATGCCGCTGCCGCCCTACATAAAGGCGGAGCTTGAGGACGCGGAGCGCTATCAGACCGTGTACTCCAAGGAGCTGGGCAGCGCCGCCGCACCTACCGCCGGCCTGCATTTCACGCCGGAGCTGCTGGAGGAGATCGCCTCGCGCGGCGTGAAGATATGCTATGTTACGCTGCATGTCGGCCTCGGCACTTTCAGACCTGTCAAGGAGGACGAGATAGAGAATCACGAGATGCACTCGGAGTTCTGCATCATACCGGAGGAGACGGCGAAAACCGTTACCGAGACAAAGCGGAACGGCGGCCGCATCGTGTGCGTCGGGACTACCTCGTGCCGCACGGTGGAGAGCTTCGCGAATGAGGACGGCTCACTTCCTGCCGCATCCGGCTGGACGGATATATTTATCTATCCGGGCTATAAATTCAAGTGTCTTGACGCGCTTGTCACGAATTTCCACCTGCCGGAGAGCACGCTGATAATGCTGGTCTCCGCGCTTGCAGGGCGAGAGCACGTCCTGAACGCGTATAAAACCGCGGTCGAGGAAAAGTATCGCTTCTTCTCGTTTGGCGACGCTATGTTTATTGATTGAAATCGGAGGTAAGAGACTGTGTATAAGCTGCTGAAGCAAGAAGGACATGCCCGCAGAGGGCAATTTGAGACCCCGCACGGTGTTGTGCAGACTCCGGTTTTCATGAACGTCGGCACGCAGGGCGCGATAAAGGGCGCGCTGTCTGCACGCGACCTGAAGGAGATAAACTGTCAGGTGGAGCTGTCGAACACCTATCATCTGCACGTCAGACCCGGCGACGAGCTTGTCAAGCGCATGGGCGGCCTGCATAAATTCATGACATGGGACGGCCCGATACTGACCGACAGCGGCGGATTCCAGATATTCTCGCTCGCAAAGCTCCGCAAGATCACTGAGGAGGGCGTAAACTTCAACTCCCACGTTGACGGGCGGCATATATTCATGGGGCCGGAGGAGAGCATGCGCATCCAGTCGAATCTCGGCTCTGATATTGCCATGGCCTTTGACGAGTGCATAAAGATACCCTCTCCGCGCGAATATGTTGAGCGCTCGTGCGACCGCACCTACCGCTGGCTCAAGCGCTGCAAGGCTGCGATTGCCGATTACAACAGCCGCGACGACGCCGTGAATCCAGGCCAGATGCTGTTCGGCATAAATCAGGGCGCGGTGTTTCACGATGTGCGCGTAAAACACATGCAGCAGATAGCGGAGCTTGATCTGCCGGGCTATGCGATCGGCGGCCTCGCCGTCGGTGAGACGCATCAGGAGATGTACGACACTATCTCGGCGGTCGAGGAGTATATGCCGAAGGACAAGCCGCGCTATCTCATGGGCGTCGGTACGCCGTCGAACATCATCGAGAGCGTGGCGCGCGGCGTTGATTTCTTTGACTGCGTCATGCCTGCGCGCAACGGGCGTCACGGGCACCTGTTCACATGGGGCGGCATAATCAACATTAAGAACGAGAAGTATCAGGCGGACGAGCTGCCCATCGATCCGGAGTGCAGCTGCCCTGTGTGCAGACGCTATTCCCGCGCGTATATCCGGCATCTGTTCAAGGCGGAAGAAATGCTCGCCATGCGCCTTGCGGTCGTGCACAATCTCTACTTCTATAACTCTCTCACTCAGCGCATACGCGACAGTCTTGACGACGGAAGCTTCGAGCAGTTCAGACATAAATACACAGAAATTTTGGATAAAAGAATTTAAGTGTATTGCAATTGCCGGTTAGTTTATGTATAATATATTCACACATTTTTTTGGAGGTAATTCCCACATGAGCTTATTCCTTACCGAAACCAGCACCGCAGCTGGCGGCAGCAGCATGATCGTCATGCTGGTCCTGATGTTCGCTATTTTCTACTTCTTCATAATCCGTCCCGAAAACAAGAAGAGAAAAAAGACTGAAGAGATGCGCAGCTCTCTTTCTCTCGGCGATGAGATCGTTACCATCGGCGGCATCACCGGCAAGATAGTGCAGATCACCGAAGACACCATCACCTTTGAGACCGGCGAAGACAGAGTCCGCCTTCAGGTCAAGAAGTGGGCGATTTCCACCACCGCCAAGATGGAAGCTGCCGAGGCTGAGGCTAAAAAAGGTAAGCGCAAATAATTTGCCGCAGTTAATTGAATGAAAACACCCCCGAAGCAATATTATGTAGCAATAATATTACTTCGGGGGTGTTTCTTTGGAGAAAAGAATCAATTTCAGCTTCAGGTTCATTCTGCGGGCGCTGGCCGCGTGGATAATAACTGTGCTGCCGCTGCTGTTTATCGCGGCGTTTATCGCAAACAAGCTCTCCGTGGACACAAGCGGCCTTGCGTATATAAGCGCGGCGCTCAGCTCCATCGCGGCGGCCGCGGCGGGGGCGAGAGGCGTCAGCGCGTGGCAAGGGGCGAGGCTTGTGTGCGGGCTGCTCTGCGGCGGGTTCATAACTATACTGCTTCTCATGTTGGGCTTCATCATCGCGGGCGGGGAGCTGTCTTCGGGCGGAGTAATGAGCACCGCGAGCTTCACTATTGCAGGCTGCGTTTTGGGCAGCATGTTGGGCGGGCATGGGAGGAAGAAGAAAAAGAGCACGGTCAGCGTGGGGCGGCGTTGACTATATCTTGTGTTCAAAAGCGGGAAAACATCAAAATGTAATAATTAAAATCCGGTTGACATAAAGATAAAAAATTTTTGAAACTTTTTTGAAAAAAGGACTTGATTTGTTTGCAACTTTGTAATATATTGTTACCAGAAAATCATTATGTAAATCAAATTATGATTTACATATTTCATGTCTGACGATGCCGAACGGGCAGAATCCGCTACCTCGCCGCAAGGCCGAGATGGTCGTTTTTTTCGCCTTTGTTGCCGGATGCGCCGCGTCCGCTGTGCTTAAAACCGAGACGCTGCACGGTGTGCTGCTGCCGTCGATAATAGCCGCCGCGCCGCTTATTCTTCTGGCCGCGCCGTCGCTTACGGGCGTGTATCTTATCCCTATCGTGTGTGCCGCGTCGGGACTCTGCGTTACGAGATATATTTCGGCAGAGGGACTGGCGCGAATACCTGTTCTGTGCCTGCTCGTGCCGCTGATATTCATTGCGGCGGTGTCCGGCATGGAGATATCCGGCAGAGTCCGGATGTGCTGCCGCTCGTCGCCGAAGCTCAAATCGGGCGCGAGGCGCGCTGAAATACTTCTTTACCTGTCCGCCGCGGGCAGTCTGATATCTGCATACTTTATTTTTAGATAAAAAGAAAGGGGGAGTTTGCTTTGAATAACGAAGAATGCGTAGAGCTTTTTGAAAAGTATCTCACAGACGAAAAGCATTCCTCGGCAAACACCCTTAGCTCCTATATGCGTGATATCCGGCAGCTTGCCGCGTACATAGACGAGCATACGGAGCTTACGCTCACGACCGTGACCGCCGACGAACTTTCCGAGTATATCGAGTGGCTGCGCGGCAAGGGCAAATCTGTTGCGACGGTATCGAGAAGCATAGCGTCGATAAAGTGCCTGTATGCCTACCTCTGCATACACCGCTATATTGATACAAACCCCTCCACAAAGCTTGTCCCGGACAAGGGGACGCAGAAGCTCCCGCAGATCCTTACGAGTCAGGAAGTCGACCTCCTGCTTGACCAGCCGGAATGCATTGACATGAAGGGCTACCGCGACAAGGCGATGCTTGAGCTGCTATATGCGACAGGTATCAGAGTCACCGAGCTTATCGACCTCAACATTGACGATGTGAACCTCAGCGCGGGTGTTATCCGCTGCCGCGGCAAGGACAAGGAGCGTTTCATTCCGATGTATCCCAAGGCCGTAAAGGCGCTGGCGGATTATATCACCATCGTGCGCCCGCAGATGATCGCCATGCCGGATGAGCAGTCGCTGTTTGTAAACGTCAGCGGCGAGCGCATGTCGCGTCAGGGCTTCTGGAAGATAATCAAGCATTATCAGAAGAAGGCGAAGATAACCAAGGACATCACCCCGCATACACTGCGCCATTCCTTCGCCGCGCATCTGCTTGAAAACGGAGCGGATATCCACGCGATACAGGAAATGCTCGGCCACGCCGATATATCTTCGACGCAGGTTTATTCCCAGCTCATAAAAAAGCAGCTCAAGGATGTGTATAACAAGGCTCATCCCAGAGCCTGACATAAAAAACTCCGGCAGAGGTTTTGCCGGAGTTTTTTTGTTGCCTGATGCGATAAAGTATGGTAAAATAATATAATGGAGTATAAGCAGGGAGGTGTGCACATGCGTATTCTGGGCATTGACCCCGGCATTGCGACGATCGGCTTCGGTGTCGTGGATACGGCAGGGCCGCGCATAAGCCTTGTGAAATGCGGTGTTATCACCACCCCGGCGCATACCTCGCTTACAAGCCGCCTTAAACGGATATACGACGATATGGGCGAGCTTCTGGAGCTTTTTAAGCCCGACGCGGTCTCAATCGAGGAGCTGTTTTTTAATACGAATATCACCACGGGCATCGCCGTAGCGCACGGCAGGGGAGTGATCCTGCTGGCGTGTGAGGACGCGGGCGTGAAAATTTTTGAGTACACGCCGCTTCAGGTCAAGCAGTCGGTCGTCGGCTATGGCCGCGCTGAAAAATCGCAGGTCATGGACATGGTGCGCCGCATATGCGGGCTGAAATCCGTCCCAAGACCGGACGACGCAGCGGATGCCGTGGCGCTTGCGCTGTGCCATGCCCGCAGTTCAACATCTTTGCTCAACAGAGGAGGCAGGGAAGAATGTTCTACCATCTAAGCGGCATCGTTGCCGAAACGGAACCGAATCTCGCGGTCATCGACTGCGGCGGCGTGGGCTACGCCGTCAACATGACACATAATACGCTCGCCAAGCTCAGCGTTGGAGATAAAGCCAAGCTGTATATTTCCGAGATAATCCGCGACGAGGTGTTCGATCTCTATGGCTTCGCGGATAAAAATGAGCGGCGCTGCTTCGAGCTTCTGCTCTCCGTTTCCGGTCTCGGCCCCAAGGCCGCGCTGTCCATTCTCTCGGCGAATACGCCGGAGGGGCTGGCGCTGGCGATAATGAATAACAACGAAAAGGCGCTCACCGTCGCGCCCGGAGTCGGCAAGAAGATCGCACAGCGTGTTATTCTTGAGCTGAAGGATAAGATAAACAAGGGCGTTTCGGAGATAAGCATACCGATGGCGCAGGTTCAGACGGGCGGAGCCATGAACGACGTTGTCGCGGCGCTGACTGTTCTGGGATACAGCAGCTCGGAGATCGCGCCGGTACTGAATAAGCTTGATATTTCGAGCATGACCACAGAGGAGGCCATAAAGACCGTCCTCCGTAAGATGACAAACTAAGGAGGGCATATGAGCATCAGTTTTTCCGATGAGGCGAACGACGAAATAATAACCACAGCCGCCAGCCTCCCTGAGGACAGGAACGAGGGTTCACTGCGCCCAAAGACGATAAGAGAATACATCGGCCAGCAGAAGGCGAAGGACAACCTTTATGTATTCATAAACGCTGCCAAAATGCGCGGCGAATCGCTTGACCACGTCCTGCTGCACGGCCCTCCGGGACTCGGCAAGACGACGCTTGCCGCCGTCATTGCAAACGAGATGGGCGTCAACATGCGCATCACGTCCGGCCCCGCGATTGAGAAGCCGGGCGATCTCGTCGCTATGCTGACGAATCTCAGCGAGGGCGACATCCTGTTTGTGGATGAGATACACCGGCTGAACCGCGCGTATGAGGAGATCCTATATCCAGCGATGGAGGATTACGCCATTGATATCATCATTGGCAAAGGCCCTTCGGCAAACTCAATACACCTTGATCTCCCGCATTTTACACTCATCGGCGCAACAACGCGCTCCGGCCAACTCACAGCGCCCCTGCGCGACCGCTTCGGCGTGTCCCTGCGGCTGGAGCTGTATACGCCGGAGGAACTGAAGCAGATCGTTATGCGCTCCGCCGGTATATTGGGCGTTGAGATTGAAGAGGCGGGCGCGTATGAAATCGCGTCGCGCTCACGCGGCACACCCAGAATTGCGAACAGACTGCTGCGCCGTGTGCGCGATTTCGCACAGGTCAGAGCGAACGGCGTCATAACCCGCGAGGTAGCGGATGCGTCGCTGACGAGCCTTGAGGTCGATAAGCTTGGACTTGACGCGCTGGATCGCAGGATGCTACGCAGCATAATCGAGTTTTACGGCGGCGGCCCCGTCGGACTGGAGACCCTTGCCGCGACGATAAACGAGGAAGCGGTCACGCTTGAGGATGTATACGAGCCGTATCTGCTCCAGTGCGGCTTCCTGACCCGCACACCGCGCGGGCGCTGTGTGACGCGGAAGGCCTATGAGCATCTCGGCATCGAGTACATGGGTCAGCAGCAGATGGACTTTTAGTAAAATAGTGTAAAATTTGCAAATTGGCGCAAAAAATATATTGACTTTAGGCGAGCTTGTTGTATAATACTAACAGTATAATAAGCTGATTAAAAGTGTATTTATGACAGAGTACGAAAAATTATCTGATATTGAGCTGCAAAGGCTTGCATCAATGGAGGATCGTGGCGCGGAAGAAGAGCTTGCTGGCAGATATATGCAGCTTGTCCGCCAATGCGCAAGACCGTTGTTTCTCGCCGGCGGAGACAGTGAGGATCTGATCCAGGAGGGCACCTTCGGGCTGCTCTCCGCGATACGCCGGTTTGATCCCGCCTGCGGCGTTAGTTTTAAGACGTTTGCCGAGCACTGTGTCAGGATGAGACTTTTATCAGCAATCAAATCCGCATCGCGTTTGAAGCATTTCCCGCTCAATGATGGAATGTCTCTTGAAGAACTCTCCGAGGATTCCAGCACAAATTTATCGGCATTTTCCCAGAGCTTCCGGCGTTCGCCGGAGGATCAGGTTCTGGCCAGAGAGAGCAAGGAAGAACTTTATACAGCCTTTACAGAGCAGCTATCGAGATTGGAGAGAAAGGTTCTCTCTCTGTATTTGGACGGCCTGTCCTATAAGGACATTGCCCAGCGCCTTGGGAAAGAGCCCAAAGCTGTCGATAACGCTGTGCAGAGAATAAGGCGCAAGCTGGCGCGGAACTTTAATTCAGGCGACATCAGCATTAGCTGACCGCAAATACAAGCCGATAGGCACATTTATCAAAAGAGAGGATTCAAGATGTACGAAGACAAGACCTTAGTTTGCAAAGAGTGTGGTAAAGAGTTCGTTTTTACTGCCGGTGAGCAGGAATTCTACGCAGAGCGCGGCTTCCAGAACGAGCCCCAGCGCTGCAAGGCATGCCGCGACGCACGCAAGAACGCTGCCCGTGGTCCCCGTGAGTTCTTCACCGCTACCTGTGCAGCCTGCGGCGGCGAGGCAAAGGTTCCTTTCGAGCCGAAGTCCGATCGTCCCGTCTACTGCAGCGAGTGTTTTGCAAAGATGAAGGAGCAGGGCTGATTTTTAGCGCCTTTCGTAGTTTTTATCAGAAAGGTGAAAATAATGGAAATCACAAGAGAGACTATGCTGTCTGATATCCTCGAGAACTGCCCCGAGGCAATGCCCGCGTTCCAGGCAATCGGAATGCACTGCATGGGCTGCGCCCTTGCCAGCGGCGAGAACATCGAGCAGGCCTGCGCGGCTCACGGTGTCGATCCGGATGAGTTTGTCGAGGGACTTAAGAACTACCTTGCAACTCTCTGAGTTGTGATAGCTTGAGTCATAAAGCCGGTGCTTCACCGGCTTTTATTTTTTGTTGAGGAGCCGCCTATATGAACAGGAGACTTGAAGCAATAATGGCGCATATCCCGCAGAACGGGCGCGGTGTTATCGACGTGGGCACTGACCACGGATATTTGCCGGCAGCCCTGTTTCAGCGCGGCTATACCGGTAAGCTTATCGCGGCTGATATCAATGCCGAGCCGCTGAGCAAGGCGAAGCGCACCGCCGAGAGCATTGGAGCCGAAGACGTGATATCGCTCCGGCTGTGCGACGGGCTGGACGGCTGCGACTCGTCCGAGGTCGATACGATCGTCATAGCCGGCATGGGCGGGGACACGATATGCGGCATTCTTGACAGGGCGGAGTGGTGCATGGCGCGGGAGTACACGCTGATCCTCCAGCCCATGACGAAATGTGAGATCCTGCGCTATTGGCTGGTATATAATGAATTTGAGATAATCTCGGAAGAGCTTGTGCGTGACGACCGGCTGTATCAGATAATTACCGCGCGCTTCGGCGGGCACCAACGGCTGAACGACGCTGAATTGTATACCGGCAGCACAGCGCTCATCGGCGGCGACCCGCTTTTTCCGGAGCTGCGCGGGAAGCTTGAGCGCCGATTCGCTTCGGCAGTGGACGGCATGCGTGAGAGCACGGAGACTGAAATTATTGATCGGCGCAGGCTATATGAAGAGATATTAAATCAGCTTAGAGATATGGAGGGCGGCAGATGATGCAAACGACAGCGGGCGAAATATTTGAGTTTTTGAAGCTGATGGCTCCGCTTGAGCTGCAAATGGATTTTGACAATGCCGGATTTCTGGTGGGCGACCGCGGACGGCGCGTTGAAAAGGCGCTGCTTGCGCTTGACGCGACCAGCGAGGTCATCGATGAGGCCATAGACTTCGGGGCGGATATGATAATCACGCACCACCCGCTCATATGGAACGCGATGAAGAGTCTGACCACGGATGACATCATGCAGCGGCGCGTGATGAAGCTCGTCAAAAACAACATTTCGCTTGTCTCCATGCATACGAATCTAGATATTGCCGACGGCGGCGTGAACGACGTGCTGCTGTCGCTGCTTGGTGCCGATCTCATATCAGCGCTGGATGAAGACGGCTGTGGCCGCGTCGGCCAGCTGCGCGAGCCGACGGACATGGCGCACTTTCTGCCGTTCTGCAAGGCTGCGCTCAGGACAAACGGACTGCGCTATTACGACGCAGGGCGTCCGGTAGAGCGGCTTGCCGTCATGGGCGGCGCGGGCGGCTCAAGCCTGGAGCGTGCGTATGAGCTCGGTTGTGACACATATCTGACGTCTGATATCAAATACGATCAGTTCCTGACTGCCCGCGAGCTGGGCATAAATCTGATAGATGGCGACCATTTCTGCACGGAAAATCCCGTTATATACGCGCTGCACGAAAGACTCAACCTCGCGTTTCCCTGCGTCGAGCTGCGGGTATCGCAAAGGCACGACCAGACGGCGCAGTTCGCTTGACATGCCGTCATAAAAATCCTCCGCTGTTCATAGACTCGTACAAACGAGAACATGAGAGCGGAGGCTTTTTTATGATCGACACAAAAATTTACAGGGATATCGCTGCAAGAACCGATGGTGCTTTCATGCTGGGTGTCGTCGGGCCGGTGAGAACCGGAAAATCGACCTTTATCAAGCGCTTTATGGAGACAATGGTCATTCCGGAAATAGAGAACACCTATACCAGAGAGCGCGCCAGAGATGAGCTTCCGCAGAGCGGCTCAGGCAGAACCATCATGACGGCGGAACCCAAATTCATACCGGAGGAGGCCGTGCGCCTGTCGCTGGACGGCTGCGAGCTGTCCGTGCGGCTGGTTGACTGCGTGGGGTACATGGTCGAGGGCGCGGCGGGACAGTTTGAAAACGGCGTCGAGCGCCTTGTCGCAACGCCGTGGTTCGAGCAGGAGGTCAGTATGACCACCGCTGCCGAGGAGGGCACACGCCGCGTCATCGCGGAGCACTCCACCATCGGCATCGTAGTCACGACCGACGGGAGCATCTGCGGGATAGAACGAGAAAAATATCTTGAGCCGGAGCAGCGCGTTATTGAGGAGCTGCAAAGGATAAATAAGCCCTTCGTCGTGCTTATGAACAGCGCGGAGCCGGAGTCTGACGCGGCCATCAGTGCGGCGGCAGAGCTTGAGCAGAAATTCGGCGTCAGCTGTCTGCGCGTGAACTGCCAGACACTTGATGAAAACGACATGTGCCGCATAATGCGGTGCGTGCTTGAGGAGTTTCCAGTCAAGTCAATCGGATTCTATCTGCCGGATTGGCTGGATGCCCTCGGCGGCGACAACAAGATGAAGTCGGCGCTGTACGACGCGATCAAAATGCACTGCGACGGCATAAGGAGCATAAAGGATACCCATTCGGCGATAAAGAGCATAGAGGAGCTGGAATTTATAAGCTCTGCGGACGTGAAGTCGATGGAGCTTGGGAACGGCGATGTCACCGCCGTGCTGACGCTCCCGCGTGGGATATTCTATCAGATAGTGAGCGACGAGGCCGGAGTGGAGATAAATAATGACGGCGAACTCATAAAGATGCTTACCGTGATGGCGGCCGTGAAAACCGATTATGATTCCCTGCGCTCCGCGCTTGACGCTGTGCGCAGCGGCGGCTACGGCGTGGTCATGCCGCTGTCAGGGCAGGTACAGCTTGACGAGCCGCAGATAGTGCGGCAGGGCGGAAAATACACGGTTAAACTCAAGGCGCGCGCTCCGGTGATACACATGCTGATGACAGATGTAGAGACCGAGGTCAGCCCTGCCATCGGAGGGGAATCCGCGTCGGAGGATATTATCAACTTCCTGCTCCAGGGCTTCGATGGCGACGTGAACCAGATATGGCAGTCGAACATCTTCGGAAAGTCGCTGGATACGATCGCGGAAGAGGGGCTTACGGCAAAAATCGAAGCGCTGCCGGACAGCGCGAAAGCCAAGCTGCGGCAGACTCTCCAGCGCATAATCAACGAGGGCAGCGGGGGACTGATATGTATACTTCTCTGAGAAGGGAAGATGCAATATTGACTTGGCACACGGTAAACTATATAATATCAGAGGTAACGCAGTGTTTAAGGTTATGAAATTCAGCCGCTGCGGCGCCGTGCTTGCGCTGATGCTTGTGGCGGCGCTCGCGATCGGGATAACTTCGGCAATTTTTATTCCGCGTGCTGCGCCTGCCGCAGCCGACAACCGTGTGACGCTCGTGATAGACGCGGGGCACGGCGGCATAGACGGCGGCGCGGTATCCGCTGCGGGCGTCAAAGAGAGCGAGATAAACCTCGCCATAGCAAGGCGCCTGAATTCGCTGGCGGAGTTGTACGGAGTGAGAACTCACATGACCAGAGTTGACGACAGCTCGAAATCGGCGGCTGAAGGCTACAGCGAGCACGAAGACCTTGTGCGCAGGGTGGAAGAGATCAACTCCGCACCGAACGGAATTCTGATAAGCATCCACCAGAACTGCTATCCGACTTCGCAGCCCAGCGGCGCGCAGGTGCTGTACTCGGCGTACACCGGCGGGGAACAGCTCGGCAAGCTGTGTCACGCGAATCTGATAACATATCTTGACCCGTCAAACCGGCGCGTTGCGGAGCCAGCCTCCAAGGGGCTGTACATAACCGCACACGCAAAGTGCCCTGCGATACTTGTCGAATGCGGGTTCATGTCGAATCAGGGGGACGTTGAAAAGCTCTGCGACGGGGAATATCAGACGGCGCTCGCGTCTGTGCTCCTTGCGTCGTTTTTGCAGTATACATCTGGCGAAAGGATTTAGCGATTCTCAGATAAAGAATGGAGAAAATGTATGGCCGTAAAACAAAAGACCACGTATTGCTGCTCCGAATGCGGTTATGAGACTTCGAATTGGGCGGGTAAGTGCCCATCCTGCGGGCAGTGGAACACGTTCAGGGAGATACAGCTCGGCACCGCCAAAAATGGCAAGCAGGCGTACCGCTCGTCACATGAGGCGAAAAAGCCGCGCCCGCTGTCGGAGCTTGACACTTCGGCGGAGATACGCTTCAGCACCGGCATCTCGGAATTTGACCGTGTGCTCGGCGGCGGCGCAGTCGTTGGCTCGCTGGTTCTGGTCGGCGGCGCCCCGGGAATCGGCAAGTCCACGCTTCTGCTGCAGATGTGCGGCTCTATGGAGAACGACCGGAAGGTCCTGTATGTCACAGGTGAGGAGAGTGAGCGGCAGCTGAAGCTGCGCGCAACGAGGCTCGGCGTGAATGGCGGCGAGGTGTATGTCCTGGCCGAAACCGATCTTGACAGCATCATTTCCGCTGCCGACGAGCTTGATCCGGACGTCATAATAATCGACTCCATCCAGACGATGTCCGACGCAAATGTCGCATCCGCGCCCGGCAGCATAACGCAGGTACGTGAGTGCACGATGCGCATTATGCGCGTTACGAAGGAGAAGGGCTACACGGTGTTCGTTGTCGGGCATATCAACAAAGAGGGGAGCATCGCGGGGCCGAAGGTGCTGGAGCACATGGTTGACTGCGTGCTGTACTTCGAGGGCGAGCAGAGCACGAGCTTCCGCATTTTGCGCGGCGCGAAGAACCGCTTTGGTTCAACGAATGAAATCGGCGTGTTCGAGATGGTCGATAGCGGCCTGCGCTGCGTAGAGAATCCGTCCGAAATGCTGCTGGCCGGCAGGCCGGAAAACAGCCCCGGTACCTGCGTCGCCTGCGTGATGGAGGGGACGCGCCCGATAATGGCCGAAGTGCAGGCGCTGGTCACGCCGTCGAACTATAATGCTTCCAGAAGGAGCAACGGCATAGATTATAACCGCACCGCCATGCTGCTTGCGGTGCTTGAAAAGCGCGGCGGTATGAACGTCACTAGCTGCGACGCGTATATAAACGTCATCGGCGGCCTGACGCTCGACGAACCGGCGGCGGATCTTGCGACCGTACTTGCAATCGCCTCCAGCTATCTTGACCGCCCGCTTGGGACTGAGCTTGCGGCGGTCGGCGAGGTTGGATTGTCGGGCGAGATACGCAGCGTCAGCGCGATAAATCAGCGGCTTTCAGAGATTGCAAGACTAGGCTTCAAACGCTGCATCATTCCGGCGCATGTGCGCGATGATGTGCACGTGCCGAAGGGGCTGCGCATCATAAGCGTTAAAAATATCGGCGAGGCGATCGCAGCGGTTCTGGCGCGGGATAAATGAAAAATTTTGTAGATGATCCGAACCTGCCGCACAGAGCCGCAGGCGTTATTCTCGGAGAAAAATATGCCGCACGGTTTCATGCGGCGTTGGCGGATATCGGCGTTACGCCGATATATCTGCCCGATAATCCCTGCGTCAGCCCAGGACTTTCAGGCCATGCCGATTTGTCCGTTTTCCACTGCGGCGGAAACGAGGTGCTCATTGCGCCGTATCTGGCTGGGAGCGATTTTGCAGACCGCCTCGAGAGAGCGGAATGCAAAGTAAGCGCAGCAGATACCGAGCAGGGAAGTGCTTACCCGAAGGATTGTGCGCTTAATGCCTGCGTTGTCGGCAAGCATCTGCTGTGCAATCCGGACGTCACAGCGAGAGAAGTATTGTCCCGCTTTGGAAACAAAAGAGTTATAGGCTTTAGACAGGGCTATGCCCGCTGCTCGGTCTGCGTTGTGGACGAAAACTCGATCATAACAGCCGATGCCGGAATCGCTGCTGCGGCTGAAGGCAGGGGACTGGACGTCCTGAGAATTCAGGCTGGCTTCTTTGAACTGCCGGGATATTCGTATGGTTTTATCGGCGGGAGCTGCTTCAAACTATCGAAAACGGAGCTTGTGTTTACCGGCACGATCGACCGGCATCCGGACAGGGGAGCAATAATAGGCTTTCTGCATGATCACGGCGTGGAAGCGTTATATCTGAGGGACGAACCCGCAGTTGATATCGGCGGTATCATCCCGATATTTGAGCAATAGAAACGCAGCACGGTCATTTTTAGACCGTGCTGTGTTTCTATTGCTCGTTTTCTATATCGGACTTCGTTTTGCGCCCGATTGGATTTGCCATTGCAGCCTCGTGCAGGGACGCATTGTCAAGGTGGGTGTATATCTGCGTCGTGTTCAGATTGCTGTGGCCAAGCACCTCCTGAAGCGCACGCGTATCGACGCCGTTTTTCAACATAAGAGTAGCCGCGGTGTGCCTGAGCTTGTGCGGCGAATAGCGGCTGCTGTCAAGCCCCGCCTCAAGCAGCTTCTTATCGACCATTTTCTGAACGCCGCGGACGCTTATCCGGCGGTTGTCGCGGCTTATGAAGAGCGCCTGTTTATCCTCGTCGCGTAGCTTTCCATTATCACGGACACACAAATAGTCATCAATGGCCTCGCGGCAGCCCTCAGCGAAGTATACTATGCGTTCTTTGTTACCCTTGCCCAAAACGCGGACATGATCATCGTACACATCGCCCAAATTCAGAGATACAAGCTCCGACACGCGGAGCCCGCATGACATGAACAGCATCAATATGCAATAGTCGCGGAGCCCATACGGGCCGCTGCATACAGACAAAAGCCGCTCACATTCGGATTCCTCGAGGTAGCGCGGCAGAGACAGCTGCCTTTTAGGCATGTCAAGTTCTTGACAAACATTGGTTTCGAGCAAATGACGCTTCGAGACGAGATAATTAAAGAATGACTTGACGGACGAGGTACGGCGGCAGCGACTCGCGGCGGACAGCGAGCGATTTGTGCCGAGCATTTCCGGCGAAAAGGACTGGTAACGATAGAGCTCTTCGATTTTAATGCTTTTAATGAAATCAAGGTCAACGTCGCTGATGTCGATCTCATTAAATGGAACGGACGGCGCGACAAGTCCGCGGCGCCGCTTCAGAAACCGGAAAAGAATTTTCAGATCGAGATAATATCCGGCAACGGTCTGGTCAGAGTGTCCACGTACTGTTGAGTGATATTCAAGGAATTCCATCAAAATATCCGGCGCATCGTGGATCTCATCAATATTCATGGCAAAACCTCCAATCTAGCCCTTCCAAGTTCGCTTAATTGATATTATGCGAACTTGAAGGAGGACCGCATATCGGGGAAATCATACTTCCCCGATATGCGTTTTAAACTATTTGCCGGAGCTTATTTATCAAACGGTTTGATAAGCGAGTCGGTCGTGACTCTGATGCTGTTAAGTATCGTTGCCAGAGCGGCCACCATATCAATAAACATCGCAAACCAGAGATTACAGTATCCGGTTATGCTGAGGAAAATCAGCACAGCTTTGATTATAAACGCAAACAGCGCGTTCTCGGTAGCAATCTCGCGCATTCTGCCGCAGGTGTAAAATACTCTCGGCAGGTTCACGGCGTACTCAGGAGCGATTGTAGCATCGGCATATTTGCCCTTGCGGCTCACGCGAATGTCCGTCTCCGCGGCGCTGTGCGCCTCGATACCGGCGGCGTACACGTACAGCGTTTTCTGATCCTCGGCTTCGCTGAAGTTCTTGATGATGCGAAGTTTCTTCGCGGTGTCGCACTCGCTGATGTATTCATCAAAGCCAAGCTTATCCGCAAGCTGTTCCGCCTCTTCCTTGCCGTCGTCGGTGAGAAGAATACATTTGTTGACTCCGGCTGCTCTCATTCCGTCCGCGATATCGACGGTGTCCTCATTGAAGTCGTCGGAGAAAATGAGCTTGCCGACATATTTGTCAGCCACAGTCATATAATAGACAAGATGATTGTCATCCGAGACGTCATATGGAATGTCTATTCCCCTGCTCACAAACAGAGCGCGGGTGCCGAGGGTGACATGCGCACCGGCGACGCTCAGGTCAACTCCGCAGCCGGGAATGTCCATGAAGTCGCTTATCACGTCGAGCCTGTATTCGGTGTCGTTCATCGAGGAAATGGCTTTAGCGATGGGCTGCTCGGAATAATACACGGCGTGCGCGGCAAAATTCATAAAGGTTTTGCTGTCCAGCACGTCAGACTGGACGCTGATAAGTCTGGGCGTTTCAGCGGTGAAGATGCCAGCCTTATCGAAAAGCGCCGTGGTAGTATCGGCTGCGGACTCCATGACAGAAGCACTGCTGAATATTGCGCCAAACTGACCGGCTCTGCAAAGGCTGACAAGCGCGGTGATAGGCATGGCGGCGACGACCGACATGGGCGTGCAGACGATGATTATCATGAGCGCGCGGTGAATGGATACGGCGTATGTGAAGTTCGTGAACAGCGGAAGAACTATCGCATACAGCACGGCGAACGCTATCGCGAATTTCAAAACCGTACCAGAGCTGTGCTCCATCATGCCCTTTATTGGCAGCTCAAGAGCTTCGTCCTGCTCTATGAGAGAGGCCACCTTCTCGGCAGTCTCGCTGTCCTGATAGTGCAGCAGATCGAGCGCGGATTTTTTGGTTTTGTCCTTCGTGTAGGCCAGAAGAATGAGTCCTATCTGATAGAGAATTATCAGCGCGGCGCCCTCGGCGGCAAAGCCGATGACAAATGAGAGCACTGTTACGACAATTATGATGAGCGGAGTTGCGAAGTACTCCCCTTTTTCTACCGAGTTGACCGCCTCAATAGCTATGTCGTATCCCGCTGCGCCGGCGGACGCCAACAGCAGCAGGATAGACACGAAGCTCGGAAGTAGCTTGAGGATAAGCGCAACAGCAAAGATGATAGATGCAATGACAAGCCGGACTACGATTGCCGTGTCAAATGGGCCTACCTCCCCTGCGGGGGTAGAAGTCGCTTTATTAAGATGATCAGGTTTTGACCCCATTATGCCACCTCCGAAATTTTTGTTCTCTCTGCGGCGAAGAATCAGGCTTTGCCGTCGCAGCCGAGAACGTCAACGATCTTGTGTGCAACCATTTCCTTGATAGCCTGACGCGCGGGCTTGAGATACTGACGAGGATCGAAATCTGCCGGATGCTGCGCGAAATACTCGCGGATGGACGCGGTCATGGCGAGGCGCAGGTCAGAGTCGATGTTGATCTTGCAGACTGCCATGGATGCGGCCTGACGGAGCTGATCCTCCGGAACGCCGATCGCGCCGGGCATATTGCCGCCGTACTGGTTGATCTTGGCGACAAACTCCTGAGGAACGGAAGAGGAACCGTGCAGAACTATCGGGAAGCCGGGCAGACGCTTGCTGACCTCTTCAAGAACGTCAAAGCGAAGCTGGGGCTTGGTGCCGGGCTTGAACTTGTATGCGCCATGGCTGGTGCCGATGGCGATGGCCAGAGAGTCGCAGCCAGTGCGGGAGACGAACTCTTCGACTTCTTCGGGGTGGGTGTAGGAGCTGTCCTCAGCGGAGACCTTGACCTCGTCCTCAATGCCGGCGAGAGTGCCAAGCTCGGCCTCAACGACAACGCCGTGGTCATGTGCGTACTCGACGACCTTGCGGGTGATGGCGATGTTGTCCTCAAAGGGCTTGGAGGAAGCATCGATCATGACGGAAGTAAAGCCGCCGTCAATGCAGGACTTGCACAGCTCGAAGGTATCGCCGTGGTCAAGATGAAGCGCGATGGGCAGACCGGTCTCAATGACTGCGGCCTCGACCAGCTTCATCAGATAGGTGTGATTTGCGTATGCGCGGGCGCCCTTGGATACCTGAAGTATCAGAGGAGCGTTGAGATCCTTCGCGGCTTCGGTGATGCCCTGCACGATCTCCATATTATTTACGTTGAAAGCGCCAATAGCGTATCCGCCATTGTAAGCTTTTTCAAACATTTCTTTTGTAGTTACCAGAGGCATAGTTGAAATCTCCCTTTCCAATTTTGTGACTATTTTGTTTTTATACAAAATTACATCTATATTATATCCTCAAACTATGTTATAATCAAGTCGCACATTTGACAAAACCCAAAAATTTTTCTAAAGATTTCAATGAAGGGAAGAAAGCAAAAATGAACGGGAAATTGGTAGGGGCATGCATTTTCGGTCAGTCGGGCGGACCGACTGCGGTTATCAACGCCAGCGCGTACGGCGTTATCAAGACTGCGCTTGAATCCGAGGACATCACCAAGGTCTACGGTGCGTCTCACGGTATAGTTGGCGTTCTCAACGACGAGCTTTTCGTCATGGATGAAGAGGATCCGGCAGAACTTGAGCTTCTGCTGCACACTCCGTCCTCCGAGCTTGGCTCCTGCCGTTATAAAATAGCGGCTCCTGAAGATGATGACACCGATTATAAGCGCATCCTTGAGATATTCAAGAAGTACAACGTCCGCTATTTCTTCTATAACGGCGGCAACGATTCCATGGACACCTGCGCGAAGATTAGCCGTTACATGGAGTCCGTCGGCTATGAGTGCCGCGTCATGGGCGTTCCCAAGACCATTGATAACGACCTTTACGGCACGGATCACTGCCCCGGCTTCGGCAGCGCGGCAAAATATATCGCAACGAGCTGCATGGAGATCAATAAGGACGCGAGAGTTTACAACAACAGCATGATCACCATCGTGGAGATTATGGGTCGTCACGCGGGCTGGCTTGCGGCAAGCGCTTCTCTGGCCTCTCACTTTGGCTCCGGCCCGGATCTCGTGTACCTCCCCGAATGCGATTTCGATATGGATAAGTTCCTTGCCGACATCGATAAGGTTTATAAGGCCAACGGCAAGGTATTTGCCGCGGTGTCCGAGGGCATCCACTATGCCGACGGCCGCTTTGTCTCTGAGGCCAAGACCTCCGCAAGCGACGGCTTCGGTCACGCGCAGCTCGGCGGGCTGGCCGCGCTGCTCACTTCCATCGTGAAAGAGCACTTCCCCGGCGTCAAGGTTCGCGGCATTGAGCTTAGCTTGCTTCAGCGCTGCGGCGCGCATCTCGCCTCCAAGGTTGATATCGACGAGGCATTCGGCGCTGGTGAAGAAGCGGTCAAGCAGGCCGTTTCCGGCTGCACCGGCAAGATGGTCGGCTTCAAGCGCGTCTATGTCGACGGCAAGTATACCTGCAAATATGAGCTGCTTCCGCTCAACTCCGTTGCAAACTTCGAGAAAAAGGTTCCGATGGAGTGGATCAATGCCGAGCATAACGGCCTGACCAAGGAGTTCATCGACTACGCACTCCCCCTCATTCAGGGCGAGCCGCAGCTTCCGCTGGAAAGCTCCCTGCCGAGATACGCGAAGCTCAAGAAGGTTCTTGCCAAATAATTATAATTAAGGGATTTTCTTAAGGGATTTTCTCCCGTCAATATGCACAAATGCCCTGCGGAGCCTTCCGCAGGGCATTTTTTGAGTTCTCCCCTCCACTTGCGCGAAAGAACACTCTGCAGTAAGAGCCGCAGAGTGTTTTCTGTATTGCGATTACTTGGTGATCTGGAAGGTGCGGGTCACGGGAGCTGCAAGATAGTCACCGTTGATGGTGACGACGGTCACGACATAGCGTCCCGGCTCGGTCGGAGCAGTGGTGGTGCTGGAGTACGGCTTCCACTTGCTGGTGAAGCCGCTGTACAGGTAGTGGATATTGCTTGTATCCTTGACTGCGACGCCGTCAACGGTCAGGTAAGCGTCCCAGTTGAAAGCTGCGGCTTCGTTCGTAGTGAGCTTCTTGGGAATCTCAGTTTTCCAAGTGATCTTGACGCCCTTGGTGACCTTCAGCACGGTCAGCACACCGACTCCGACGCCGGTGTTGTAGTTGGCGTTATCGGTGATAGCGGTGGCGGTGTAAACGCCAGCGTGGTTCGGAGTGCCGAATGCGACGCGCGTATTGTCGAACACGCCGGGCAGCTTGTTGAGGACTTCAATCAGCTGACCGACAGCGCCGGTGTCGATATTCAGCTTCTTCAGCAGATCAAGGATTTCCTGAGTCTTAAGAGCTTCCTTGAGTGCACCGACGGTGGTACCCTCCTGCATGATCTCGGTCAGCGACTTGTGATAGATGCTATCAAGTACCGGATCGATTATCTTGATAATAACGCTGTTCTGGAATTTGTCAGGCAGGTCGAGATAGATGCATCCGCCGAGCTTGCTGACGTCGTTCTCAACGTTGGAGCTGCTGATGCCGGCGTAAACGGTGTAAATGTCGATCTTGGGATCGTTCGGATCAATGGTGACGAAGTTTGCGGGGACTTCCTCATTCGCGCGGATGATCGCGGAGTGAACTTTGACCTTTACGTCGGCCTTGTTGACCTTCAGAGTGCCCTCGACCGTCTCGGAGGGACGGAACTCGGTGCTGCCCTTGTAGGTTACGCGAATCTGCTGTGCATCTGCCGCGCCCATCTGGGGGTACTTGACCACAACAACCGTGCCGCCGCCAACCGGCGCCCAAGCTTTTAATGCGCCGTCAAAAGCACCGGTCTCGGAGACAGAGGATGCGTAATACTCGATGGTGAAATCGTCAAGGCTGAGTTTTTCTTTTGCGGGCAGAGCGGAATTATCCCAGTCGATGGCATTGTCTAATATGGCCTGCTCCATGACGGAAGCGTCCATGTTGTAGGTGATCTCCGCGCCGCCCTTGAGAACGACGGCGGACGCCTCGCGGCTGTCGGTAACGGTTACTTCGACATCAAAGTAGCCGTCCTTGTATGCGGCGGTGCCGTTCCAGGAGAAGCGGATCGTCCAAGTGCCGTCGGTGAACTTGTTGAGGAGACCGGAGTAATTAAGCTCCTTATATTCAGGTGTTAATGTAGTGGACGCATTATATTTGATAGTAAAGTCCTCGTAACCGAGCCCCTGATCGTTGGAGGCGACGACAGCGTCATAGATCGCGCGTGCGGTCGGGTCATAGTCGTAGTTCTCAGCGTCGGCAAAAACGAAACCGACGTTGTAGGGGCCTTCCTTCTGCGCTACATTGACTTCGGGGCGGCCAAGAACGGTGACTTCTGCGGTGACGGAGGTGGGATTATGGGTCTTGTCACCGGCGTAGGAAACACGAATGGTCTGGGTGCCTTCACTGATTCCGGGATAGGTCAAGGTTTCTTTGCCGCCTTCAAGCGGCATCCATTCCTTTCCGAGCTCACCAAGGGAACCGGATTTAGCGGTTGCATAATACTCGATAGTCAGGTCGTCGAGCGTGATGTCTTCAGGCACCTTGGTTTCAAGCAGGTTGAAAATTGCCTGATAAGCGGCGGAGTAATCAATGCTGAGGTCATCATTGTAAACGAGCTTGATGGTGGGATTCTCACAGAACTCAAGCTTGGAATCGTCGCGGCCGACTTCAACATTAACGGTAAACTCAACTTCGGTGCCGTAGTAGGATTCATTGCCGTCGTAGCTGATTTTTATCCGCTGCTCACCGGAGCTCATTGCGGGGTATCTTGAGCTGCCTTCGAAATCAACCCAATCATGCTTTAATCCAGTAAGACTGGAGGCCGCATAATATGTAACATGCAGATCATCAGCGGTGAGGCCTTCCGGAGTGGTGGAAGCGATCTGCTCAAGCACCATCGCGCGGACTTCGTCGTAGTTGACGGAGCCGTCGTCGTTATAGAAAAGCTTGAGCGTAGGATTCTCCACGAGGGCAATGCCGGAATTGAGCTTAGTTGCCTTGGTAAAGCCTACAACTACATCCGTGTTGTCGGCGAGACGTACACGGTATGTACCGTCAGCATTGTCCCACAGCGCGGGATGAGTATAATTAACTCTTAATTTTGTGCTTGTAAATCCCGCGATGGAGCCCCAATCAGTGTTGGATAATTTACCAAAGACGCCTGTTCCTTCACACTCATACTCCCACTCAAGCTCACTGTAATCCTTCTCAGGATCGTAGTTTGCGATGAGGGCTTTCGCAAGAATGGCCTTTACCTCGTTGAGGTCACTGGTCTTGATGATGGCCGCGCCGTCCTTGAGCGCGATCTCGTCGGCCGAAGCCTCAACGTCAAAAACCGGCTCTTCGACAGGCTCTTCTTCCGCCGGTTCTTCGGCGGGTGCCGCTTCCTCGACGTCGTCCTCGGCGTCATTTGCCAGTATCTCCTCCTGCTCCGCCTCGTCGTTCTCGGCAGAGGCCGAGGTGGCGAAAACCGGCCCGACGCTGACAAGCTGAAGCATCATCAGCAGCACGAGCACACGGGACAGGAAGCGTGTCATGTGGTTCTTCATGGAAATCTCCTTTCGAACTGAATATTCATTTGCCAAAGGAATATACCATATCGTCCCATGTATTTCAAGCCAATTAAAACTTTTTGTATACTTCGTTGGAAAATTATCTTAACGGTTTATTTACACCGACGGGTTTTGTATATAATTATAGGCGCAATGATCCCCCATGCCGCTGCATGGGGGATCATTTATCAGCTGCCCTGATATTCCGAGACGGGCTTATATGTCAGGCTCGTGAAATCAATTTCGTCTGGCAGGTAGCTGCCGGGGCCGGAATTGTTCTCAAAATGCCACCATTCCGTCTGAATAATGCCAAAACCGACCGATTCCATAACACTTGTCATGTAATCCACGTTTTTGCGCGCCTCCTCTGTCCACGAATCGCGGCTGTAACGCGCCGCGGAATCGTCAAAGGTGTGCATCGGGGTCGGCATCTCAAGCTCAAGGCCGGTCGCGTTGTCGATGAGGGACATGTCTATCGCGCGGCCGCGCTGATGCCATGAGCCGCCGGTATAGGGATTGGCGATGAACTTGTTGTTCTGGACAATGTCATACAGCTTTACCTGCGCCGATCTGGGACGATACGCATCGTATACCTTCAGCGTGTAGCCGTCGTTCTGGAAAATCTCGAATGCCTGCTTCAGCATTTCGGCGGTCTTTTCCTCCATCAGCGGCACGGCGGGATACATCGCGGAGCCGGTAATGTTGTTGGGGCTTGCGAACAGCAGCTCGAATTTGGCGTCTGGCAGATACACGCGCAGATCGACCGCGCCGTCATACTCGGCGTAGGTCGCGCCCTCGGTGAGATAGTTCACGGAGCAGTAGACTATTCCCCCGTCATCCAGACGGCAGAGATAAAAGTCCCCGTCCTGGCCGAGCACGTTCACCTCGGTGAGCATGGTTATCTGGTGAAGGATGGTCGCCTTGGTGTTAGGCTCCGCGCGGCAGTTCAGGCGCGTCGCGGTGCAGGTGTATACAGGCTCACCGTCGATGGGAACGAATGTCTCGCTCGACGTCATTTCGCTCAGATAATCCTCCTCGCGCTGTGCCTCAAGCGCGTCATCCTTCGCGCGGAGATACCAGCCGTTGCACCAGCCCTGAGAGCCGTCTGCCAGCTCCACATAAAGAAACTCATTCTCTTTGCCGAGGCAGCGCAGCTCCGTCCCCGCGTCAAGCGTGGCGATAACGTTGCTCTCCTCGGTCTTGGGTGCGAGGCGGAAAGCCGTCTCAGACAGCCGGACGATGTATACCTCCGGTTCCGGCTCCGGCGTTACCTCTGCGGTCGCCTCCGGCTGCGCCGCTGCATTGGGAGATTCCGACGCTGCGGGCTGCTCCGTCTGGCGCGACGGCGGTTCAAGCCCCGCCGCGCTGATAACAGAGTCAATATCGCATGCCGTCAGAAGCAGCAGCGAGAGCGCCAGTATTAAAGCTAAAAGGATCTTTTTCGTTTTCATTTCGCCTTATCTCTTGTAGTTCCAGATTCTGGCCTGCTCGGGTGTCATCATGTACATGTCTCTGTACACGTACTTCTTGCGCCCAGCCATCTCCAGCTCAGAATCAAATGTGTAATTCACACCGTCGATCTCGATCTCGACCCAGCTGTGTTTCGCGCGGTTCGAGCCGACCGTGCCGCTGTAGGCCTGCGCATCATAGCCTATGGCGCGCGCCAACTCGCCGAAGGTTGCCGCATAGCAGTAGCAGTTGCCCATGCCGGTGGAGAGCATGGTGTAGGCTTCCTGGTTCTGCCAGCCGGTCTCGCCGATGGCGTAGTAGTTGCGGCGTAGGTAACTGAAGGAGTTGACGGTGTAATCGTAGAGGACCTTCAGCTTCTCCTCCTGCGTCATCGAGTCGTCCGTGTTCTCGGTGATGACCTGCTGGATCAGCTCGTCAAGCTCTGGCATACCGGAGGTGTAGCGGCCATACTCGTCAAAGTGCATCGTGCCGACGTCGGTATTGCGCGCGATGGTGCCGGTCCTGTCGAAGTAGTACAGGTGCGTCCCAATCGTGACGAAGCCTGAGGAATGGCGCGTGAACTCGTCGTTTTTCGTCCAGCGCTCGACGCCGTCAACGATCTCGTATTCGTGCCCCAGCGCGGCCTCGAGCAGTTCCGCGTAATCGGAAAGCTGCGGGCTTGCATCGGGTACTGCGCCGAGAAGCTTTGCGGACACCTTCCCTGCTTTCTCGCGGTTGAGTATATTGTTTATAAGGCGCACCGCGTCTATCTTCGTAAGCTCCTCGTCGGGCAGCGCGTTCACATCCTCGCCGCTGTTTATCCAGCCAAGCTCCGCTGCGGTGCACAGCTCGCGATAATAATAGCTGTCGCTGTCGGCATCGGCAAACGCGTAGTCCTGCTCGGTCTCACGGTAGAAGCTGCATAGCAGAGACAGCAGCTCCCCGCGCGTGATGATCTCGTCAGGGTGGAACTTGTTCTCCCCTGTTACCTTCAGCTGCCAGAGCGCGGCAGTTGCCTGCGCATAGTCGGCGTTCTTGTCAACGTCGATATAATTTCCCGTGGCTTCAACGGGCTGCGCCAGCAGCGCATATATCATACGCGCCGCCTCGCCGCGGGTCAGCTTGTCATATGGGCGGTAGAACCCGTTCTCGTCCGGAAAAAGATACGGATTATGCTCTACGGTCTCGAGAGCGACGGTATACACCGGCGAGAAGCTTGTGCTTACGTATATCTCTACGCTCTCGCCGCTGTAACGCGCGCCCTTTGCGTCCATCCAGTAGACGAAGGTGTACCCGTCATAATCGGCGGTCTCTGGGAAAACAAAGCTATCGCCGCGGGAGAGCCGCGTCTCTGTCACACTGCCGTCGTCAAGCATGCAGGACACCTTCACAGAGCCGAAGCGGTACCACACGAATGCGGCCGCGCCCACGATAATGACGAGTATTACAGCTGCTATTATATATATTCTGAGCCGCTTTTTTGTGTCGGTCTTTGTCATTGCACGTTCTGGACTACCTCGGAGTCGCCTTCCTTATATGTATACACCGTGAAGCCGTTGTACACAAGCTCGCCGTCCTCGCCGCTGCCAAAGCAACTGGAAGCGTAGCTGACCGACTCCGGCTCGCCTATCGCGTCATACAGCTCGCTGACCTCTTTGCCGATATAGCTCTCGGCGATGATCTTCTGCTCGTTCTCAGCAGCCTTTTCTTCAGGCGCGTCGGCGGCCGCCTGGGTATCGCTGCCGGAAGCGGTCTGCATCGGCGGTACTGCGCTGCCGCCGGAGCTGGATTTGTCCGGAGCCGCGGAGCCGCATGCGCAGAGGAGCACAGCCGTTGCACAGAGCAGAATAATTGAGATGAGTTTTTTCATTTTTGGCCTCCATTCCGCATATCTTAACTGATCTGATATGCCGTATATTCTGAATTGAGAGTTGTTATAACTTGATGCGCCTCTTCACCCGCTGGTATCCATGCGAAGAAGCGCAGTGCGTCGGAATCGCTTGAAGTGCAGATATACGCCTCATACGCGGTGTCCCCGGCTGCAATATATACGCGGCTGCCGGAATCGAGCATATACGCCCCAAGCTCGCCGGATACGCGGACATAGTCCGCCATAGCGTCGGTCTTTGCTTCATCGGAATCGACGGCTATTGTCCCAACGCTTGCCGCCGAGGGCAGCTCGCGCGCTGGAGCGGGAAATGTCGGCTCGCGGCTGAGAATATTGCTCAGATTTCGCTCCACAAGCTCGATTATAACCGCGTCGGCGGAATTTGCAAGCGTGAGGTCATAATCCGCGCTGCGGGAGAATGTCGCCGCAGCGAAACTCTGCGCGAGGTAGGGATACAGCGCGATGCCGAACGAGTCGCGCCAGCACATAAGCCCGTCGGTTCCAGCATCACAGACGGTTTTAATGGTTATCGCGTTGCCGCCGTTCGGGTCGGACTCGCATATGTAAGAAAGCTCACCGTCGTAGGCCGGCGCGGTTTCCACGGCGCGCCCTGCGGGATAGAGCATTTCGTACAGGTCTCCCCTGTGATTTTCCGCCGTTGCAAAGCTTGCAGCGGAATAATCGCCGCCGCGGTCAAGCAGATTCAGCAGTCCGTCGGCAGCCAAGGCTGCGCCGCGGGAGTTCCAGTGAGTGTCCGTCTTATAGTAGAGGTTTTCTTCACTGCCGAGGATTTCGAAGAGGTCGAGGTAATTCACGCCGGCTGTGTCGAGATACGCGCCTATGCGGGCAGCGTTTGACTCGCCGTGCCGGTTCTCAATATAGTCCGGCATATGCTCGGGATAGATGCTGTTCTTGTTGGGCGCGATCGTGAAAGCAAACTGCTTGCCCTGACTTTCAATATATTCCTGCATCAGAGCGAGATCGTTTGCCAGATACCGCAGCTCGGCATCACTCATCCCCTGCCCCATGTAGTCCGGAAGCGTATCCGAGAAATAGAGCCAGCCGTCACTGCCGAGGATCACCTGTTCCTCAACGGAGGTTCCGAGGAGCTTGGCGTTGACACCCGCCCATGCGGTGGCCAGCTCCTGGCGGAACGCGAAGCGGTCGGCGATATAATCGCTGACGTCCGAGAGAAAGCTCAGGCTGAGTTCCCCGCTTCGAGTCGTCACGCTCGGCTTTCCGGCAAGCACCTCGTTCGCGGCAGGCCGCGCTTCGCCGAATATCAGCATACCAACCGATGGGATGAGGCACAGCACAATGAATATTGATATGAATATAAGCTTGGCTTTTTTCATATTATCGATCTCTCAGAACTGGAAGTAGATAAACGGGTTGAATCCGCCGCGCGCAAGGCTGAATACCGACAGCGCGAACAGCAGCAGGCACAGCAGCTCCGCGGATATCACGCGGACGGCGGAGACCGGCTCGCCTATTTTCGCGCGCAGGCGCGGTATAAGACTGCCAGAGAAAAGTATCGCGGCGACCAACGTCACGCAGAACAGCGGCGTCAGCAGATAGTGCAGCATGTAGCTTCCCTCGGCGGTCTGCACGCCGGAGAACATCGCGCCGATGACGCGTGTGGCCTCCCCAAGTGACGCCGCACGAAACACCACGAACAGCAGCATCACGGAGAGCAGCGTGTATACTCTGCACATGATCTGCCCGACGCGGCTTTCCTGAAGCCGCTTTACGGGAATCACACCGAGATTTTCAAGGCTGGTCAGCGCGCCGTGGCACAGACCCCAGACCACGAAAGTCCAGTTCGCGCCGTGCCATATACCCGTGCAGAAGAACACGATAAGGCGGTTCAGTGCGGTGCGCCAGCGGCCGCGGCGGTTCCCGCCGAGCGGGATATATAAATACTCCTTGAACCAGGTCGAAAGCGAGATGTGCCAGCGCCGCCAGAATTCCGTTATGCTCGTTGACGCGTACGGGAAATTGAAGTTTTCCTTGAAGGTAAAGCCGAACATATGCCCCAGTCCGATGGCCATGTCGCTGTACCCGCTGAAATCAAAATATATCTGGAGCGTGTAGCATATTCCGGCGAGCCACGCCAGCCGCCAGTCAAGCCCGCCCGCAGCGTACAGGCAATCGGAAAACACCTTGTCCACGACGTAGCCCGCGGCGTTCGATATCAGTACCTTTTTCGCAAGACCGACGATGAAGCGGCGTATGCCGGCCTCAGTCTCGTCTCTTGTGCAGCGGCGGCTGTCTATCTGCGCGGCGACGTCATGATATTTGACGATCGGCCCCGCGATGAGCTGCGGGAAGAAGGATATATAGAGCAGCAGCTTTGTGAAATCGCGCGTACCGCATTCCGGTTCGCGGTAGACATCTATCGTGTACGAGAGCCCCTGGAATGTGAAGAACGATATGCCGATGGGCAGGACGATCTCCGTGAGCGGGATGGCTGTTCCGAACAGTGAGTTGATGTTGCCGATGAGAAAATCCGTGTACTTGAAGACGCAGAGTATGCCGAGATTGAGAACGACGGCGAGCGTAAGTATCGGGCGGCTGCGTCTGAATTTACCCGACAGGAGCAGGCCGGATATGTAGTTGATGAGTATCGATGCGAGAAACAGCGGCAGATAGACGAGCTGCCCGAATGCGTAGAACACAAGGCTGCTTAATGCGAGGAACACATTGCGCGAGCGGATGCCCGGCAACAGCCTGTATATTATAAAAACCGCCGGAAGAAAGGCGAACAAAAATATTGCGGAGCTGAATACCAAAACAAATCCATCCCTGTTTCGACCGTTTCGGCCAAAATTTTTTCAAAATATTATAGCACCTATTTTTTCTCATGTCATCATTTTTTTCAAAATGTATAAAAAATCGGCGCATATGACATAAATGCACATATGCGCCAGTATTTATTTATCAAACGCCGGATTGGTCGAATAGAAATTCTTCTGATCCATCTTCTCAACAGCGCGGCGAAGCCCCTCACCGAAGCGCTGATAATGGACTACTTCCCTCTCCCGCAGGAACTTTATGACGTCGTTTACGTCTGGATCGTCGCTGAGCCGCAGGATGTTGTCATAGGTCGTGCGCGCCTTCTGCTCTGCCGCCATGTCCTCGGAAAGGTCGGTGATCACGTCGCCCTTCACGGCCATGGATGCGGCGTCCCACGGAAAGCCCGAAGCCGCCGTTGGGTATACGCCCGCCGTGTGGTCTACGAAATACGCGTCGAATCCAGCCTTCTTTATCTCGTCGATGCTCATCGAGCGCGTCAACTGGTGCACGATGGCACCTATCATCTCGAGGTGGCCGAGCTCTTCCGTGCCGATGTCCGTTAAAAGCCCTTTCAGCTCGGGATACGGCATGGCGTAGCGCTGGCTCAGATATCTCAGCGACGCGCCAAGCTCGCCGTCAGGGCCGCCGTACTGGGTGATTATGAATTTTGCAAGGGCGGGATTTGTATTCTTGATACGCACCGGATACTGCAATTTCTTCTCATATACAAACATGCGTCAGCCCTCCCTCTGCCGGTCATAATCCCACGGCCACGGGTCGTCGAGCCAAGCATAGCGCTCCATGCCAAGCATATCCTCATGCGTGACGGGGCCGCACTGCTTCACATAGCGCTCCCGCGCCTCCTTCTTCAGCGCGAGAAAGCTCTGATACATGGCGAAGGCCTCGGCGTCGTCCTGATGCGTGTCGAGATACAGTGCCAGCTCGTGCGCCACGAAGCACAGCGCCATCATTTCCGTGAGCGGCGTTACCTCCTGCGTCTGGTTGACCATGCCCATAAACGGCAGGTCAAGCCCTGGGAACAGCGTCCCGCGGGAGAGCGCCTCCATTGACTCGTATGCCGGTGATACCGACTTCTGAAGCGGCACATAAGCCATTGCCAGCGGTGCCGTGTCCGGCAGCTCGCCATAGCGCCAGCTGCCGTCCGTTCTTTTTTTAGCCAAAAATATTCCTCCTCATTCAAGAGTTCATATCATAATATGCGCTCTCAAATAAGGAGGTTATTATATATTGTCCGTTGCGGTCAGGTTATCATCGCGGCAAAATCATCTTCGGAGATGATGCTGATGCCGAGGGCTTCGGCTTTGGTCAGCTTGCTGCCGGCGTTTTCACCTGCGAGGACGTAGCTCGTTTTCTTCGACACCGAGCCGGAAGCTTTGCCGCCGTAGCTCTCGATGATGGCGCTGGCCTCGTCACGGGTATATTTGCTGAGCGTACCGGTGAGGACAAAGGTGAGACCGGCAAAGCGGTTGTCCTTGCGCTCCTCCTTGCTGGTGAAATCGACTTCGGCTTCGCGCAGGAGCTTTATCTGATGCTGCGACTGCGGCTTTGCGAACCACTCCGTTATGAAGTTTGCGGTTATCGCGCCGATATCCGGTATAAGCGTCAGCTCGTCGGCGCTTGCGGCCATCAGCTCATCCAGATCCGCGAAGTGCGCGGCGAGGACTTTTGCTGCTTTCTGCCCGACCTGACGGATACCGAACGCGCAGACGAGCCGCGAGAGACCTGCTTCCTTGCTCTTCTCAATGGCCGCTATGAGATTGGCGGCAGACTTTTCGCCCATGCGGTCAAGCTCGACGAGTTGTTCGGCATTGAGATAGTATAGTTCCGCGGCGGTTTTTATAAGACCGTTGTTTATCAGGCTTTCGCACACGGATATGCCCAGTCCGTCGATATCCATCGCCTCGCGCGAGGCAAAATGAGCCACAGTCCTGAGCAGCTGCGCGGGACACTCCGGATTTGTGCAGCGGAGCGCCGCGCCGTCCTCGTCGCGGACTACAGGCGCGCCGCATTCAGGGCAAAGCTCCGGCATTTTGAACGGCACGGAATTCGCAGGGCGCTTGCTCTTGTTGACCTCAAGCACTTCAGGGATTATCTCCCCCGCCTTCTGGAGAACGACGGTGTCCCCTATCCGCAGGTCGAGCCTGTCGATATTGTCCTGATTATGCAGCGTCGCGGCGGAAACGGTCGTCCCCGCGAGGCGTATCGGCTCTACAATGACCTTCGGTGTCAGAACACCGGTGCGCCCGACCTGCACGACAACGTCGAGCACCTTGCTCTCCTTTCTTTCAGGCGGGTATTTGAACGCCACCGCCCAGCGGGGAGCCTTTGCCGTGCTGCCCAGCGCCTCACGCTGGGACAGGGAGTTTATTTTTATGACCGCGCCGTCCATATCATACGGCAGCGTGTCGCGGTTTTCGCCAAGCCACTCTATCTGCTTCACGCAGTCCTGAATATTACTGAAGTGAGAATACGATACGACCGGAAAGCCCATCTCTCGCATCGCGTCCAGCGTCTCGGTGTGATTCTTGTACGCGGGGCCGGAGGTGTACTGGAGGTTGAAGCAGATGATGTCCAGCTTTCTGGATGCCGCGACCTTCGGATCAAGCTGGCGCATGGAGCCTGCGGCGGCGTTGCGGGGATTGGCCAGAAGCTGCTCGCCCTTTATTTCGCGCTCGGCGTTCAGCTGCTCGAACACGGCCTTGGACATATAGACCTCGCCGCGGACGATGAGCCGCTCCGGCGCGTTCTCAATATGCAGCGGCAGGGAGCGCACAGTGCGCAGATTCTCCGTCACATTTTCGCCGACCTGCCCGTCGCCGCGGGTAGCTCCGCGGACGAACACGCCGTTTTCATATTCAAGCGACATGGAAAGCCCGTCGATTTTCGGCTCGACGGAGTAATCGTGCGGCTCCGCTATCACCTCGTCCATGCGCTTGCCGAATGCGAACAGCTCCTCGTATGAGAAAACGTCGGTCAGGCTCTCCAGCGGAACCTGATGGCGAACCTGCTCGAATTGCGGCAGCGTGACGTCTCCGACGCGCTGGGTCGGAGAGTCGGGCGTTATCAGCTCCGGATGCAGCGCTTCCAGCGCCTTGAGCCGCTGCATGAGCATGTCAAAATCATAGTCGGATATCTCCGGCTTGTCGTAGACATAGTAAAGTCTGCTGTGATGCCGTATCTTGCGGCGCAGCTCGTTTATCTCGTTTTGTACATCCATGGCGTTCTCCTATTGTACGTTCATATAAGTATCCGGAACCTTGCCGACTATGACCGTGTCGGCTATCAGTACCTCGGTTTTCACCTGAGTGCTCGCGGTATCCCACGGGATAAGAACATCTATATCGACGATGACCTCAAGATTCACCTGATGCTTCGTCTGGTTTATTCCGGCGGTTATGATGTTGTTGCTGAATTCCACCTTTGACGAGGTGAGCACTATTATCTGCACCGGAACCTTGGGGCCGCGCCCCATCAGCAGGCTCACGCCCGTCAGGTTCCCTATCGGGATCTCTACGGTTATTGTCTGATTTTCGGTCACGTTTATGACGGTATCGAGTATTTTTGCCGACAGCGCGTTTATCCGCGCCATGTTGCTGCTTATCGCGGAAATTTCCCCAGCGTCCGTCTTTTCAAAGTTCACAAAGTAGTCGCCTGTGTAGTCCTCGTCCTTCATTATCTCGGCAATCGACGTATTGACCTGCGAGATCACGATATCACTTGCATCGGAGACCGCGATCTGTGTGGACAGATCCTTCAGAAAGGCGAGCGCGCACGCGAGGAATATCAAAATGCTGCACAGAAACAGGATAAGGCTTATCCCGCCTGCCCTTCTGGGCTTGCGCGGCGGGGCGCTGTGCTGGCCTGCGGTTCCTTCGTGATATGTATAGCGGGGCTTACGCCTGAAAGTGCGCCGATAATACATGGAGTCACCTCCCCATGCATTATATGTGCGTATATGCCCGCTTTATTTATCGAGCATCGCGCTCACGGCCATCATAATACCGAGCTTGCCGGACTCGTAGGTCAGGCCGCCCTGCATGTATATCATATACGGCGGGCGGATCGGCCCGTCCGCAGAAAGCTCGATGGATGACCCCTGAATAAAGGAGCCTGCCGCCATTATGACAGGGCAGTCATATCCGGGCATTGCCCAGGGCTCCGGAGTAACGTAGGAATCTACGGGAGCACCGGCCTGAATGCCGACGCAGAAACGCTGCATGTTCTGCTCGTTGCCGAGCTTGACCATCTGGATAATGTCGGAGCGTTTTTCAAACACCGACGGGGAGGACTCTATGCCGATCTCCTCCATCATCCCCGCGCAGAAAACCGCTGTCTTGAGCGCCTGCGCGACGATGTGCGGAGCCATGAATAGTCCCTGAAACAGCAGACGGTTGTTCCCCAACGTCGAGCCGCATTCGCCGCCGATGCCGGGCGTTGTGAGCCGCATTGCGGCGCGTTCCACAAGCTCCGCTCTGCCCGCAACGTAGCCGCCGGTCGGCGCGATGCCGCCGCCGGGATTCTTTATCAGCGAGCCTGCGATGATATCAGCGCCGACATGCGTCGGCTCTATAACGTCGGTAAATTCGCCGTAGCAGTTATCAACCATCACGTTTGCGGCGGGATTCACCTCTTTGACAGCCTTGATTATCTCGCCTATCTCCTGCACGGTCAGAGCCTTTCTCTCCGCATATCCGCGGGAGCGCTGTATCATCACCGCGGTTACGTTCTTGTCCGCTGCTGCCGCCTTTATCGCGGAAATATCCGGATCGCCGTCGGCGTTCAGATCGACCTGCGCATAGTTTATACCGTAGAATTTGAGCGAGCCGTGGCAGTCGCCGCTGATGCCGATGGCGCTTCTGAGCGTATCGTACGGCATACCGGTGACGGCGAGAATTGTATCGCCCGGTTTCACCAGTGCGAACATCGCCGCGGTCAGTGCATGGGTGCCGTTGACAAAGCCGATGCGCACAAGCGCGGCTTCCGCACCGAATATCTGGGCGTAGATCTTATCCAACGTTTCGCGGCCGAGATCGTCATAGCCGTAGCCAGTCGTTCCGGCAAAGCAGGCGTCGGAAACGCGGTTATCCTGAAACGCCGTCATTACGCGGCGGGTATTCTCCTCGGCAACAGCGTCTATCTCTGCAAATCGTTCTCCCAGCTTGGCCTGAACGCGCTGCGCCATAGCAAAAACTTCGGGTTTTATATCTGTAACTTTCATTTATTCTAACTCCATGATCAATTTTTTGAAATATTCCCCGCGCTGGGCAAAGTTCTTGAACCTGTCAAACGCGGCGCAGGCCGGTGACAGCAGAACGATGTCTCCCGCCTCGGCGGAGCTTGCGGCGGTCAGTACGGCTTCGGTGAAATCGTCGATAAGCTGCACATCGGGGGCATCGGGCTTATAGAATTTAGAAGCGAAAACAGCGTCGCGTATCTTCTCGGCGGTATCGCCTGTGAGATAGACCCGTTTTGCATGCAGGCACAGCTCGTCGCCCAAGCCGTCAAACGGGATGTGCTTATCGTATCCGCCGGCAATGACGATGGGCTTGGTCTTGAGCGCGTGGAGTCCGGCGGCAGTGCGGGTCGGGCTTGTGCCGATGGAGTCGTTTATATACTTCACGCCGCGCAGCTCGCGCACAAGCTCCAGCCGATGCTCCACACCGCCGAAGCTCATCGCGACCCTACGGCAGTTTTCATCCGAAACCAGCCCCTCGACCGCCGTGAATGCGGCCAGATAGTTCTGTACATTGTGCTTGCCGGGGAGCTTTATCTCATCCTCGTGCATGAGACGGCGCCCGAAGCGGTATATCTCGCCCCCGACGCAGCAGGAGCCGTTTTCGATGAACTTATCGTCGGTAAAATAATATATCGAGGAGTGCGCCAGCGACTCATAATACGGAGTATGCCCGTCGCCGAGATTCAGCACAAGCCTGTCGTCGGGAGTCTGCTTTGCGAATATCGCGCTCTTGGCATCGATATAATCCTGATAGTCCTTGTGCTTATCAAGATGGTTCGGCGAGATGTTAGTGATGACCGCGACGTCAGGGCGGCAGTCCATGCTGTGCAGCTGGAAGCTGCTGAGCTCCAGCACGGCGAAATCGTCCGACAGGATATCCGGCGTTTCGCACAGGAGCGGATGGCCGATGTTGCCGCCGAGATGGACGCGCTTTCCCTCCGCTTTCAGCAGCTCCGAGACGATGGTCGTCGTCGTGGTCTTGCCGTCGCTGCCGGTCACGGCGATGATTTTGCACGGGCAGAGCGCGAAGAACAGCTCCATTTCGGAGGTTATGACGCTGCCGTGGGCCTTTGCGGCTTCAAGATGCGGGTCAAACGGCATGAGTCCCGGCGTGCGGAAAATGATGTCCTGATGCATATCGTCAAGGTACGTCTCCCCGAGGCGGAGCTTCACGCCCATTTCGAGCAGCTTCTCCCCTTCACCCTCCAGCGCGTCAAGGCTGCGCTTATCGCAGGCGGTGACGTCGCAGCCGTTCTGGGCAAGCAGCTCTATAAGCGGGGTGTTGCTCACGCCGATGCCGATAACGGCAATGCTCTTGCTTTTAACCGAGTCTATGTATTCCGAAAGAGTCATAACGCTCCCCTATTCTGAAAAATTATATTTCAATCGCCGGTTTGAAATATAATTATAAAACTTTTACTGCGCAAATACAAGAATATTATTGACTTGCGCCCGGAAAATGATTAAAATATCCGAAGTGAGCAGGTCAAACGACCGCGGGCGCAAGGCGAAAGCCTGCGTATGAGGAAAGTCCGGGCTCCACAGGGCAAGGATAACGGGTAACGCCCGCCAGGGGTGACCCTCGGACAAGTGCAACAGAGATATACCGCCCCGTAAACGGGGTAAGGGTGGAAAGGCGAGGTAAGAGCTCACCCGCCGCATGGAAACATGTCGGCGCTGTAAACTCTATCCGGAGCAACACCGTGGGAGAACATATGGCCTGCCCGGCCGTTCTCAGGAGGTGGCTTGAGCCGCGCGGCAACGCACGGCCTAGATAGATGGTCGTTCACGACAGAACCCGGCTTACAGACCTGCTCGCATTTTAAAATAAGGATTGATAGTATGCATATTCCCGAAGAAGAAATACATTATCACACCCATGCGGACGGCACCGTTCACGCGCACACCCACGCCCATACGCACACGCAGACAAAGTCTGTGATAAACCGCCTTTCGCGCGCCATCGGGCACCTTGAGTCCGTCAAGCGCATGGTCGAGAGCGGGCGCGATTGCAGCGAGGTTCTAATGCAGCTTGCGGCTGTGCGCTCCGCGCTCAATAACACTGCGAAAGTCATACTCAAGGATCACCTTGAGCACTGCATCGCGGACGCCGCCGGGGATGAAAACTCCGACGAGCTTGAAGCGCTGTACGACGCGATAGACAAGTTCATGTCTTAAAAATCACCGCGCAGGTGAAAAGCCTGCGCGGCGTTATCTATATCGGCTGATATCGCGCCGAGGCGTCAGGGCAGCCGGTGGACTCCCGCCGCGCGCCGCGGTGACTCTCCATTTGCCCGGACGGGATAAGAATATCCCCGCCCGGCTGATTATTTTGCCGAAGCTGGTTGAAAAGTTCTTGTTGAAATTTCCTGCAATGGGTGCTATAATACAAAAGCTGAATATCTGCGGATGTAGTTCATCGGTAGAACTCCGGCTTCCCAAGCCGATAAGGTGGGTTCGACTCCCATCATCCGCTCCATATTTTACAAATCCCGCAATCATTGAGATTGCGGGATTTTTCTTGTTTTTCAATGTTTTTCGGGCTTTTCCCCGCTTTCAAATGTGATGTTCCCCTGTCAATTCTGATAGCTTCAAATCACATTTTAACATGCGATTTTACGAACGGATTTACGAACGCTTTTCGGCTTCCTCGTCCTGTTCTTCTGCGGAATAAAACTGCTCCATCTTCTGCGCCGCCGCGCTCTTATCTCGTTCTGCAAGCTTGGTATAAATTTTGCGCATAGTCTTATAATCTGACCATCCGCCGACGCGCATCGTCTCAAGCTCCGACCAGCGCAGATGATACGCCAGCGACGCAAACGACCGCCGCAAGCCGTGAACGCCGACACGGGGCAGACCCGCGGCACCACAGACGCGGTTGATCTGGACATACAACGTGTTCAGACTTCCCTGCACCAGCGCACCGTCGCCAGCTGCCGTAATAGCTTCCGGCAGCATCTCCCTAAGCCTCGGTATCATAATCGGCACAGTCCGGCGCGATGTTTCGTTTTTGTTGGTGTCCTTTTGCGTCAGGTTGTTATCAGCATCAAGCACCGCCGCGCCTTCGACGCGGATCAACCCCTTAGCAAGTTCAACGCCCGCCCTCCCGCGCGCGCAAACTCCCCCTATAGTTTATATATCTTCGTCACTCCTCTCTTATATATCCTCTCGTATATATCTCTGTATATCTTAATATATCCCCTACGGGGCGCGGCTCGGCCTGCGATCCCCCGTATAATATATATAATCCCGCACAGGATAACGAATAGATAACAACCAGATACGCGCGGCGGGTCACTCTTGCATAATGCACAATTTACAAGCTTTGTTTTTGTGCATATCTCCAAAGGTGAAAATCAGGAGTTGACATACTGTGCAAGTATGTGATATCTTTCAATCACCGGACGGCGAGAGCCTGACGGAATACACGAAAGGAACTGAATACATGAGGCGGAAAAAGAAAAAGAGCCGCCCGGCGAAGACGGCTCAAACCTTTTTCTATGATGTCTTAGTTGGCATCATCTCAACGGTTCTGTCAGCTCTGATATTGAAACATATCGGGCTGTAGTGTTGAGAGGTACGCAGGGGAAGACACCACTTCCTCTGTGTATCTCAAGAATAAACTAAAACACAGCAAAAGTCAAGGAGGAATGCATGAAAATAATAATATTTATTGCGCTTGCGATTGCCATTTACGCAGTGCTCCGGCCTCTTGTACGAAAGATGACGGGGAAATGAAATGGCGAGGAAAACCACCACAAGCACCGAAGTCAAGAACCGTTGGAACGCTAAGACATACAAGCGTTATCAAGTAAGCTTACGGAAAGACGAAGATGCAGAGCTGATCCGCGCAGTCGAAAAGCTCAAAGATCGCATCGGGCCGACAGACATTTTCAGACTTGGAATTGAAACCGCAATAAAAGAGGGCAAGTAAAAGCCCTCTTGAATATGACATACTAATAAGTATGTGTAAATAGAAAGGACATGAACCGCATGAAATACTTTGTTAACGTCAACAGCTTTGACGAACTCAAAAAACAGTACCGCCGCTTGGCGAAGTGTTTCACGGCAAGGAGCGCCACGCCGCAACAAAGCGGTTCGAGGAGATAAAAAAATCCCGCTGAGGAAAGCTCAGCGGGATAATTTTATTACAGCAGTATAACTCCAGCATCCTTGCACACCTTTTCGGTGTATTCGTCCCAGATTGAGGCCTGAACCTCGCCGATATGTGCCTTGCCGAGCAGCAGCATCGAGAGACGTGACTGGCCTATGCCTCCGCCGATGGTCAGCGGAAGCTCACCGGCGAGGAGCATCTTGTGATACGGCAGCTCGCGGCGCTCGTCGCATCCGGCAATGCTGAGCTGGCGGTCAAGGGATGTGGGATCGACGCGGATGCCCATGGACGAAACCTCCATCGCACAGCCGAGAACATCGTCCCAGAACATTATATCGCCGTTCAGATCCCAATCGTCATAGTCGGGGGCGCGGCCGTCATGCTTCTGACCGGACTTGAGTGCGCCGCCGATACCGATGATGAACGCGGTCTTGTGCTCCTTCAGGTACGCGTTTTCACGCTGCTTCGGTGTAAGCTCCGGATACGCGTCCTCAAGCTGCTGACTCGTCACGAACGAGACGCGGCGCTCCAGCTTTCCGAGGCACTGGAGCTGCGGGTATATGGCCTGCATGGTGTCCTGCGTGTCGCATATGGCCTCGACTATGTCCATGACCGTCGATTTAAGGTAGTCAAGATTGCGGTTTTCGGGCAGGATGACCTTCTCCCAGTCCCACTGGTCAACATAGACCGAGTGCAGATTGTCCAGCTCATCCTCGTCACGACGTATGGCGTTCATGTCGGTATACAGTCCCTTGCCGGGGTAGAAGCCGTAGCGCTTGAGCGCGAGACGCTTCCACTTCGCGAGCGACTGCACGACCTCGGCGTGCTTGTCGGAGCGCAGGATATCAAAGCCGACGGGGCGCTCAACGCCGTTTAGATTGTCGTTCAAGCCGGAGCTTTCCTCTACAAAGAGCGGCGCGGACACGCGATAGAGGTTGAGAAGCGCTCCAAGCCTGTCCTCAAACAGACGCTTGAGCAGACTGATGGCCTTCTGCGTATCATAAATACTGAGTATACTTTTGTAGCCCTCGGGGATAACTGTTTTCATCTTTATACCTCACTCCGTAAACATCTGCGCTATGCGCTGATAGTATTCCTCTGCGCTGCGGCGGAAGCGCTTTTCAATCTCTGCCGCCTGCTCCTCACCGGCGCACAGGAAGCTGAGGTCGATTATCTTACCTTTCCCGTCAGCCATTGCGAGATGCACCGTGCAGCCGTCCTCGGTCACGCTGTGTTCGGCGGTTATCATCGCTGCGCGGCGCATACGCTCCTCCACTGGGGCGATGAGCTTGAGCGCCTTGGTGCGCACGGAATACGGGAGGCTCGACTCCACGGCGTCGGCATTGCGGGCGCCCTTCTCGGTTATCTGGTAGCCCTCCGGCGTCTCAATGACGTTGCCGTTCTCGGTAAGCTCGCTCAGGCAGTCGGAATAATCAAAATAGCCTATTCCGTTGTCGCACTGGCAAAGCTCGCCCAGCGTTTCACGGTCTACCACACCAGGCAGGCGGCGCAGAATAAACAAAATCAAGATCTTTATATCAAGTTTTTCGTGTATGAATCCAAATCTATCCATATAGGCACTCCGTAATTTAATTAATAAAAGTATTATATAACGCTCCGGTGTATTTTTTCAAGAGTAAATTCACACTTATACATCATCTTAGCATAGACTGTACTGAAGTTTGCTTCAATCCAGTAAACAGGAGGTCTTATCTATGGCCGACAGAGTTGTGCCGGGGCCGGTAGAGAGCTCGGCATGCATCCGCGAAGCCGTATGCATTAATACCAATAAGATATTTGACAGCTGCCGCGACAAGGATTGTGTTGACGACCTCAGGGTGTTTCCTACCGTCACCTCGCAGTCCTACATAGAGAATGCTCTGAGTGTGCGCGCGAAAGCCGCCGAGCTGCTGTACGTTCAGGTAAATGTGGAGCCGATAACCTTCAACAGAGGCTACTACACGGTTGACTGCACCTATTTCTACAAGATCACCGGCGAGACCTTCCCCAACGCGCAGGCCATAACCGGACTTGCGATATTCGACAAGCGCGTTATGCTCTTCGGCGGGAGCGGGCGCGTCAAGAGCTTTTCTTCCGATACTGTGTCGCCGATATCGTGGGCGGATGATCTCCCGACCGGCGTCGTAGAGTCCGTCGATCCGATAGCGCTGAACATGAAGCTCGTCGAGTCCGAGTGCCTGCTGACGACCGAGCTTGAGCAGCGGAGCGTTCCTGAGTTTATCAACGCGGCATTCCCCGAGACTCTGATTACTACGGACACGGCGCGGAGATGGTACGTCACGATCGGCCAGTTCTCCATAATCCGTCTGGAGCGCGGAACTCAGCTCCTGATCCCAGCGTACGATTACTGCATGCCCGACAAGGAGTGCCCCAGTACATCCGACGACGACCCCTGCGCACTGTTCGGGAAGATACGCTTCCCTGTCGAGGAGTTCTTCCCGCCAGACCGCGTCGAGGACTGCACCGATTACAGGAATCTTGTTTAAGCAAAAACGAGCCGCATACAGCGGCTCGTTTCAGCCTGTAGACAAAGCTGTCGGCGATGTATAGAATTGCATGGGGAGAGTGCAGAGAGGGGACGGGAGTCCCCTTTCTGTGTTCAATACATCCTTATTCAGGAGTGTTTTTGAATACTCCTGAATAAGTTTTCAAGGCGTCGAACTTTGTCGACGCCTTGAAACGAGCCGCGTACAGCGGCTCGTTTTCATATTATCATAATTATTTACGCAAGAATGACCTTGCTGTAGTTCTTCTTGCCGCGGCGGACGATGATGCCCTTCTTCAGCTCATCTGCGCCAAAGCTCTTGGAGATGTCGGTTATCTTCTCATCATTGACGGTGACGCCGCCCTGCTGGATGTTGCGGCGCGCTTCGGACTTGGAGGCGCAGAGGCCGGAGCGGACAAGGACGGTCATGATGTCAATCGCGCCGTCGTTAAGCTCGGACTCGGTGATCTCGGTGGTCGGCATATTCTCATTGCTGCCGCCGCCCGCAAACAGCGCCTTCGCGGAAGCTTCCGCCTTCCTGGCCTCTTCCTCGCCGTGGACAAGGCTTGTAAGCTCATAAGCGAGAATTTCCTTAGCGCGGTTGAGCTGGCTGCCTTCCCAGTGGGACATCTCGTCTATCTGCTCAAGCGGCAGGAAGGTCAGCATACGGATGCACTTGAGCACGTCGCCGTCGCCGACATTGCGCCAGTACTGATAGAACTCATAGGGGCTGGTCTTGTTCGGGTCGAGCCAGACGGCGTTGCCTGCAGTCTTGCCCATCTTGTGCCCCTGAGAGTCGGTAAGCAGGGTGATGGTCATGGCGTGGGCGTCCTTGCCGAGCTTGCGGCGTATGAGTTCCGTACCGCCGAGCATGTTGCTCCACTGGTCGTCGCCGCCGAACTGCATATTGCAGTCATAGTGCTGGAACAGGTAGTAGAAGTCGTAGCTCTGCATTATCATGTAGTTGAACTCAAGGAAGCTGAGCCCCTTCTCCATGCGCTGCTTGTAGCACTCGGCGCGGAGCATGTTATTGACGGAGAAGCATGCGCCGACCTCACGCAGAAGGTCTACATAGTTGAGATTCAGCAGCCAGTCGGCGTTGTTTACCATGACGGCCTTGTCCTCGCCGAACTCAATAAAGCGCTCCATCTGGCGCTTGAAGCACTCTGCATTATGCTCAATGTCCTCGCGGGTGAGCATTTTGCGCATGTCTGTGCGGCCGGAGGGGTCGCCTATCATGGTGGTGCCGCCGCCGATAAGCGCGACAGGCTTGTTGCCGGCCATCTGTAGGCGCTTCATCAGCGTCAGCGCCATGAAGTGCCCTGCGGTCAGGCTATCAGCTGTGCAGTCAAAGCCAATATAGAACTTGGCCTTGCCGTTGTTTATCATTTCGCGTATCTCGTCTTCATTCGTGACCTGAGCAATAAGGCCGCGCGCCACAAGTTCTTCGTAGATTCCCATCTTCATCATTCTCCTCTGTTTTCTTTTATTGTTTTTTCAAGCAGCTCTGCCGCTGCGCAGATGTATTCGTTACAATGGCTCCTGTCGCCGACGATGTCCTCACAGCGCAGGCCACCGAAGCGGGCTTTGAACTCCGCGCAGAAATTGCGCGCAAGTTCCGCTATCTTTGCTTTCGCCTCAATATCGCTGCTGTCGTTATACGGAAAGCATTTCCCCAGCGTCATCACCGCACCCGAAACCGCACCGCAGACCTCTCCGCAGCGAAGTCCGCCGCCGAACCCGGCGGCTATCGCGAGCGCTTCGGCCTCATCCAGTCCGGTGAGCTTTCCGGCAGATGCGAGAACGGCCTGAGCACAATTGTAGCCGTCCATATGCAGCATCAAGGCGTCCTGCCCTATACCCAATATGATTCCCTCCTGAGCAAAAATAAAGCCCTCTGTCCGTCCGGACAGAGGGCATAAAATGCGGTACCACCTCTGCATACTCAAGTCTCGCGGCCTGAGCCTCAGTGAGTGCTGACACTCGGCGCTGTATCGGGCGCACCCGTCACGGCCTAATTGCTCATGCTTTCAGCCGGCCGCTCCGGACTGTATTCATTCGCATCTCCCATGCTCCTCACACCAGCCGGAGCCTCTCTGCGCGGGATGAAAACGAACTACTCCTGTCCTTCATCGCGTTGTCTTTGAGAAATTATACAATACCGAAACAATAATGTCAAGGCCGCTTTTTGACCGTTTCCTTGAATTTCGCGGCGTTTTCAAGCTGTTCCGCAGCGCTGGCAAGGGTAAGCTCGGTGATATTGTCGCCGCCGTGGAGCCTCGCAAGCTCGCGCAGGCGGCCTTCCTTATCAAGCGGCAGAACGTCGGTATAGGTTCTGCCGGAGCGCTCTTCTTTCTTTATTACATAATGACTATCCGCCATGGCCGCGATCTGCGGAAGATGCGTCACGCACATGACCTGCTTGCCGAGCGAGACCTGAAACAGCTTTTCGCCGACACGCTGCGCGGCAACGCCGGAAACGCCGGTATCGATCTCGTCAAAAATCATGGTCTGAACCGGATCGTTCTCCGCGAACACATTTTTCATCGCCAGCATTATGCGGCTCAGTTCACCGCCGGAGGCGATGCGGCTGATACGGCCAAGCTCTTCACCGGCGTTTGCCGACATTGTGAAGCGTATCTGGTCGCAGCCGCTGCGGTCAAATCCGCAGCCGCTTTCTATCGGCGTAAACTCAACGGCAAAGCGCACGGACGGCATACTCAGGCCGCGCAGCTCCTCGACTATACGGCGCTGAAGCTCCTCCGCGGCGGCATGCCGCGCCTTGCTCAGGGCTTCGGCGGCTTTGCGGGTCTGCTTTTCCTGTGCTTCAAGCTCTCTTTTGAGCTTGGCTATGCGGTCGTCGGCGTACTCGATATCGTCAAGCTTCTTCCTATTCTCGTCCAGCAGGGCTATCAGCCCGTCCTCGTCGCGGGAATATTTGCGCTGGAGCTTGCTCAGTTCCGACGCGCGGCTTTCAAGCTGATCGTATTCTTCGGGTGAGAAATCAAGACTTTCACGAAAATCACGCAGTAGCTCCGCCGCATCGTTCAGCGCGAATACCGCATCGTTTATTCCGGCAAGCGGCTTTTCAAGCTCCGGCGCTATGGCCGCTGCGCGTCCCGTGTAATACGCGGCGTTCTGCGCGAAGGTAACGGCGCTCTCGTCGCCGCCGTTCAGGGCATTGTAAGCCTCGTCAAGCGCTTCGGTGAGCTTTTCGGAGTTGCGCAGCAGATCGCGGCGGGCGATGACGCTGTCATACTCCCCCGACTTCAGCTGTGCGCGCTCAAGCTCTTCTATCTGATAGCGAAGGCTGTCGCTCAGGCGCGCTTTTTCGATCTCGTCCATGCTCAGGCGCGATATCTCTTTTTTTATCGCGGCATACCTGCCATATTCCTGCGAATACGCCGTAAGCTCCGCGCCGAGATTCCCGAACAGGTCGAGATATTCAAGGTGCCGCCGCTCGTCCATAAGCTGCCGGCCGTCGTTCTGACCGTGTATATCGACGAGGCGCGCAGCAAGCTCCTTCATTTGAGCCGCTGTCGCAGGCACGCCGCAGATGCGGCAGCTGGTTTTGCCGTCGGCCGTTATGCGGCGCTGCAAAATCAGTTCGTCGTCCGCGTCGATCTCATTATCGGCCAGCCACTGCTCGCAGCCGTCCATGCTGAACACTGCGGTCACAACGCCCTTTTCTGCGCCGTGCCGGACAAGCTCACGGCTGACGCGCTCGCCGAGGACGGCTCCGATGGAGTCGATAACTATGGATTTACCGGCGCCGGTCTCGCCGGTCAAAACGTTGAGTCCGGCGGTAAACGTGATGTCCGCCCTCTCGATAACGGCTATATTCTCAATGTGAAGTTCATTAAGCATATGGCACCTCTGCCGCGGAAAATGCGGTCAATAAATGGTTTCTATCTCGTGATACAGCTTGACGGCCGACTCCTTGTCGCGCATTGCGAGAAACGCGGTGTCGTCCCCCGCGAGGGTGCCGACAAGGTTTTCTATCTCCATACTGTCAAACGCCGAGCATGCCGCCGATGCCAGCCCCGGCAGAGTGCGGATCACGAGCAGGTTCTGGGCGACATCATAGGACACCAGACTCTCGCGCAGTATCTTTTTCAGGCGCATATCAAGATCGGCGGTTTCGGTCTTTGCCGCGACAACATAGCGGTAATTGCCGCTGGGGCCAAGCTCCTTGACAAGGCGCATGTCCTTGATGTCTCTCGACAGCGTGGCCTGAGTGCTCTTCACGCCGCGGGCTGCCAGCTCCTGCATGAGCTGGTTCTGCGTTTCGATATCCTTTTCACTGATTATTTCAAGTATAGCGTTTTGTCTGCCAGGTTTCATATATATTCCTCCTGTTTTCAAATCAGGTGAGTTTTTCAAAAGCAAGGTCAAAAAAGCTCTTCAGCCCCATATCGGCCATTAGGATGCAGCGCTCGGAGCGGCGCACGCGGAGCAAATCGCCGTTTGTAAGATCCATCACGGAGTTGCCGTCAACGGAGATGTACGCTCTTCGCCCGTGGAGCTTTTCAGCCAGAACCGACACGTCGTGCAAAGCGCTGAGCACATAGCTCCGAGCGCTCATCATGTGTGCGCATATTGGACTTACGATTATGGCGGAAGCCTCCGGCTCGACGATCGGGCCGCCTGCGGACATAGAGTATCCGGTGGAGCCGGTCGGCGTTGAGAGTATTATCCCGTCTCCGGAAAAGCTTGTTATTCTATCGCCCGCGCACCACGCGGTCAGCCTAATGCAGTCGCCGTAGCCGTGGAGCACAACGTCGTTCAGCGCCTTGTCGCGGTATATTATCTCTCCGCCGCGCTCAAGCTCGATGTCGAGCATCATCCTGCGGCTGACCGTATACTCCCCCGCTGCAGCCTTGACGATGAGCTGCATATGCTCCGGCTCAAGAGCCGCCATAAAGCCCTTTGAGCCGAGGTTCACGCCGAGAATGGGGATATCGGCGTTGTGTAGCTGCCGCGCTGCAGAAAGAATCGTCCCGTCACCGCCGATCACGACGACGAGGGAGCACCTGCTCCGGACGGCGTCAAGCGTTGTCGCTTTAATATCTTCTGGTATCATCTGCGGCGCGTCCTCGGCAAAAACCGGACATACCGCCGTTTCGTATCCCGCAGCATGAAGCATTTCCGCTGCTTGTCTGGTATATTTCAATTCTGAATCACGAAAAGGATTCGGGCATATCGCTATCATAAACTAACCTCAAAGCGCCTGGTGCGACGCTGCAACAACCGCGTCAACATCCAGCTGCGGCGCGGCAAAGTCACCGTTTTTCAGGTGGCAGATGTATTCGATATTTCCTTCCGGCCCCTTTATCGGGGAAAAGTCAAGCCCCACGGGAGTCAGCCCGATTCCCGGCGCGAAGTCGAGAACGCTGAGGATGACCTCTTTATGCACCGCACTGTCACGCACAACGCCTTTCTTGCCGACTTCCTCGCGTCCGGCCTCGAACTGCGGCTTTATGAGGCAGACGATATCCGCATCCGGCTTGAGAAGACGCTGGACTGCGGGAAGAACGAGCTTCACAGAGATAAAGGACACGTCCATCACGGCGATATCAAGAAGCTCCGGAATCTGTTCCTCCGTCACATAGCGGAGGTTCGTGCGCTCAAGATTTATGACGCGCTCGTCATTCCTGAGCTTCCACGCGAGCTGCCCGTAGCCGACGTCAACGGCATAGACCTTCGCCGCGCCGTGCTGCAGAAGTACGTCCGTAAATCCGCCGGTCGAAGCACCGCAGTCAATGCAGGTCTTGCCCGCCGGATCGATCGGAAAGACCTTCAGCGCCTTGTCGAGCTTGAATCCTCCGCGGCTGACGAACGGCAGCGCGACTCCGCGCACTTCGATGTCGGCGTCAGGATCGACCGGCATCCCAGGCTTGTCCGCACGCTGCCCGTTAACGAACACAATGCCGCTCATAACGGTGGTTTTCGCCCGCTCACGGCTTTCGGTGAAGCCAAGTTCAAATACGCGCTGATCCAGTCTGACTTTTTTCATGCCTTATTTCATGTCCTTATCCATCATTTCCATGGCCGCGCTGACGATACCGTCCGCGTCAAGGCCAAAATCGTGCAGCAGCTCCGCCACTGTGCCGTGCGGAACGATGCCCTCGCCCAGATTCAGAAGCTTTGCGGCGCGGACGTGTATCTCGTTGATCGCCGCCTCCTCAAGTATGCGCGAGCCGACGCAGCCGGCCTCGCACACATCCTCGGAGATAAGGAGTTTTCCCGTTTTGCGCAGCGAGCGCATAACGAGGTCGAAGTCCGGCGGCTTTATCATGCTGAGCTTTATTACTTCTGCGCTGATGCCCTCGGCAGCAAGACGCTCCGCCGCGTCGAGAACCTCGTTTGTCATTATACCGTAGCAGACCAGCGTGACGTCTCTGCCCTCACGCAGAAGCGTTTCTGGCGCGGTATTGCAGGCGGTATATTTGCCCTCTCCGCCGCGGGGATAGCGTATCGCCACGGAGCCGTTTATATCATATATAGCCGCGCGCAGCATAGTTTCAAGCTCCGCGTAGCTCGCGGGACACAGCACGGTCATATCGGGAACCGAGCTGAGATAGCTGACGTCAAATACGCCGTGATGAGTCTCACCGTCGCTGCCGACAAGTCCGGCTCTGTCAACGCAGAGAACAACATGCAGATTCTGCAGCGCAACGTCATGGATGAGCATATCATAGCCACGCTGGAGAAAGCTTGAATATACGGCGAAAACGGGCACCATTCCCTGCTTCGCCATGCCGCCGGCCATGGAGACCGCGTGGCCTTCCGCGATGCCGACGTCAAAGAATCTGTCGGGGTGTGCCGCGGAAAAGACGTCCATTCCCGTTCCGGATGACATCGCCGCCGTGATCCCGATTATACGGCCGTCGTTGTCGGCAAGCCGGCTAAGGGACTCGCCCATTTTTGCAGAAAAGCAGTCTCCGGAGTCGTGCAGCTCGCCGGTCTCGATATCAAAGCGCCCCACTCCGTGGAACTTTTCGGGGTGCTCCTCGGCGTATTTATAGCCCTTGCCCTTCTTGGTGACAACGTGGACGAGCACGGGTTTTCTTAGCTCGCGCGCCCAGCGTATTACGGTTTCGAGCTTGCCTATATCGTGCCCGTCAACGGGGCCGAGATAATACATGCCCATGCCGCTGAAAACATTGCCGGGAAGCAGGCGCTTTTTCAGCCATTCTTTTATTGCATGATTGAATTTATAAAGCCCCGGAAGCTTCGTAAACACGTCGCGGTACCAGCGCTTGAAGCTGATATAGCCAGGGCGCACACGGAGCGATTCCAGAAGATGAGCCGTTCCACCGACATTCTCGTTTATGGACATATTGTTGTCATTGAGGATGACAACAAGCGGTTCGCCGCTCGCCGCGGCGTTTGCAAGCCCTTCATACGCAAGACCGCCGCTGAGTGCGCCGTCCCCTATTATCGCGGCGACGTCGTAATCGGCATGGCTCAGGGTTCTGGCGCGCGCCATGCCGAGAGCGACGGACACTGAGTTTGACGCGTGCCCCGCGATGAAAGCGTCGTCCTCGCTCTCATACGGCTTCGGGAAGCCGGAGAGGCCGCCGTGCTGACGGAGGGTACAGAAGCTGTCCCGCCTGCCGGTTATGATCTTGTGGACATAGCTCTGATGGCCGACGTCAAAAACCACACGGTCGCGCGATGTGTCGTACACGCGGTGCAGCGCGACGGTCAGCTCCACGGCGCCGAGATTTGACGCGAGATGACCGCCGGTGCGGGATATGCTGCTTATCATGTAATCCCGCAGCTCCTGACACAGCGGCTCGAGTTCTTCTTCAGGCAGCTTTTTTATATCGTTTGAGGAATTTATTCTCTCTAAAATACTCAAAACAAACCTCGAAAGTTATTTATATATTAGCTCATTTAAGCCTGCTGACCATGGAATCGGCCAGCTCGCAGAGAAACGCCGTATCCGTGAATGCTTCGCCGAGCGCCGCCTTGGCCTGCTCCGTGAGACGCACGATAAACTCCATGCACTTCTCTTCGCCCAGCAGCGCCATATAGGTGTTCTTGTGCTCTTCAGCATCTGAGCCGATAGGCTTGCCAAGCTCTTCGGCAGTGCTGAGAACGTCAAGCATATCATCACGTATCTGGAAGGCCATGCCTATTGACGCGCCGAACAGCGCAGCGGCTTCAAGCATCTTCTCGTTTCCGCCCGCGGCGGCAACGCCCATCTGGCAGGCGGCGATAAGCAGCGCGCCCGTCTTGCGGGAATTTATCTCGTCCAAGTCCTCGGTGGTGAGCGGCTTGCCCTCGCCGAGCATGTCGAGATACTGCCCGCCGCACATTCCGTCAAGCCCGACGGCGTTGGCAAGGATCTCAGCACAGGCGGCGCGGCGCACCGCGGGCAGATCGCTTCTCAGGATCGTACCGAAGGCTTCCGCCTGAAGAGCGTCGCCGGCGAGGGTCGCCGTGCATTCGCCATAGACTACGTGGTTCGTCGGCTTGCCGCGGCGCAGATCGTCGTTATCCATGCAGGGCAGATCGTCATGTATAAGGCTGTAAGTATGCAGCATCTCTATCGCGCAGGCGACGGGAAGCGCCGCATTTATGTCTCCGCCGGAGATGCGGCAGAACTCAAGCACGAGTATCGGCCTTATCCTCTTGCCGCCGGCAAGAAGGCTGTATCTCATCGCTTCGGCAAGCCCCTCGAGCGGCATGCCCGCCGCACCGGCAAAGCTCCGTTCCAAAGCGGACTCGACCAGCGCTTTATATTCCCTGGTGTTCATCTTTAATTTTCGTCCTCAAACGGAAGCTCCTCCGGCTCCCTGTCAGGACCCTTTCTGAGTTTTACCACTTTCTGTTCCGCCTCGTCGAGCTGCTTTTCACAGGAACGGATAAGTGCCGTCCCCTCCTCGAAAAGTGCAAGAGAGTCGTTGAGCGGCATATCGCCCTTCTCAAGATGGCGCACTATCTCATCGAGCCGCGCCATGGACTGTTCAAAGCTGAGCTTTTTTCCGGCCATTTTAATCCTCCAAATTCTTATCGGGCGTAACGGTGTTTACCGTGCAGCCAACGCTGCCGTCCGCGACGCGCAGCGTCACGCTGTCACCCACCCTGAGCTGAGCAGTGCTCTTGACAACTGCGCCTGTATCATCGCTTGCGATAGCGTAGCCGCGCGTAAGGACGCGGAGCGGACTCATCGCGTCCAGCGCCGAGGCCAGCCGGACATAGCCGTGCCGCCTCGCGGTAATGCCGCGCTCCATGACGGATACGAGCCGCTCGCGGCTCATATCAAGCTCCATGCGGCGGTTATCGATCAACACGGACGGGGCAGTCATTACGCGCTTCGATGCGTAGCCCGAAAGCCGCTCGCGCAGCTGAGTCAGGCGCTTTGCCATGGACTGTGCGCTGCGTATCTCCATGCCCTGAAGCTGCTCCGCGACATCGCGCATATCCGGAACCGCAAGCTCCGCCGCGTTTGACGGCGTTGATGCGCGCAGATCCGCGACATAGTCGGATATCGTGACATCCGGCTCGTGCCCGACTGCAGATATAACCGGCAGCTCCGACGCATAGATAGCCCGCGCCACCCGTTCGTCATTGAATGCCCAGAGATCTTCTATCGAGCCGCCGCCGCGGCCTGTGATTATAAGGTCGGCGACCTTGAATTCGTTTGCATACCTGATAGCACCGGCTATCTCGGCCGGTGCCTCGACGCCCTGCACACGCACCGGCAGCAGCACGACCTTCGTCATCGGCCAGCGGTGGCCGAGAATGCGTATCATATCGTGCACCGCGGCGCCCGCGGAAGAGGTTATGATCGCTATCTTGTCCGGAAACTGCGGCAGTGGTTTTTTGTGCGCGCGGTCAAAGAGCCCCTCTGCGCTGAGCTTGGCCTTCAGCTGCTCATAGGCAACCTGAAGATCACCCATACCCTCGGGCATCAGGCCGGTGCAGTAGAGCTGATACGCGCCGTCACGCGGGTATACGGCGATGCGGCCGTACGCCGTGACGCCCATGCCGCTCTCCGGACGGAAGCGCAGCTTCGAAGCGCTGCTTTTGAACATGACGCAGCGCAGACTGCTCTCACTGTCTTTGAGCGTGAAGTAGTGGTGCCCGGAGGGGTATATTTTATAGTTGGACAGCTCGCCGCGAACGCAGACCTCGCCGAGCATCGGATCGGACTCGATGAGATTTTTTATGCGCTCGTTAAGCTCGCTTACCGTCAACACGGGCTTTTCCATGGCCTACTCGGCGTCGGTGACGGCTTCCGCCTCAGCGGCGCCCTTTTCTCCGCGCATGAAGCCGCCGAGAACACCGTTCACGAAAGCGACGGTATCCGGCTCGTCATAGCCCTTGTCAAGCTCCACCGCTTCGTTTATCGCGGCGGAGTCGGGGATATCGTCCATATAGATTATCTCGCACAGGGCGCAGCGCAGGACTGCGAGCGCCGTTTTGGAGATACGGTCCACCTTCCAGCCGTGAGAGTAGCGCTCAATAAAGCCGTCAAACTCATTACGGTTCTCGTCAATGAGCTTGACGAGGCGGCGGATATAGTCCATCTGCTTATCATCAGGGTACTCGCTGTACAGCTCGTCCTCGGCGGCGAGAGATGCATAGTGCTCTTCGGCAAAGAAGCTGTCGAGCAGCTCGTCTGCGCTCAGCTTGCCGTTCGCCCCGGCAAAGCATAGCTGTATCGCTATTTCGCGGGCGGTGCTTCTGTTCATATCTTTCCCTCCGGATAATTATTTTTCAAAGGCCACGCCGGAAACGTGAACGTTTATCTCGGCGTTGTCGATACCGGTTGTGGACTGAACAAGAGTCATCAGCTTCTCCTGCACACTGCGTGCGACGCCGACAATATTGCAGCCGTAAAGCACCGTGATGATAGCGTCAACTATGATCTTCGAGCCGTCAACAAACTGCACCTTTACGCCGTGGGACACGGTCTTGAGGCCGAGAAGCTCCGCAAACTCCGCTCCTGCGGTGTTGGAAAGGCCGGCAACGCCGTCAACTTCGGAAATAGCGCTGCGCACAAGGCTGGTGATAACGTCCTCAGAGATATTGATACTGCCGTTTTCTTCGCGGCAGGTGATATAATTTTCGCCCATAACGTTCCTCCAAAATTTGATTCAGAGTATTCTAACACGTTACGGGCAAAAAATAAAGCCTATTTATAAAAAAATGATGAATTATTCATTTTTATATTTATTCTCCGGCGCGTGTATATAAAAAACCGACGCATGTAAAAATGCGCCGGATGATATTCATGCTTTTACCTCTATTATGTTCAGCTGTGACGCGTCATACTCCGTCTCGGTGCATATCACGTCCGTTATGCGCGCGACGGCCTCCTCGCTCAGCCCTTCCGCCGGAGCTGGCACGGCGACGGTTATGCTGTCGTTGCTGATGTAGACCACACACTCGGAGAAATCCTTGGCAAGCAGCAGGTTCTCTATCTGTGCCTCTTTCATCGAACAGGTCGCCATGGCGGATATTGCGTTGATGGCGCTGTCGATTGTCTCCTGCGAGGCGGTCTCAGCGGCGGCTGCCGTCTGAAGCAGCTCAAGCGCCTCGTCGCGCGAGACCTGCCGCGTCAGTCTTGCCTCGGCGAAATATCCGCTCGCGGTGCTCTCTTCCGCGGGCGCGGCATCCGCGTCCGCTGCCGCCGCGTCGAGCATAGCGCTGTCCTCGGCGGATACCATCTCGGAATCGGGATGCCCCCATCTGTTGTTGTACGACCAGTTGAGCGCAACAGCGGCGCAGACGAATACCAGCACCGCTATCATCGTAATGTTCCTTTTCTTGTTCTTCATATGCCTGCTGCTCCTCCCATTTTAATTTACATCTGCCATTTTCAACACGGTTATTTTATCGGAACCAAAACCAGTATATGAGCGTATCGCGTTAATAATATCCATCCGTACCCTCGCATTGTCCGCTCCCCTGCACGCAACGACGACCCCCGTCTCGGAGATGACCACCCTCAGCTCGCCGACGCCCTCCACGCTTTCCAGAAGCTGCGCCAGACTCTCGTCTGGGGTGGGCTGCTCCTTCGTGCTGCCGCCGGATGGCAGGAGCATCAGCACCGCGCCGACGATCAGCACCAGCAGAGGATATTTATACTTTTCAAATCGTTTTCTCAGTCCGTCCATAGCTTTCACCCGCCGTCGCGCCATTCCTGCGCGCTCTCCAGTATTCCAAGCTCGCGCTCTATCACTCCACTCAGCGCCTGACTTGCGGCGGCAGGGTCGGGGCATGAGATCACCGCGCCTTCGGGATACCAGAAGCCGTCCGTGCTCCATGCAGCCGTGACCCTGACCTCCGTAAGCTCCACGCCGTATTCACGGGCTTTGTCCCAAATATATGCCGAACATTCCTCCTCTATGACAAGTCTGTTCAGCCTGTTGTCAAGCTCCTGCGAGCTTTCGGTGAGCGCGGCGCCCATTTCGCGGTAATGCGCGAGCTGGACGGCATACTCGTTAAAGTCGAAGCCTGCCAGCGGCTTGAGCGCCGCCGTTATCATAACGATGCTGCAGGTCAGACTGCAGATCTTTTTGACGTTCCCCTCGGGGCATATCGACGTGACCGCCGCGCAGAGAACGGCGAGCAGGCACAGCTCGCGTATCGCGGCGCTCATGGCGACACCGCCTTTATTGCCGCTGTAAACGACACAAAGAGCATCGCCGCGCAGCAGCCCAGCAGGCCGAGGAGCATGGCAACGGCGGTACCCGTGTCGCGCAGCATGGATGACAGGCGCGAATTCGGCATCATGTCCGCAACGGCTCCCGCCGCCTTGAAAAGAGTCATCTTTACAGACAGCAGCGCGAACGGGCCGATGCACATCGCGCCGACGGCGATGAGGCTGAACACTCCGGCGGAGTTTCGGATCATGGCGGCAGCGGCGAGAACGGTGGACGCCGCATCCGACATTATCCCGCCGACGACGGGGAGTGTGCTTGATATAACAGTCTTTGCCGTCTTGACCGCGACCGCGTCCGCGCTGCCGCTGACGACCGCCGTGAACGAGATGTACGCCGTAAACGCAAGCGTAAGCCCTGTCATCATCGTCGTTGTGAGCCATTTGATGAGCTTGCTCAGGGCGCGCAGCATCGGATTTTCAAAGAGCGCGCAGCTGAAATTCACGGCCAGAAAGGCATATATGAGCGGGATTATGAATTTGTTTGCCGCGCTTATCATCACATCCATCGCAAGACAGGCGGCGGCGTATTTTGCCGTGGAGGATGTGACGGCTCCGCAGGCGGCAGCTGCGGTGAACACGGCGGGCATCGCGGCGCGGGAATAGTCGGAAAGCCTTGTTATGGCATCCGCCGTCTGTGTTACGAAGCCGCCGAAGCTCCCGCAGATGAGCACCCCTGCGGCGCAGCAGGCGGCCATGTTTATGTATTCCGGCAGGCGCTTGTCCGTCACAAGTGATGCCGCCATGGCGCAGAAAACGGATATCGCCGTAAGTCCCACTATATCGCCGACGCTGCCGCGCAGATGCTCGACCAGATAATCGAGGAAGCGCCGCCACAGTCGCCCCAGGGCGGAGCCGGTATCATAGCCGCCGGTTATATCCAGTTTCCCACTTATGCCCCGCGCGTCGTCCGTCAGCGAATCCTCGACCCCGTATATACCGGCATCTCGCGCCGCCGCGTCCAGATCGGCGCTCGCGCCGATGATAAATGCAGGCAGCAGAATTATGATGAATATCAGCCTTTTCATGCCATGGCTCCTATCGTCTTGAGCATACTTATGATAAGCGGCATTGCGACGCTCAGCGCGCATATGCTCCCCGCAAGCTCGACGGACGAAGCCACCGCACTCTGCGATGAATCGCGGCACAGCTCCGAGGCGAGTTTTGTGACTATTGCGATCGCCGCGCACTTCATGACCGGCGCAATGAACAGCTCTCCCGAGCTTGTCATGCTCTTTATAAGCTCCGCAAGCTCCCGCAGGGGCGCCGTAAAGCTCACCGCCGCAAAGCATATCGAAACGGCTGCCGCCGCGCCGAGCACCGCCGAAAGCTCCGGATTGCTCTTTTTTATGACAAGGCATATCAGCCCCGCCGCTATCCCGACCGCTGAGGCTTTTATCAGAAGCTCCATAGTTTATAATCCGAACAGGCTTTTTATCATTGTAAAAAGCTCGCTTATTTTCTGCACAACGATCATCAGCACAACGACGAGCGCTGTTATCGTCGTCATCAGCGCCTGCTCCTCGCGCCCCGAGCGCTGGAGCAGGATATTCAGCACCGCGACAAGGATGCCCACGGCTGCTATCTTGAAGATGAGGTCAACGTCCATTCCAATCCTCCATGCGGTTTTATCGCGCAAAAAGTGTTATATAAGTACTATCAGAACCAGAATTCCCGCCGCTGCGGATAAGCCAAGCACGAGCCTGCGCCGCTCCGGATACTGCGTTTGAAGTCCGTGCATGCTGCGGTTCAGCGAGTCGAGGCAGATATCGATGCTCTCAAGCTGCTCATTGAGTTCATAGCGGCCGAGCACATCGCCGAGAGCGCGCATTGCGGAAAGCTCATCCCGACTCAGCGACGTCAGACACTCAAGCGATGACGCCCACAATGCGGAAAAGTCAACTTCGCCTATCGAATCGAGCTTTTCGGCGAGGCGCTCATAGAAATTCCCCGCCGCGCCGCCCCTGCCCGCAAGCTCCGAAATAAGCTCCGGCAGAGGGCAAAGCCTTGTCCCGATCTCGGCGGAGATAAAGCGCAGCGAGCCGCACAGCGCGGCAAGCAGCTCGATATGGTGCTTCATGCCGACTGTAGATATCACGCCGAAGGACGCGCAGGCCGCGGATATCATAAAAATACCGGCGTATTTATACATACAGCCCCTCCAGCTCGTAGCTCCGTGCCGAACCCGCGCCGCGGATGCTCAGCGCGTATTTGAACGCGCCCGTGTCGAGCAGCTCCGCAAATACGCGACGCTGCCGCAGCTCGTCCGCATTCCGCGCGTGCGCCGTGGCCAGCAGCTCGACGCCGCAGCAGCACAGCTCACGTATCGCGTCCGCGTCTGCACTCTGCGTTATCTCGTCCATGGCGATGATCTGCGGGTTCATGCCGCGCAGCAGGAGCATAGCGCTCTCGGCCTTGCTGAGACCGGTGATCACATCGGAGCACGGGCCGAGGTCAAACTCGCCGTCTCCGGATATCTCGCCGCGCTCATCCGCGACGCCGACGCGGTATCCGCGCTCCGAAAAAAGCCGTATCTTATCGCGAAGCGCCGTAGTCTTGCCGCTGCCCGGCGCGCCCAGGATTATGCAGCCAAACCGCTGCCTGCCGCACAGCGTGTCCACGGCGTCGGCGCATATCCCGCGGCACTCCCGTGGGATGCGTATGGCGATCGAAGAGAACTCGCGGAAGCCCTCCATCTCGCCGCCGCGGATTATCGCGCTGCCGCACACGCCTATTCTCAGACCACGGGAGCATATGTAACCGCGGCGCAGAGCCGTTGCCGCCGTATGCAGAGACGCGCCCGTCGCGCGCTCGAGCACCCGCCGCAGGTCAAGCTCCGTCAGCGGCACGTGATCGAGCGCAAGCTCGCGGCAGCCGTCGTATACATGCGGCGCTTGTCCGCGGCGCAGGCGCAGCTCCTCAGCCTGACCGTGATATGCGCGGAACACGCCCACGATTTCAGGCGGCAGCAATTTCAGCGCCTCTTGATAGCCGTCCATCACATCACTCCCTATGGAACAATCTATGTGTGGAATTACCAATTATTCTTGCAAGTGAAAAAACACTGTGCTATAATTTCACTAAATTCTAAAAACCGACAAAAACGCGGGAGGAACGTTCAAATGGAAATGAAGGTTTTATTTGGCGGCGCAATAATGCTTGGCGGGTGGCTCTGGTTCTATCTTTTTGTGAGACAGTTCCTGTTTAATTTTATGACGGCGTACCCGCTTATAAAACAGATGACCGCCGCGGATGCGGAGCTTATCTCCCCCAACGCGAAGCGCTACACCTCGGTGTCCGTCGGGCTCTGTGCCTTTGTATCCGTTGTCATCGCGGTTATAGTCGTGCTGCTGTGCAAGACATATCTGATGATATGCTTCTTCGTCGGCGCACTTATCGCGCTGTGCATGTATATAGGCCGCCTCTCCCCGAAAAACCGGAACATGTTCGACAGCTTCTGTGCCGCTTATTACCGCTTTGTGCCGGACGACGAGCTGCGCACCGCAATGTACAACAAGAAGCCGAGCCAGATGAAAAAGCGTCTGCACGAGATGAGGATCAGCACCGATTTCATTCCGGAATTCAAATAAAAATATTACAGGGCAACGAAAGCACACCGCTCCACATGCTGTAGACATGTGAAGCGGTGTGCTTTCCTGTTATTTTATTTATCCGGCCATGGGCTGAGTTCGCCGCGCTTTACGAGGAAAGCTTTGTCGGCAAGCTTGGCCATCGGAGTATCCGCGAGGGAATCCGAATAGAATCTGTCGATATGCGCGCCGGGGAATTCCGCATTGAAGCGGCGCACCTTCTCCGCGTCATGGCAATTCTCTCCGTCGATAAGTCCGGTTTCCTTGGCCATCCTTGTGCCGATGAGAGTCACGCCAAGCTCGGCGCATATCGGACGGAGCAGGAATTCGGGCGAGGCGGAAATTATGATGTCGTCCGGCCTTTTCTGCGCGAGATACCAAGGCTCAAGGTTGCCGCGGTATTCATCCCAGAAGTCGCGTATGATGGCGTCAACATCGCCAAGCCGCGGCAGAAACGAGAACATCTTCTGCTTCAGGTTTTTCGCGCCGTGATGGCGGCGGAGATAGACGATGAGCTCTTTGATGGAACCCGGGATCGCCGGAATGACGGCCTTGGGATATTTCTTCAGGCAGTATTTTACGAAGCAATATGAGCTGTCTGGGTAAAAAATCGTCTGGTCAAAATCGTAGGCGTTCATATCTCACAAAACGTAGTACACAAAATCATCCTTGCGCGGCTTCAAGGCGGGTTCCTCAGCCGCGTAGCCGAGAATGCAGTTTCCGACGCCGACGTAATCGCCCTCAACGCCCCACTTCTTCAGCAGCGCTTTACCCTCGTCGCTTTCAAAAACTTCGCGTGCGCGGTGTATCCAGCAGGAGCCGAGGCCGAGCGCGTGTGCGGCGTTCATAAGGTTGCCCATGACAAGACTGCCGTCCTCTTTGATAAAGCGGCTGTCAGCCTTGGCAAGAACGACGATCACCGTGGGCGCGCCGTAGAACGGATCTCCGTCGTAGCCGTTTCCCCACGCGGCCGCGTTGAGCTTGGAGAGCAGAGCTACGGTTTCCGGATCCTGCACGGCTATCATTATGGCGGACTGCATATTGCGGCCTGACGGCGCGCATTTACCCGCTTCGAGCACGGCGTCCAGCTCCGCGCGGCTGATCTGCTCTGGGCGGTATTTTCTTATGCTGCGTCGAGTCAGCAAATTATTGTACGCTTCGTTCATCAATATTCTCCTTTTCAAATTTTATATCATTTTTCCCTGCGTTTGCGATCGCAGCGGCGAGAACGCACAGCTCCGCGAGCGCAGCTATCCAGATATTTATCACACCGAAAACGCCGAGCACGACCAGTATCGCTTTAGCGGCGAGGGAGAGCAGAATATTCTGCCCCGCGGTATCGGTAACACTGCGGCACAGGCTCCGTGCTTCGGGCAGCGCGCGGATGTCCTCATCCATCAGCACCACGTCAGCAGCGTCGATAGCCGAATACTCGTTCACAGCGCCGAGCGCGATCCCGATATCTGCATGCGTCATGACAGGCGCATCACCCACACCGTCGCCGACGAAGGCCAGGCAGGCTCCGGTGGCTTTCTTGCTGAGCATATACTCGACCGCCGTTATCTTGCCGTCAAGCGTGAGCTCTGCTTTTACCATATCGAAGTTCAGCGAGGACGCGACGGTTTTCGCCGCGGAGCGCACATCGCCCGTGAGCATGACGAGCGACTTCACGCCCTGTGCGCGCAGCTCTTCAAGCGCGTCGAACGCGCCGTCCTTTATCCTGTCCGCGATCATTATGTGACCGGCATACACGTTGTCCACCGCAACGTGTATCGCCGCACCTGGGCGGCTGGGCACGGAGAAGTTTATCCCGTGCTCCTCGAGCAGCGCCGCATTGCCGACGTATACATGGTGCCCGTCGATAAACGCGCTTACGCCGCGACCCGAGATATCCTCGATTTCGAGAACTTCGCCATCAGACGGCTTGACATTGCCCGCTTCGCGGAGCGAACGCGCTATCGGATGGCGCGAGCAGCTCTCGGCGGTGGCGGCGATATTGAGCAGTTCCTGCTCGCTCATGCTTTCGGGAAAGACCTCCGTGACCGCGAAACGCCCTTCCGTCACGGTTCCGGTCTTGTCAAAGACGATGGTATCGGTCTTCGTGAAGGATTCAATGTCCTGCGCCGCTTTTGCGTACATTCCGCTGCAGGCTGCGCGGCGGATGCCCGCCGAATACGCGAGCGGGACGGAGACCGCCATGGCGCACGGGCTGGACAGGACGAGCACGGTCAGCGCGCGGCCCATCCATTTGACCCACTCCCCACCGAAAAGCGGCGGCAGCACGGCAATAACGAGCGCGAATATCACCGCTGCGGGCGTATATATTCGCGCAAAGCGCGCGGTAAAGCGCTCCTGACCGGAGCGGACATCAGCGGTGTTCGCGGCAATATCGCAGAGACGCCGCACGGTCGAGTCTTTGAACTTGCGCGTGACCTTTATTCTTATCGTCCGCGTGAGATTTATGCTGCCGGACATTGCCGCGCCGCCTGCATTTACCGTACGCGTTCCGGCTCTGCCGGTCAGCGGCGAAATATCGACGGCACTCATATCCTCAAGCACCTCGCCGTCCAGCGGGATGACCTCGTTTGGCTCGACGATGATCGTGTCACCGACCTGCACCTCATCCGGTGCAAGCTCCGTTACCTCATCGCCGCGCTGCACGCGTGCCATGCGCGGAAGAGTCTCTTCGAGCGCCTCGGCGGTTTTGCGGCTGCGCTCCTCGGCGGTGTCCTGAAGCATTTCCCCTGCGCGGAAGCAGAGCATCACTGCAGCGGCTCCTGCGAATTCTCCGATGCAGAAGCCGGCTATCGAAGCTAGCGTTATCAGCAGCCGCTCGTCAAGTATCTGCCCGTGTATCACGCTTTTTACGGCATCCTCAAGCACATCGTAGCCCGCGAGGAGGAAAGCCGCCGCGGATAGGGATATTCTTATCCAGCCGTCCTTCGGCAGGAAGAGCGCAGCTATCAGCAACACAAAGCCCGCTGCAAGAAGCAGAAGCCTCATTCCCGAAAATTTTGGCTTTTCGCGTTCGCCGTCCTTCGGCTCGGCGTGCTGCCTGCGGCGCTGCACGGGAACAGGCTCTATTTCTATCGGCGCCTCGCTTTCGGCTTCGCTCTCCGGCGCGGTCTCATCAGCGACATCCGACTGCCCAGCTGCGTCATTCTGCGGCGCCGGTGTCGCGGTATCAACGGTATCCGCAGCGGCATCCCCTCCGTCCTTGAACTCGGCGAGTATCTGTTCAAGACGCTCTTCGCGATCGTTTACCATACAATTCTCCTTATTATATATAGATGTATAGTCTATCTGAATGATATATTGCAGAATTTGCGTTGTCAACCCAAATTCGTTAAAAAGTGCGGTCAATTATTAAGATTGCTTATTTCCCTTTTGTTTCCTATTGACAGTCGGAAGTAAATCGTATATAATCCACTTATCTACAAAGGATGTAGGTTTTACCATGAAGAAGTATGTCGCGCTGCTGCTCGTCCTCATCTTTGCGCTCAGCTTCATGTCCGCAGTTGCTTTTGCCGAAGGCGAAGTCAAGAGCCCGGAAGGTATTGATCCCGCTCCTGTTGACAAGCCCGTCGTCTCTCCGCAGACCGGTATCGGCGGCAATCTGTACCTCATCGGCGCGCTGGCGCTCACCGTTTGCGCTGCTGATGCAGCTCTGCTCAAGAAGATATCTGCCTGAGCTGGGGTACAAGTCCATAAATGAAAAAGCCCCAAATCTGATTTTGGGGCTTTTTTCATGTCCGGCCTACACTCGAACCGAGGTAAAAATATGTCTAAAAACTTCTGAAAATTTTCCTGATATTAGTCGCGGCTGTCTGCGTTATTGTGTGTGCCGTCAGCATCATATTCATATGGCAGTATAAAAAAGGTCTGTCCGATCACGAGGCGCTTGTGAGTCAGGTCAAGTCCAGCTTTTCGGCGCTGAAGGACAAGTCACAGACTGAGGACGACGCGCAGCTTCCGGAAGCGACCGAGGAGCCGGTAGTTGACCTGCCCGTCGATTTCGCAGCGCTGGAGGAGATAAACCCCAATATATATGCGTGGGTCGAGATCCACTGCACTACCATAAACTACCCCGTGCTTCAGCACCCGACAAAGGACGAGTATTATAACGACCACGGCGCGGACGGAAAATACAGCCCCTACGGCTCCATCTTCTCTCAGGCGAGCTACAACGGCCGTGATTTCCACGAACCCGTGACAGTCCTCTACGGGCACAACCTCGTGTACGGCATGGAGAACATGTTCGCAATGCTCAATAACTACGCCGATGCCGACTTCTTTGACGCGCACGACACTATATATATCTACACGCCGGACAGTGTGCTCGAATACCGCGTCTTTGCCGCATATGTACATAGCAACGAGCACATCCTCGACTAACGCGATTTCACCGACGCGGTCGTTTTCGACGAATATTTCAAATCGATACGCGAGACCGATGACGTGTACAGCAACTTCAACGACGAATATATGCCGGCAGCCGAGGACAGAGTGCTGACCCTGTCCACCTGCTTCAACCGTAATAACCGCCAGCGCTACATCGTTCAGGCGGTGCTGGTCGATGAAATGAAAGCGGTATTCAATCCCGCGGATTCCGCTGAGGGCAACTGATGGAACATCTGAAAAAGGGCGAAACCCCGAAAGTCAAAAAGAAACGCCGTTGGCCGATAGTTCTGCTGATCATCCTGATCGTAATCACTCTTATTCTTGGCGGCTCGGCGCTCGCGATATATCTCAGCATTGGCGACATGACGCCGGAACAGACGCCGACGATCGCGGCTGCGGAGCCTGTCGAGCGCGACAACGAGGTGCTTGACAGGTACACGGTACGCTACAACGACAAGCTATACAGATACAACGACCAGATAGTGACGCTGCTGCTCCTCGGCGTTGATCAGGAGGAGCCGGACGTCACGGAAGGCTCCGTGGATTCCGACGTTTACGCGGACGTTGTCCTGCTTGCGGCAATAGATATGAAGAACAACAAGGTCTCGTTCTACACCATCTCCCGCGATACGATGTGCGACTTCGCGATACCGGATGCCCAGACGGGCGGGACCGTAAACGTGAACGGCCAGCTCGCGCTCACCTTCTCCTATGGTGACGGCGGCAAGACCAGCTGCGAAATGACCAAGAACGCGGTCTCCCAGATACTGTTCGACCTGCCGATCTACTCCTGCTCTGCGCTGTATATCAAGGGACTCGGCCCGCTGAACGACGCAGTGGGCGGCGTGACGGTCACGGTGCTTGAGGATCTGCGCTACGGCTATTCATCGATGCGCATCGGCGAGGAGGTCACGCTCAACGCCGACATGGCCGAGCGCTACATCAGAACGCGCGAATATACCGCCGAGGGCAACCTCAAGCGTATGGAGCGCCAGAAGCAGTATTTCAAGGCGTTGCTCTCGCAGGTGCTGACGATAGTGCGCCAGGATTACACCAAGGTGCTGGACGTCTATGACGCCGTGAAGGACGATGTCATAACCGATCTCTCCGTCGGTGATATCCTCTATCTTGCGAGCAAAGCGGTGAATATGGATATCTCGGGTGATATTCAGAGTGTGCCCGGAGAGGTCACGCTCAGCAGCGACAACTATGTCGAGTACATCATTGACAAAAATGCGCTTACCGACATAATAATGAGCATATACTATGAGGAAGTAAACTAAAATAAAAGGAGGGGCGGCCGCCCCTCCCCGCGCAGATATCTTCCCGAATGGGGAAAATTCCGTCGCTGGACAATTTCCCCCGTGTGGATGCATCCATATATCACAAGGGATATATGTTTTGTCATCCGGCCTGTCTATCTGTCTCCGGCCGAGGTAACTGTCTGAGCTTATTTTGCGCCGTATAAGGGAAAATACTCATGCATTTTTTGCCGGTTAAAATCACCGCGGCATGAGCAGAATATACTGTGTATCCGCCGTCAGGCAGTATTAAGGAGGAGCAGTATATGTTAAGCAAGCGCAAGGAAATGAAGCTCAGAAAGGCAGCTGTCAAGCAGAGTCTCGCAGAGCTTGGCCAGCTCAACGCCGCGCTCACGGCGAGCTACCGCAATTTCAACTCCGTATCCGATCCCGTGGTCATGGACGCGTGCATCTATGAGATAAACGCCCTGCGTTCACGCCGCGACTCCATACTTCACGATATACGAAACATAAGCAATATGCCGTAGAAAGGACGTTACATATGGAAACCTTATCAAGCATACTCATGGCCGCCGCCGTAATTGCGGTCATTATACTCCTGCTCAAGATCATCGCCGCGCCGATGAAGCTCGCGTTCAAGCTGCTGCTGAATGCCCTTTTCGGCTTCATCATTCTCTTCGTGTTCAATTTCTTCGGCGATTTTGTCGGCTTCACGCTCGGCATAAACTGGGTAAACGCTCTCATCACCGGATGCCTCGGCGTTCCGGGCGTAATACTGCTGATACTGATAAAGCTGTTTTTTTGAATCTTAATTAATCTTCATGTTTGTAAAAATCCCGTGATTCGTCTTGACATATTACGACAATTGCTATATAAGTATTTCGCATGGAAGAAGCCTCGCCGGACATTTTCTGAAATGTCCGGCGCATTTTTATAAGTCCAATGCTGGGAGGGGAAAAAATGTTACGTATAGAGCATCTCACAAAAACATTCGGGGAGAAAAAAGCGGTGGATGATCTATCGCTTCACATCGCTCCGGGGGAAATATACGGCTTCATAGGCCATAACGGCGCGGGCAAGACCACGACGCTGAAATCCGTCGTCGGTATTCAGCAGTTTGATTCCGGCGAGATATACATCGGCGGCGTGTCCATAAAGCTTGACCCGCTCGCCTGCAAGAAGCAGCTTGCCTACATACCGGATAACCCCGACCTTTACGACTACATGAGCGGCATAAAGTACCTCAACTTTGTGGCCGACATATTCGGCGTCAGCGCCGACGCGCGTCAGGAGCACATTCGCAGATACGCCGACATCTTCGAGCTGACCGACGATCTCGCACAGCCCATTGCTGCGTACTCGCACGGCATGAAGCAGAAGCTCGCGATAATTTCCGCATGGCTGCACGACCCGAAGCTCATAATCATGGACGAGCCGTTTGTCGGCCTTGACCCGAAGGCCGCGCACCTGCTCAAGGGCATGATGCGCGAGGTATGCGATAACGGCGGGGCGATTTTCTTCTCGACCCATGTTCTCGAGGTAGCGGAAAAGCTCTGCGACAAGGTAGCCATAATCAAGTCCGGCAAGCTTATCCGCGCAGGGACCATGGAAGAGGTCAAGGGTGACGACAGTCTCGAAGAGGTCTTCCTTGAGCTGGAGGATACGTCATGCTGAAAACGCTTGTAAAAAAGCAGCTCATGGAGATATTCCGGAGCTACTTCTACGATGCGAAGAAGAATCAGAAGCGCTCCACGCTCTCAACCGCGTTGTTCATAGTGCTTTTTGTGCTGATAATGGTGGGAATGCTGGGCGGCATTTTCACGTTTCTGTCCATCACCCTGTGCGATGCAATGACTTCTGTCGGCATGGACTGGCTGTACTTCGCGCTCATGGGGCTGATGGCCATATTCCTCGGCGCGTTCGGCAGCGTTTTCAACACCTATTCCAGCCTGTACATCGCCAAGGATAACGACTTCCTGCTGTCGATGCCCATCCCGGTGAAGATAATCATGGGCTCGCGCCTTATGAGCGTGTATCTCATGGGGCTGATGTACGCGGCGGTCATATTCGTTCCGGCGATGATAGTCTACTGGATCGTAGCGCCTGTCACAGTCTCCGCCGTCGTCTGCTCGATCATCGCGCTGCTGATGATCTCAATATTTGTGCTGGTGCTGTCCTGCGCGCTCGGCTGGCTGGTCGCCAAAATCAGCCTCAAGCTGAAAAACAAGAGCATCATCACGGTGCTCGTGTCGCTCGTGCTCTTCGCGGTGTATTATTTCGTCTGCTTCCGCGCGTCGTACATGCTTCAGGCTATGCTTGCAGATCTCGGCGCGGTGGGCGCGAAGGTGATGTCGGCAGCGTATCCGCTGTATATGTTCGGGCGCGCTGCATCCGGCAGCTGGGCCGATACGCTCATTGTCTCCGCCGTTGTTCTGGCGCTGTTCGCGCTGACATGGGCGCTGCTGTCCAGAAGCTTTCTGAAAATCGCAACCTCTACCGGCGGCACAGCCAAGGCCATATACCGCGAAAAGGCGGCAAAGCTTCATTCCGCCCCGCGGGCGCTGCTTGGGAAAGAGCTTGCGCGCTTCGGCTCCAGCCCGAACTACATGCTCAACTGCGGACTCGGCCTGTTCATCATGCCGATTGCGGCCGTGCTGCTGCTCATAAAGGGCGCGGATTTAAGCGCGCTGCTGATGGACGTGTTCAACTCTGCCGACATTTCCGCCGTGCTGCTGGCGGGCGGCATCTGCGTGATGGGCGCGATGAACGATATGGCGGCTCCGTCGGTTTCGCTTGAGGGCAAAAACATATGGGTAGTGCAGTCGCTCCCCGTACCAGCGTGGTACGTGCTCCGCGCGAAGCTCACTATGCATCTGCTGCTGGCGGGCGCGGCTTCGCTGCTGTGCAGCGTGTGTGCGTCTATTGTACTGCGCCTTGACGCGCTGAACGCCATGCTTATGATTCTGCTGCCCCTCGCCTATATTTTTATGATGGCCGGTATCGGAATGCTCATAGACCTCAAGCGGCCGAACCTCGCGTGGACGAACGAGACTGCGCCGATAAAGCAGGGCGCGTCTGTCACAATATCGCTCTTCGGCGGCTGGATATATGCTATTGTCATTATTGCGGTCTATCTAATGGCTGCTGATGCGGTCATGTCGTCTGCCGCGTATCTCTCCGTCGCGCTCGCGGTGACGGTATGCATCGACGCGCTGCTCTGCATCTGGCTGAAGAAGCGCGGCGCGGCAATATTTGCGGAGCTTTAAGGAGAAGTAATGGCTACCACACCGGAATATAACGAATTTGTCTGCGAGAGACTCGAACCGTTTGGAGCCGTGCGCAGCAGGAAAATGTTCGGCGAATATATGGTCTATCTCAACGATAAACCGATAATCAGCGTGTGCGACAACACCGTATTCGTCAAAATGCTCCCGGAGCTTGGCGAGCATCTGGACGATGCGGAGCGCGGCTTCCCATATGAGGGCGCGAAGCTGCACTACATTCTCGATATCGAGGATTCCGAGCTGCTTTCCGATGTGATACCGATCCTCGAAGCCGTCACGCCGCTGCCCAAACCGCGCAAGAGAGAATGAAATAAATGCCAGTGTCTGCGGAATTTATACTTCCGCAGGCACTTTTTGTTGAAAAAGCGCGGCGCTATGGTATAATAATGCTACTACCTGCAAATATGGAGGTGTCGAATTGAAAAGGAACAAACTGCTCTCTGTATTGTTTATAGTATTGCTATGTATTATTTTTGCCGCCTGCGGCAAGAGCCAACCCGCGCCTGAAGCCACGCCGGTTCCGACCGCGGCTCCCACGCCGCAGCCCACTCCGGAGCCGACGCCTTATATCAGCCCCGATGCGGACAAGATAAAAATATCCGAGCTGATGGTCAAAAACGACGCGACTCTGCTTGACTCCGACGGGGAGTTCTCCGATTGGTTCGAGCTGGTCAACACCTCGGATTCTCCCGTATCTCTCGCCGGATGGCGCGTTTCCGACGGCGAGGACAAGTCCGGATGGAGCTTCCCTGACGTGACGATCGATGCGGGCGGCTATCTGCTGGTGTTCGCCTCCTCCAAGGAGAGCGCGGGGACTGAGCTTCACGCAAGCTTTTCCCTTTCCGAGGATGAGACGCTGTATCTCTACGCACCCGAAAACTATCTGGCCGACAGCGCGCCGAACGTATCGACCATGGCCGACCACTCAAGCGTCCGCCGCGCTGACGGCAGCTTTGAGGACTGCATCTGGCCGACGCCGGGGTATTCAAACGACGCGGAGGGCTATGAGCTTTTCTGCGCCGCGCACACCGCGACCTCTCCCCTTGTCATAAACGAGGTCATGGTCTATAACGACTCATACAACCGCCAGCCAGACGGCGAATATTATGACTGGGTTGAGCTGAAGAATGTTTCCGAAGAGCCGATAATGCTCGCGGAGTACTACCTCTCCGACGATAAGGACAACCCAATGCTCTGGCGGCTGCCAGAAAGATATCTCGATCCTGGCGCGCTGCTCGTCGTCCACTGCTCCGGCAACAGCGACCTCAGCACAAGCGACACCGTGCACAGCAATTTCTCTCTGAATTCCACCAGCGAGCGGCTGTATCTCACAAGCGCCGCGCAGCAGCGCGTGACAGATTATGTATGGCTGCACGACATTTTCAAGGACTGGACTGTCGGCCGGATGGACGGCCAGAGCGGCTTCTTCTATCTCTCCTCGCCCAGCCCGTGGAGCGGCAACCGCGGGAACGCGTACCGGTACATATCCGATCAGCCCGTGTCGCTCGGCGAAGACGGAATATATAACAACGTGACGAGCGTGAGCGTTGAGCTTGAGGGCAGCGGCAGGATATTCTACACCACCGACGGCTCCCGCCCCGACGAGAGCAGTGCCGAATACACCGAGCCCATAACGCTTGATAAGACCACCGTTATCCGTGCGATAAATGTTCAGGACGGAGCGGCTCCGTCCCGCGCGATAACCCTGAGCTACATTATAAACGAGAATCACACCCTGCCGGTGCTGAGCCTGTCAACAGACTCCCCGTCCACCTTCTCCGGAATATATTACGGCAAGCGCAAGTACTATGAGATACCGGCAAACATATCATATTTTGAGGACGGCAGCTCGTTCAATATCGACTGCGGCCTGAAGATGAAGGGCTGGACTAGCCTTGAAAATCCGAAGAAGAGCATGGGCGTCAGCTTCCGCGGCTGCTATGGCGACGATATGCTGGATTATGACATATTCGGTTCCGACGTCACCGAGTTCAGCTCCCTCTCCATCCGCGCGGGACAGGATTACCCGCTGGCAATTATCCGAAACGAGCTGTTTCAGGAGCTGTGCCTTGAGATGGGCGACAATGTGCCGACCCAGAACAGCAAATACTGCATTCTGTACCTCAACGGCAGCTATTACGGCATCTACTGCCTCAAAGAAGACTTTTCGAAGCAGTATTACGCCTCCCACAAAGGCGTAAATAAGAGCGACGTTACGATGCTGAAATCCCCTGTCGCCCTCAGCTCTGCGGTATATCAGGAAGTATACCAGTTCTGCCGCGATAACGACATGAGTCTGGACGAGAACTACGATCACATCTGCTCCGTGCTCGATATAGACAACGTAGTCGACTGGTTCCTCATAGAGGGCTACACCGCAAACTCCGACGTCAACGGCAACATGCGCTACTTCAAGCTCAACGACGGCGGAAAGTGGCAGATCGCGTTCTACGATCTGGACTGGACATTTAATTACGCGAGTAACTGCTTTACGAATATAACCGACTCCAACCGCGAGGTCCAGGTGTCGCAGCTTATCAACCGCCTGCTGACAAACGCGCGCTTCCGCGAACAGCTGCTGTCGCGCTATTCGGAGCTTGTCAGCACGACACTGTCAAACGAGCACGTGTTGGCGAAAATCGACGAGCTTCAGGCGCTGCTGGAGCCTGAGGTGCCGCGCGAGCGCGACCAGTGGGGTTCGGACGTCGACGGATGGCACTACCGGCTCGATGAACTTCGCAGCTTTATCACAGATAACGACTACGCAAATTATAGCGCGAATAAGCTGTGCTCAATGCTCGGAGCGAGCGCGGAGCAGAAGATGCAGTATTTCGGGATCAGCTGACGTCAGCTCCCGATCTGCCCGTGCAGGTAATCGAGCGCGTCGGCAAGGGTGCCGATCTGGTCGATGAGGCCGTAATGTACCGCTTCCTCGCCGTATATCACGCTGCCGACGTCATTTGCAAGCTCGTCAGTATTCGTCATCAGGCGCATATAATCCTCGCGAGGAATGCGCGAATGCCTGGTTACAAAGCCGACTATCCGCTCCTGTATGCGCGAAAAATAATTATAGGTCTGCGGTACGCCGATCACGACGCCGTTCAGGCGCACGGGATGTATGGTCATTGCGGCGGAGGGGACGATCATGCTCCGCTTCGCCGCAACGGCGAGCGGGACGCCTATCGAGTGTCCCCCGCCGAGTACGAGAGACACAGTCGGCTTCTTCATTCCGGATATCATCTCCGCGATGGCAAGTCCGGCTTCCACGTCGCCGCCCATGGTATTCAGAAGTATCAGCAGCGCTTTGATCTCCGGCGTTTCTTCAATCGCCGCTATGAGCGGCAGCACATGCTCATACTTCGTCGTTTTCACGTCGTCCGGCTGTAATTGGTGTCCTTCTATCTGCCCTACAATGGTAAGACACTGTATGCCACTGCCGCGGCTCGTGCCCATTTCTTTTATTTCATCCATAAAAACACACCTCAGGGATAGCTTTCCCTGAGGTGTGTTTTTTATGATTCCGCATATTTACTGCGCATCAGAAAATAGCGTTCCAAGTAATCAAAGCCTACCGGACTTCGCGCGTAGAAGCCCTTTGAGCCGTCCGGCGAGTCGAGCCGAATATTAATGATGCTGTCATCCTCGCCCGGTGTGAACACAAGCTCGCTGCCGTTCAGGCTTATAACGATAGACCGCGCGCCGCGCTCCATGCATCCGGACTTCATCGGAAGCAGGTACGGATCGGAGATGAATTTGCTGAAATACAGCTCATCCTGCGCGTCAAAGGGCAAGGCTTCGTCTCCGATGCTGAATGTCGGATTTGAACGGCTCGCGGCGTTTATCGCGTCCGCGATGTCGTTTTTAAGTCCCTTCCACTGGGCGCGCATGACCATGAGATAACCAAAATACAAAATGCCGATGACGAACAGCAGCATGGCCGCAAATATGCACAGGCTCAATATTTTGCTCTTCGCGTTTCTCTTCAGCATTATTCCCAGCCTTTCCAGACCTCCGGACAATAGCCCACAGTCGCCTGCCTGCCGTTGCGTACGATCGGGGTCTTTATAAGATATGGAACCTCATAGAGCTTCTCAAGCTTCGCGTCGTTCGAAGCGAGATACTGATACAGCGGGTAATCCTCGTCGTCGGTGTTGACCATTGCGTCAAGCCCGACGGCGTTTTTCACGGAGTTCAGCTCTCCCCTGCTCATGCCGTATTTTATTACGTCTATGAACTGATACTTTATGCGGCGCTCCTTGAAATAGCGCTCCGCTTTCTTCGTATCAAAGCATTTAGCTTTGCCGTATATCTGTATATTCATTATATCTCGGAAATGACCGGAAGTATCATCGGGCTGCGGCGGGTCGTCTTATAGAGGTAGCCGGAAAGATTGCTTTTGACGCGGTTCTTTATCGCTGTCCAATCGGTCACACGCTGCTCCTCGCAGGCGGCGACCGATTCGAGCGTGACGCGCTTGAGCTCGTCCATCATGGCCTCGGCTTCCTTCACGTAAATGAAGCCGCGGGTGATTATCTCAGGGTCAGAAAGCAGCTTCCTGTCGTCCGACGAATAGGGCAGAACGACGACTATCATGCCGTCCTCCGCGAGACGGTGCCTGTCGCGCATGACAACGCTGCCGACCTCGCTAGTGCCGCTGCCGTCGAGCATGACGGCACCGGCCTGCACGGTCTCCTCGCAGCGGATGCCCTTCTTGCTTATCTCGATCACCTTGCCGTTTTCGGCGATGACGATGTTCTGGGGCTTTACTCCCATCAGGCGGCCAAGCTCGGCGTGCTTGACGAGCATACGGTACTCGCCGTGCACCGGAATGAAATACTTGGGCTTCGTGAGCGCAAGCACCATCTTCTGCTCCTCCTGCGAGGCGTGGCCGGAGACATGCAGATCGGTATTGCGGTCGTATATGACCTCCGCGCCCTTGTGGAACAGCTCGTCAATGACGCGGCTGATCATCGTTTCGTTGCCGGGGATGGCAGAGGCGGAGATTATTACGCGGTCTCCTGCATCGACCTTTATCTGCTTATGCTCGGAGAATGCCATGCGGTAGAGCGCGGACATCGCCTCGCCCTGGCTGCCGGTGGAGATAATGACTGTCTTTTCGCGCGGCAGAGAGTTCACCTTTTCGAGATCGACCATCACGTTTTCGGGTATCTTCACATATCCGAGCACGGATGCGACGTGCAGGACGTTCTCCATGCTGCGCCCCGTTATGGCGACCTTGCGCCCGTATTTCGCCGCAACGTCTATTATCTGCTGGAGACGGTGCACGTTCGAGGCAAAGGTGGTGATGATTATGCGCTTGTCGCAGCCCATGAAGAGCTTATTGAAGCTCGCGCCGACCTTACGCTCGGACGCGGAATAGCCGGGCTTTTCGACGTTTGTAGAATCGCTGAGCAGCGCCAGCACTCCATCGTTGCCAAGCTGGCCGAGGCGCGCGATGTCCATCATGCTGCCCTGTATCGGCGTGACGTCGATCTTGAAGTCGCCGGTGTGGATGACTGTTCCGATCGGGGTGCCGATGGCGAGCGCCACGGCATCGGGGATACTGTGGTTCACGTTTATAAACTCGATCGTAAACGCGCCGAGACGGAAGGACGAGCCGACCTTCTTGGTGAATATCTGCGTATTGTACAGCAGATCGTGCTCCTCAAGCTTCAGCTCAATGAGCGCTGCGGTGAGCGGCATCGTGTAGATAGGCACATCCAGCTCCTTGAGGACATACGGCACAGCGCCGATATGATCCTCGTGTCCGTGCGTGATTATGATTCCGCGGACGCGGGAGGCATTGGCCTTGAGATAGCTGATGTCAGGCAGAACCATGTCAACGCCGTACATATCCTCGTCCGGAAAGCCCATGCCGCAGTCAACGACGATTATATCGCCGCCGAACTCAAAGACAGTCATGTTCTTTCCTATCTCGCCAAGTCCGCCCAGCGGAATGATCTTCAGTTTAGATATCATCTTTTCTTTAATTTCTCCAATCTGTCAAGAATTTACCGCGGCTGAATTTATCGAGCCTCCGGCATTGTATGTATATGCTCCGGTTTAATATTGCCCAAATGTAATATGGATTAACCCGCCGCCCTGTCGGCGTCTCACATCTCGGTGCGCCCTTCTATGGCGCGGTTGAGCGTTGCGTCGTCCGCAAACTCGAGGTTTGAACCGACGGGAATGCCGTATGCAAGCCGCGTCACCTTTATACTGAAAGGCTTGAGCAGACGGGAAATGTACATTGCCGTCGCTTCGCCCTCGGTGTCGGGGTTTGTGGCCATGATGACCTCCTCGACCTCCTCGTCCGCGACGCGCTGAAGAAGCTCCTTTATGCGGATATCATCCGGCCCCACATGATTCATCGGCGACAGGACGCCGTGCAGCACATGATATGTCCCGTTATATTCCCTGCCTCGCTCTATCGACAGCACGTCTCTCGGCTCCGACACGACGCAGATAGTCCCCTTGTCGCGGCGGTCGCTTGCGCATATGGAGCATATGTCGCCCTCTGTGAGGTTCTGGCATATGCGGCAGCAATGCACACTTTTCTTCGCGTCCATAATGGCTGCGGCAAAGGCATTCGCCTCGCTCTCAGGCAGAGAGAGCACATGGAACGCAAGCCGCTGCGCACTCTTCCGGCCTATGCCGGGAAGGGACGCAAACTTATCGATAAGGTTTTCAAGAGATGCTGGAAAGAAGGACATTTTTTCTCCGTTCCGCCGCAGGGTATATGCGGCAATGGAAATGATGGGTCAGGCCTCGCGTATGGCCTTTATCGCAGCCGCGCGGTCGCTCTTGCCGAATACGGCGCTGCCCGCTACAAGGACGTTTGCCCCGGCAGCTTTTGCAAGCGCGGCGGTGTTCATATCGATGCCGCCGTCAACCTCAAGTTCGCACGGGAGCTTCGCTTCGTCAAGCATTTTCCGCACTGCCGCTATCTTCGGCAGCTGGTCGTGCATGAAGCTCTGTCCGCCGAAGCCCGGCTCTACCGTCATGATGAGCACAAGATCGACCATACCGATGTACGGCTTCACCGCTTCCGCGGGAGTTCTGGGCTTGAGCGTGACGCCCGTTTTTTTGCCGAGCGACTTTGCAATATCAATGGCCTTGACGATGTTCTCCTCCGTGTCAGCCTCGACATGGAAGTTCACGAGATCGGCGCCCGCCTTGCAGAACTGCTCCACATATCTGACGGGGCGGTCTATCATAAGGTGCACGTCGATGAACATGTCCGTCGCCTTCCTGAGTGACTTCAGAACAGGTACGCCAATGGATATATTGGGAACGAAAATTCCGTCCATAACGTCAAAATGCACGTAATCCGCACCTGCCGCGCAGATCTCATCGACCTCGGCGCCGAGCTTCGCAAAATCGGCGGAGAGAATGGAGGGCGCTATTTTTATCATTTTAAGTTCTCCTTTTGAGATAAACCTTATAACGCGGGATTCCAAAAAGCACTATAAATACAATTTATATTATACTACAACGCATATGTATTTTGCAATACTCTTGACTGAAACAATATTTCGATATAAAATAAACTGATATTATAGTAGCGAGGAGTGCCCACATGTCCAGAAGAAAGAAAAAGCAGCGGTCCACAGCACCGATATATACCTTCGCCATACTGTGGCTCATCATGTGCACGGTCACGCCGGTATTCAAGCTCGGCTGGCTGATCGCGGCTGTGGTCATAGCAGGCGCGGGCGCGTATCTTGCAGGCCGCAGAGCAGGCAAGAAAGCGGCAAACGAGACCGCGGCGGCGGAAGAGACGGAGAAGGCCAAGTCCGCGCAGGCTACCCCCGAAAAGAAGAGCTACGGGCCGGAGATCGACCCCATAATCGAAGAGGGCAACCGCGCGCTCAGCGAAATGGGGCGGCTGTACATGTCCATAAAGGATCCGGAGATCAGGCAGAAGATAAACGAGATTATGCGCATCACGGACAAGATCACGCAGGACGCGATCGCCGATCCCTCGGATATCCCGCAGATCAAGAAGTTCCAGAGCTACTATATCCCGACGACGATCAAGCTCCTGAACGCGTACGACCGTATGAGCGCGCAGGGGATTCAGGGCGAGAATCTGGACAAAACAATGAAGAACATAACCGAAATGCTCGACACGGCGATAGAGGCGTACAAGAACCTGCTCGACTCGCTGTTCGCAAATCAGGCGCTGGACATTGAGACAGATATAGACGTTATGAACAAGATGCTCGCCAGAGAAGGTCTCGCGGGCGGCAAGGATTTTGATATCTGATATACATCAGGAAAGGACAGAATAACATGAACGAAGAGAAAAGCTATATTCCCACTCTTACCCTTGAGCCTACCGCGGAAGCCGTGGCGGAGGCCGCCGCACCGGTCGAAGAGGAAGTGAAGAAGGATATCCCCATAGAACGTCCGGAGCTGGAGAAGCTCTCCCCCGCCGAGCAGGCCGCGGTCAAGGCCTTTGCGGAAAAGATCGACGTTCTGAACACCGAGCAGGTCATGAATTACGGCTCCAACGCGCAGAAGAACATTTCCGAATTCTCCGAGGCCGCGCTGAACAGCGTCCGCACGAAGGATCTGGGCGAGGTCGGCGGCATGCTGGGCGATCTGGTCGTTGAGCTGCAGGGGCTGAACTTTGACCCCGAGGAGAAGAAAGGCTTCCTCGGTCTGTTCAAAAAGGCCACACAGAATATCGCGTCGCTTAAGGCGCAGTATGACAAGGCAGAGGTCAACGTCGACAAGATAGTTGAGTCCCTTGAAAAGCATGAGGTCGTCCTGATGAAGGACATCAGCATGATGGACAAGATGTATGAGAGGAATCTCGAATACATGAAGGAACTGACCATGTATATCATTGCGGGCAAGCTGAAGATAGAGCAGCTCCGCACTGAAGAGCTGCCGAAGTATCAGCAGAAGGCGCAGGAATCCGGTCTTCCCGAGGATGCGCAGGCCGCAAACGACTTTGCCAACATGATAGGCCGCTTCGAGAAGAAGATACATGACCTTGAGCTTACCCGCACGATATCCATCCAGATGTCCCCGCAGATACGCATGATCCAGAATAACGACAGCCTGATGGCAGAGAAGATCCGCTCCTCCATCGTCAACACTATCCCCCTCTGGAAGAGCCAGATGGTGCTCGCGCTGTCGCTGTATCACTCCGATCAGGCCATGAAGGCGCAGCGCGAGGTGACGGACGTGACGAATCAGCTCCTCACTAAGAACGCACAGGCGCTGCATCAGGGCAGCGTCGCCATCGCCAAGGAGACCGAGCGCGGCATAGTCGATATTGAAACTCTGAAAAAGACCAATCAGGAGCTTATCTCCACGCTCGACGAGGTGCGCCAGATTCAGGACGACGGGCGCGCAAAGCGTATGCAGGCCGAGGAAGAGCTTGGCCGCATCGAGGGCGAGCTGAAGCAGAAGCTGCTTGACATGCGCGGCTGATATATCGGGAGCGGACTATGAAGATTTTTAAAAACCGTGCTGTTGCGGTGCTGCTGTGTGTTCTCATCGTGATAGCGTCGACGCTGCTGTCCACGAATGTTAAGCTCGGCCGCGAGGCCGACGGTGTGAGCGACGGCTTCTATAAGGGCGTGACCTATGACGGGTACAAGCACCCCGCCATCTCGGATCAACTCAACAATATCTGCGGCGCAGCGGACGGTCTGGCCTCTGTCGTCGCCTCCTACGATGTTGACGTCGTCGCGCTCAGGCAGTATTCCGCCGGCCTCAAGGATATGCTCAGCCAGCGCACGGGCACGTATACGGCGGTCTATGCGAAGTACAGAGATCTGCTCGACTGCATAGAAGCCCTGAAGCTGGAGCTTGCGTCAGTTCAGCTTTCGGAGCGGGATGCATCCGGTACCGAACAGTATTTCTCGACGGTGAGCAGCGCCTCCGAGGTCATCGGCAGCGCAGGGTATAACGATTCCGTGCAGCAGTTCAAGCGCAGCTACCTCGACCGTTTCCCCGGCTCCATCCTTGCAAAGCTTGCCGGTGTGGACGCGCCGGAGCTGTTTGCCAGAGCCTGATTAATAAGGATTGATCGATGAAAAAATTTTTTGCATTTCTCATGGCGCTTGCCCTCGTGCTTTCGCTTGGCGTCAGCGCCTACGCCGTGGTCGATAAAAGCGACAGCTTCTATGTTGCCGACTATGCAAATGTCCTCTCTGCGGATACCGAGCAGCGCATATGCGACTATAACGGCGCGCTCGAACAGCAGTGCAATGGCGCGCAGATAGTCGTCGTCACGGTGGATTATCTTGACGGCATGTACTGCGACGACTACGCCTACGAACTGTTCAACTCCTGGGGCGTCGGCTCGTCGGAGTACAATAACGGTATGCTCCTGCTGCTCGCGGTGCAGGAAAACAAGGCATGGCTTGCCTACGGGCTTGGGCTGAACTCCGTGCTTTCCAGCGACTCCGTGAACAATATGCTCGACAAGTTCTTCTGGGAAGATTTTGACGACGGCAAGTATGACGACGCGGTCAATTCCCTGTTCAACGCCCTGCTGTCATGGTATGACAACAACTACGGCAGTAAGGTCGAGCAGGCCGGAAATAATTACAGCAGCGGCGGAAGCTACAACAATAATTACAACAACGGCTATAACAATGGTCAGTCGTACAGAAGAAGCTCAGGCAGTGGACTGCGGACGCTTATAATCCTGCTTGTGATATTCTGCCTGTTTAACCCCTTCGGGCGGCGCGGCGGTGGCGGTGGCTCATCATGGCTGCCGTGGCTGTGTCTGTTCAACAACATGTCCCGCGGGCACCGCGGACACGACTGGGATGACGACGATCACTGGCCGCCGCGCGGCGGTGGTGGCTTCGGCGGCGGAAGCGGCCGTGGCGGCGGTGGTTTCGGAGGATTTGGCGGCGGAGGACGCGGTGGCGGCTTCGGCGGTGGATTCGGTGGAGGCAGCGGTCGCGGCGGAGGAGGATTCTCCGGCGGTGGCGGCGGCAGAAGATAAGCATTTAAAATATTTGGAGATACAGAAATGTCAATAGAAAAAGGACGCGCGTATTTTCGCGCATTGGGCATGGAGGATCGCGTTCAGGAATTCACCGTGTCCTCGGCAACAGTTGAACTCGCCGCGCTCGCGCTCGGCGTTGACGGCGCAAGGATAGCCAAGACGCTGTCATTCAAAACGGAAAACGGCTGCATGCTCATTCTCGCAGCCGGTGATGCACGCATAGACAACCACAAATTCAAGGATAAATTCCACTTCAAGGCCAAGATGCTCTCGGCAGACGAGGTGCTGGAGCTGGTTGGCCATCCGGTCGGCGGCGTGTGCCCGTTCGGGATAAACGACGGTATTCCGGTTTATCTGGATGTGAGCCTCAAGCGCTTTGAGACGGTGTTCCCCGCCGTCGGCAGCGCAAACAGCGCGATAGAGCTGAATCTGGACGAGCTGTTCAAATATTCAAACGCACTTGAATGGATAGACGTCTGCAAGCTTCCGGAATAACAAAAATATATAAAAACAGCATGGAGCTTCGTTCTCCATGCTGTTTTCTTTACTTTTTAGCGACTATATTGTCTTTCGCTTTATATATGCTGTTCGCCGGTACGACGCCGCGGACGCAGGATACAGGATATATATTCGAGCAGCGGCCAACGACCGTTCCAGGATTGAGAACGCTGTTGCAGCCTACCTCGACGTTGTCACCGAGTATTGCGCCGAACTTCTTGCGCCCCGTCTCAATGGGGGCGTCGGGGATGTGCACTGTCACGAGCGTCTTGTCGCTCTTCACATTGCTGGTTATCGAGCCCGCGCCCATGTGCGCCTTATAGCCGAGGATGGAGTCGCCGACATAGTTATAATGCGGCACCTGCACGTTATCAAACAGCACGACGTTTTTCAGCTCTGTGGAGTTGCCGACGACGGCGTTTTTGCCGACTATGGCGCTGCCGCGGATAAACGCGCAATGACGAACCTCTGCGCCGTGGTCTATGATGCAGGGTGCGCCGATGTACGCCGAGGGGAATATCTTCGCGTCCTTCGCTATCCAGATGCCCTCCTCCGGATGGTCATATTCGTCCGCGCTCAGGGTCTCGCCAAGCTCCAGAATGAAGCTCTTTATGCCATCCAGCGCCTCCCACGGATAGGTTTTGCCTTCGAACAGCTTCGCAGCGATGGTTTTGTCAAGGTCAAGCAGTTCCTTTATCTCGTACATATCATTTCACCCGTATCAGCTTTCCACACTTACGCATCGCGTCGATTATATAATCGACCTTCTCCTCGCACAGATCGTCGCTCGTGGCCTCGACCATCACGCGCAGCAGCGGCTCGGTGCCGCTCTTGCGCAGGACGACGCGCCCGTTCTCGCCAAGCTCCGCCTCTACCTGCTTCACAGCAGCCTTGACCTCTTCGCAGTTGAGCGTCTCGTCCTTGTCGGTCACGACGACGTTCTTGAGCTTCTGCGGATACATCTTCATGCCGCTTGCGAGCACGGAAAGCGGCTGCTTCGTCTCGCACATGGCTTCCATGACCTTGATGGCGGTGAGTATGCCGTCGCCTGTGTTGGCAAGGCGGCCGAAAATTATATGGCCGGACTGCTCGCCGCCGATGAGGTGCCCGTTCTGGCGCATGTTCTCTGCGACGTACTTGTCGCCGACAGCGGTCTTTTCATAGCCGATGCCGAGCGCATCGAGCGCCTTGTAAAGCCCCATGTTGGACATAATGGTCGTCACGACCTTGGAGTTTCCGAATATTCCGCGCTCCTGCATGTACTTTGCGCATACATAGAGGATGTGATCCCCGTTGACGACATTGCCCTTCTCGTCAACCGCAAGGCAGCGATCCGCGTCGCCGTCAAAGGCAAAGCCGACGTCAAGGCCGTTGCCGAGAACGTATTTCTGCAGATGCTCGATATGCGTGGAGCCGCAGTCAACGTTGATGTTCAGCCCGTCGGGGTGATTATTTATAACGAAGGTGTCGGCGCCCAGAGCATCAAAAACGCTCTTCGCCATCATCCATGTGCTGCCGTTGGCGCAGTCAAGGCCGACCTTCTTGCCCTTGTAGGAGCGCGTCGCCAGAGAGATGAGATAGCCGATGTAGCGGTTGCGGCCTGCGGCGTAATCTACAGTGCGGCCGATGGCGTCCAGCGTCGCATACGGCAGCTCCTCGCCGCTGTCCAGATACGCCTCGATGCCGTCAAGCACGGTGTCGTCCATCTTCTCGCCCTCGCCGTTGAGGAGCTTGATGCCGTTGTCGTGATAGGGGTTATGGCTTGCAGATATCATAATGCCGCAGTCAAAATCGTCCGCGCGCGCAACATAGGAGACGCTGGGTGTGGTCGTTACGTGCAGCAGGTACGCATCCGCTCCGGATGCGGTGAGCCCCGCGCAGAGCGCCGATTCGAACATATAGCTCGAACGTCGGGTGTCCTTGCCGATGACGACCTTTGCCTTGTGATCCTTGCCGTAGAACCAGCCGAGATAGCGGCCTATCTTGAATGCGTGCTCAACGGTAAGGTCTTTATTCGCTTCCCCGCGGAAGCCGTCTGTTCCGAAATATTTGCCCATGTTTTTCCTCCATTGTTCAGAGCTTGGAGGCTGCGGCCGTGTCGAGATACACGGTGACCTCCAGCGGTATCTGTAAAAATGACGCCGGCAGATATGTCATCGTCTTGCCGTACACCATTTGATAAACGGCAGCGGATTTCTCCTCACCGTATGCAAGCAGAATTATGTTCCGAGCCTCGGTTATCGTCTTGAGCCCCATTGTTATGCCGTAGGCCGGCACGTTATCGATGCCGCCGAAGCGCTCGGCCTTGCTGCGCTTTGTGCGGTCGGTGAGCTTTTGTATATGAGTGAAGCTGTAAAACGGAGTGGCCGGTTCGTTGAAGCCGATATGTACGTTCTCGCCAATGCCGAGGACTGCAAGGTCAAGCCCGCCGCAGGCGGAAATTTCGCCGTCGTACTCCGCGTAATTATCTCTTGTAAGAAAATAGCAGTTTTCAGGCTTGATGTCAATACCGCTTATCAGGCTCTCCTCCAGCATATGCCGGCAGTTCTGCGGATGCTCAAGCGGAAGATCGGCGTATTCCGTCAGCGCAAATATACGCACACCGGCAAAACTCAGTTCTCCCCTGCCGCACATCGCGCGCAGCTCCGCATACACGCCCTTGGGCGATTCCCCTGCCGCGAGCGCCAGAACGGCGTCCGGCTTTTCTCTGATAAGCGCGGCGATCTCCTCGGCTGCCTGCCTGTCGGCGGCGGCCTTTGCTTCGGTTATTATCTTCATTTAATCCCCTCCTGCCGCCGTTTTGAATCATCGCGGCAAAAAACGGGCAAGCTATTGCACGAGGTGTAAACTTATGGCAATAGTTTTAGTCCGCACGTTGGTTATATATTTTGCTCTTCTCATAACTATGCGTCTGCTTGGGAAAAGGCAGCTCGGCGAAATGGAGCTGTCGGAATTCGTGCTGGCGGCGCTCATCGCCGATCTCGCCGCGCATCCTCTTCAGGATATCGGGATACCGCTGATAAACGGCCTCGTGCCGATACTGACGCTCTTCTGCTGCGAGGTGCTGATCGCAGGCGCGACGCTGAAAAGTGTACACCTGCGCAGCCTGTTTTTCGGCAGGCCGAGCGTGCTCATCCTGCGCGGCAAGGTGATACAGCGCGAGCTGAACAAGAACCGCTTCTCGCTCGACGAGCTGATGCAGGAGCTGCGCAATCAGGGCATTCTCGACATCAGCAAGATCGAATACGGCATACTCGAGACCGACGGCAGGCTGAACGTGATACTCTACGCGTCGGAGTCCCCCGTCACACCCGCCATGCTGAACATCGAGACGTCCCGCGACGCATACCCCGCGATAATCATCAACGACGGTCACGTCATGGAGACGAACCTCCGCCACCTCGGGCGGGACATGAACTGGCTGACAAAGCAGCTGAATGAGCGCGGCGCGCACAGCCCGGCGGACGTGTTCCTGATGACGCTCAACAAGAGCGGTCAGATCTACTACGCCGCGAAGGAGTATGGCAATGAAGCGTGAACTTGCGGCAGGGCTTCTCCTGCTGGCGCTCATCTGCGGCGCGATATACAATATCTTCTACGTCGGAGAACTCGTGCGCGATATCAGCGCCGAGCTGTACGCCTCGCAGGAGGCGCTGGCAGCCGGAAGCGGAGAGCGCGCCGAGGAGCACGCCGAGAAAGCTCTGCAAAAATGGCTCGGCGCGGAGCAATACACGCACATCTTCGTGCGCCACTCCGAGATAGACGCGACAGCCGACGCGTTCTATGACCTCCTGCAATCGCTCTCGGGCGGCGAATACGACGGCATCGAACAGGCGTACTCGAAGCTTTTATATCATCTCAGCAGCATCGCCACCATGGAGCAGATAAGCCTCGGCAGCATCATGTGATCACTTATCGGTGAGCAGCTTGCTCAGCTCCTCCATAAAGGTGTTGATGTCCTTGAAGCTGCGGTACACGGACGCAAAGCGGACATACGCGACCTCGTCAACGGTCTTGAGCCGTGCCATGACCATTTCGCCGATATCGACGGTGCTTATCTCGCGCTCAAGCGCGCTCTGAAGCTCCTGCTCGATATCGTCCGCTATGCTCTCAAGCTGCGACAGCGTCACGGGGCGCTTCTCGCAGGCGCGCACCATGCCGTTTATCAGCTTCACTTTATCGAAGGACTGACGGCTGCCGTCGCGCTTGACGACGACGAGCGGCAGACGCTCTATTATCTCGTAAGTGGTAAAGCGCTTCTGGCATGCCAGGCACTCGCGGCGGCGGCGTATGGTAGCGCCTTCCTCCGCGGGGCGGGAATCGATGACCTTGCTCTCTGTATAACCGCAAAACGGACACTTCATATGTTTTTCTCCCTGTTTCTATCTATTGATAGCCATTATATCACGGCATGTTCCGTATGGCTATATTTTTTTACATCAGATGAACACGATTTTGCTCACGCTCGGCCATTGTATACCAGCTTGCGCGAATATTGCTCGCTTATCCCGCTCTGACAGCTCGCTGAACTGCGTGACCGTCAGCGTTTTTCCCTTGTAATTCCATTTGCCGGCCACCGTTCCGCGCAGCAGTACCGCGGGACTGACCATGCCCGCAAGACTGAATATGCCGCGCAGGTGCTCCTGCGGCAGGTACAGGCTCTCGCGCTTTTCGTAGCCGAGCATCAGCTGGTCAAAGCCGCCGAGGAATATGCACTCCGGCATTTCACGCGGTTCTATGCTCCCGTCCTCTATGTAATAATAGGTCCTGCCGCCGTACTCGGCTGCTTTAATGTCGAGCAGCGGGAGGTACTGTTTTATTTTTGCCTGCGGCACGCCGAAGAAATAGGCCGCGTCCCGAAGCGTCGCTGGGCCGTAGTGTGTGAAATACCGGCGCGTAAGCTCAAGCCATGCGGAGCTTTCGTCCATCGGCGTAAATTCCGGACAGAGCTTATATGCTTTTTCGCGGCTGACCCGCCCGCATATCTTACCCGCCTCGCAGAGCGCGCGGATAGTGCCGCCCCACGAGTTGAATATGCTCTCGGCCTCCCGCTCCGTCATGCCAAGCTCAAAGCAGCGCGCTTTCAGCTCGTCGCGCGTGTCCGCTCCGCCGGATATAGATCGGAGTATGGCGTCGGCAAAATACTGCTTGCGCTCGGTGCTGATATTTCCGTCCGCGCCGAACATATCGCATTCGCGCAGATAGTGGGTGCGTCCGTCGTGCAGGAAAAGCGGAAGATCATCAAGTGCGAAGATGTGCATAGTTCCGCGGAGAGTCCAGCTCTTTGCGGAAAAGCCGTCCAGATACTCCGGCGCATCAATGCAGCGTATGCCGAGAGAATGCTCCGCATAGCTCATCATCTGCGCCTGTATGCCGCAGAGATCGTGCAGAACGGCGGCCGCATCGCTTTTATCCGTCAGATGCTGCCCAGCCAAGCGGCGCAGCTTTATCTCTTCAAGTGTCATGTCTCCCCCGCCTTTCCTGAATATTTTAGCGCAGTCCCGGCCAAATAGCAATACCGCCCGCCGGTCAGGATAATTCGCTCTTGATTTTATCTTAATAAGATATTATAATATATGCAGATATCTGCTCAGGAGAGGAGGCGGCCGCCGGTGCAGCAGGTATACATTTGCATAGACCTCAAATCCTTCTTCGCCTCGGTCGAGTGCGTGGAACGCGGGCTTGACCCGATGACGGCGAAGCTCGTCGTCGCAGACCCGACGCGTACGGAGAAAACAATCTGTCTCGCGGTGAGTCCCGCGCTGAGGGCGCTCGGCGTCAGGAACCGCTGCCGCGTATTTGAGATACCGCCGCGGCTGGATTACATCATGGCGCAGCCGCGCATGGCGCTGTACATCCGGTACTCCGCCAGGATATACTCCATATATCTCCGCTATTTCTCCCCCGAAGACATACACGTCTATTCTATCGACGAGGTGTTCATCGACGTCAGCCGGTATCTCGCAGTGCAGCGCAAAACGCCGCGCGAGCTTGTGAAAACGCTGCTGCGGGATATAAAGGCCGAGACCGGTCTGGTCGCGACCTGCGGCATCGGCAGCAATCTGTATCTGGCGAAGATAGCGCTGGACATAATCTCAAAGCACGCTCCGGATTTCATTGGCGAGCTTGACGAGACGAGCTACCGCGAGAAGCTGTGGGATCACCGCCCGATAACGGATTTCTGGCGTGTAAGCCGCGGCACATCCGCAAGGCTCGCAAGCCTCGGCATACTGACCATGAGAGACGTCGCCAACGCCCGTGAAGACGTGCTGTACAAGACCTTCGGCGTTGACGCGGAGCTGCTCATAGATCACGCCTACGGGCGTGAGAGCGTCACCATAGCCGATATAAAAGCCTATAAGCCGAAATCCGAGAGCATTTCCAGCGGCCAGGTGCTCGCACGCGACTATGGGCTTGACGAGGGGCGCATCATCGTACGCGAGATGGCCGAGGCACTTGCCTTTGAGCTTTTCGCCCGTGGCGAGACAACCGACAGCATAAACATCATTCTGGGCTACTCCCAGTCGTCGGGCAGAAAATCCGTGCACGGCAGCCTGCGGCTCGACGCCGCGACCTGCTCGGTGAACGATCTGGTGCGCGGCGCACAGAGCGTATACGAGCGCATTATGGACCCCGCCGCGCCTATCAGGAAGCTGACCGTATGCTATGCCAATCTGCACCAGGAGCAGGGGCAGCAGTACGACATTTTCAGCAGCCACGAGGAGCAGGAGCGGGAACGCAGCCTTCAGAGTGCCATGCTCAGCATCAAGCGCAAATACGGCAGCGGAAGCCTGCTGCGCTGCATGGATCTTCAGGAGGGCGCGACGGCGCGCGAACGCAGCCGTCAGATCGGAGGGCACCGCGCGTGAGAAGCAAAATGAGCCGCGCCGACAGAGCAAAGCAGTTCATGCCATTCTCGGCGCTCAGCGGCTACGGCAAGGTCATTGACGAGCTGAACGCATTGCGCGAGCCGCGCATTACGCTCGGCGAGGATGCGGCGCTGGAGCTGGACGCCAGGCTGCGCGCGCTGTGTCAGGGCAGCCGCGCCGCGATACGCTATCATAACGGGCGCGTGTACGAGACGGTGATAGGCCGTGTGCAGGAGTTGGACATGATAAACCGCCTGATAATGATAGGTGAACTCCGTATAAGCCTCGACGATATAATTGCTGTTGATGCTGAATAGCGCGTGATTTCCGGGGAAAACTGACTCCGAGAACATAATTTAAGGAGATCAGCATGAAGAAAACCGGAAGCACAATAACACTCTCCGCGCCGCCGACAATATTCGCGTCGGCAAGTGTAGTCGGGGCGAAAGAGGGCGAAGGCCCTCTGAAGGCCGGATTTGACTATATATCCGACGACTCATATTTCGGAGAAAGCTCATGGGAAAAGGCCGAGAGCAGTATGTTCCGCCGCTGCTTCACCACCGTGTGTGACAAGGCAAAGATTGCCCCGTCGGAGCTGGACTTCGTGTGCGCCGGTGATCTTCTGAACCAGTGCATCGGCTCCGCGTTCGCGCTCAAGGACAGCAAAGTCCCGTATTTCGGACTCTACGGCGCGTGCTCCACGATGGCAGAATCGCTGTCACTCGCGTCGCTGCTGCTCGACGGCGGCTTTGCCGATCACGTCTGCGCGATGACCGGCTCGCATTTCTGCTCTGCGGAGCGCCAGTTTCGCCTGCCGCTGGAATACGGCGGCCAGCGCACACCGACCTCGCAGTGGACGGTCACAGGCTCCGGCGCGCTGATCCTCGGCAGCAACGCCGCGGGGCCGCAGGTAACGCATGTCACAATCGGCTCCATAACCGACGCGGGCATAACCGACGCCAACAACATGGGCGCCGCGATGGCTCCGGCGGCGTACAGTACGCTCAAGCAGCATTTTCAGGACACCGGCCGCGACCCGTTTTACTACGACGCGATATTCACCGGTGACCTCGGCGCGATGGGGCATGATATCCTTCAGGCACTGTTCCGCGAGGACGGCGTGGAGCTGGGCGTGATGTACCTCGACTGCGGGATGCTGATATACGACGTCAAGGCGCAGGACGTACATGCGGGCGGCTCCGGCTGCGGATGCAGTGCTTCGGTACTCGCTGCGCACATTATGCCGTCAATGCGCAAGGGCATATGGAACCGCGTGCTGTTTGCCGCAACGGGTGCGCTAATGTCCGCCACCAGCGCCCAGCAGGGCGACAGCATCCCCGGCATATGCCATGCCGTCGCCATAGAAAATCCCGTTTGAAGGAGGCACAGTATGGAGATCGTACTGACTTATATAAAGGCTTTTGCGGTTGGCGGGCTGTTCTGCGTGATAGGCCAAGTACTCATTGACCGCACAAAGCTGACTCCGGCAAGAATTCTGACATGCTATGTCGTCGCCGGTGTCATTCTCGGCGCGCTCGGCCTGTATCAGCCGCTCGCCGACTGGGCGGGCGCAGGGGCAACCGTACCGTTGACCGGCTTCGGCAATGCGCTGGCACAGGGCGTCAAAAAGGCCGTGGCCGAAAAGGGCTTTCTCGGCGTGTTCACCGGCGGCTTCACCGCGG
>ENA-ORSL01000025-ORSL01000025.1-human-gut-metagenome-genome-assembly--contig:-NODE-25-length-160137-cov-13.475388_pt1 | contig 160137 bp, 127 predicted proteins | sample MGYA00242190_ERZ509157 | MGnify/ENA primary metagenome ERZ509157 (study PRJEB26280, sample SAMEA2338664) | human gut metagenome | biome: human gut; feature: human-associated habitat; material... | reverse complement strand
TGCCTGAATACTTCCATGCTATCTGTCCGTTCCGGAAGTACCACTTGCCGCTCTTATTCTGTCCGATTCCGGTATACTTGAAGTTGATTGCTCCGTTCTGGAACATCCACCAGTTATTGTTGGCGTAGCCCATGCCTGTGTATTTAAAGTTGAGCGCTCCATTGCTAAAGTACCACCACTGTTTGTAATAAGCTGTTCCTGTGTATTTGAAATCAATTGCTCCGTTATTGAAGTACCACCAGCGGCCGTTGCCGTATGCCATGCCTGTATACTTAAAATCAATTGCCCCATTGTTGAAGTACCACCAGCGACCGTTACCGTATGCCATGCCTGTATACTTAAAGTCAATTGCTCCATCCTTCATATACCACCAACGGCCGTTACCGTATGCCATGCCTGTATATGTGAAGTTTATCGTTCCGTTCTCCACATACCACCATCGGTTATTGGCATATACAAGACCGCGGTACGTGGTATCCAGATTATCATTCTCGTCATAATAATACCAATTACCATCCTTACGGCTTCTCTTTAACCCTCTTCCTCTTATAACATATGAATAACCGTTTTCTTCAGCAAACTTCTGCGCATATGAGCCTTCGTATACATACATATTTGTGTATACATCAAATGTATCATGTGCTTCGGTTTCCTCAATGTATGTAACGCTTTTAGGTATATATACCCTGCTCAAACTATTTGGTTTTGCAAAGGCTCCTGCTCTTATAATCTGTACTCCTTCTTCCAATGTTATCCTCTTGGAGTTTGCTTCCCTAAATGTTTTTTCATTAATTTCTTTGACACTTCCCGGTACTACCACGTTAATGAATCCACAGCCATTAAATGCACCTTCCTCTATTTCTTCAACACTGTCCGGAATTAAAATATATCCTTTACCTTGTCCCGAACGATTAAATGCATATCTTCTTATCACTTTCAGATTATTCGGTAGCTCCAGATTAATTAATCCAGCATATGTAAAAGCTTTTTCTCCAATTTCCGTGACTGAATCAGGAATATCTATACTCTCTAGTTTATAGCATCCGGCAAATGTTTCATCCTCTATTTTAGAAATCCCGTTTGGTATATTCACCCGGCTAAGCACCCTGCAGCCCCCAAATGCTCTTTTGCCTATACTTTGAACACTATCTGCCAATACAACTGTTTCTATCGAAAAATTTTCTACAACATTTGATATCTCACGTCCGTCCGGCAACGCAAACATTGAATAAGCTTCAAAAGCATCATCACACACATTAGTGATTCCATCATTAACAATAACCTTCGTTATACTGTTTCTGTACTTAACCCACTGATGGCTTAACATCTCACCCTGACCGCTTATCGTAAGTACACCATCTGTACCAAGTGTCCATGTTGCATTATATCCACATTTGCCTGACTGCACCTCTGAGAGTGATGGTTCAGCTATAACAGTGTAATTATATCCGTTTTTTTCAGCATAGAATTTTGCTACACTATCATCATGCACTTCAAGTTCTACATTCTTATCAAATGCAGCTAAATCTTTAATACTGCTTATTGTCTTTACCGTATTTGGAATCGTAAGCTTTGTAATTAGCGGGCATCCCTCAAATGCACGGTCATCAATATACTTGACACCATATGGAAGTACAATATCGATAAGCTTATCACAATCCATGAATGCACCATAACGTATCTCTAATATTGTGTCAGGCAATTCTACTTTTGCAAGCTTATCGCAGCCCTCAAACATCTGTGCTCCGACAATTCTTGTTCCATACTCAAAAACAGCTTCCGTTACCTCATCACAGTTAAAAAATGCTCTGGAGCATTTAACATCCGTCACACCCGCTTTTACAATGACCTTCCTTACATCATTCTTATAGTCAATCCACGGATTTGACGTGACAGCCCCTTCACCGCTAAGCGTCAATACACCATCTGCATCAAGTGTCCATCTGGTATTATCTCCGCACATACCACTCTGCCCGGATGCCTCATAAGTTAAAACAGACTGAGCATCATTCTGCTTTACCGCTTCTTTTGCATATGCACTTCCAGGACCTGCCGTAAGCACCATTACCGCTGCAAGCGCCGATACACTAATCACATGGTATTTTTTCATTATCATTCCTCCTCATAATATGTCTTTTATACAACTCACTTTATGTATATACTGCTACAATTTTAATATAATTTCAAGATGTGACATCAGGTGTGACAAAAAATTTTAATTTTATCAAATTTATGTTGTCACACTTTTTTATATTTATATAAAATTAGCTGCCGCACATTAGTGCAGCAGCCCCTTTTTAATGAAATCGGTTATAAATATGATATATTAATCTACTTTGTTACATATGATTTTCTTATGCATAATGCAGCACCTGCAAAGCATGCCATTGCAAATGCGATTGCATAAGGGAATGTATCTGCAGTCTTTGGTGATGTTGCAGTTGAAGACTCAGATGAAGTCTCAGAAACTGTTGTACTGCCTGATGTTGAAGGTGTTACTACAGAAGGTGTTACTACAGAAGCTGTAGTATTAGATGCTACTGTTGTATCGTCATCATCATCATTATCATTATCAGCTACAGGAACCGGAGCTGTACCCTTAACAATGATAACCGGCGAGAATGATGATGTAGAAATAACAACAACGCCATTCTGTGCAGCTACTGCAGGAATAACTTCAGCAACACCATTCTTAATGTGAATAGCATATAAAGATTCACCCTTAACTACATTGTCTACCTTAAGTGGTAATACAGCCTTACCACTTGTGAACCCTGTAGATGAAATTTCAATTGCAGCTACAATATTCTTGGCATCGGCATATACTGACTTACCATTAAGCTCAAAAGATGATGTAACCTTTGCAAGAACGTCAGAAGCAGCAGATGTTATTTTAAGAGAAATCCTGTCAATCTTCTTGCCTGATGCATCTGTGAATGAAAGAGCAATGTCACTTCCTGTAGCAACAGTAGCAGATGTTGTAACGGTTGTATCTCCAACCTTTGTTGTCTTCTTGCTTGTTGAAGCAGTAACTTCAACTGTTGTTCCTATAGCATTCTCAACAGTTTTGGTTGTTGTACCATCTGAATTGGTAACAGATGAAATTTCTTTAACAGCTGTTGCTGAATCACTTTCAGCTGCGAATGCAGGAACACTCATAGCAAGTGTAAGAACAGCAGCCATGACTATAGCTAAATTTTTCTTTCTCATATCTCCTCCTTACTCATATACCGATTTCACTATATAGTAAATGCATCTCTGCAATTGCTATCGCACTTCTTCATAAAATGCTTCTATTATTAATTTGTATAATGCTTCTTCGTCAGGATAGAATTCTTCATAATACGTTCCCTGAACGGTCTCGCCCTCTATACTTGATATTGCATCATCTGAAAAGCTATATCCAAGAGCTATACTACCTATATACGACGCTTCGTCAATACTTATATCAGTAGTCATGTATGGCGTAAGTTTTGTATATAGATTGGCTATAAGGGACGGATTCTTCTTAATAGCTGCTTTTGCCTGCGCAACAAATGCATTGAGATACTGTCGCTGCCTTGCCATACGATCGTCGTTGCTGTTAAATTCATCCTCGTCACGATAATGAATATAATGATACGCAGCTTCTCCTCTGAGAAAAGCAGTTTCACCTTCATGATAGTCAAAGCCATCTGTAGAAAATGTTGAAAGGCTCTCAACTTCAACTCCGCCTATAGCATCATTAAGGCTTGTTATACCAGACATATTTATGGCTACACAGCCATGTATCGGAATACCATAAAAAAGATTAGATACAGCCTTTACGGAATTCTGCATATTCTGCTCTTTAGTGGCTCCATAAGCATGTGCAAGCTCAAGCTGAGCCTTGGTTGTCGTATCATAATTTCCGAAATAATCATATGTATCTATATCAGTCATACAGTCTCTATTTATGCATATGACACGTAATGATTCATCATCGGGATTGAGGACTACAAGGAAATTACCATCTGCCTGTCCCCCATCAAGTCCGTTGCTGTTATCACTGACACGTTCATCTTTATCTATTCCCAACACCAGAAATGTAAGAATATCTTTGTTATATCTGTATATTTTACCATTGTAACGTACCCAGCCTTCTTCCCAGCCAACATCTGAAACATCTGTATCAGAATCCATTAATTCCTTAGGAAGCTGTGGTACAGCATCTTTGCCCTTTGCGTAAAGGTTAGCTTTACCAACATTAATAAGAATATTCCACCCTATAATAACAGTTACAACAATTAAAAATATTGCGGTTAAAATCCTTGCCCATATAGGAAATTTGCGCCTTTTTCTTGTTGCTGTGGAATTTTTATCCGCAAAATTTTGGGAATCGTCAGATTCATCAGGATCTTCATTAATGTCAATTTCTTCTAACATTAGCTCTTCTAATTCATTTGTATTGTTATCTTTCTCTTCCATTAAGCAGTACCCCCTGTACAAGAAAACGTCTGGTATCATTGCTGGTGCACGTTGACAGTGTGACTATCCTGTCAGATGAATCTATATTGAGTGAATTATCAATATTGTTACCCATACCTCTGATTGCAAGAACAGACTCAAGATAGTCTGCGAATTTTTCGTCAGATGTAATATCCAGACCTTTTAAGAGATGTATGTCGCTGTAGGTATATGCAGCGAATATCTCGTAAACATAAGTACCTTTTTCAGTGTATATATAAATATATCTGTTTGTGTCAAAAAAATCTTTATCTGCATATCTGTGCAATGTTGCAAACATACTTCCATTGCGCATATTATGTCCGTAAAGAACCGTGTTCCTGTCATCAAATGATTTACCATTAAGAAGTTCAGAATAGATGCATCCCGGAAGACCTGCACTGCCGTCAATATTGTGCTCGAGATAGAAAGCGTCATCTGTAGGATGTTGAAGTACCGGATAATCTACTGATGTTCCGGGAATATAAATCCATGCATATATATCAGGATTGGTTTTGTGAAGTTCGTTAAAGTTAAGATTTTTTTCAGGAATATCAACATTGGCTGTTGGAAATATTGAAGTCTCAGACTCTGGTCCAGATGCAGATACAGATGCAGAATTCTGAAGATTTGTCATATCATTGGACAGATTTGCTTTTTTGGATGATGTCACCAGAAAAATAATACAGCATATCAGACCGGCCACACACAGGGCTACGCCTGCAATAAGCGTGGCTCTTTTTGTAGATTTAGTAATTTTTCCCATATGTACTCCCTCATATCAATTTGAATATAAATATAATTTAAAATCATATAAATGACACACTCAACATTACTATATTGCAAGCTTGTCAGCAAAGTGTATCACAAAAAATACATAATATATTTCTCATATATATCTTTTAAGCTGATAACTATACATATAGTGCTACAATGTTAATACATTGTCAAGGTGTGACATCAAGTGTGACAAAGCTTTTTTAATTTTAACAAATTTGTGTTGTCACACATGTCTGTATTCCCCTGTCTGTATTCATAAAGATTTTTTAAAAAACGCTTAAGCCCTTACAGCCTAAGCGTTTTTCATTTTATAAGCTTTATATCATTAACCTACTACCTTACCATTCTGTACCTTATATGTCTTGCCACCATAAGTTACGTTGCCTGAATACTTCCATGCTATCTGTCCGTTCCGGAAGTACCACTTGCCGCTCTTGTTCTGCCCTATTCCGGTATACTTGAAATTGATTGCTCCGTTCTGGAACATCCACCAGTTATTATTGGCGTAGCCCATGCCCGTGTACTTGAAGTTGATGCTGCCATTGCTGAAGTACCACCACTGTTTGTAGTATGCTGTTCCTGTGTACTTAAAGTCAATTGCCCCATTGTTGAAGTACCACCAGCGTCCGTTGCCATATGCCATGCCCGTGTACTTAAAATCAATTGCACCATCCTTCATATACCACCAGCGTCCGTTGCCATACGCCATGCCTGTGTACTTGAAATTAATAGTTCCGTTCTCCACATACCACCAGCGGTTATTAACATATGCCAGTCCCTTATAGGAGGTGTCTACTACACCATTGACATAATAGTGCCATGTTCCATCTTTGTTAACAAGTCCATTTACATTAACATCAATATTATCCGGCAGATACTGAAGTTTATTATCTGTGCCATATGTATATGCAAGCTTTCCTCCTATTACACCGAATGATGTAATGCTTCCGCTGATATCCGGCTTGTAATACGTCAACGTCTTTCTATCAGCAATATCATATGCTCTTATCTCATTCTTTACAGAATACAGAAGCATATCGTCCTTAAGCAGGAGCCTGCATGAAGCTGCATCTATGCCGCTTACTATAGTCTGTGCTGTACCTGGATAATCAACTGACTTAATCGACTTTGCCGATGGATCATAATAATACCATATTCCATCCTTTACACATGCCGCAGCATCAGAGCTGTTCCAAAAATATCCTGAGTACTTACTGTTAGAACCCCAATTGAATTCCGATGCCGTTTTTGCACCAGCATCAATATATAGAGAGAAGTCATCCGGACTAAGTGATGTTTTTTTCATGTACTCACTGTTTCCGAGGAGTAAATATTCATGACTGACTCTTCCAAGTTCATCCTCTGCTTTTAAATCTCCAAGCACGTCATCATATGCAAGATTCACATGATACCACTCGTCTCCCAGTTTAACTACATTCCATCCATGAGTAATTCTGCCGGCAGAAAGGTCAAAACTCAATCCTAATCCTGAACGTATGCCGCATTGGTTCATCATATACAAAAATGCTTCCATGTAAGCATATTCAAGTCCTTCCTTATTCACAAAAGCAGAATATATATTGCAATAATTACGGTCTGTATAGCTTTCTGAATACACATCCTTAGTATAGCTGATTGTATTGATGAGGTAGTCATGACAGGCAACAACCTTCTCAAGGTCTGTAAGCTTATCAAGATCCAGTTCTTTCCTGATAACCTCATATGCCTTATCAATTTCCTTTCTCTGCTGGATTATCTCACCTGCACTTTCCAGATAAGAAAATGTTAAATAAATTTTATAACTATTATCTGCCTCCTTACGATACGATACGCCATATGTATCAAGATAATAAATCTCTGGATGAAGCATTGTCAATGGGAGTACTATATCATCCACATTATCCATATAAATTCCCCATTTTGTCACATCAAGCTCATCCTCTGCTGCCAGAATTGCATTAATTATCTCCTGGTCATGTACATGATCATATTCATCTGTTGATGTACTGTCATTATATCTTTGGACATCAGACTGTGCTACAATTACGTCATCCACATTCTGTCCCGACATTTTTGTGGTATCCTGTGCATCAGCCTGAACTCCCGGTACAGCTGTCATACATATTGCGGCTGTAATAATCGCTGCAAATCTCTTTAACCTCATAATTCACTCTCCCTTCGTAACAATCTGTTACATTATCATCTGCTGGCCTGTGTTTCTGACCATATCTATTTTATTTTCCTACATTTATTCACATATTACAAGTAGGAAAAAAGCTATACATCTTCTGCTTTACGCCTTCTTTTCCCCTACTAAAAAACGGTGCAGAATCCACAAATTCTGCACCGCAGTTTTAATATCAGCTCTATAAGCTGTTATTATCCTACAACTTTTCCATTCTGTACCTTATATGTCTTACCACCATAAGTTACGTTGCCTGAATACTTCCATGCTATCTGTCCGTTCCGGAAGTACCACTTGCCGCTCTTGTTCTGCCCTATTCCGGTATACTTGAAATTGATTGCTCCGTTCTGGAACATCCACCAGTTATTATTGGCGTAGCCCATTCCTGTGTATGTGAAGTTGATTGATCCGTTGCTGAAGTACCACCAGCGTTTGTAATAGGCTGTTCCCGTGTACTTAAAATCAATTGCTCCATTGCTGAAGTACCACCAGCGGCCGTTGCCATATGCCATACCTGTGTACTTAAAGTTGATTGCTCCGTTATTGAAGTACCACCAGCGGCCGTTGCCGTACGCCATGCCTGTATACTTAAAGTCGATTGCTCCGTTATTGAAGTACCACCAGCGGCCGTTGCCATACGCCATGCCTGTGTATTTAAAATCTATAAGACCGTTCTTAACATACCACCAACGATTATTAGCGTATGCCATGCCTGTATAGCTTGTATCAAACTGTCCGTTTGTATAATAACGCCATGTTCCGTCTTTATTCATAAGACCTGTATCTGCATTCTCAGGCACATATGCAAGCGTATCATCATATCCATATGTGTAAGCGAGCTTACCCTTATACATACCAAAGGTATAGATACTGTCTCCATTAATACTCGGAGTATAATATGTTGTTATTTTCCTTGTTCCCGTGTCATAGCTCTTTATATCACTTTTAGTTGAATAGAGCAGTTTTCCATCTGTAAGGAAAAGTTTACAGTTATATGTATCTACATTGGCTATCACTGATGAATCTGCCTGAGGATAATCACATGCCTTTATTGCCCTTGCACTGTGGTCAAAATAATACCATAGACCATCATCTACAAACATTGCTGCATCCGTATTGCTCCAAAATCCATCCGCATAACTATCATCTGTTGTAGGGCTGAACTCTACGCCATTCTTTGTATATATTAAATAATCAGAACGGCTGCTCTCCTTTGCCAAAAGATCATCTGTACTTAACATGAAATAGTTATGCGTTGCACGTCCAAGCTGATCACGTACAGGATCATCAAAGGTTACATCAATATGATACCAGTTACCGTTTATCTTTATTACATTCCATGCATGGTTAGCATTAGTGCTGACTGCTATTCCGGCATCTATATTAAGTCTGTTCATAATATAAAGAAATGCCTGTGCATACCCCTGACATACTGTGCTGTGATTTATAAGTGCACCATATAAACTGTAATCCTCTGAAGTAAGAGTATTATTAAGATAGTGGTCATGTGCATACTCTGTTGTAGCTGCCAGATAATCGTGGTACGCAAGTGCAATTTCAAGATTGGTAAGACCATTCATATCAACCGCACTTTCAAGTTCAGCTCCTGCTGACTGAATCTCTTTCTTCTGGCTGAGTATTGTATCCTTATCCGCACTGTAATTAAATGTAAGCCTGACTGCTTCTGACTGTCCATAGTAATATTGGCAGCCATAGCTCTGTACATAATAATACTGAGGATATACATTAATGATTCCAAGCATTATCTCTCTGTAGTTAGATAATGTTATTCCCCATCCCTCTGTGTTAATTGATGCATCTACATTATCCAGTGCCTTCATGATATCAGCGTCATGTGCATGATCATATGTACTGTCAGAATATGTTTCTATGTCATCAGGCATTCTGTTCGGAGATAATATATTGCCTACCTCCTGCTCCACCGACATCAGCTTTGCTGACTGCTGCGTTGACTGGCTTGTATCGCTGTTACTACTATTACTTTGTGCTGCATATGTATGAACCGCCGGAACTGCTGCAATACATACTGCAGCAATAGCTGCTGCAACAATTTGTCTTAATCTCATCATCTGCTCCTTTCTGCCTATTGTTAGCCCGTTACCTTGCCATTAGTTACTTTATATGACTTTCCATTATAGACTACAGTGCCTGAATATCTCCATGCAATCTGTCCATTCTGAAAATACCACTTACCGCCTTTATTCTGACCTATTCCTGTGTATTTAAAATTAATTGAACCATTGCTGAAGTACCACCAGTTATTATTGGCGTATGCCATGCCTGTGTACTTAAAGTCAATTGCTCCATTGCTGAAGTACCACCACTGTTTGTAGTACGCTGTTCCGGTATATTTAAAATCAATTGCTCCATTACTGAAATACCACCAGCGGTTCTTATAGTAAGCCATTCCTGTATACTTAAAGTCGATTGCTCCATTGTTGAAATACCACCAGCGGCCGTTGCCGTATGCCATTCCTGTATACTTGAAATCAATTGCACCATTGCTGAAATACCACCAGCGGCCATTGCCATATGCCATGCCCGTATAGCTGAAGTTAATCAGACCTTTTTCAACATACCACCATCTTTTATTAGCATATGCCATACCTGAATATTCAGCCATGAACTGTCCGTTATCATAATAACGCCATACACCGTCATCATCAAGTGTAAGACCTTCCTTTTTAACTTGCTCCGAACTATCCTCCAGCCTCTTTTTCAAGACTTGAAGTTTTCCGCTGTTCTGCGTTACCAACGCGACATACAAATCACTGCCATTATTACAGGTTGCAAGCGATGAATAGCCAATTCCAAGCTTATCGTCATACAATGTAAATGCACCATCTGTTCCTTTTAAAACAAATACCTGATTATTCTGTGTATCCGTATACGTCACATATGCATTATTATTAAGAATATCCAATGATACATCCACGTAATCCCGCATTACATTTATTATTGACTGTGTACATTTACCATCCTTATAAACAGCATACACGGGATTGCTCCCTGCCTTACCCATGAGCATATATACCGCATTACTGTCAGAATATATGCTGTGTATGTTAGTCTTTTGTGTATCAAACTGCTTTATTGTAGTCCATGTTCCTGCCGAGATATCATAAGCCTTAAGTGTTGTACGTCCGTCGCTTCCAAAGAAATCCGAATAAAGCAGATAGAGTACATTACCTTGTTTTGCAATTACAGGATTTGCAAAATTCTTTGCCTGAAGCTCTTCATTGACTATCGCCCCTGTCTTGAGATTGCATATAACGTACTTGTAATCCATTCCCGAAACATTTTCCTGATATGAAACATACAGATTGCTTCCATCATTTGTAAGCTGCATTCCCTGAGGATAATTCGTGTTAATCTCAGATACCTTAACCCAGCTTCCTCCAGACATCCTGTAGTTTACAAGATGCCCATTTGAATAATTGACACCTGAAAGATATATATTATCGAGATTCTCAGCTATTACTGCATCCGTTATTCCGTCCAGATTACCGCCAATGCTGCTCCATCTACTTCCATCCCAACAGCTTACCCTTGTCATACTTTTTGCATTCGCATCTGTGACTGTGTATGCTGCATATACATCATTGTCTGAGTATAACATATATGGCTTTCCCGTAACCTCAGAGGCTATTCCGCTTCCTACCTTGTCCCACAGACCTGCATTTTCATAATCTGCAAATGATATATCAAATGTCACCGTACTTTTATCTGCTGAAAGCTTTACATTAGATATTGCAACACCGCTGTTAGATCCATCAGAATAGTAAAGTGTATTATCTGTATATGTTGCGGACAAATCCGTGCTGCCGTAACCTGTCTCATTCTTATCAGGCTCAATAGCGGCTCCATATACCTTATTACGTCCGCTGTAGTCACCTGATGTATACACATCAGTTCCAGCCTCAGGATCAGTGACATCCGGTCTGTATACATACAGATAATTCTCTCCACGGATATTCGTATAGTCCTCAACCTTAGTATCTACACGGTACATAAGCAATCCTGTTGAAGGAATTGCATGCTCAAGCGCAAAATAATTATCTGAATTCTTCTTTCTGTATTCAAGCATTATATACTCAGTATCTGAGAGCGGTGTCTTAATTCCGAAAAGCTTATTACCGCCGCTTTCCGATACCGCAGTAAGCGTATATGTTCCCGGCTTATCTATCCAGTTAATATCTATCCATCCCTGTTCAGCACGGAGATATGATAACGGATACTGAAGGAACTGGCTGTTAACAGCCATAATATCCCAGGCCCCTACCGGTACACCATTGCCGCTTCTTCTATACAGGTCTGGCATGCCAAGCACATGAAGGAATTCATGAGATATAACACCCTGCTGCTGTCTTACTCCCAATGATGCATCATCTGTAACGAGTGAACCTGACGGAAGCGTATTGTAAAAATACACCTTAAGTCCGTTAATATCACCATTGCCCGCATACTGAGTCTTATGAGGATATATTACGTTATCAGAATCCTCTGTTGCTCCCTGCACTATTACTGTCAGGTTATCAATATAGCCTGACTGAAGGTTATCCAGCTTTGCACCCTTAAAATCACATTTGATCCTGCCTGACTTTATTGCTGCAAGCACTTCAGAAACTATCATATCCGAACTGCTGTATTCTGACTTTTTACTTTCAAGTGTATATGTATTTACAGACTTGCCATCTGCTGATTCCTGAGGAAATATATTTGTCACATTAATCTTGCCCTCAGATATTATTGATATATAATTTTTGAATGAATTATCACAGTTCTGACCTTCACTCTTGTCATACATTGACTTAATGTTGTCCCAGTTGCGATATACCTTCTGTGTTCCTCCTGAATACGTTACTGTATACTCAGCATTAAATATATCACGATTATCATCGCTGAACCTGGCAAAAATAATTACATTGGATATGTCTCCCTCAGTTTCCGCGTGTACAATACCCGCTGTTGACAGTGTAATTATAATAACAGCAAGCATTAAAAATATTTTTTTACATATCTTCATAAGCATCCTCCCTCACATATAAAATATATTATCCAAACAATATTCTGTTAAGTTTTCTGAACTTTCCGATAATAACTGAAATCACAAGGCTGCCCACCATTGCTGTTACCGTTGATACAATGCTGTTAACCATTGCATTATCGAATATTCTCACAAAAAGCATATCATGCAGTATATATATCTGTAGCGTATATAGGCCTATATATGACAATATATTCTGCATATGTGTAAACAGCTTTTTATCACAGATAAAACTTACAATACACCATATAAAGGCAATTCCAAATATTGCAACTATGTAATGATTATAAAACATTATTCCGGCTTTAAGTATTTTGGTTGATGAAATTCCTGTAACTGACATTAACTTCTGTATTATAGGGCCATACTCAGCATCTCCATATGTATACACCAGCATTGATACCGGATAAAGCACAATTGATGGCCACAAGTATCTGTATGACATAAATCTGGCCAGTTTGTCTTTATTAGCACTAAATACAAAGCCTGCAAAATAAAATGGAAAATATATAACCATACGCTTTAATATCATATTAGAACTGCCAACGAGCCCTGACAGTATAATAACCATTCCATATAAAATAATATGCATGGTATATTTTCTCTTAAATCTGGTTGCAATAAAACTCACCATTGTGCAGAGATATAAAACTATAAGATACCAATAAAGCGGTATTGCCACAAGTGTGGTTATTAATCCATTATCATACGAAAAAACAAGCCATTTAAAACACGTCCATATTATATATGGGACAAGAAGGCGCTTTGTTTTCTTAATAACCCAGTCTTTTCCCTGTGGACTTATATCCTTTATTCCCGTCAGCCACCCACTTACAAATATAAAAAGAGGCATATGAAACGAATAACAGAATTTGAATACCGGGTTGTGAATTCCATCTACAGGTGCATATACACCACTCACAACATGTCCTATCACAACAAGAATAATTGCAATTCCTTTGATAATATCAAGTCTAATATCTCTGTTTGTCTTTTCCATATGCCATTTATCCTATTCTACTATTTAATTACAAATATCTTACCAATAACCGCAATGCCCGCAAGCTTAAGCACCTCATCAATATTTATTGCATCATCACGCTTTGTCTTGTCCTGCACGGCAGCTATTATTGCTCCATCACATTTGTTAATTTCCGCAAGGTAACGTTTAATATTATTGCAGCCATTGTATACCTCTGTTTTGATTCCCGACTCTTCCAGAACATTTACAAGCATATTAATACCCTCTGCATTATCCTGATCTTCTGTTGAAGTAACAACAGCGACATGTTTCTTGCCACTGTTCTGGCATCTTATCTTAAGAAGCTCGTCTGTCCCGTTTACATCAGAAGCGTCGACACTTCCAAGCAGCGGACTGTCTCCTATTGACCCAAATTCCTTTTCAGAGACAATCGTCTTATCGGCTATTGCAATCACTGCAATTATAACAATACCAAGTACTGCTGCTGCAATAATTATTAATACCATCTGCTTTACATCAATCTTAGTGCTTCCGTCCAAATTAACATTACTGCTTTTGTTAACAGATTCAATCCATACTGCTGCTGTCTTGTTGCTCCTTACAAAGGAATTGCCATTGCTTTTCTGTGATATATATATATCTGAATAACCGGCAATAGAACACTGACCAAGTCCAAGTCTTGCCTGTCCTTCACGCATTATTATTTTAGTGAGAAGTTCAGAGAGGTAATTTATTCTTTCAACACTGCACTGACAGTTCAGCGTTATGAAGAAATACTCCTCTGATGTATATGAAAAGCTCATATTATCGCTCTCGCTCATAGCATTATATCCTGCGCTCTCAAGTGAATCATCTATCTCTTTCCTTATATCCTCATATGAAAAGAGATTCCTGCAGTTTTCCAATATATCCTGATAATGCTGTGATCTCGCATTATCCTGCTGTAACAACAGAAGCTTATCTATAGTTGTAATCGGCTGGCTCTCAATCTCCTGCTCGCCCCAATCTACTTTTACATACGATACCTTTTGGAAATATGCATTGCCTGTTGTTTTATAGAACTCACTTTTCTGAACAGGCTTATCAGCAGATGATGCATTCTTAAAATTCAATGCCACTGAGATACCTATTCCGGCAACTATACATATAACCAATATATACCAATACTTTTTAAAGCATTTACCAAATCTTCTTATATCAAGCGTTATGACATTATCCTGCTTCATGCTCATTGTCTCCTTGTCCTTTTATTATTTCTTTTGCATATTCATGTACATAAATTCGGCAAAATCAAAATCAATCTGATTGTCTATATCCGTTGCTTCGACCTCATCAATTATGTAAATATTAGGCTTGTTTCCGACAACATTCTTACAATCAATCATAGCCTGTCTTGATATAATACTTATTGCAAAATTAAGTGCTGCTATATCAGGAAGATCCTGACTTCTCGGCTGATTCTTCAAATCATAATTAATCGGCTTATTATCCTTAAACAGAAATTCTTTTATCAGATGTGCCGAATTAAGGGAGTCATACTTGTCAATATTATTCTTATAAGTCTCAACTGCTTTTATTATACTTTCATCCTGAAGAAGAGGATTGGTTACATTTATGTAGGCAATGTGGTCAGTATCAATATTTTCCGCCATATTTTTATAAACTTCACTCATAGATACTGAGCTTGATGCGTATTCTGCGTCACGTTTCACTGTCTCACAACCCATATTATGTGCAATCTGAAGCATATGATCATCATCTGAATTAACAACTATTCCATCAAATATTCCCACTCTCTTAAGCTGTTCAAGCTTAATCTCCAAAAGACTGCTCCCCGCAAATGGTCTTATATTTTTATTCTGTACACGCTGTGAACCTGCTCTTACTGCAACCAATGCCTTCATCTTCATACTACTTTCCTCCCTATTTCAATCAGAATCTGTATTTAATCTTTTAAATTAAGCCTGTCTGCTATACTCTTTCTCTTAATATATGCTACTATTGCCAATACAACAAGTATACCAATTCTTATAACTGCATAATCATAAATAAGCATTACAAGCATTGAGAATGTAATTATCCCAAACATCATTGAAAATATGAGTTTTCCATTATAAATATCTGCACCCGGAATATGTTTTTTTATGACTATCTTCATAAAGAAATAATGTGCTGCACTGTAGATTGCGTAACATACAAGCGTGGTATATCCTGCGGCTATAAATCCGAATCTGGATATAAATACATAGTTAAGTGCTATATTTATAACAGCACTGATTACAGATGCCGTCATTACAAACTTTGTCTCTTCAAAATAATATTCAATATTTGCAAACAGATTAAATAAAAACATTAATACTGAGCTCATTGCAACCGGAGGCATAACATACGCTGCTGCACTATACTCAGATGTTCCAAGTATTGCGAGTACTTCAGGGGCTACAAGCACAAGCATGAGATTAAGCACTGCTACTATTGTTATAAGCACAAGTGAATTCTTACGTATTCCATCATACTTTTTCTCTTTCATGCTGTTATATGTATATGGGACAAACGATGCCTGAATTGCACTGTTTACCATAAGAAGTACCATGGATATTGAATATGCAAGCGAATATATTCCGGCTTTGTCCTGACCGCACATATTACTTATCATGATTCTATCCGACTGTTGGAGAATCATTGTAGAAAGAAAATGTGGTATAAGAGGCAGATTAAATTTTAATGCAAATCTCCAATATTCCCTGTTATAGAATCTGCGTCCCTTTACCATAATGATAATAAAAGGAATAACATAAATCACTGATGACGTAGCTGCACGTCCTATAATAGCTGCAAGTCCCTTTTCACTCATAATCATTACAAGCGGGATACTTACTGCAGGTATTAATGCGGTTATCATAAGTGACAATATAACAACCCATTTAAAATCGTATTCAAACCTTTTCTTGGCACACCAATATTCAAACGATGGCATTACCAGCAGCTCTGCTATCATAACAACCATCATTGCCGGTGTAAGCTGTGTCCATGTTTCCCAAACTCCGCTTAGAAGCATGTAAACCACTGTAAATATTGCAGTAAGCGTTGTGCTTAAGCCCTGAAGTGATGAGACAAATCCATCCTTATCTTTTTCATACTTTACAAGACCATTATTGATAACGTAATTCCACATGTTAAGAGTGGCAAATATACTTATTATCTGATACCATGACAAGAATACCGTATATTCTCCATACTGCTCTGTTGACATCATTCTTGTGTATATTGGAATCGTTACAAACTGGATCCCCTTCTGCATTATGTTACACAGTGTAAACCACAATGATGCCTTAACAGGCTTTGACATATTCCTGTATTTATTAAGAAACTTATTCATCAGAGTCATCCTTCATATCAGGAAGATATGAACTTCTCCACATCTTCGCTGTCTCGCCATTACGTTTTATATCAAGATTTAACTTATAATACAATCTGCGAATTGCCTTATTTTTCCTAAGTACATCCTTAACTGCATAAAATGGCGTATATATCAGCCATCTGTATAAATAAACCGCTGCACCTATATGTATATGATTCTCTTTACATTTGCGCAATATCTCCTGAACAAAGCCATCCCTTATTTCACCTTTTATAGCAAAGTACTTACCGAGACTTCTGTTGCGATGTCCAATAAAAGAATTAATATCCAGGACCTGTGAGTATTTGTCCAACATATTTATTGAATACAACTCTGCCATTGTCCTCATGCACTTATTACAATGTGAACAGTTCTTACCAAAATCAAGAGAAAGATACTTCTGTACAACCTCATTATCCGCTATATATTCTATCTTCTCCATTCGTGTAACTTCAGTTCCCGCACCATAAAAAGTAATTGAATCCGTTGAAAAGAGTTTAAGCCACAAAATAAGATAAAAATGTGGATCACCTTCATGAAATTCAAACTTATCAAGTCCTACGCCTGATGCATAATAATATATTGAAAACAGCTTCTCAAGTGCATATACACATCCGCATATCTTAGGAGGTGTTCCTGCAGGAATTGACGGCATTAAATCTATCGGTATATCAAGCTTAAGATATAAGTCATTGGAATTAGTATTGACTGCTATAAGCGGCAGCCCCAGTTCATTGGCTGCAGGAGTAAGTGTCTCAACCTGCTTATAAAAAAGCTTCTGTGTAACTTCTGTCTTTGCATACGAGAATGCTCCAACATTAGCTATAAGAAGATGTGTCAGATTATGGCGTGCATCAACATTACCATGGTGACTAAGTACTGCATGGAATGAATCCACTCCGGCTGAAAAACCTGTTCCGACTGCACCCGCCGATTCAGGCTTCTCATATGACACAGGTGCCTTGATTAATATTCTGTTATAGTATGCTACTCCGTCTGAAAGTATCTTAAGACCATATTGGTTGAGTGCAAAATACATATCACCATCGACAGGCGATTCACTAACTATGTCATACCCCTTATAAAGTGCAAACTCAAGTATGCTTAAAATAAACGCCGTTGCCCTTTCAGTACAAAGATACTTCTCATATTCATTATCAACTTCATAGTAAAATTCAAAGTTTTCATTATCCCATGATAACTCAGCGCATAACCTTACCTTATCACCACAAACTTTTTTATATGGCTTTCCAATTAATATCTTACCCATAATGCCTTTACCCTTTCAGCATTCTCACAAGCTCTTCTGTATTCTGTGGAATATAGAACTGCCTGTCTCCATATACCTTTTTAAATCCTTCCATATATCTTTCAAAATTATCATCAACTATAAATGACTTCGTCTGAGTGCAGTTAAATAACATATATGTAGGATTGCACATATCAAAGACTATCCTTGGAGACAATACACTTCCGCTTGAAATAGTAAGAAACACTTTATCCGAGTAATTTTCATTAAGCAGCATAAGCTCCCACGGCACGCCTGATTTTTTGCTGGTTTCAATCCCATATTCTGCAAACCTGTCAACCCTGCTTCTTGGATGAAGCTTGACATATATGTTCTCAGGTCCGACAGTCTCAGCTATTTTCTTCACAAGTTCCAAATCTTCCATCTGTCTTCCGTCAACATTAAATGACTCTTCAAAGAATATGTACTTCTGGGCAATAGGCTGACTTGCCTCCGTGTACCCGAATATTCTGTTAAGCATATGTTTAAACTCTGTATCCGATGAATCTATATGGGGTATGGGACTGCTCTCATAATCATGAAAAAGTACAAGTTCCGGAACATAAAAATACATGTTGGTAATATCATTTTCATGTATAGGATTATGATGCAGCTTTCTAAACTTCCGCTGAAGTCTGACGCTTCCCGTCACAAACATTTCAGGTGAAAAATAGCTTGAATATCCCTCTTCAAATCTTCTGCATATAAGTTCATTGTTATTCTTCTTTAACAGGTTATAGAGTGTTGAGTCAAAATAGTTGTAATTAAAAAACAGGAATTCATCATATTCGTATTTTTTAATTGTACAGCATTTCTTTGGAAAATTATTATTATTAAAGACAAGTTCTGCCATACGCTGAACCTTCTTTTTTTTCGTGTTAAGTTTTAATGCCTCAACACATCTGTTTGTATATACATTATTAAAAATATTTTCTTTACTCAAATTCTCAATAATTCTGTCATACCCATTAGAATGATCCGAAATAACTATATCGGCATCACTCTCCGGAAAACATTTTGTTTTAATCTGTATAGCTGTAATTAACTGATAGTATGTAAATACAGAATATAACTGCTTCATGATACCCCTCATTCCACCTAAAACTCTATTGTATATCTTCTCTGACTTCCGTTATCCGTAAGCACATAAAACATTATTGCATATGCTATCCATACATATGGCAATGCAATCTCCGTTACGGATATAAACATAATTGCATTGTAAACAATTACATACAACATAACTGCACGATTACTCATATTGAAAAATATCCTGAGCGATGACCTTAATACCGGAATAACATACAGCATAAAACCTATAATTCCCCCAGAACAAAGCATTGTTGAAAGGAGATCAAGCGACCTTAGCGTTCCATAGCCTATTCCAGCGAGCCAATGTCTGGAAAATATTTCAAGATGATATTGTACCATATATGTTCTCTCAGATCCTGAGATTCCGTTACCTGCGAACTTGGAGCCTACAAGACTTATCATTGCACTTATTTTATTACCATAGACTATTGCCATTATAGCTACTACAACAAGCGTTGCTGCCGCAAGCATATATGTCTTATTTTTATCTAAAAGCTTTACATCTTTCTTTATTACAAACTGATATACCGCTGATATCAGGAAAATTAATGCCACTATGGCAAGTCCTACTATTGAGGATGAGGCCCTGTTCTGCATGAGTACAATCATAAAGAGCAGAATATGCAGTATATATCTGAAATCCTGATGATAAAATACTTTGCTCAGATAAATACCGCATAGCGGTGCTGCATATAAGGCAAGCATAGATGGTTCCTGAAATGGTCCTGAAATCCTCAGATTATTAAGATATGTTGCGTTAATACTGTTACGGTAGAGAAGTGTACATATCTTAGGTGACACAAACATCTGTATTATTGCCAGCACCATAACCATTATAAAGCCATAATTTATGACCTTTTTTACACCCTTCATATCTATTACATTATCAGCAAGAAGATCTGATAATATTATGCATACCAGAAAATTCATTAAAAGATATGCAAACTGTGTAAACTGCTGAAAAGAAAATGCTACATTGCCATATCCTCCAGACACCTTATACACCACTTCATCTGTGTTAAATACTGCCAATGGTATTGTTATAAAACTCCACGCCAGAAATAGCATAAAGTCTAATGGCAGATTAACTGACATCTTTCTTTGCTTTAGTACTCGTACAATATATTTTATAAGCAGAGTAAGAAAAATAAGGTGATAAAACATTACACTGCTTCCACCCACATTAAACACTGACACTGTCTGAAGCGGAGCGCATAATATATATGCATATGCAATTGTCTTTATATCCTTAAAACTCAGATATATCCATACCGGTATAAGGACGTATGCTATCAGATGAATAGTCATTTTATTTCCTTTTTAAGCTTTTATTTAGTGGCATGTTCCTCATATCTTTTTAATATTTCATACAGTTTTTTTGCTGACTTGTCCCAACCATACATATTAAGAACTTTCTCTCTTGTCTGCTGGCTGCAGCCCTTTATCGAGTCAAGCTTGTAATCAAATCTGCATGGGTCAATATACTCCGCTGCATCCTGAAGCACCTCATGCATACACGGAGTATCCGATACAATTACATCTGTTCCCGTACTTAATGCTTCAAGCGGAGGTATTCCAAACCCCTCATATAATGTAGGAAAAAGAAATGCCCTGCTGTGCTTCATCAGTTCCTTTGCCTCACCATCACTGACATATCCCAGACACTTTACATTATCCTGTCTGTCCAATTCACCTTTATCTCCATATATATCATTTTTCTTCATACCTGCAATAACAAACATGTCATCCGGGTTGCTGGCTGCGACTTTCTGTATCCAGTTGAAATTCTTATTTGGTGCCATACTGCTCAGAGCAAAATAATACTCTTTCTCAGTGAGACCATACTTGTTAAGCGCATTTTCATCACATTCTGTCTTTTCAAAATGCTGCCATGCATTCTTAACTACCTCGACCGGCATATTGAGATTCTTATATATACGGATAATCTCGTTTTTTGAAAATTCAGAAACCGTAAGTATCATCTTAGCTCTTCTAAAAATATTAAAAAACTGCGCATTATTCCATATTCTGTATTTGGCAGAATAGAAATGTGGATTAGCCTTAACATTCATGTCGTGTATACATACTATGTCAGGCTTGATAAACGGAGCAACATTACCAAGATTAATTCCTGTTGCCTTATTCCTGAGCTCATATTGGAGAAGATTAATCTGCTCCCAAAGTACTCCCTTAAGCTTTCCGTACTTAACCACCTTAATATGCCTTAATGGAATCTCACACGCATCAGGAGGCGTAAGCAGTGTAATGTCGTCACTGTCATCAATAATATTATCAAGTGCTTTTATAAGCTCATATTGCATACGCTGCACGCCTGTCTGCTGCTGCGACAAGAATTTTCCATTAATAACATATTTCATGTTGTACTCTACCTCTTAAACAAATACTTCTTGAAGTTACCAAATGCCTTTATTGATCTCTTAAGATCCTCTGGATTTCTGATGCCTACCCAAAGTCTGTGCATGATATATCTTGGTCTCCAGTAATAACGCTTTCTTGCATTATCACAAAATTCCACCATATACTCAGAAGATATATCCGGAAGTTCAAGCACACAGTTAATCGTACCATCTTCCTTACAATAGTCGGAATAATCACCCTTAATATAACCGCTTGACTTAGCCCATGCATACGCCTCTGTTCCAGGGAATGGAAGCAATGGATAGAATTGTGCTGTATCAGTATTAAGCTTAAGAGCAAGCTGGAATGTCTCTTCCATTGTCTCCTTGGTCTCACCTTTGTTACCTACCATATAGCAGGCATGCACCATAAGTCCTGCCTTCTTAGCATCTTTTACATACTGATGTATCTGGTCAAGTCTTGTACCCTTCTTGATATTGTTAAGAATCTGCTGTGAACCGCTCTCAATACCTGGAATAATAAGATGACAACCTGCTTTCTTCATAACCTTCATTGTCTCAAGGTCAAGATTAACTCTGGCATTACACAGCCACTTGAATCTCTTATTGAGACCTTTCTCTATAAGAAGATTACATATATCAAGTACTCTCTGCTTCTTTGTTGTAAATGTATCATCCTCTATTACTATCTCTTTTACGTCAGGAAAATTCTCTGCTATATATTCAAACTCAGCAACTACATTCTCCGGTGTTCTCAGGCGATACTGATGTCCATGAAGTGTCTGAGGATATACACAGTAATTACAACGCGCCATACATCCGCGTCCTGTAAATATCTGTATCTCAGGATACGCTGCTGCCGCAAAGAAATAGTCCTTATAATTAAGATATTCTTTAATAAACTGTGATGCAAACGGAATATCATCAAGTTCTGTTATATACTCCATATCGGGATTTGTCTTAATCTCTCCGTTATCTCTGTATGTGATACCCTTAACATCGCTTACCGGCTTTCCATCTCTTAAAGCTCTTGCATAATCTCTTACAATATAGTCATACTCATGTCTTGCAACTGCATCTATGTGCTTACTCTTAAGTAGTGTTTCATCAGGGAGGGCTGAAGGATGTGTACCTACAAGGATAACCTTTGCATCAGGATACATTTCCTTAAGCTTATCACCAAAATCTATGTCATTGTATATTGAAGGCGTACTTGTATCAAGGACAAATAATTTTGTACCATCTCCATGCTTTTTGATAAAATCAAATGACTGCTCATGATTAAGCGGAGTTGCCGGCGCATCAAGAAATTCTACATCAAATCCATCCTTCTGGCATACTGCTGCTGCATATATAAGCCAAAGCGGATAATATAACGTTCCGCTTCGTGTAACTGTCGGACTTCTGTTCTCCCTTGAGAATTTACCAAATTCCATCTTAAATGGTGGATTTACAAAAAATACTTTCATCTTATATCTCCTTTTAATTGTTAGTGTACTAATTGTTCTATCTTATCAGCATTGAACCAGAATCTATATTTGTTAAACATATACATAAGTCCCTTTATATGTTCAAAATTATGTTTACTAAACAGTTTTTTCTTGGAAAGCCTCTGCCACTCATGTATTATGTGTGCATCATTACAGTAGAGTACTCTATACCCTCCAAGCCATATTCTTATGCAATATTCAACATCCTCCGGTGCATAAAATATCTTTTCATCAAGCATTCCAACTTCATTGATAACATCACGTTTTATCATCCAGCATGCAGACATCAAATAACCAACCGGATGTACTGGCTGGTCGTTAATATCCGGGTAACGCTCAAGTTCCGCTCCCATATCTTTTGAGCCGAAAAATGATAACGCTTTCATAAGCTTAAGCCTGAGTGTCGGAATCTTTCTTCCGGAATTCTGCAATATTCCGCTTTTTGTACGCATCTGAGGACCTGCTATTCCATTGCTGTTATCAGAAGCCAATATGGCAATCATTGCCTTCATGGCATCTTCATTAATAATAGTATCTGAATCCAAAATGCAGATATAATTATATGTATTATCAAACTTCCTGATTCCGGCATTGCGACCTATGGTTGTTCCCATATTACTCTCATACCTGATAGTTTCAAGTAATCCACAATTATCATTTTCAGATAAATGTACGAAATTTCTGTTGATTATATCAATTGTAGAGTCTGTTGAGCCGTTATCTGCAATCACGATACCATATGCAATATCTTTAAGTTCTGCTATAGACTCAAGACACGCACCTATACAGTCCTGTGAATTCCACGTTAAAATTACAAAACCAATCTTATCCATATGCTACTTTGCTCCGCTTCTGCTAATAACTGTACCTACTGTCTTAAATATTATCTTTATATCCAGCCATATAGATTGATGAGCCACATAGTAAAGTTCCATATCCTGACGCTTATGATCCTCATATCCAACCATATTACGCGCATACGCCTGCCAATAGCCTGTAAGACCCGGTTTTACGCTTAACAGCTTATCCCTGTCATCACCATAAAGAAGTGTTTCTTCCTGAAGAACCGGCCGCGGTCCTACAACACTCATCTCACCCTTAATAATATTAAGAAGCTGCGGAAGTTCATCAAGACTTGACTTTCTTAAAAAATTACCTATCTTTGTAATTCTTCTGTCATTATCCAATTTAAAATTAATCTTATACTCTTCAAGCTCTTCAGGTGTAAGGAAATCTTCAAGTTTATCTGCATTCTCCTTCATACTTCTGAACTTATATATACCTAATGGCTTTCCGTTCTTACCGACTCTGTTCTGAACATACAAAATCTTACCGCCATCCTCACGCTTTATCAAAGCTGCAATAATAAGGAATACCGGCGATAAAATTATAAGAACAGCCGTAGCACTAATAAAATCAAATACTCTTTTAATAATCAAATATATCTTACTCGTCTTTTTTATATTATCCTGAATAACAACATCCAAGAAATATCCCTCCTCTTTGTATATCGCACATATCAAGTATCTTTATAGGTATATCATATCAAATATATCCAGTCAAGGTGTGACATTCAGTGTGACACTATTTCCTACTTTCTTATTCCTACCTCTGTCACATTTTTTGTAACTAATACATATATCATGCAAAATGACATACTTTATTAAGTATATCTGACTATGTTTCTTACGTCAACCACCACACAGGCACTCTTCAATCTTTTTCATTCTCACATCAAGGCTTATTGCTTTTGCCCTTTAACAGATGAGTTCTGCATATTGTGCTTGAATCTCCGGTTCATCCAGCACCTTTTTCATTGCATTGCAGATTGCGTCAGTACTGCTCTCAATTACGATTCCATACTCACTGTCTCCAAGCAGTTCCCTTACTCCGGAGCAGTCTGTTGCTATTATGGGAATTCCAAGAATTGCAGCTTCCTGTGGTGCTATTGCATACCCCTCAGCCCTTGATGATGATACAAACCAGTCTGCTTCTTTGAGAAATTTATACGGATTATCCTGCTTTCCAAGCATCCTTACATTCTTGACATTACATCTAGCAAGCTGCGACTTAAGCTCCTGTTCAAGTTCTCCGCCGCCGACTATCCACAATTCGTACATATCAGCCATGTGCATTGCATTAAGACGCGCGCATGCATCTATGAGCATGTCATATCCCTTTTCCTTGCATAACCGTCCGACAGTCACGAACAAAAGTCTCCCGTCAGGTCTGGCAGCAATATTCTGCTTTTCCTGTGCCTTGCGCATAATATCCCTTTCATCGATAGGATTCTCCAGTACGCACATATTACCTGAATCCCCGACGTATTTCTTTACATTATTCATGACATTGTGCGACACACACACCACTTTATCGAAACATTTCATACATTCCAGTTCATCAGCATCACATGAAAAACAGCCCGCCGACCAGTGCAGCACCGAATAATCAGTATGAATTCACGCAACCCTTCTTGCCGCCTTAAGACCCGCAACGTACTTCATTGCACCGCCTTCCTTAATCGACACCGCAATGTCAAATGATGCATTATTAATAATACGATTTATAATTCTGTCACGTCGCACTCTCTTCAGCCGGTTAATACACTTTAACGGCAGACTCTGATTTTCTTCCGGCATCATGCATTTTTCATAAAGATATATATATCTGATATTCTTCTTATAATGGCTGTAAAAATCCTCATCTTTTATAAATGTAAGCACAGTTATATCAAACTTATCCTCAGGCAGATTTGCCGTAATATCCTGAAGCACCTTCTCCGTGCCTCCGCCATATGCAATATCATTTACGAATAAATTTTTTTTCATATGCCTCAAGCACTCCTTCAAAATCCTCAGGGTATTTTTGCGACTGATAACTGAAAAGATCTTTCAGATAATCGATCTCAGCAGCATCAGCAGCGGATATTCTTCTATAGATTGTAAATACATATCCGTTGGCAAACTCAAACTCTCTGCTCTGTTCAAGCACACCTGTCATGGCAAGATGTTTTACAGCTTCATTAAGATTCTTAACTATTGTATTATCTGCCGTATCAAGATCATCTATCGGTGAGCATGTCATAATATAATCATACGTAAGGAACTCTACAGGAAATATATGCGTACCGGTCACACATGCGCCATAAGGTATGTAATCATCCAGCGTTGCCGGTGCCTTGTAGTTACGGAATGTATCCGGATTATATTTCCTGCCGTGAGGCACTATGTATATGTTCTCTCCACCGGATATCAGTTCCGTAAGATAATCATATACAGTTCCTATATCAGCCCAGTCATCACGCACAACCGGCTTCGTATCTATTGTTGTAAACAGCCGGATCTGACTCTTGGTAAAACCGGATGCGGCATTGGATGTATTCCGGAATTGCGTCCCGGATGCCATTCCTGATACAGAAACTACGGAATTAACCGCCATAACTGCCGCAACCGCTGCAACTGCCACCATTTCAACTGCCCCTGGCAGCATACCCGTGCGTCCTGCCGTATGCATGTCTGCATTCATACACACACACAACAGAACCATAATAAGAATCATATATGACATTACATATATCAGGCTCTGATGCTCTGCCGAATTCTGCACTCTTGTTATCATCAGCATGCACATTACCACTGACAGAACCGCACCTGCCGTTACAGCACGGAGCCTGCGCACGGCAAGACCGGTAATCACGGCGGCACCAAGCAAAAATGTCAGGGCAATGCCGAGATAACTAATCTGGTTACTTATCTCGTATCTAATTCCTCCAATATTATAGAAGGAATATCTGTCTCCGTAATTGTAGGTAAGTATTCTTCTGAACATAACAAACAGGGCCGCGCCGCCTGCAACAAGACTGATTGCGGCAAATGCGGCCATATTTTTTAAAGCCTTTTTTCTGTCATCACTTACAAATGCAAGTGTTACAAACCATATTACAAAAAAGCTGACAACCCAGTACATATACCATCTTCTTGTAAGAATAAGTGCAATTGTAAATCCGAATATTACAATACACCGCATAATATCCAAGGATGTAAAGTCATAAGACAGTGCTTCATTTGTAAGAAGCATTATAAAAACAAGTCCGAATATGTCAGGCTGTCCGAGCAGTGCCGAATAATTGACAAGCGGCATGGACACAAACGCCGCCATAATTATCACATAGAATGCACGCTTTCGCACCTCCGTTTTGTTACAGAATCTGTTCATAAAGCTTCTTATCATAATCGAAAATGCAGCTATGACCGGAATTATACATGCCACAAAATATGACATTATATATCCGTTAACGGATTTTATATTAAACAGCCTGCAATACATTTCACAGAAAATGCTTATAAAGCAGTTATAATCATCCAGCAGCAACGATGCCGCTGTCGCTTTGATTCCGCTAATTACTGTTCCATCAAAATAATCTCTGTATCTTAGCTGTATCCTGTAATAGTTGGCAAAATCCCATGTATATATCATTCTTCTTGCGTGTATGCTGTATACATAAAAAGCCATAAGCAGAATAACCAAAACACCCAGAACTATATTATAATAAGTGTTCTTTCCTTTTTTACATGTCTTAACGTACTCATATGCAATTGCCGCATACAATACTGCATTACATATGAAGCTCAATACTAACGGCATCTGCTGCTCCGCCTTTCATTTACAGATATTTTGTAAACCATTCATGCTTTCGCATAACATAGCATGCAATTATTCTAAGATACTTTTTGTAATCCCGGAATCTGTATTTTCTCATCTCGGAATTATTGTTTTTGTAGTACTCAAGCAGTCTGTTATAGCATTCGCGCATCACTTCGCCGTCATCCCCGTCACATCTGTCAGCTCCGGCAGCTATAAGCTCCTTGAGCATATCCTTACAGACGTTACCGGCTTCTATAACCGCATAGCCATACATGCTGTCATCATAATTTTCTTTTATGTATTTTTTGGTATCGGAAGCTATATTAAGACGGTTCATCCTTCCTGTGTGAAACCTTCTGTTGGTCACGCTTCCTTCACGTACACACTGGATATACAGCTGCTGCTTTATACACACTGCATTCTCAACATCCCCGATTATCCGGTACATTATATCGGCATCCTCATTCATTATGCCTTCCTTTTCACGTCTGTTCTCACAGAGTGCCGCAGCATATATCTTATTCCAGATAATCGTCCCTATATAAAATTCCCTATCTGACAGGTAATTGCGCATAAGTCTGTAATTATCATATCTTACAGTCTTGTCAGCATCCGTCTGTCCGGCAATTAATGCCTGCTGTCTGCAATGCATCTTTCAAGCTTTACATCAATAAGCCCCTTCATAATAGTGTCACCGTACCATCTTCCCCAGTAATTGCGAAGATACCGCGTGTCTGCAAGCCCCTTCATTTCTTCGTCAGTAATGCTTATCCTGTAATCCTTCCATACACTGCGCCAGGTAGCCCATCCCCATATCTCCGTAATTTTTGAAAAAATGTAATCCCTGCCACAGTCATAATCATGGCACAGATTACATCCCATTATCATCCCTATTCTCTCATCATCCTTATACCACATTAATTATATCTGACTATGTTTCTTACGTCAACCACCACACAGGCACTCTTCAATCTTTTTCATTCTCACATCAAGGCTTATTGCTTTTGCCCTTTAACAGATGAGTTCTGCATATTGTGCTTGAATCTCCGGTTCATCCAGCACCTTTTTCATTGCATTGCAGATTGCGTCAGTACTGCTCTCAATTACGATTCCATACTCACTGTCTCCAAGCAGTTCCCTTACTCCGGAGCAGTCTGTTGCTATTATGGGAATTCCAAGAATTGCAGCTTCCTGTGGTGCTATTGCATACCCCTCAGCCCTTGATGATGATACAAACCAGTCTGCTTCTTTGAGAAATTTATACGGATTATCCTGCTTTCCAAGCATCCTTACATTCTTGACATTACATCTAGCAAGCTGCGACTTAAGCTCCTGTTCAAGTTCTCCGCCGCCGACTATCCACAATTCGTACATATCAGCCATGTGCATTGCATTAAGACGCGCGCATGCATCTATGAGCATGTCATATCCCTTTTCCTTGCATAACCGTCCGACAGTCACGAACAAAAGTCTCCCGTCAGGTCTGGCAGCAATATTCTGCTTTTCCTGTGCCTTGCGCATAATATCCCTTTCATCGATAGGATTCTCCAGTACGCACATATTACCTGAATCCCCGACGTATTTCTTTACATTATTCATGACATTGTGCGACACACACACCACTTTATCGAAACATTTCATACATTCCAGTTCATCAGCATCACATGAAAAACAGCCCGCCGACCAGTGCAGCACCGAATAATCAGTATGAATCCACGCAACCCTTCTTGCCGCATGTATACCCGATACAAACTTCATTGAATATCCTTCTTTTATTGACACTACTATATCGAATTTACGCTTGTTAACTTTGAATTTTGTAAACCATCTTGAAAAATCTCTTTTTATACGGTTAATGCATTTACCTATGAATGTTTTTGATAAAAGCCATTCGTTTTCATATATATATTCATATTCTATTGCACTATTAAAATATTTGTAAAAATCGTCACATCTATTGAAAGTAATCACCGTAATTTCATATTCATTCTCTGGGAGATTATTGACTATCTGTCTTAATACCATCTCAGTTCCGCCACCACAGGCAAGATCATTTACAAATAATATTTTTTTCATGTAAATACTCCATCTGTTATCTCTTTGTTCTCACTTTAGAAAGCAATTCTCTTCTCTCATTTTTCTTTAAAAGTACAAATATATTTATTATAAGATCAATAATTGCACTTATTATTCCTGCTAAAATGAGTTTCCCCCAAGTGTCGCAAATAACAAATCGGCTTACCGCACTATTAACTAATGTAAGAATTGCAGTCAGTATCGCTGCTCTAAACACATGTGGAAAAAATGTGTACCATCTTAATTCAAGATATACAGCAGAAAACGGAATTGTAAATATACAGTTAACCAATACAGATGATAGTGAACTAACTCCTACAATTGCATATATTCCAAGACTAGTTGTCTCCAACACCATAATAGTAATACATATTGATGCAGCACCATATATTATCATAGCAACCGCATTCTGCCTCACCTTATTTGTAATTGTAAACACTTGATACAAGGGCTGTATTGGCCCTGATATAACAGTATTTATCACACACAGTATCGCCAATATACACAACTTTTCCGCATTCTGTCCCGGCATCCACAATTTAAAGAAATCGGTACCAAATGCAATCAGCATTGCATCCGGAATTATTGTAAACACAGTCATAAGTCGTATGGCCTTACTTATAATATTTATCAGCGAATCCTTATCCTTTTTTGCATAATGTATCGTCATCTCCGGAGAAAACACATTAGATATTGTAGGTATAAGATTCATTATTACATTTGGAACTGTCTGGGCAATTGCCAACTCCCCCATAACCACACTGCTTATAAATATATTACTTATCAGCAAATCAAGACCATTCGTCAATATCTGGCTTAATTTTGTAATTACATTCCATACACCGGCTTCTATAAGTTCAATGACCTTTTTAATATCAAAGCATGAAAAGTTTACTTTTATTTCAGGCAATAATTTCCTGCTATAGTAAACATCAGTAAAGAGGATAAATATACTTGCTACGATAGAGGCTATCGCATAATATATAATCCTTGGTCTGAAGAATACATATCCGACAATTATTATAATTGCTCTTATCAGATTCGCTTCAATTGACCTTTTAGAGCCTATATCCATACGGTTTGTTGTAAAAAACGCAATTGAAAATACCGATGTTATAATTCCTATAATAAAGTTAAGAAAAACAATAAAAAACGTAATCTTTACATCTATGACGAGACTCTCAGGAATACTGACAATTTTTTCAATATTAAATGTACATAATATTGAAAAAATGCCAACTACAAGCATTAAAAATATATTTCCAACGAGAACCGAATTAAAGTATGTATTAGCCTCGTCCATTTTATCTTCATATATTTTTATCGTAATAAAACGACTGGCCATTGAATTAAGCGCAATTGTTATAAGTGAAGCATAATTAACAAAATTATCTGCCAGATTAATAAATCCATATGCCTCACTTCCAAGCTTTTGCGTTACATATGGCGTCACAAAGAAACTAATTCCAAATGAAACAACAAATGCCATCAACTGCGCTATAAGATTAATTGTTAATTGCCTGCTGTCCCTTCTATCACTCACCTGTTTATAATCCTTTTCATATACTGATAAATACCATAAGCTATCTTATGCCGACATATAAGTCTCACATATTTATCATTATTATAATTATTTGATGCTGCAGTTTTTATTATATTATAATAACTATCTTTGAAATCACTTTTTTCCTCTTTACTCAAATCATAATAATTTTTTGCAATCTCCATAAAAAATAATCTGAGATAACAATTAATATTCTGTCTGAGTATATATTCTACTTCGTTATCTCGCATCCATGCTGTTACCTTTTTATATATAATCTCATATCCTCGCAGGTTTCTTATTGATATTTTTGTATTCATAATTGAACCTTCTCTTATACGCCTCATATACATCTGTTGTCTTATTACAACCACTGACTCCGCCCCCATAAACAGATAAAAGCTGTATAAATTATCTTCATGAAGCATACCTTTCTCAAATTTGAGATTAATCTTATTAAGAAGATCCCTTCTAACAAGCTGTAGCCAGACACAAAACAATAAACCACCATCGCCAGCTACTGTTTCATTAAACACGTCTTTCCCACTCAATGTCCTGTTAAAATTTTTAAAATTAGTTATGTGTTCTCTTCTTTCATGCTTTTTACCCTGTGTGTCAGTAAAAAAATCAATCCCGTTAAACACAACCAAATCTACTTGACTTCTTTCTGCTGTCTCATACGCCACTTCAAGTGTTTCCCTTTTAATATAGTCATCACTGTCAAGGAAGTATACATATTCACCTTTAGCAATACTAAGTCCTGTATTTCTCGCATCACTTAGTCCGCCATTCTCCTTATGTATAACTTTTACATTATCATATTGCTCTGCATATGCGTCTGCGATTTCACCACTTCCATCTGTGGATCCATCATCTACAAGAATCATCTCCCAATCACTAAATGTCTGTGCAACTACGCTATCCAGACATTCTTCAAGATATTCCTCAACATTATATATTGGCACAATAACACTAATTTTCATTTTTTAACCCCAGCTCTCCTGCCTTATTCATCGCTGACTCAATAACCTTGTCCATATCATAGTATTTGTACTCTCCGAGTCTTCCGCCAAATACTACGCTGCTCTCAGCCTTTGCAAGCTCTGCATACTTTCTGTAAAGCTCCTGGTTCGTTTCATTGTTGACAGGGTAATACGGCTCCATGCCTTCCGTCCATGTCACAGGATACTCTTTTGTAATTACAGTCTTAGGCTGCGTTCCATATTCAAAATGCTTATGCTCGATAATTCTTGTATACGGAGTCTCTCTGTCCGTGTAATTGACAACTGCAACGCCCTGATGATTCTCCTCGTCAAGTACCTCTGTTTCAAACTTAAGGCTTCTGTACTCAAGCTTGCCAAATTTATATCCGTAGTACTCATCAATAGTACCCGTATACACTACCAGGTCTGCAAGTCCGTCATAATATTCCTTATCTGCAAGATAATCTCTGCCAAGCTCCACGTCGCAATCGGCATACAGCCTGTCCGTAAGCTCATTGTAACCGCCTATCGGAATACCCTGGTATCTGTCATTAAAGTAGTTGTTATCATATGTGTATCTTACCGGAAGCCTCTTAATGATAAATGCAGGAAGCTCCTTACAGTCTCTTCCCCACTGCTTCTCTGTATAACCCTTTACAAGCTTCTCGTAGATATCTTTTCCTACAAGGCTTATTGCCTGCTCCTCGAGATTCTGCGGCTCGCCTGTTATGGCGCTCTTCTGCTCATCTATCTTAGCCTTAGCCTCTGCCGGAGTTCTTACTCCCCACATCTTATTGAATGTGTTCATATTGAACGGCATGTTATACATCTCGCCTTTATAATTGGCAACCGGGCTGTTCGTATATCTGTTAAATTCAACGAGCGCATTTACAAAATCCCATACTTCCTTATTGCTTGTATGGAAAATGTGTGCGCCGTACTTATGTACATGTATGCCCTCCATATCCTCACAGTAAATATTGCCGCCAAGGTGCTCCCTCTTCTCAACTACAAGGCACTTTTTTCCTGCCTTAGCCGCATAATACGCAATAACCCCGTTGTAAAGTCCGCCTCCCACAAGTAAAATGTCATACTTTTTCATAATACTGTCACCTTTCATTGACCTGCCTATTTTTCTCCTTCAATAATCCCGCAATCCTTTAAGAAATCCAATATATGACTCATGACAAATCCATATAGAACCTGAATTACATTTTTTTTATAATATGTATCAGAAAACAATTTGTCCCATTTGTATTCAATTTCATATTCATTTCGTAATTTTAAAGGAAACTCCATATCACCTTCCATAAACTTCCAAATGCATCTTCCGTTTGTATGGGTTGCATCCTTCATCTTAAATCCAATGTTTTCGGCAAGATTATTAGACGGTACAACTGACAATTGCCTGTTTTTTGCCACAGTATACCAGAACTGATAGTCCCATGCCTGCAATTTGCCTTCTTCTACTCTTTGTATACCTCTTATTACCTCTCCGCCATACCATTTATCCCAATATTTTTCAAGCACCTTATTGTCTCGCATTTGAACATAATCCGGTGTATCCACTCTGTAGGTTTTCCACACACGTTTCCATGTTGCCCATCCCCATGTTTCAACATATCTCGAAAGATAATATGACTTGTCCGGTTTATCCTCATACCACGGGCACAAATTCATAGCCTGTATAACACCTATTTTGTCATCATCCTTATAATACTCAAGCATCTCCTGACAAAATCTAAAAAATGTATCATGTACCAATATATCATCTTCTATAATAATCGCACATTCCTCATTCTCGAATACATGGTCTATTCCCGTGACTATTCTTGTCTTACAGCCCTGATTATATTCAGAATAATCCCGTACCACCTGACAGTCCCAATCAACAGCTTTATCAAGATAATCCCTGACAGCCGCTATTTTGGCAGCATCCTGCTGCGCCCCCTCCTTAGGTCCGTCAGATATAAGATAGAGTTTTTCCGGTCTTGCCTTTCGTATCTGTTCAAATACTATCTTTGTGGTATCAAGACGTTTATATGTAATCAGTACTACCGGCACTGTCAAATGAAATTCTTTTATACTGTCATCCAGTATTCCCTGCTCCTTACCCATTAATCCTCTTCTCCATAATCCAGTATACAAGTCTCTGTGGCATTACATTGGCTGCATTTATCTTGAAAAGCCCCCATGCATGTGCAAGTGCGCCCTTAATGCCTGTCGCAGCAAGACCATATTGCTTGTGAATCTTCTCATACTCAAGAAAAAGCTTCTTCCTGTTGCGGTTTGATGCCCCGTCAAGCATAAATGATGCAATAACTAACGGCACATGTGCAAATGAGGCCCCGTCAAGATATGCACGCAGAAACAGCTCATAATCCGCTGCAAGCCGGTACTCTGTAGAATACATATACCTGTCGTGAAGCCCGCGCCTTGTGAATACCGCCTGATGGCAGAACGGAAGGTTCGTTCTTATCACATTGATATCATCGCCTGACTTCATGATATGCTTCACACCTGCATTCTCGACACTGCACACATCACCATATACAACATCGCTCTTTTCTTTGTTAAGAATATCATTTACTTTGGCAAGCACATTTTCATCATAAAAGACATCTCCGGCATTAAGGAAATACACCCATCCGCCTGATGCCCTTCCGATACCTTTGTTCATGCCGTCATATATTCCGCCGTCCTTCTCACTTCCCGCATCAAGCCTGATTCCGGCTTCTTCAAACTTAGCCCTGTATTCCTCAAGTACCTTATCAGTTCCGTCTGTTGAACCGCCGTCGACAACGATACTCTCATATTCCGTCTGCGATATGTTCTTTTGGGAAAGCACCGAATTGAGTGTTCTCGCAAGTCCATCCGCATCATTATACGCAACTGTGATTATTGAAATCATTCCTGCTCCCCATCACTATAATTATCATCATTTCTGTTTTTATCACTGTCTATATCATTAAGACGTGCAAGCAGAGCAAATATTTTCTTATCAAGTCCAAGCTTTCTGAGGCTCATAAATGCACTTACACCAAGTCTTATCTTTGCTGTCTGTCCCTTAGGTCCCGCCACGCCGAGATATGGATTGCGTCTGTAATCCGGAAATCTCTTTTCAAAATCATCCATTGCTGCATCCAGCCTTGACTTCATCTCTGCCTCACTTATTCCTTTGGAATATACCGCAAGCGCATTAACCATATTAGCCACATATGCATACTGAAGCATCCAGCGCATATTCTGGCTTAATTTTCTGAAATCCTTGACCTGGCCAAGCTTATCGAATACGTCAATCACATATCCTGTTGCATCTTCCGTCTTATCATCACGGCTTCTTGCCGTAACTGACTGATTATTCACAGAATGGATATAGCCTGCATAGTCAGATATAACAACATATTTTATCTTATTTACATATCCCATGAGATTAAAATACATATCCTCAAGGCATGTAAATCTCTCAAATCTCATATGGTTATTAACTACAAATTCTTTTCTGTAAAGCCTTGCCCATGCAGTAACATATGTTACGCACGCCCATTCGTTATCCTTTACGAGGTGTGTTATAAGCTCTGATCCGGCATTGCCGCTATCCTGACGATAACCTCCGATAACAACATCCGCAGCTGTCTCTTCAATCTTTTTTACATACCGTGCAAGGAAATCCGGCAGGATATAGTCATCCGCATCCACATAACAGATGTACGTTCCCTTTGCATTAGCAAGCGCCTTATCACGGCTTCTTCCCGGACCGATATTCTCCTCATTGCATATAACATGCATTCTGTCCGGATACTTATCAGCGAATTCTTCCAGTATGTCAAGCGAACTGTCAACTCCCGCATCCTCGACACATATTACTTCAAAATCCTGATATGTCTGTGCAAATACACTGCGAAGACATCTTCTTAAGTACTTTTCAACATTGTAAACCGGAATAATAATTGATACAGCTGCCATTATAGTCTCCTCTCTGCATCTTCTGAAGATGCTTCATCTTTTAAAGATACTTTTACAGATTCATCCCTTACCTGCTTCTCAAGCAGCGCTACCTGCTGTGTAAGCGCTTTAATCCTGTTTGAATTGCGCGACAGCGCCGCCGTAAGAAAAAATGTTACTACTATAAGGAACACAAATCCCATGAAGAAAACCATGTTCATTGCGTCATATATACCAAGAAAATGTGTTATAACTCCCAAAAGTCCCGGCACAATAACAATAACCAGAATCATTGCTATAAGCGCAAGCCATATAAGGGCGTATCTCAGGTCCAGGCTTTTCTTGCGGACCATATTTATTATTATAACAAATCCTATCAGAAGGATGGCTGCCATTATCAGGCGGAACTTTAAGGTCATCATACATTTGGTCTCCCATTTTATATTATTATCACCATTGACGCAGCTTTAACCGGCAAATCAACGCAGGCTCGCTTGCGCTTGATTAGAGCTGGCAGCGGTACATAAGGCGGCACAAGACACCGCCTAAGTACCGGCCGCTCTAAAATGCCTGCTTATGCTTTTGCCGGTTGAAGCTGCTGTGTGTCGGATTATATACATTTATTATTTATTCATCAATACAATGACGTCGGGGTCAAAAGCCCCGACTTTGATGCCTACGGACTGCTCCGTGCTTTGCACTCCCACAATCCTACCCAATATTCGCATATCGTGGGATTATCATCCCACTTTTATGCTCATATCGGGGCGGATCCCAAGGTCTTTCACCCACCTATGAGCGAGCTCATGTGGGTTTGACCTTGTGACCCTGGCATCATACAATAAAAATATATTATCGCATACGCTCTATCAGTATTGCGAGGGTTACTTTTATCATATAATAGATGGATTTTGTCATTGATATTGAGGATACGCCGCCCTGTCGCTCTCTCATTACTACCGGAATTTCTTCAACATTCATGCCGCGCCGGAGAATCTTCACGGCCGTCTCAGGCTCCGGATAATCCTTTGGATAGTCCTGTGCAAACAGCTCTATAACTCTTCTCCCTGCCATTCTGTAGCCCGATGTCGGGTCTGTTATCGTCTTGCCGGTGCACAGCTTTATCAGCCATGTAAAATACGATATTCCTACACGCCTGAGCCTGGATGACTGAAACCCCTCATGTGTAATAAATCTTGAGCCTATCACCATATCAAGCTTATTCTTTTCAAGATGCTCTGCCATGCGCTGCACAAATTCAACATCATGCTGACCGTCACCATCCATCTGGACTGCAATCTCATATCCGTTATCGCGTGCATATATATATCCGGTCTGTACCGCACCGCCTATTCCGAGATTAACCGGCAGACTTACCATATTAAAATTATTCTTCCTGCATATGTCCGGCGTCTCATCCGTTGAACAGTCATTAATCACAACATAGTCAAATCCATGCATCTTAGACTGTATTCCGCGGACAGTAGCTTCAATGCTCTCCGCCTCATTATATGCCGGTATGATAATCAGCTTCTTCATGGGATTGCTCCTTTTGCTCCTTTACCTAAAGTAATTGTGCAGTGTTTGGGGACGGGATTTGACGCCTGCACGTATGGTACAGGGCAGCGCAGACGCGCTCCCGCTTGTTAGAGCTGGCAGCGGTGCGTAAGGCGGCACAAGACGCCGCCAAAGCACCGGCCGCTCTAAAACGCCTGCTTATTCCCTGCACCATCCATGCAGGCTGACTCTCCCCTCTCCACACACTTATACCACTTACATCTGCCAAACATTGCTAACATAAACTCACAAACTCGCAACAAAATCATTCGTATGAGCCATCCGCAAAAGCACAGCTCGTGGGGGAACCCCACGGCGTCCCACGGCGTCCTCCGCGCGGTGATGTATGCTTTTTCGGAGGCTTATGCAGCCGCCGGTGCTTAGCGGCTGTCCTTTAGCCGCTTACGCACCGCTGCGAGGTGCATGCAGCGCAAGCGGCTCCGTAAAAGCATGCATCACCGCACCTCACCGCACCAGTACTGCCCACACCGCATAAAACACCTCTACAATATGCCAGCAGACAAATGCCGCAACAACCTTTTCTTTGGTGTTCTTTGTTACTGTAACACCACAATTATACAGACACAGGACAACCAGCGGAAGTACCGGAAGGAAATATCTTCCTGTCACTCCGTCTATGTTCCACCCTACAGGTGTTGAAACCTGCATCATGAAGAACATCACAAGGCTTGACATAAAGAAAGATACAAGCATTGCAAGTCTTTCCGATGTATTTATTATAATGCGGTTATCGGAAGTTCTCTCTTCAAAAGTCTCCATCGCCGCAATTATTATCAATACGAAGAATGGCACAACTACTGCAATCGGAACTGTCTGTATGTTGGCACTAAGATGTGTACCGATAATGCTTCCAAAATAATAGTCGGCTTTTTCAATTATCGAGCCTATGCACATAAGGATAAACTTAAACGGATGCTCTACCGCATAAGACAGCGTATAACTGCTTCCCGGCAGATAACCTCCATCAGCTGCCATTATCCTAAGTCCAAATGCCTCAGCTGCAACAACTGCATATGAAATTATGTTAAACACAACTGCCGACGCAATCATGCTTCCACCAACAGCAGCCTTTTCCTTCCGTGTCATATGTGCACGCGTAACAGGCACAAGCAGAAGCAGGAAGAATATATATGTACCCTTCTTGCATGCACCAAGCAGCACCGCAGCCACAATCCACATTATAAGGGTACGTCTGTCTGCCCTGTCATGCATGAATGCAAGCCAGCATGCGACGAACAGAAATGCAGCCGCAATACACATGCCGTCGTATGAGAATGCCGAATACTCCTGAATTGTCATTGGCATAAGCGCCAGAAGCATGAGCGCTTCTTTTCCAGCCGGAATAATCTTAACCGCAAGTCCTATGATCAGTGCAAATACAATAATTCCAAACAGTCTGGCAAGATATACCGTAGGCAGCGCCCCGAGGTGGAGCATCCGTCCTATAGCAATTCCCGCTATATAAGGAATATACGGGACAAAATTCTCATTGCCCGTTTCAATAAGTGTCATTACCATTGAACTGTCTTTTACAAAAAGTGATGCCGTATCGTTGAGATCCATATATGCATCTGCAGAAGTCTGTGCATAATAGTTGTCATTTATACGGAAATTTCTTTTATAAAACTCATAATCATCTGCTCTCATTGAGAGCTTTCCGTCAGGATTTTTCTGAAATAAAACATTATTGGCATATGAATATATTATTCTGTAATGATACCCTGAATCACAGCCCTTGCCCGGAGGAACAAGCAGCATATATACAATTCCAAGTCCGATGCAGGAAAGCATGCATATTCTGTGTACAGGCATACTTTTAACAAACATCGCTATAAGTATTAACATGACAACTAATATGACAAGCATCATCACCGCATCGAATATTTTTGACGGAAGCTGCGAATGTCTGAACACCCCAAGGCATAACGCCCTGGACGTATCCTCCTGTCCGTTGACTGTAAATGTCCCCTTGTATCGCCCTGCATCCTGCAGATACAGCATCGGTGCATCGGATTCATTTTCAACATCACTTGTAAATGCTATCTCATATTCATTACCAACCATCAGATTAGTGTCATACAGCTTAAAATCGACAAGTGTATCCATAGGAAGATTATCGTTGTTATAACTGTCTTCATATATGACATTCCGCGTGCTCTTATCTGTTATCGTCATATATGTCATCCCGGAAAGAGCAGTCCCCTGTTCTCTGTGAAAGCAAAACGATATTCCATCCACTCTCGTATCCGGGGTAAATGTCTGCGTGATAACATCCCCCTTCAACAATCTCTGATAATAAATATTATCACTCTTCTTATCGCAATGTGCATGAACAGAATACACTATATTGTCTATCTTCTTAGTCTTAATACTTTTTTTCCCTAATACCACAAAAAGGGCTGCAAATAAAACCAGCCCTAATATATACAGTATTCTTTTGTGTTTATTAATGAACTTAAGCATTTAGAACCTCTTTCAGCTTTTCTGAAATAGCTTTACCACAACTATTCCAGCCCATCACCGCATATGGAATAAGCATATAAAAATATGTCACTGTATACTGTGCTTTTGCCTCCCAGACGATATGAAACAAAAAACCACCAATGAATATTATCGGAATAGTAAGGCTGTACAAACCGGCATCTTTATAATTAAAAACCGCCCACAAAAATGCGCCTGTATATATTACTGTCTGCATAAGATTAAGAATATCATACAATGCCTTATTTCCTGCTCCGTCATCAAACAGAACCGACTCGACTATTTTCGGATAATGTCCGTCGCTTAATCTTGATTTTTGTATCTGTATACCCTGAAAAGTAGGATTGCACCATATGGATATTGCCTTTTTGGCAAAAAACTTAGCCCCATATACAGGAGCTTCTGCATATGTCTGCACAAGTCCTTTTACCTTGCCGGCAGCCTCTTTTTGTGCCATACCATAATCAAGGTCGTTTTTGTTGTAAACAAATAAGTTATAACCGTCCCACCATCCATAAAGATCATTGCTATTGGATAATCCCATTGCCGCCCATGCGACTTTTGGTATACCGTCAGGAGTCAGTTTTCCGGTTATACTTTCAGTCAGCTTATTAATTCCTTTTGTTCCCGCCGCCAGCATTATTATTGTCAGAATAACAAATACAATACTTTTTTTGTCTTTCGTATGTATAAAATCTGCCACCATAAATATCAGAAGTGCTATTAATGAAATGCTGTAATTAGATTTTAAAATACATGCCACTACCATAGAAAGAATCGACATAACGGCATATATGAATTTTCTTTTGTCTATATAGTAATAAAATAACATTATTGACAAAACCGAAAACATAAACCCTGGTATGGTTCCATATATAAATGTTGTATACATTGCAAGCGGAACCCATATAACCATTACATAGTACGACAGTCTGCCTATTCTCTGTGACCTGCTGACTATGCAGGTTATCTTATACAATACATACATACTTATGGCGTAATATACGACATTCAATAACTGCGGTAATATATACCCCGTTGTCCCGGTAATCTTAAACAACATGTAATAATAGATAACTATTCCATTTTGGAAAGGATAATAAAACATATATCCTTTTGCGTCCCATGCGCTATAATCACCTTTCAGCATCCCTGCTGCTATATCCAGCACCGATTTCTGATCCAGTGTAGGACTGAGTCTTGTTGTCATTATCCAAAGTGTCATTAACACAATATTTGTCACAGCCACAGTTAGGAAAATAATATGTGAAGTCTTCTCCTGTAACCTGCTGTCTTTACCGCAGCATCTGAACCTTACTATAGCTGATATTGCTGCGACCATTACAAGTATTAATATATTGAGACATATATTATCCCTCTTAAACACGGTTGTTTCAATATCATCTATAAACGCTGTTGAACATATACTCAAAAGTGTGAGTACCAACTCTATGCTTCCAAAAATTAGTATTGCAATTCTGCTTAATATCTTTTCAAGCCTGTCCATGTTGTTCATATTTTAATCTCTGAAGTATATATCTCTCGTATATACCTTGTCCTTAACATCCTTAAGCATATCGTCAAGTCTGTTTGCCACAATAACATCCGAAGTCTTCTTGAACTCGTCAAAGTCCTTAATTACCCTGGAGTTACAGAAACTGTCATCCTTAAGTGCCGGATCATATATTACAACCTCAATACCCTTAGCCTTTATTCTTTCCATTATTCCAAGGATTGCACTCTGTCTGAAATTATCCGAATTAGCCTTCATTGCAAGTCTGTACAGTCCGACAATCTTAGGATTAAGCTCAAGTATCTGCTCTGCAATAAAGTCTTTACGTGTTCTGTTGGATTCTACAATTGCCCCCATAAGTTCATTAGGGACATCACTGTAATTGGCTCTCAGCTGCTTGGTATCCTTTGGAAGACAGTATCCGCCATATCCGAATGACGGGTTATTGTAGTGATTGCCTATTCTTGGGTCAAGACATACACCCTCTATAATATCCTTTGTGTTAAGTCCCTTCATGTCCGCATATGTATCAAGCTCATTGAAATATGCAACACGGAGTGCAAGATATGTGTTGGCAAAAAGCTTTACAGCCTCTGCCTCAGTAAATCCCGTGTATAATACAGGAATATCTTCCTTAATCGCACCCTCTGCAAGAAGGCCTGCAAATGTATGCGCAGCCTTGTTAAGTCTCTCATCATCCTTAGGCGCTCCTACAATAATTCTTGAAGGATAAAGATTGTCGTAAAGAGCACGTCCCTCACGCAAAAACTCCGGTGAGAATATAATATTGTGACAGTTCATGCGCTCGCTTACCGACTGTGTATAGCCGACCGGAACAGTTGATTTTATTACCATTACAGCATCCGGATTATATTCCATGACAAGCTTAATGACTGCTTCTACTGATGATGTGTCAAAATAATTCTTCTTTGAATCATAATCGGTAGGTGTAGATATAATTACAAAATCAGCGTCAGCATAAGCAGATTTTGCATCTGTTGTCGCCGTAAGATTAAGAGCCTTAGTTGAAAGATATTCCTCAATCTCCTTGTCAACGATAGGAGACTTCTTCCGGTTAATAAGGTCCACTTTTTCCTGAATAATGTCTACAGCATGTACTTCGTTGTGCTGTGCAAGTAATATTGCGTTGGAAAGTCCAACATATCCTGTTCCTGCTACTGCTATCTTCATAACTGTCTATCAATCCTTTCCCTTTGAATTGGAATATTCCAGGTCTGTTCTGCCTATATATGAGGCCATATCGCTGAATGTGCTGCCGAAGCTTCCGATAATTCCGCCTGTCTTTGATAATGCAAGCAGATCTATTATTGCATTCTCCATTCCTGATTTGGACTTTCTTGAAAGCTCTGCGCCTTCATTAATTATAACTCTTCCCGGAAAATGCTTCTGCATATATTCAATTACATCAGCGCCATCAGATGCAAGGTAGAACTTAACCTCCGGATTCGCATCAATCCTCTTTTGCATCTTTCCGACAAACATATCAAGAGGATTATTGGCAATCGCATACTTATGGTCGCCCCGGCGCACATGTACACCGATTACATTACATCTGATATACGATTTGTACTCTTCCTCTGTTGCAAATGCTCCGAACTGCTTCTCATAAAGTTCTCTTACGGCATCTTCAAATCTGTCCTGAAACTGAAGCGCCGAATAATCATGTGCAAGATCCGCACATTGGTATGAGCTTATCAGACACCATCTCTTATCGGAGTTGATAAACTTTTCTACAGACTCATGATTCTGTGCATCTGCTTCTGCCCTTGATATTCCGTCAGATTCGTAGCTAAGCTCAAGTTCATTGCGCAATCTGTACTTAAAATATATACCAAATACAGCATGCTTAACCGCTCTGGCAATCAGGCTTAAGATTTTACCTGACTTAAGAAGTTCTTTGGGAGTACTCTTATAATAGTTGAGATTCCTGACTTTCACATTGGAATCATTAAACGGCTTAAAAACATCCTCATAATGACAGGCAGCCTCAAAATTATCCTTCCAAAGCACAACAAGCTTGCAATTATACTCATTTGCAAACATATATGCATAATTAAGTGCACCCATTCTATTGCATAAACCGCCCGTAGGCTCTGAATATATAATCTTATCCATTCTTTATTACCCTGTTATTTATGTCCAAATATTTCCTGCTTGTCTTTATGAATTACCTTGCCGCCTTTTACCTCATATATGTTGTCACAATGTTCAACTGTTGTAAGGCGGTGGGCTATTATTATCATTGTTTTGCTTCCCTGAAGCTTTTCAATTGACTCCATAACTGCCTTCTCGGTCTCATTATCCAGTGCCGATGTTGCTTCATCCAGAACAAGTACATCCGGATTATAATACAATGCTCTGGCAATTCCTATACGCTGACGCTGTCCTCCTGAAAGCCTTGCGCCATGTTCGCCTATTCTTGTATTAAGTCCATCCGGCAGTTCTTCAACAAAGCTCTTAAGCTGTGCCTCTTCAAGCGCACGCCACACCTTGTCATCATCTATATCTTTATCGGCGATACCAAATGCCACATTCTTTCTTATATCATCATCAAACAGGAATATGCTCTGAGGTATATACCCCAGTCTTTTCTGCCAGTTATAGATGTTGTCATTAATGCTTTTGCCATCCACCAGCATCTCCCCGTTCTGAGGTTCAAGTACGCCAAGAATTATATCAGCAAGGGTAGTTTTGCCCGCACCTGATGGACCGATAAAAGCTATTGACTCATTTTTCTTTAATGTCAAATCTATTCCATCAATAACATTCTTATCAGCGTCAGGATAATGAAATGATACATTTTTCATCTCAAATCTGTCAGCCATCGCTACTTTTTCTCTATTTTCCTCTATCTCCTTCATATGAGCTGTAGCTTCACGCATTTCAGTTATGCTTGAACATATCTCATTGAATGAAGGAAGGTGGAATGATATTGAGTTAATATAAGCTGACAGCTTGTTAACAGATGGAAGCAATCTGAATGCTGCAACCGCAAATACTGAAACTATCGGAACAAATGTAGTTACATCTGCCCCCATTGCAATACGGATTGACAAACTTATCATAAGACTTCCGATGCAGACAACTTCCATTGCCTGTTTTGGTATAAGACCTGCTATATCACACTTACGGTGAAGTTCTGCATACATAGTGCTCTTGTAGTAATAATCATTCATAAAGAACTTTTCACTATGTGTTATCTTAACTTCCTTAACACCACCAAAAGCTTCAAGCACGCATTTGTTCATGCTTGCCTCGAACTCCCGGTCTGCCTTTCCCATCGTGACCATTCTTTTCTTAAGCGCACGCAGTATCAGTAGCAGGCTCAGTGACAGCATAATTACAACTCCGAGCGTAACAACGTAATCCGTTATAAGCAAAAATATGATAAGCACTGTGCTTACAAGGAGCTCTGATGACATCTGGAGAATATTAAGTATTACAACAAAGCACTTGTTGGAGTCCGAAGATATGTTACGGATAAGTTCGGCACTATTCTTTTCCCTTAGCTTTATATATGGCTGCCCCATATAATATTTCATCATCGTACATGCGAGATCTCTCTGATTACGGTATGTGAATTTATATATCTGGTTATTCATGAATACAAGATATACATTCTTAAGTATAAATACCACAACCAGTCCCATGGCAATCATAATAATCATAGTATTGTTATTAAGGCCAAATTCTACACTTATCCAATTCAGTATTTCTGTATTCTGTATAAAACCCGGATCCATAATTGCATTGACAAATGGAAGTATCGTGGAAACTCCCAGCAATTCCGCTATAGAACCTAATATAATAAGTATAAGAAGTCCTATTAAAGACCATATTTTGTTTTTACCCAACACTGTAACAGCTTTTTTTACAATTCCCATTATGTAACTTCTCCAATCTTAAATTCTGGAACACCCCAGTGCCTTTGTAAATTCCTCCAGATTATCATACACTGCGTCCGGCGTTACCGGATGTTCAAGCGGTTTTTCTCCATATCCTGTTCTTACAAGTATCGCTTTTGTTCCGGCTTTTTTCCCTGTCATAAGATCTGTTGCACGATCACCTACAAAATATGATCTGCTTATATCTATCGGAAAATCCTTTTTTGCTTTTTCTATCATTCCGGTATTAGGTTTCCTGCATTCACATTCAATATTATACTCAGGCAGCCGGCTTTTTTCGTTGTGCCAGTGCGGACAATAGTATACTGCATCTACTCCGGTCTCTCTGATAAGCTTATCATTCATTCTTCCAAGCTCTTTTTCTGTAAACATTCCCCTGCCTACACCTGACTGGTTCGTAATAACTATAGCCCAATATCCAAGTTCATGAATTCTCTCCACACACCTTGCAGCATATGGATATATCTCCATCTCTTCCGCTGTCTTTACATAACTTTTCTCTACGGTAACACATCCATCTCTGTCAAGGAATACTGCCGGTTTCATCTCTCCCATATTACACAATAAGGCGCATTATTTAAATGCGCCATCCCTTTCAAGAATCTCGTCTACAATCTGCTGGAGTATGGTAACATGTACCGATTCAACTATTCCATAATGCTCCAGCTCAACATGTACATTTATATCTCCCATTGACTTTATTCTGTTGTCTGCTCTGAAGCCCGACAATGTTACAACCTTCATGCCCTTATTACGCGCCTCTGCTATCGCATTAACAATATTCATAGAATTGCCTGAAGAGCTTATCGCAACAAGCAGATCTCCTTCATTGCCTATCTGCTCCAGTTGCTTTGAATATATATATTCATATCCAAAATCATTACCAAAACAGGTTAACACAGATGCATCAAGAAGTGCTCCCGTCTTCATATTTCCGTTCTTTTTAAAATCACTTGTCATATGGCTTGCTATTGCTGCACTGCCTCCGTTGCCGGCAAAATATACAGTTCCTCCCGCTTTCTTAACATCAGTAAATATATCAAGAAGCTGCTGCATTCCCTGCTCATATCCGCCAACAACCCTGTCACCCGCATAAAATTTACTATTTTCAAGTGCATCAATAAACTGCTTTAAGTATTCTACGTGCATATATTCTCCCATATCAATTCCAATGTCTGTTAAAGCCTGTATAACTATTGTATTTTATCATGTATATGGCGTTTTTTCAACAATAACGTATTTTCAAGATAATACATCGTCACACTTATCACTGCAGTTCCTGCCACTGCTATTACTACCGTCACAAACGCAGGCATAGCTATATTGGCCTGCATCATGTCAATAATTTCCATTACAACCGCATGTCCAAGATAAATCTGATATGAATATTTATCAATAACGTCAAAGAACTTCTGTATATATTCATTATGTATCTCGTAATCCATAGTCACAAGAATCATAACGGCAAACAGCAGTGCCAATGTAATCGGACTGTTATATTTTGACATTGAAAAATTATATAAAATTACAGCAAGAAATATAACCGCCAGGCTGTTTTCTTTTTTCTCTTTTACTGCATAATATACCCCTGCGCCTATCGTAAAATATATTATATAAAACAATGGCGTAAACCACTCCCGGTCTATTCCATAATGTGAATAGACCTTTTCAAGTGCCAGCATAAAACCATAATTAATCACAATACCGGCAAGTGCTCCTCTATATGACTTCATAAACCTGCATATAAGCGGAACAAGCATGTAAAACGCTACAAACACACCTATCGTCCATGTAAAGCTTAGATTACGCCACTGTGTCTCTCCGGGAACACACTGGTTAATACAGAAAATATATCTTAGCCAGCCAAGTCCATAATTATCTGCCGGCATATCTTTGAATATAAACTGATGAACAATTACATTATATATAACTATCATATAATAAGCAGGAAGTATTCTTGTTATGCGTTTCATCCAATACTCATGAGGCTTATAGCTTCTTGCCTCATACGTGTACACAGCAAGGAATCCGCCTATTATAAAAAACATGTATACTCCGTGCTGCATATAATGTGTCAGTTCATACAGTCTTCCATCAACGATTCCCACCCTCTGTCTCAGATGAGTGCATACTATTCCAAGGCAGGCAAGCACTCTGAAATAACTCAAATTTTTGTAACGTTTCATATAAATCCTCATTCTTGCCCATCTTTCAGAGCATCATCAGTTTGTGAGCATTAACAAAATGTGCCACACAATAGTGCAGCACATTCTTATATTCCTTATATACTTTATCCTTAATTAGTTGTTTTCCTTTCCAAGGTACTTGAACCAGTCCTTAGTTGCCTCACTAATTGTGTCAGGTCTCCATACAGGAGCTTCACGCCAGTAATCGATGTTATCAAGGATCTTCTGTACGCCTTCCTCAAGTGTAACATGTGCATGCCAGTTAAGAGCCTTCTCAATCTTAGTTGTGTCTGCAAATGTGCAGTCCGGCTCGCCCGGTCTCTTAGGTATATGGATAATCTCACCGCCAAGAAGCTCGCAGAGCCTGTTTACTGAATATGTTCCGCCGCTTCCTACGTTGAATGTATCGTTAACGATATCTGACATTGCTGCTGTATAGAATGCATCAGCTACGTCAGTTACATATGTAAAGTCTCTTGTCTGCTCGCCTGTACCTACTACCGTGAAAGGTTCACCTGCAAGCTTCTGTGCAAGGAATACTCCGAATACCGCACCATATGTTCCCGATGTTCTTGAACGTGTGCCATATACATTGAAAAGTCTGAGAGTAACTACAGGAAGACCGTAGCACTGGCCCCAATGGAGAACTGTCTCCTCGCCAAGTCTCTTAGTAAGAGCATATGGGTACTGAGGACGGATCTCTGCTGTCTCCTTGGTAGGATACTCATCAGGAATACCGTAGCATGATGATGAAGCTGCATATACAAGCTTCCTGATGCCTGCTGCTCTTGCGCACTCACATACATTGTAAGTACCGAGTACGTTAGATGAAAAGTAATCCCAAGGTCTCTGGATTGATGGAACAATATCAGCAAGAGCTGCCATATGGAAAATATAGTCAACGCCTTCAAATACCGGCTCAATCTGCTCCTTATTACGAATGTCCATCTCGTAGATTGTCAGATTAGGGTTGCCCTTCTGATGATCCAGATTAGCAGGACGTCCTGTTGAAAAGTTATCAATAACACGGACTGTATGACCTTCTGCCAGCAGTCTGTCTACAATATGCGAACCGATGAAGCCGCATCCGCCTGTTACTAATGAAACCATAACATTTCTCCTTTTGAAAAATATTTTGTATTATCAGCACTCTTTTACAGAGTGTAGTTATAAAGGCTTAAATCCTGATACTTACTGTCATACTTATCACGATTGGCAAATGTTGCAACCTTAATTACAGGAATAAGCTCCTGCATCTTAAGATCATCCTTCCAGAGCTCCTTAAGATATGCCTCCAGCTGTACCGGATTATCAAATCCGAAGTCCATGATTCTCTCAGGGAATACCTGAACCCTGGCTGAATCGGTATAGTATGAATCAGCTTCCTTAGTTCCGAATATCTTCTCGGTGTTAGCCTGTGATGCATTGGCCTTAGCAAATGCATAAATTCTTGCCGATTCTTCTGTCGTTGTACATCCGGCATCCGCAGCAGCCTGTGATGAAGCCTCAGGAACCTGCTGTGCCTGTGTACCGGCATTGTTCTCAGTATTCTTTCCCTTGAACAGTTTATTAATCAAGCTCATATTCTGACCTCCAGTCCTGCTTATCCTCGAACTTAGGCTGCTCATCCTTAAGGAGAACAAAATCATCAAGTACAAGGACATCCATCTCAGTTCTCATAAAACACTTATATGCGTCCTGAGGTGTGCACACAATAGGCTCACCACGAACATTGAATGAAGTATTAACGATAACGCTGCATCCCGTAAGCTTCTTAAATTCCTTTATAAGGTCATAGTAGCCCGGATTGCGCTTCTCATTAACTGACTGGATTCTCGCACTGTAATCAATATGTGTAACCGCAGGAATGTCTGAACGCTTTGAATTAACTATCGGAAGCATATCAAAATCCGTAGCCTTAAGCATTGCATCCCTGTCAAACGGTATCTGACGCTCTTTTCTTACATTCTCAACAAGAAGCATGTAAGGACTTGGGCAGTCAATCTCAAAATAGTCTGATATATCCTCTTCAAGTACTGAAGGTGCAAATGGTCTGAATGACTCTCTGTACTTAATCTTAAGATTAAGCTTGGACTGCATCTTTTCGCTTCTCGGGTCTGCAATGATACTTCTGTTGCCGAGTGCTCTCGGTCCGAACTCCATTCTTCCTGAGCATCTTCCGATTATGTTCTCGTCTGCGAGAAGCTTTGCGACCTCCCTGTTAACATCTGCACCATAATCATGATACTTATATCCGTTGTCATCAAGGAACTTCTTGATATAATCATGTGAATATTCAGGTCCGAGGTAGCTTCCCTGCTGTGAGTCGTCAGGGTCAGCAGTTCTCTTTACTCCATACTTTTCATATGCTGCATAGAGTGCGCATCCAAGTGCTCCGCCTGCATCGCCTGCTGCCGGCTGGATCCAGATGTTATCAAACACACCTGTGTTAAGCACCTTGCCGTTAGCAACGCAGTTAAGTGCAACACCACCTGCCATACACAGATTCTTCTCTCCCGTAATCTTCTGTGCATGCTTTGCAAGTGCAATAACTATCTCCTCTGTAACCTTCTGTGCTGAGGCTGCGATATCCATCTCGCGCTTTGTTATCGTACTCTCCATCTCACGCTTAGGCCCGCCGAATAACTCAGCAAACTTATCGTTAGTCATATATTCATTCTTGTAATAGTCAAAATATTCAAGGTTAATTCTGAAAGAACCGTCTTCCTTAAGGTCAATCAGCTTCTCCTTGATTATGTCATAGTATACAGGCTCACCATATGGTGCAAGTCCCATAAACTTATAATCGCCTGAGTTAACCTTGAAACCGCAGAATGCTGTAAATGCACTGTATATAAGTCCAAGTGAATGAGGATATCTTAATTCCTCAAGCATCTCAATGTGTCCGCCCCTGCCATGAGCTATTGTTGTTGTAGCCCACTCACCGACACCGTCAATTGTAAGTATTGCGGCACTCTCGAATGGCGAAGGGTAGAAAGCTGACGCTGCGTGCGACATATGATGCTCACATACCTGAAGCCTGTCTTCCTTACCAAGTCTGCCAAAACGCTTACGAAGATGCTCTGCTATCCAGAGTCTCTCAGCAAACATTCCGTCATGTGTACGCTCTATAAGACCATCAGACTCACTTCCGAGTGCTTCTGCATTCTTAACAAAGCGGTCAAGAGTAAGCAGCGGATTATCGTAATATACAACCGCATCAAGCTCCTCCATCTTCTTACCTGCTGCCTTAAGGCAATATATTATAGCATTCTCAGGTACTCGGTTGTCATGCTTCTTACGGCTGAAACGCTCTTCCTGAACAGCCGCAATAATTCTGCCGTCTTCAATTATCGCTGCCGCAGAATCATGATATAAAGCGGAAATTCCTAAAATATGCATGTTCTCTTAATCCTTTCTTGATGTAAAAACCACGTTTTATTATAACATACTCATCCTACAAGTTCAATCGTCACCGGCAGAATCCTGTCTGCTATAATACGATTGCCCGGTTCAAGAAGATGGCAGTCATCCATGTACCACTTCATATTGCCATCCATGGCATCTGTGATATCAGTAATATAATCAATATCTTTTATGAGTTCTTTCATCTCTTCCGTAAGCTCTCTGTAATGCTGTGCCGCAGCATCTTCCAGAAGCTCCCTGTGAAATGATATCTGCCCTCCCTTACCTGCATACGCGTTAGGCTGCAGAAATGCATGAAACGGTATTCCGAACTCTTCACACACTGCATGCATCATTCTTATATTGTCAACCCAGTAACGGGAATATGGCTTTTTATTTTCAAGACCGGCCGTAACCGCTTTAAGTGTCAGCTTTGAATCACTGCCGGTATTGCGGTAAGCCTTATTATTCACAACAAGCCCGGCATCAACGCTCCTGTCCGCTATCTCCTTCTGGTAGTCAAGAACAAATGGCGTGCTGCTCTCCAGCATCTTAATATCATTAATCCCGCTGTACGATATAACTGCATCCGGATTCATCGGAATAACATCCCTTATGCACTTTATAAGCTCCTGCGTTGAATTAGCCGCAGCAATTCCTCCACAATACACAACAGCATTAATTCCGCGGTCCGTAAGTCTGTGCTGCATAATCTCCGACCAGCTCATAACATTGGCAAATGTTGCATCCGTCGTACTTCCACCAAGTGTAACAATAATCTTCTTCGGTCTGGAATCATCCGTATTACTGTCAAATATTGTGAATCCCGGTATGTCATCTATTCTTGTAAATCCAAGATTAACATCATACACGTCGAGCAGCCTGCTGCCGCCCGGGATATTGGCATTGCAGAACACATGAAGCTGTTCCGGCTCAAATCCCAGTTCAAGAAGCGCACCAAGAATTCTGTGCATTCTGTTAGACGCAATAAGTGCAATGTATATATCATCAGTATTCTCATACATAACACTCTCAACAGTCCTTACATCCCTGCCGTTAACCTTAACGCCAGAATTCTCCGTATCAATATAATATGCTGCGCCGGCACATCCCATTGATACAAGCCTTTTATCAAGATTAACTGCCGTATCGTCACTTCCGCACAGTATAAGCTTTTTATTGCCAAGCTCTCTCTTAATATGCCTTGCGGTAATAAGCTGCTGTGCAGCTTCAGGATTAACCTTGCCAAGGATATCTCCCGCAATCTGATTTAACTTTCCCATTGTTCTCCATTCCACCATATATGTAATTCATATATATAATTCATCAACCTATCAGCCGGATTAATCAAGAAGCCACTGATTATTCTTAAGGAATTCTATTCCTATAGATGCACGGCACCACTTTGCCTCGTATCTGTCAGCATTATTCTGCATAATCCCAAAATATCTGTCCATAAGCTTCTGCTCTTCGGCGCTGTATGCAAATGTACCTTCAATTCTTGCAAGCATCTCTTTTACAACAGATAATATCTCGTCTTCGGTATTTTTTTCAAATACAAAACCATTATTAACATAGTATTCAACAAGATCTTTATATTCAGGATATGTCATCTCATACTCAAGCATCTGCCTGATTGTGAGATACTTTTTATTCTTAGTGTCAAATATCTTCTCAGGAAGAAGCAGGTCACGCTCAACAAATGTCGGGCCATACGCATCTCCGCTCATTGTAAAGTACGGCAGATTGAGCAGAATCATCGGTCTGTCAAAAAGCTGTGCAAATGATATTATTCCCGAATGGTCACCCATGAAGAAATCTGCTTTGGAGTGGATATACAGATCCATCATTGCATCGTACTGCTTGGATGCGTCTATAATTCCGTTGCCGAGTTCATCTGCATTCTCATTGAGTCCGACATATACACATTGGATTCCGTTATTCTGAAGATAATCCACGGCCTTGTAATACGTTGAGGTATCACCGTTACGCACTCCTCCGAGACTTCCCCCCTTGGCAACACGGTTCCTGAAGCTTACATAACGCCCCGTTACACCGATTTTCTTAAGGTATTCATCACCATGGCGTTTCTCTTCTTCACTGTATTCAATTGCCTTAAAACCGCGGTAATCCGCATACGCGTCCTTAGAGCCGTCCGCCTCAAGACTTCCCGGTGCAAAGCTGCTCCATGTTGTCAGATCTATCTCATCAAAATGATAATTCAGTATATACAGATAAAGTCTTATGTTGCTCTTATCCGGCACAAACAGAAAATCAAAGAACTTCGGCACCTCCGGGTTGGGAAGCTTCACATCCCCCGTCTCAGGGTCAATCTTTGCCGGCACCATAATATGCAGCTTATTGTCACAGTCTGCCTTATTATGCTTTGCAATAAGAAATGTCTGCACAAACGCACCCAGCGCAAGATTAAAGAGAAAATGCACCTGAATGCCGTCTTTTCCCTTCATAAGCTCCTGATACTGCTGCTCAAGCGCCTGTATCTCCCTATCTGTATCAGCACAATTTACAAAAAGAGTCTCCCTGTCAAGCACTCCCGTATCAGCAATCTGTGCCTTAACACTGACGAGCAGACGCTGTGCTGCTTTTTTTTCACGTATTGCACCGGGTATCAGCGCCTTCTTTATTCTGTTTTTAATTACGGTTTTTCTTTTCTCTATCATCTGATTATAATCCTATCCGTTATTCAGCCTGCACCCTGTGCGTTCTACACATTCATAAGTGTGCTCGCATATTTGAGGACATTAACCTTCTCAACAGGTTTCTTGTTACCAACAATGTTAGCCGCAAGCGCTGCCGCAATATTACCCATGAAAGTTCCGATCTCCCATGGTGCCTCAACTCCTGTGCAGAGAGCAGCAAGCGAGAAAAATGCATCTCCCGCGCCTATTGTATCCTTTGTCTTATTAGTAAGCGCAGGACATCTCATTATGTTCTCATTCTCATCAATGACCTCTGCACCCTGACCACCCATAGTATGCCAGCCGCAGCTGTGAAGATGATTAGACAGCATTGCAAGCTTCTCCTGATGGCTTGCGCTGTTATAATCGGAGAATGCGAGCTTAAGCTCCTTGTCATCAAGTGAAAATGCATCAGCACGTGTATATTTTGTTATAAGATTAGTTCCGTAATTGGAAGAATTGGTCTGACAGTTAATTACAAGCGTCTTAGCCTGCTTTTCAATTATCTCTCTTGTCTTTCTGTCAATAAGCCCGTGTCCGAAATCACACAGAACCACAAGGTCATATTCCTTGAGATTGCGCTCAAGCTTCTCTCTGAATGCAGTCTTGGCAGGCTTATCAATCGACATATCAAGCGGAATATTATTGATAACAAATACCTTGTCTACCTCATCCTTCTTGACATCCTCAGATACATAACGTTTCTTTACTATAGTCGGATATTCATCTGAATATACAAAATCAACCGCTATCTCCTCAGGGAGAACTCTCTTGAAGGTCGGCTCGAACTCCGGCTCCTTGCCTACAACTGCCATAAGCTTTACATTATTGCAGAATGATGCGATATGTCTTGCGATTGCGATTGAACCTCCGAGATACTTCTCGTCTCTGTGAAGTCTTGCAGAATATGCAACATTCTTGGACATAAGGCCCTGAACCTCGCAGAATACATACTCATCAATGATTACATCACCGACAACCAGAACCTTGAGATCCTGCATCTTCTCAGTATATGCCTTAATATCATCCATTGTGTAACGCTGCTTGAAATCCTGCATATACTCCTTTACTTCCTCTGTAAGTGCCGGAAATGCAGTATTAATAAGTTTTGTTGAGCTGAATACCTGACCTGAGGTGTAACGCACATCACCGCCGTGCTTACGGACAAGTGCGACTTCCTCTCCAATCTTGCCTGTTATATCATCCTCAGCCTTGGCATATTCCTGACCCTTTACATACAAGTCAGGCTCCACAGTCTCTATCATATCATCAGCCGTATATCCGTCTGACATCATAACATAATCTATGCATCCGATTGCCGAAAGCATTGTCTTACGCATCTCATCATCAAAATACGGACGTCCCGGGCCTTTTCTTACATACCTGGCTGCCGTATACGAAACAACAAGGACATCTCCCATAGCCTTGGCCTGCTGGAAATATATGATATGTCCCGGATGAACAAGGTCAAATACGCCATGACACAGAACAACCGTCTTTCCCTCTCTTTTAAACTTTGCACGGAGTTCCTTCATCTCCTCTTTAGATACAAACGTTCCCATATTTCCTCCTTTATTGCACATCCAGTACAAAACCTGTTGTCTGCGCATTCCAGCTTTCTTTCATTTTCTTTATTCCTTCTTCCAGAGTTGTATCAGCCTTCCAATCCAGCTCCTTCTTTGCCTTAACGCAATCCAGCACATTCGTTTTTACCTGACAGTCTTTTGCATGCATAAATTCTTTTACAATAGTTTTTCCGCACACACTCTCCACATCATTAACTATGTCTATTATACTCGTTTCAACCCCACTGCCTGCATTAAAGATTACTTCATCTCCCTTATACTCTATCAGCTTCTCAAAACACTGAGCAAGATCATCAATATATATATAGTCTCTGGCTTCAGAACCATCGCCCCATATCTCTATTTTCTTTCCGAGTATTGCACTTGCAAGAAATGTTGCAACTACTCCCTGCCCTCTGAATGGCTCCTGCCCCGGGCCGTACGGATTGGATATTCTGAGTACATATGCCCTGATTCCATATAATCTGGTACACATTTGTATATAATTTTCTATCATCAGCTTCTGATTACCATATAGCGAAAGTGGACGTGTAGGATGAATTTCATCAATAGGCGTGTACTCCGGTATACCATAAACTGTGCCGCCCGACGATGCAAAAACAACTGCATGCACATTTTTTTCAGCACAAATACTCATTATCTTCATAGTTCCTATGATATTGTATTCTGTGCTTGTAATCTGCTGACTGACTGAAGTTGCCGCAACACCATACCATCTCAGAAGGACTACATAATCGCCCTCTTCCAGTATATCTGCATATTTTTCAATATTATCGTCCCCAATCGTATAATATGTTACATTCCTGAAGATATATCTTGGTGCCCTGCTGTCACAGCTTATAACTTCATGTCTGCTGCTGAAATACCTGACAATATTACTTCCTATGAATCCACTTCCGCCTATAACAACTATTCTCATCTATACAGCCTGTCTCCCGATTAATCCCGGCCTACTGCATCAAATGCCTCATTCCACGTATTAAATAACGCCTCATCTCCAAGATTATATTCTATAATTTTTTTGTTTTCTTCGCGTTCTCTGGTGCCAAGTGGTGTAAATAACGCATCTCTGCCAAGTTCATTCATTGAATAAATGTATGTCCCAAGGTCATGAAAAAACTCTCCTACACAATTCTCTTCTGACACAAAAACCTTTTTCCCATAATACAGATACATTAAAACATTACCTTCTGCCATCTGTCTGTTATGGTTAAACAATGCCACATCCATACTATTAACAAATCTGCAATACTCACTATAACTCATATCGTTTGTAGAATGGAATCTGTCACCAAACAGCTTTTTACCATACTGTTTAACATCGCTGACTAACTGTGGTTCTTTTCCCGAATAAGGCAACGGACAATATACCTCTAACTTTCCGTCATCATATTTCTTTAAAATATCCATTGTCTCCTGATGTCTGCAATGAGGATATGCGTCATGCCCTATTACAACTTTTAATACATCGTTCTTATTTTCCGGAAGTATTTCAAGTTCATTACCACCATACGATACCTGGTTAAAAACAACATGCTTTGCGTCTGTATCATACCATTGCTTTATTGCCCTGTAATCTCCCGGCAGAGCCATTATGCATGTAACATTCTTTATTATCTTTCGTCTTAATTTTTCCTTCTGCTGTATCTGGATATATCTTAAAAGATGTTTTCCCGGCCCTCTGTGAGATTTCCAATATGCATCATATACATCATGCCCCCATACTGCCCATATCACCTTTTTATTAAGCTCCGTCTCTATTTTATACAAAGCTCTGAGCCGCCATATCTGACCATCGTACATGGCATGAAGAATTATGCAATCAACCTGTCCGGCTATATCACAGAGTTTTCTAAGCTTTTCTTTGTCCGATGCCTCCTGATCTTCATAAAAAACCTTAACCCTGCTCTCAAGATCACTACTCTTCCACTCCATACGCTGTGGACCATTAATATATATATAATGCTGATTAGCATCAAAAAGCTTTGAAAGCCTCTCTGTGAAACCGACACATCTAAGCGACTTAGGTGAGCTTACATTCCAAATATGCAGATACTTCATAAAAATTCCTTTCTAAACATGATTAAGCCTCATTTACGCATTTGCAAACAATTTCAAGCCCTTCATATAACAACTCGTCAGGTATATTAAGAGCCGGCATAATCTTTACAACAGAATCATCTCTTCCGGCACGTTCGGCAATAACTCCGTTTTCAAAACAATTTGCTGTAATCTTACGTGACATGGCTCCTGTCTTAACATCAATTCCCCAGATACAACCAATGCCTCTTATTGCGTAATTTTTATTCTGAATATGTTCATTCAGATATTTTGATATTATTTCACCTTTTCTACGCACTTCATCTTCAATATGATTATTGAGCATATATTCAAGACCTGCTTTAGCCGCTACCATACTGAGCTGGTTTCCCCTGAATGTTCCATTATGCTCTCCCGGTTTCCATATATCCAGCTCAGGTTTAAACATGACTAACGCAAACGGAAGTCCATATCCGCCAATAGATTTGGACATCACAAATATATCAGGCTTGATTCCTGCTCTTTCAAATGAGAAGAATGTACCTGTTCTTGCACAGCCAACCTGTATGTCATCTATAATAAGCAATATATCATTTTCATGGCAAAATCTCTCTACATCCCTCAGCCACTCTGCATCAAACACCCAGATGCCGCCCTCTGCCTGCACTGTCTCTATTATAAGAGCAGCAGGCTTTTCTATTCCCGAATGGTCATCATTAATTAACATGCGCATATATGATATTGTATCAAATCCACCCATCATATATGGAGCCGGGATGTGGACTACATTATCCAACGGAATACCGGCAGCGTTTCTTGCTGCCTTTTCGGTCGTGATAGCAAGGCTGCCGGCTGTCATCCCATGAAACGCTCCCATAAGTCCCCAGATTGTTCTTCTTCCTTTGACCTTCCTCGCCAGTTTAAGCGCTGACTCAATAGCATTAGTTCCGGTTGGCGCTGGAAACATAACCTTATATTCAAGGTTTCTCGGCTTAAGTATCGAGTTTTCAAAATAATCGAGGAATTCACCCTTGGCAATTGTCATCATATCCATTGCATGGACTATACCATCCCCCTGAAGATATTCAATAAGCCTGTCCTTAATATAATCATTATTATGTCCGTAATTAAGAGAGCCCGCTCCACAGAAAAAATCTATATATCTTTTTCCATCAGCATCCGTCATAATTGATCCCTTTGCCTTGTCAAATAATGTTGGGAAACTTCTGCAATATGACCTTACTTCTGATTCGTATTCTTCAAAAATTTTAGTATCCATAGCCAACGCTCCATTTTCTTTATTTTTGTTATAAATCTATCTTACTTCCAAGCCAGTCAAGTCCTTCTCTGCTGAATGTATTATTAACGCCATCCATAGGGAAGAATGTCATCTCTCCAAGTACCGGCTCGTCTTTATAATTATATAGGTCAACTCTGACAATTGGGAATTCTTTTGAAACAAGTTCTGCAGCTTCTATAAACTTTTTTAAATTCTTTGGTTTGTCAGCTGCAATTTTGTCAGGATCCGATATTGCTCCGACACCATACTGCTGTACACAATTATAATCTCTGTCAGTAAGATACCAAAAATGCTTTTCATCACAAAATCTGTCATGAATTACTTCTATGCAGCAGGCTACGCCATTACAGCAATATATTTTATAATCAACAGGTGGCGTTCCATCTGGTTCGCCTATATACCTCTCGCATAGAAATCTCGCCGGAATACCCTTATATTGGATTCCACCTGTTTCCTTTCCATACTGCTTTGTTGCATATGGTCTTAATTTATTTATTGCATCCTCACGGCTCGTCTTATTTTTATCCAGAACAATAACATTACCGCCGCTTCCCGTGCTGCATTTTAAAACAAATGAATCCGGAAGGGCATCCCAGTCAACTTCATCTAATGTGTTATATGTAGCGTACACCTCATTCAAAAGATAATCATATCCTCTTTCACGAAAATAATTGTGTATCTCAATCTTATCTATACATCTTTTAACACGTTCGTCATTCTTATATTGGTTATACATTACATAAATAAGTTTTTCATCAAAATCTTTTGGATTCTTCAGGTCAGCTTTACGTCCATAACTCCATTTGTAACGGTCTTTGCATGCCTGAATAGGAAACAAAGCATATCTTGTATATCTTATCTTATCTCTTACTTTAATAAGTGCTTTTATAAATCCTGAATTTCCCTGATACATAGCTAATCTCCATTCATAATTCATTGATAAAGTTATTTAATAATATCACACATTCTCTTAATCTTCAAAGTAACCTGCCTCCATAAGGCGTTCCTCAATTATGCCACAGATTATATGAATCAGCATGATATGCGCTTCCTGTATATGCGGCGTCATTGTGCATGGCACGTTAAAAGTATAATCACATACTTTTCTGAGCTTCCCTCCGGACTCTCCCGTAAGCGCTACAGTAGTTATCCCCATATTCTTCGCTCTCTCGCAGGCTTTTACACAATTAGCCGAATTGCCGCTTGTTGATATTGCAAAAATTACATCCCCTTCTCTTCCAAGCGCTGTCACCTGCTTCTCATATACAGAATCATAATCGTAATCATTACCAAGTGCCGTAAGTATCGTAGTGTTGGCATTGAGCGCAACTGCCGGAATTCCTTTACGCTCCATCATATACCTGCCGACAAGCTCACCTGCCATGTGCTGCGCATCGGATGCACTTCCTCCGTTGCCGCACATAAGAAGCTTATTGCCCGAAAGATATGCGTCAACACACACATCCGCCACCTTTTCGATTTTCTCTATAAACTCCTCATCCTGAAGAATCTTTTTCTTTGTATCAATGCTGTCACTGATATTCTGAATAATCATCTCTTTCTTGTTCATATTTATCTCCATTTCTGCCTGTTATTTTACCTCGTAAAGATGCAGGCAATACAGCACTTCCTTGATAAATGCCTTAAGTGCATTCTCCGAATACCTGTCACGAAACTGCTTTGCAATCTTCCTGTCCACAAAGGGTTCCGTAAATGTATAATTCTTCTTTCCCTGTATTGTAGTGTTGTAGTTAGTGCTTACGCTTCCAAAATGGGTTCCTGATCCGTCAAACCCTTCATTATCGACATAAGAAGCCGATGGATATATCGTAACCATATCATGAATGCTCTCATTATATCCCCAGCGTATCGCCCACGAATCTATGAGGTCCAGCATCTGTCTGTCAAGCTGGAATGACAGGTCACGACCTCCCCGGTTGAAGCGTCTTCTCTTAAAATAATTCCTGTCAAATGACTTAAAGCTTCTTACATTCCAGTCATTCATAACCCATCTGTCTTTCCACGTTGCCCAGCCCCAGCTGCAGCATCTGTAGAAAGCGTACACATCTTTATCATAGCCTTTAAGCGCCGGAAGTGGAAGTGTATATCCGCTTATTGACCATACTTTATCATTATCTTTGTAGTATTCCAGCGCATCATTCATATAATTAAGGAAATACGGTGATGTAACAATATCATCCTCAACAACTATAGCCGTTCCATGTCTGTCTATAACGTCCGACACGCCACCTATAACAGCATCAGCGAGACCTTTGTGGATCTGTGCAGTTTCAGTTGTGATGTCTGCAAATACTTTTCCGCAACCGGATGCAGTGAATTCCTCAACGTACTTCTTCACTGCCTCATTAGCCTTAACCTGCTCACTATCCTTCTGCAGGCCCTCCTTTGGTGCATCAATATATATATACAGGGAAGTCTCATCTGCTCCCTCATTAGCTGCAAGTGCTTCAAGCGTTCTCTTAAGATGCTCTTTTCTGTTATATGCAAATACTACTACCGGTGCTCTCATATGCTCCTCCGTATATAAGTTACATTACAAGTTACATTATGTCAGCTGCTGCATTATTGTCCTTGCAGTGACATTCCACAAAAAATTATTCTCAACGCGCTCATGCGCCGCATCACTGTCAAATTCTTTCCCCGGCTTATAAACAGCCTGCGCAACATCCTCTTCGCTCTCGCATAATGTTCCCTGTGCTTTGTTCCGGATTATATAGTCAGGTCCCGGTGCGCTGACCGCAACAACATGTTTGCCATAATACATTGCTTCAAGTATAGACATTCCAAATATCTCATGGTCATTAAGATTAACAACCACATCCGCAATGCTGTAATATTTCCACATCTGGCTGTTCTCTACCCTCTCAACAAGTGTAACACTGTCAAACAGCCCCTTACGTCCAATCTCAGCCTTGACACTTCCCTCAAGATGTCCCTTGCCTATCATTATCATCTGGCTTGAGTGAATCATCTTCTTAATGTCAGCAAATACATCAACCATCTCTACCGGGTGTTTCTCTTCCTGAAGCCTGCCCACAAAGAGTACAACATGCCCCGACAGGTCTCTTCCGTGAAGCCTGCCAAGTGTTGTCTTAAGTTCCTGCACATCTGACGACTTATAATCTTTGTTAAGGAGTGTCTCATCAAGACATACCGGTGCAAGGATTACTGAATTAACTCCCTGTTCCTTCATCTCTTTCATTACCTCCGGCGTCTTGGCAAGCACCGTCATCATCTTATAGTGCTTCATATTGTCTGAAAGCATGTTCATTAACATGCCTTTGAGCTTATTATCATTATTACTTCCAAGCACTCCTACATATGGAATGCACTTGATTCCATTTTTCTTACAGTAATTAAGGATTCTCTCAAAATTCATCTGGTTATCCGAAAAGCATACTACCCCTTCCGTACCCTGCGGTATAAAATCCTTCTTATACATAGAATGTATTCCTGTTGCCTTAGTCGGTATCTGATGAAATCTCAGATTATCTCCAAGGTCTTCTGTATCTTCCCCCGAACCGAGCGGAACAAAGTTAAACACATCGACATCGTTGCCAATCGCTGCAAGTGCTCTCCCCAGGCCGATATCCTGTGCATTGTAGAATTGCCCCTGATGCGGCTGCATCATTCCCAATGTTATTACCGAAATCTTCATTGCCTATGCTTACCTCTCTCCACAATCTGCGCAAGCTGTGCATCGTTATCAAATGCGAATACACAATATTCGTTGTTAGATGCTACCATATACCTGCGGTCAAGATATGATAATGTATCTCTGTTCTCCCATGAAAATGCATTATCAACCACTATAAATACCTTACTGTCCCCATTCCATTCAGTATAACTCTTATCCATCAGCCATTCAAGTGCCGCAAATGACTCATCAAATGTCCTGATATTGCACATTTTGAGCTGTCCCTGTGAGTACTCCGTGAATACGTTGGCATCCCAGAAGTCAGCATACCCTCTTTCGTAACCATTATTTACAAGGAATTTTACAATTCCTTCTTTCCCCGGATTAATATCTGTGTTCTTCCATTCATAATACTCCATACCGGAATTAATGACAACCATTGCAGCAAGAAGTCCTGCAACAACCCGTCCGCATGCCGTCATGATTCCCTTATAATTTATATATATGACAAACACGGGAATCAGCCACATCATAAAAGGAATAAGATAGTTACCGTTTGCCTCCCACATATCGGCAAAATAGAATGTAAACATATTCACACAAAAGTCTGCCGCGAAGAAAAGCACTATAAATCTGTCATATACAGACGTAAGTTCCGCCTTTTTTATGAGCGTCCACATAACATATACAGCAATGACAATTCCTGCAACCGCAAGCATATTTGCAACAAGTCCCGGTCCCATGACACGGCGTCCTGCCTTATAACCAAAGAACTGCATCAGTCCATTCAGTATTGCATCACTTCTGCCAAAGATATCTGCATCCGAGAACTCTGTTCCATTGAAGCTCTTGAATGTAAATATATCCGAAAGCACTGCCGTATTAATAATAAAACCTATTCCCGATGCTGCTGCAAGTATAAAGGAATACACAAACGCCCTTGTCTTAACCGCTGCCGGGACGTTCCTCCATATATCCTGTATACACGCCGGCATCCTGTAATTCAGAAGAAATGCAGCAATAACAAGCGGACAGTACAGAACCACAAGCATCCTTATGCCGCCAAGTCCTGCCGCAGCTGCAAGAGCCACAGCGAGAACTGCCTTTATCTGCCAGCCCTTGTACCGCTTTATTATTCCGGCAAAAAGCCCTGCCGTAACAAAGGAAATTGTCACATGCGGAATATAGTAAAGCCCGAATAACGCAAACTGCTGATAACACTGGCAGAACGGAAGCACAAGCACACAGGCTGCCGCTTTGCCGCATCTTCCAAGCCCTGTCTCACGAATCATATACAGGTACGCACAGACCATTATTGCCATGAGTATTCCGCTGCCAAGCGTTCTCACCAGAAGCCAGTTATCCGTAAGTCTGAACAGCAGTGATAATACAATCTGTGTATTCAGCACTCTCAGTTCTGTAGAATAGAACCAGTTTCTGCTGAAGAAAGTTCCTTCGTCAGCCAGAAGCCTTGACAGAACCATCTCAGAAGAATTGTCCGCATCAACATTATTCATGCCATACTTATATGTAAAGTACATGGACAGCGCAATCTCAGCTGCCAGTATCAGCATCAGTATTAAGTTAAAACGGAGTTCTTTTTTCTTCATATTGCCTCATTTCCTGTATCGGTCAGTTCAGTCTGTATATACAGCAGACTTCATGTCCATATGATTTTAATTCCACTTCTTTTACATAACCGCTTCCATCAAAACGCTCATCCGGCTCCAGCACAAAACCGTAACTGTTGACAAACAGATAATCCGCCTCAGCCTGTCCGCATATTTCAAATCTGCCCGCAACATCCTCAGGCAGTACACGCATTGCCTTGTTAACTGCATTGGCACTCATCCGCCCTCCGGATGCCAGTTTTATCTTTCCCGCATCACTGCCGTCATTGCCATGAAGCCTGTACAGATCAAGTAATGCCTGCTTAGTAGAAACCATCCAGTAATCCATCTCGTAACGGTTCTGTGCATCTTTTCCTGCAAGCACGTTAAAATAAGCATACTGATATGGATTATTAATCAAAATACCTGCCTGGCTTATTAACGTAATTGCACATCCGGTAACAACCAGAAGCTTCTTAAGCTGTGGTGCCGTATTTTTACAAAGGCAGTTACAGCCATATGCTGCGGTAATCACCATAGGACCATATATAAAATAAAAATGTCTCCAGCCGTTATATGCCCTCGTTCTGCATACCACCGCAAATACCAGAGGGAACATCCACAATAAAATATTAACTGCGGATAAGATTGTATTCCGTGTCATTTTATGGTTCTGTACGCCATCTGACCTGCACTCTTTTAATGCATTGGCGGCAGTCATTACAACGCCATATATTATGAGTACAAGTATGTATAATGGTGTCGTTATAAGAATCATCTTAGGAAGATAATATGCCGGCGGCGGATTGACTGAATATCTGTATAATACGCCTTCAAATAAAAGATTATTGTCCCATCTGTCAAAATCATTGGCATACTTAACCAGATACATGATAAATCCAAACGGATCCCGCCACATCGCCGGTGTAACCAGTACATAGAATATCACATACACAACTATTGCCACAAGTCCTATACTGACATTCCTTTTTGTAAGTTCTTTTTTCCTGATAAGTGTAATAAGATAGCCAATTCCTATAATTCCGTAAAACCACGCTCCGGCTATCTTGGTATTGGTTGCAACCGCTGCTGCCATCGCAAACAGAATCGCATATCTGTATCTGCGTTCCAGAGCCATCTTAAGTCCGAAATATATCGTTATCAGCACAAACGCCATGACAACGATATCCTTGTTATTATAATGACCTTCCCCAAACATCCTCGGCGACAGATAGAGCATTAATGATGCAAACAGCGACTGCCACACAGAATTGGTAAGCAGCTTAACTATCCCATATAAAGCCAGTACTCCGAGCATGAATATACAGAATGTGTACATATGGAATGCCAATGTCTGATACGGCTCTCTTTGAGCTAATTTTCTTACGAAAACATATCCATAATACGCAGCTATACCGTGATCCTTCTCATCACTCTCCGAGATCCGCTCAACTCCTCTGGCTGCATTGGCTATCTTATCTCCAAGCTTACCGGGAATGTAGCACGAATACTCTTTGATATTGGAGTTAAGGATACTCAGCTCTATAGCCTCGTCAAGATGTACCCCATATCCATCCGTCACCGCAAGCCCGGCAGCTGCCATAACAATAAGCACAATTACTGCTATGAGTTTTTCTTTTTTAATTATTGCATTTATCACATTACTGATTGTATTTTTCATGGCAGACCTCATTATTGTGCGAACTTAATTGTCACCAGTCCGTTTATTGTCTTAATCGAACCGCCGTCAGGATAACAAGGCATGTTTTTAAATTCTTCCGTTGCCTTAACCGCATCCTCTTTTGACTTGTTGTTGCTTGCAATCAGCCTTATATGATGATTGAAATCCATGTATCTTATCAGATGGTTGCTTGAATACCAGTCAAGATACACATCGGTTCCCATCCATACATATGGATTAAGATCCTGTGTAAATGTTGCCGTTGTCACATAATTCTCATCAAAAAATGTAGAAAAATTAGCAAAATATACCGGCTTGCTTACGGCAAAATCCTCATTTACATTGAGGTCTGCAAGTATCTGTGTACAAAGGGAATCTATCGCCTGCGTATTGTAATACATCCTCTGATATAACTGATTGGAGGTAAGCACGCCGTAATATATAACTCCCACGCATCCAAGTGCCGCAGCCCATGAGAGGATGTAGCCTATATCCAGCTTCTTAAGCTTTATCCGTATATCCGTCGCACACACAAGTCCAATTACAAGAAAATACGGAACGATAAGCGCATACTTCATAAGCATGTGGACGGATGACTTACCATTCATCATAATATAGATAAAGTTAAGGAAAAACGGTGATGCCGTAAGCATAACCGCAAGTGCCGCCGTCTGGGCATATCTGCGCTTTTTAATAAGCTTTACAAGCTGTACGGCTGTCATAATCACAATGACCGCAAGCACAACTCTGTTAATCCATATAAAGCCTCTTGAAGATATTGCCTGTGTTGAAAAATAAAAATCCTTCTGGTTATTCCACGTTGTCTTAAGGCTTCTGAGAATCTCCCACGGCTCAAGGCTGAACATCTTATCCGTCCCTGCGTACTGCCTGAGTTCCTCACCCGTAATTGCAAGTGATATCTTTGTACATATAAAGTACAGAACAAATCCAAGTCCTGCTGCAAAGACATATTTTATATATCTGCGGAACCATTTCTTAATATCATAATCATTGCGGAACAGGTCGAGAAATGCCATCGTGAATGCCAGTCCTATGGTAAGTGCAAGAAATGACTGGTATGTGCCGAGTGACATCATAATGCACACACCCGCAGGTATTATTCCTGCCCATCTGCCGAACCGTTCAACAAAAAATACACCAAGCACCGCCGTAAGTATAGCAAAATAGTATACCGGCGAGATGCTGAGGTATGAATAGTAACATGCATTTATCGGAAATGAAGCCATAATCGCACTGAGAAGAATTACGAAGAATCTGTCCTTAATCTTAAGCATGTATACTATGAGTCCTGCCGAGACTGCAAGTCCCGCCATTCCGATAATTCCGAACAGCATCGGCATGTCATAATAAGATGTAATCCTTCTTATAAGCAGCCACATGTAACGTCCCGACACAATATCGAGCTGCTTGTTATATATGAACTCTGCCATTATGTCGTCATGATTGACAGCTTTGTTGGTAAATATAAACAGGTTAAAAAGTATACCCATTATAAATGTTGCAGCAATCGCAAGCTTCACATAAGCCGGTATCTTTTTATATACTTTATCAACTGATGCCTGTACGCTTTTTTCTTCCATCACTGCCTCTTTTCCGCACCATATCCGGTGCATATATCATCATAAATCTCTTTTAATCTGCCATAATTACTCTGTGGAGTAAGATTATCCTCATAATAACGACGTGCATTGGCTGCAAGCCCGTCACGGTTCATTGTCTCAAAGCGCTTAACCGCCCCGATTAATGCATCCGGGGAATCATATTGGAAATGTATTCCTGTAACTCCCTCTTTTACAATGTCTCCAATATTGCCTATATCCCCCGCAATCGCAGGAACCGAAAGAGAATAACTCTCCGCTATGCTCATTCCAAATGTCTCATAGCACTGTGATGACGAGATAACCGCCTGCGCACCGCCAAGGAACTTAACGTAATCCTCACCCGTTACTCTGCCCGCCATGACTATATTTTTATAGCCGTTGTCTGCAATGCGCTTTTTCAGTGTCTCCTCAAGCGGACCGTTTCCCATGATGACAAGCTTTCTGTCCGGAAGCTTTGCAAATGCATCAACAAGCAGCTCTGTACCCTTAAGCTTCTCAAGTCTTCCGACATATACGTAATACCGGCCTGATATGCTGCCATGCGTATCAGACAATTTCCCCATCGTCTCAGCCAGATCATATGTAAAGTTAGGCTTCACATATACCCTGGCAGGATTTATTATCTTCTTCCTTCCGTTGTTAAGCATCAGAAGCTTATATCTGTTGAACTCAGTCAGGCAGATAAAATTGATTTTCTTATATGTTCCCAGCATTCTGTGAACCTTAAGAACAGCCGCACTGACTATTGTCTGTGCTTTGCTGTGCCTGTAGCACGAATTGCGCACAGCGCAGGAAAGTCCTTTGCTCACACACTGTTCGCATATATGTCCGTTACCTTCATCCTCCATGAAGAATGAGCCTCCGGGACAAAGCAGCCGGAAATTATGCATAGTCTGGACAACCGGAACATTGCATCTGAACGCCGCATAATATACTGAAGGGCTTACAAGCGTCAGCGTGTTATGCACATGCACAACGTCAACATAATTATCCTCTATAAGTTTCTTAACTTCACGGTATGAGCGCAGTGAAAATACACTTGTAAACGGAAGCAGAAGCTTTTTAATACCTGTATAATTATCAAGCTCCTTATTGCTTCTCTTATATACAATTACCCTGTGGCCATGTTCCGCAAGAAGCTTCTCTTCATTGGCAGCTACCGTGTCTTCCCCACCGGCAATCCTGTATTCATTATGGATGATAAGCACTGTCTGCGGAACCTTTGTCTGTGGAACCTTTGTCTTTTCTGTACCGTTTCCCGGCCTCTCTATGCTGAATGAAGCTTTGTATATAACAACGGCAGTCAGCATGATAAACGGATTGACTACCGGATTAAGCGGGAATTCTTCCATCATCGCATACACTGAAAATGACGCTATAAACACAAGCTCCTTATAACAGTGCTTTTTAAACAGACTGTAATTGGATATGCATATAAGCACCAGCACTATAAACGCAACTATAAGTCCATCGTGAAAATACACACTCATATATGAATTATCAATAAAGCCGAAGCCCCTGTGTGCATCCATTACGGCACTTGTCCTAGGAATCAGTGACACAGACAGCGCTTCATGATATTTGTGTGTAATGTTAAGTCTTCCGCTGAATATCCTGTTAATATATTCCGACCAGTAACCGCCGTCGGGATTAAACATTGAAGTCGCAGCATAACTGAATACGGCACATATCAATGTGGATGCCGCCATCAGCCAAAAAAACACATATCTTCCCTTTCGTGCGAGAAGAAACTTCTCGCAGAATATGAAGAACCAGACTGCAAAGAACAGAAGTGTTCCTGTCCTGCTGTTTGTAAATGTATACATCAGCATTGCAATAACTGATGTACCGATAAAATATTTCCAATTAATCCTGTCATATCTGATATAGAGGAAAAGTGCCATAAGTACAAATATATTTATATATGCATTATTGGCAGTTGAGTAACCGAAGTTATATACGGTTATATCCTGAAAGCTTGTTGTAGTCTGCGCTGTCTCACCCTGATCAAATATTCCCAGGAATGACGCAACTACCATGAACGAAGTTATTGCAAGCCTCACATAGAACGCCGTGCATGCAAGCTCCCTGAAATCACAGTCTTTAAGCCCCGCAACTGTCATTGCGAGCAGAAGCAGTGTCATATCATGCGATATTACAAAGCAGACAATGCCAATGCATCCCAGCAGTACATCCAGCGCAATCTGGCGCACTGTATACTGAGTTACGCAGTATTTGAATAAAAGCATTATGCAGGCAATCCCAAACATCACGTAATACAGCGAATTGGAGCTGTCCATTCCTAGTGCCTTGGATGCCGTCATAACTCCATAATACATAGTCATGCTTATAACTCCGTACTGACCTGCCGTTATTCTGTTTTTACCGTCATGCAATATATTCTCTGTCACTGTCTGCTGTTCTCTTTCTTAACAAGTCTGATAAATCTGTAATTCGTATCCATATATCTTCTGGCAAGCCTCTTAGGATCCTGCATAAGTCTGTACAGCCACTCAAGTGAACATTTCTGCATCCACTTCGGTGCTCTCTTTATATTATCCGCATAGTAGTCAAAGCCTGCCCCTACGCCTATCATAACCGCATTTACCCTGTCTCTGTGATAGTACATCCAGCGTTCCTGCTTAGGAGCGCCAAGACCCACCCATACTACATCCGGGCCGGCATCATTAATCATCTTAACAAATTCTGCATCATCTTCGTCACTTACCGCACCAAACGGAGGTGAGAACATGCCTGCAATAATAATGTCCGGATACTTTTCTTTCAGCTTTTTCTCAAGCGTATCAAGAGTCTCCTGTGTACTTCCGTAAAAGTAATGTCTGAGCTTATTCTTGCCCGCATCTGCAAAAAGCTCTCCCATAAGGTCCGGACCGGTAACCCTTACCGCATCCTCAAAGCCTCTATGTTTTGCAACTATTGACAACGGCTTGCCGTCAGGCAGTCTCAACGCCGCCGAGTTCTGAACATTGCAGTAGCTTTCATCATCATGTGACATCACTGTTGTGTGCACATTGGACACACATATATATCTGCCCCTCAGCGCATCTATGTTATTGCATATATAATCTTTAACCTGCTGCATGCTCATAATATTTATATTAACACCAAGGATGTTACATACTCTGTTATTTTTCACACTAGTCCTCCATTCCTGCGCTGCCTTTTGCGCATATCAAGTTTGTGCGAAAGCACAAATCTTGCGTGTGAAAAATCTTATTTTTCACACTAGTCCTCCTGCCTCATGTATATATCATATCCGTCAACATTTTTAACGAATTCATATCCATGCATATTTATATCCTGATACCCCTTATGATTCACACTTGAAAAAACGATATAGTCAACATTCTTTGCCTTGGCATATACCGCCAGCTTCCCGACATCCGGTGTCTGCCGTATCATCTCATTATGCACCACAGCCTTCATTTCTTCAAGTTCATTAAAAATATATGCATATGCATCACGTCCGTACAGAAGCCGTATCTTAGTTGTATACTGTCTCATTGAACACAGCATCTCATCAGGAACAACAACCGTCGGATATACGCCGGTGTCTGCCGCAAGACTGTCAGATATTATTGCGTCAGCAATATCTATTGTTACCTGTGGAAGCTGATATTCATTCTGTGCCGGCACATAGTTATCTTTTGAAAACATCGGTCTGCCTGACATTGCAATTACGCAGACTGTCAGAGCAAGCGTAACGGCCTTCAGAATATAATTATTAAATCTCATTACAAGCCATGTACCGCCAATGGCAATTATAACAGAAACGGGAACCAGCCAGAGTATCCTCCAGTACATTCCGTTAAGGAACCGTATACCTATCGTTCCATAGACCAAAGGGCAGAAAAATACTATAAGTATCATGGCGGCAGGATACAGGAACTTATGACGGAAATGAGTGTTTTTAACACTTCCTGCCACAAGTATTATTGCTGCAATAAGCCAGTGAAACCATCCCGTACCGACAAATTTTATAAACATATCACAGATTTCAGTAAACCATCCAACCATAAAATCCGTACTCCTATGATAATATATCCTAAGATAATCTGAACACCTGATACCAGAATACATTGCATAATGCGTATACAACACATGGCGAGCATGTCAGCCATATATACAGCGTATTCTTAATATTCCTGTATTTTGCCAGCACAACAAGTCCATAGAACCCGACAGCAAGTGCGGCTATAACAATTCCGCCGCCTGACAGAAGTGATGACGCCATACATGAGACAAACAGCAGTACCTTTTCAGGAATCAGTGTGCAATCCTCATAAAGCCTGTAGAGCAGGTCGAGGATTACAGGCACCATCAGGCCTGCAAACACAGCCTTTCCCTGCCATATTCTTAACAGCAGCAATGACGGCACCGTATGCGTTGAAGTGTACCCAAATATATTAACAGCCGATACTATAATTGCAAATATCAGTGTCTTCTCCCAGTCATCCCTGAACAGGTTAAGTCCGAGAAGCAGGTATGCAAGACAGCACAATGGTACAAGGTACATCGGCATCAGCCTGTGTGAAAGTATTGCAGGATGGACACCGCTTATTCTGCTGCATGCTGCAACATACATTGTCCATGGAGACGTGTAATCTTTCTTAACCTCTCCGGTATTCCAGTACATCGGGTATCCGTCAATCGGATTATGCGTAAGCATTCTGTCCTCATCCACTGCCAGAAGCTCAAGCGCAACAAACCGCGCATCGTCATCATCCGTATGCTGGTACTTTGATGCAATTCTTGCCTGATAGCCTGTAAGTATGACAAATACCGCCGCCAGCAGCGCAATCCAGCATACACAGCTTCTGCGTCCCGGCACCGTCTCCGGCTTATTAAGCTCCCGCATCCTGTCATTGTCCGTACCGGCATTATCCACTGCGGGGCCTCCATGCTTCTTTATACGCAAAACGGCTGCGATATATCCCACAATTCCGGCAGCTGCGAGAACAGCCAGCAGTGCGCACCATACATTTACAAGCATCGTAAATGTAGTCCTTACGGCAATCATAGGAACGGCAATAAGCTGCATAACAGCAAACATGGTTATAATACCGTATATCCATGTCTGTATTAGCAGCTTACATATATCCGCAAAATGCAGTTTTATTCTTTTTACAAGAAACGGGCTGTATATGCCTCCCGCAATTACGGGAAGCACTACAAATAAAATCCCGGTTAATATCTTACCTGTGAGGCTCATATACAATCACTCCGCTGCCTTCAATATCATAAAGTGCCATTGTGCTTACTACATTTTCTATATCCTGCTCACGCAGTCTGCCTGCGCCTGCAACAAGTATGCTGGCATCAGCCTTCATTGCTGCTCTGTACGCACCTGCATTAACGTCTGCAGCATTGGTATCCGTCAGCGTTACGTCTGCCTTGTATCCGGCATTCTTAAAGCTTTCCTTCAGCTTATCCGATATATATTCCCCACCATCACCTATGTGTATGAGATTGATATTTATTCCGTTCAATCCGTATCTGTGCTCCAGATACAGTTCCGCCTGCTCAAGCTGTGAACAGTCATCCTCCTTAACATCCGCAAGAAGCTTAAGCCCTGCACAGAATGCTATCTCCGCCGCAGTCCTTAACTTACCGCCAAGAAGATATATAAGCGTTATGATTACAACTGGTATGATAAGTCCTATTACTCCACCGATAAACGCATTCTTAATTACCGCCTTATTGGCTGCCTGTCTCTGCTCGTCGCTTGCCGTATATGTCACTGATGAACGGTCGCTTCTTCCAAGTTCATACACAACATTCTCTCCGAGTATTCTGTCACAGGTATTCTTAACCGCCTGTACGTAATAGTCCATAAAGCTCTCAGCATCGGAATCTTCAACTATTGAATATTCGTCGCTGCCAAACGGATACTGCATTCTTGCCGTAACACTGTCCTTAGTTCCGTCATTACCACATACGACAAGTTCTACAAATGTATCATATGTCAGAGGATATCCTGACAGCTTAACAAGTTCCGAATATGTCTCGCGGCTTGTCATAACGGCAATAAGCGTCTGTGTACGCATAAGAAGTGACTCGCCCTTAACATTGCCCGAATAGTAATCCACCGAGTACTGCTTTACAGTGCCCTTCAACTCTATCTTGGCAAATCTCTTCTGATACTCATTGTATTTTTTATAACCAAGACCGCCTGCAAATACTGCAACGCATATAACTATCAGCCACCAGAATCTCATATTGCGCTTAAATATATCTTTAAGCATATATTTTCTAACATATTCCTGCTCTGACATAAAGCTCCTTTCACAATTACTCGCCCTTAAATACTACGGCGACAGTTTTAAATAAAATCTTGATATCCAGAGCTATGCTCCAGTTGTCTATATATTTGAGATCAAGTTTTACTACGTCTTCAAAGTTGGTTATGCGGTTTCTTCCGCTGACCTGCCATAATCCGGTGATTCCCGGCTTAACGCTTAATCTTCTCTTATGATAAGTCTCATACTGCTTGAACTCGTCCACTGTAGGCGGTCTTGTTCCGACGAGGCTCATATCACCCTTAAGCACATTGAAAAACTGTGGAAGTTCGTCTATGCTTGTCTTACGGATGAACCGTCCGACCTTTGTTATTCTCGGATCATTGTCCATCTTGAACATAAGCCCGTCCATCTTATTTTTATCCATGAGCTCTTTCTTGCGCTCTTCTGCATCAACATACATCGAACGGAACTTATATATATAAAAATATCTTCCGTTCTTGCCGACTCTCTTCTGCTTGAAAAACAGAGGCCCCGGAGATTCAAGCTTAAGTATTGGTGCGAGGAATATCATGATAACTCCTGTTATTGCAAGTCCTACTATCGAACCCACAATGTCCATCAGGCGCTTTATAAAAAGCTGTCTGTAATCATACACATTATTGGCAAATGTTATGACCGGAATACTTCCAAGCTGGTTAACTGACTTAGAGAAGTTCGAGAACTGCTCAAGCACCTCTATATTAAGATGCACTGTCGCGCCCATGCCCTCGAACTTGGTTACTATATCCGTAAGTGACTTGCCTGAATCATACGGAACATCTATAAAAACCTCATCTACAATCTGCTCCTTGGCATATGTTACCATGCTGTCAAATGTAGCTGCGACTTCAACTCCGTCTATCTTCTGTCCAACCATGTCCCGGTCTATTATGGCAATGCTGCATATCCTGTTGCCCCACACTGAATCGCTGTCCATCTCTTTGATGACCTTTGAGGCCCTGTCCAATGTCGTGACAACAAAAAGCTGTGTATTGGCACGGCTGTTCTTATAATACTTAAGAAGATATGTCTTAAACAGTCTGTGCACGCCATATGTAACTACTACATTAAGACATATCATCACCATATACACGCCACGTGACAGGTCTGAATTCTCATGCTTCAGGAATATTACAACTGCCATAACTGCCGCAATGATAATATTGGACTTAATCACCTGGATAATCTCAATCAGCTTTCCCCTTTTGATGAATTCCTGATTAAAATTAAACAGGAGTGCCGTGACGGCATATGCAATTATCATGGCACTTATATCCCCATAAAGATCCCTTCTGAGTGCCTCATACGCCGCGCCTTTGATAATCCCGAGCCACAGATATCCCGCCATCACATAACTGAGAAGCAGGCATATAAGATCTATTGCCATTATACAAATATTCTGTATCTTTTCTCTGGACTGATTCATTGTTTCCTTCCACTCTTATATCTTAATTGTCTTAACAGATTACTTCTCATTAAGGAACTGCTCTATTATATAACGCGGACGTTCCTTTGTCTCCATGTATATCTTACCTATATATTCACCGATAACTCCGAGTGACAGCAGGATAAGTCCGCCTATCGCCCAGATTGACGCAATAATTGTTGTCCATCCCGTTATCGTTGCTCCCATAAAATGTCTTACAAGGCTGTAGATAAGAATCACAAAGCTCATAAGAAATACAAATATGCCGAGGTTAGTTATCATCTTAATCGGTTTGTTGCTTAATGATGTAATTCCCTCCATTGCAAATGCGAGCATCTTCTTGAGAGGATACTTACTCTCCCCCGCGAATCTTTCGCTTCTCTCATAGTAAACAACATCTGTAGGATAGCCTATCATTGGGACAATGCCTCTTAAGAACAGGTTGACTTCCTTAAACTGTGCGAGCCCTTCAAGCGCCCTCTTACTCATAAGACGGTAGTCTGCATGATTATATACCGTATTGGCCCCCATCCAGTTCATAACTTTGTAGAAGCCTTCTGCAGTTATTCTCTTAAACGGTGTGTCTGTTGCACGCTTACTTCTTACACCATATACAATATCACATCCGTTGTGGAACTTCTGAAGCATCTCATCCATTGCATTAATGTCATCCTGAAGATCTGCATCCATTGATATAGCCACATCAGCACAGTCCTTTACAGTCATAAGACCTGCAAGCAGTGCATTCTGATGCCCTCTGTTACGGCTGAGATTAATTCCGCCAAAAAGCGCATTCTCCTGATGAAGCTTCTGTATGATACTCCACGTTGAATCCTTTGAACCATCATTTACAAATATAACACGGCTTCGGTCTGATATAACATTACCGGCTATAAGTGATGTCATCTTTTCTTTAAGACGTTTAGATGTCTCCGGAAGTACCTCCTCCTCGTTATAACATGGTACTACTACATAAAGTATACTGCTCATTGTCTTCTCCATTCCTGCGCTGCTGCGCATATCTATTCCACTACAAATCTTCATTTTTCAGTTCCATTGAACTGAGTATTGTGAAGTTGGTATCTCTTTTTGTAAGATTTATGTTATAGTATCTGTCCGTCTGTCTGAGTACTGAGTTCCATTTTTTATTAAACTTCTCATCTTCTTCATCTATATGCCACTCAGGCTCTGCCGAAGCATTGATTACAGCCTCTGCATATGGCACATATACAATCTTATGCATGTCACGCCACATCTGAGGTGTCTTCGCATCTTCCCCCTCATCAGCCCGGGAATCTCTGCTGCCTTCACCGTTAAGCTGCGCAACCTTAAGGCACAGGTCTGCCGCTGCATATTCTGCCGGCATGCTCTCATCAAGCTGTCCTGCCGCCATATAGTCTGCCCTCCTGATAAGCGTACATGTAATATCAACACCGCTTACATCCTGAGGTGCATTAATGCGCATGAAATAACCATTGTTGCCCTTATCGAGCTGACGGAACGCATATCCGAACGACTTGTCAATTCCCATAACAAGAAATGCGTGATATATCTTATCTTCAAGATTGCTTGTACGTGCCGCTGCCATTGCAACATCTTTTCTCTGTACATATCCCATAAGCTGTTCAACAAGGTCTTCGCTCAGTGATGTAATTCTTGAATCAAGAAGCAGAACATAATCCGCTGCCGCTGACGCCACAGCCCTGTTAACTGACGCCGAATCGCCGCCACACATCATCACACTGAGATTGCTATATGTAAGTTCCTTTGTACACTGAATGCACTGTTCAGCCTTAGCCGCATCACCATGAATTATTATATCAACTGACGGCTTACGGTCAAGTACCGGAACATCCCTGTAATAACCGTATGACGTACCGAGTTCTCCTGTCATCGGGATTCCTGCTCTCTGACAATGCTCATTAATTGATTTCACGCCTGCATGATATGCATACATCTTACTCTCCGGAACGGCCGCCGTTGAATTAACATGGCATCTCCAATGATATATTACTCTTGGCACATGCGCAACATGGCGTGATTTCTCTGTGCATCTGAATATAAAGTCAAAATCCTGTGCTCCGTCAAAAGGTTTCCTGAATCCTCCGACCTCTCTGGCTATTGATGTTCTCGTCATGAACATATGACATATGTAATTACAGCTTCTGAGATAATCAATATTAAAATCCGGCTTAAAATGTGGCTCAAAGAGCTTCCGGCCATCCATATCCATCTTATCCTCATCTGAGTAGACACTGTCAGCCATTGCATCTTCATTAACCGCCTTAACAAGATGATACAGCGCATCCGGAGTTATTACGTCATCATGATCCATAAGTGCAATGAATTCACCTGTTGCCATCTCAAGTGCCCTGTTTGTATTCTCTGATATTCCGTCATTAGAATCAAGCATTTTGTATACAATTCTTGAATCCTTTGCCATGCACTGTACGGCATACTCACCAGCCTCACTTACACTGCCCGTACCGTCTGCGAGGCATAATTCCCAGTTAGAATACGTCTGTGCCTGAACGCAGTCAATAAGTTCCTTGAAGAACTGCAGCGGTGTATTGTACATTGGAATCAGAATACTTACCTTCGGTTCATGTATAAACTTTTCTTCGCGCTGCCTGTTAAGTTCCTCCGGTGTAGGATTCGTATACGCAAGAAGCTTCTCATATGATCTTTTTTCTGTAAAGAAATATATTGTGCGCTTTACCGCCTTTTTGAATCCGTTTTTACGAAAATACGCCATTCCTTTACGAAAAACATGTCTGCTCATCTCAATCTCCATTCCGCAGAAGCAGGAATATGACACATAGTCCTGCATAATGCATTTATACAAATAATCTCTTCCAGGTATATGCCCTGACTGCCGCCGCAAACGCCGGACTGTCACCGCTTCCCTGATTGCTTACATACATCTGTATGTCAAGCTCATCCGTCCTGTCTTTCATTGTAAATGTAATCTCAGGCTGTGTTCCTGTAAAAGCATACAGACGGTTATTTATCTTCATTCCGTTTGTACTTATCCTGCATGGTACCGATGTACCCTTTATATATACAAAGCAGCAGCAATGCGCCGGGTGTACCGTGACAGCCTTTCTGCCTTCTGTCTTTATATTAAGTTCCTTAAGCTCGCCGGTAATTCTGATATCACACGGGTCTGCTCCTGCATCAATACTGTCCTGCTTAATCCTGTGAATCTTCTCTTCGGCAAGACCTCCCGCACTGAACACTATTCCGTGTTCTCTTGAATATATATCATTAAGTCCTATATGACCGCTCTTAACATGCTCCTGGAACTTTCTCTCAAATTCATTATCTCTTTCATAGCAGTGCGACGCAAGCTGAGGCTTTGTTACTCCTGCCGCCTCATACAGTTCATCTGTGCCGTCTTGTATTCCCTGATTATCCGCAATAAAATAATACACTGCGCGCTGTATAATATAATCAGCTATATCCCGTACATCGGCATTGTCAATCTGCCATGTCCATTCATAGTCAGTGATTATCCACTCGTCAAGATTGTCATTTACAAATATATTCTTGAATATCATGTCGATATCCCATACATTGTATGATGAATTATATCTTACTATATCTGCAAATGTCCTGACAGTAGCCATTGCCGCCTGAATATTACCTTTTGCCAGGAAATCAGCAAGTTTTGATTCAAGCGTGCCATATTCAAGGAATTCAACCACTGCATTGCTGCCTTCCATATGGCATGAATTGGCACTGACCTTTACACCTTTTTCAGCAAAATAATTTTTATATCTTTCATCCAGCTTACTGCCGTTTCCGGCAAGTGCTGCTATATGCTCTGCGGCCGCATCAGTCATCGGACGCTTTACAATCCTTCTGCCGTCTGCATCATCATATATCTCTGTACATATTCTGTACTGAGGTGCCCTGTCATTAGAGTATTTTATGAATACCGGAAGCTTATCGGATGTTCCGGGGGACATTACCGCAAGATACGAATTGGAATATTCCGCAAACATTCCGTCTGCAATTAATTCATCCCATGTCTGTGCTTCATCAAACATCTCAAGCCTGTCTGTGGCAAAATTCCGGTAGTTATTGGTAAGCTCACCTCTGCGGGGAAGCCACTTATCTGAATATATTGCAAGTGGCAGGTGCATATCAGGATACGGATAATACATATGTATATCACCGTCTTCAGGATTAAGACCTGATTCGTCTGCACTGCGTGCTGCTTTTTCAATAAGCTGCCTTTTTGTGCATGGTTCCTCATAAGATATGTGGATTCGTGATACCGCACCATCCTCTTCTCCCGGTGCTGCATATTCTTCCGCATATGCTCTCAGCAGCATCCCGGCAGACATCTTCCAATATGCTCCTGCCCATCTTGCAAGAGAATATCTGTTATCAGCCGCAACAGCTCTGCAGCCGTCAGGAAGCCATTCCGTAAGATTACCATGTATATATCTGAAATTGTCCCTATAATCCTCAACAGACATACCGCTACCTGCCATTTCCTCTGAATTCAAACAATTTATACGTTACCACAGATAACACCATATTATCCTAGCTTACAGTCACCTTTGAAAACATATCGTAATATCCGACTGTATTCTTATCTGAGACAACAGTAAAATTAAGCACATCATATAACCTGTGATAAACAACAAAATCTCCGCCGCTGTAGCCCGTGCAGCTTATCGACAGCAGATATTCCCCACCCTGCAGATTCATGAGCTGTGTAAATGCAACAGTGCGCTCTTCTCCCGCCATAACATTTCCAAAATTGACCTTCTCGTACATGGTGTTGCTTCCTGTTATAGAATTACCCTTGAGATCCTTAATCGTATATGTAAGTATCGGATCGGAAACATTTTCATTGAAATGTACTTTGTACTTAATTGTAAAGTTCGTTCCCTTCTCTATGTTGCCTGACCACATTCCATTCTCATCAAGTATGCCAAAATCAACTATCTCTGCCTTCTTATTGCCGTATTCATTGACATCAGGGTTAAGTTCAAAATGTGAACTCCATGATGCATTGTCACCAGCTTCCGTCTGCACCTGCTCCGGGACTGTAGCGGCATCACTGCCGCCGTCCTTAAGCTCTGACGGAAGTGCCGGTGTCTGTCCGACAAGAATCTTCTTATAGAGATTAATCATATCCCTTGGTGTACCCTCGTCAACCTTGACACCTCTGTTAAGAAGCACTACCTTATCGCAGTACTGTGCTATGCTGCTCAGGTCATGGCTTACAAACAGAATTGTCTTACCGAGCTTCTTGAACTCCTCAAACTTGTGATAACACTTGGCCTGGAAAAATACGTCGCCTACGGAAAGTGCTTCATCAACAATAAGTATCTCAGGGTCAATATTTATTGCAACCGCAAATGCAAGTCTTACAAACATACCGCTTGAATATGTCTTAACCGGCTGATTAACAAAGTCGCCGATATCTGCAAAATCAAGAATATTCCGGAGTCTCTCATCAACCTCTTCCTTAGTGAAACCCATCATTGTTCCGTTAAGGTATACATTCTCAATTCCCGTATATTCCATATTGAATCCCGCACCCAGTTCAAGCAGGGCTGAGATTCTTCCGTCAATCGCCACACTTCCTGACGTTGGATTAAGAAGCCCTGTAATTATCTTAAGAATTGTAGATTTTCCCGAGCCGTTGGTTCCTATGATGCCGAGCGTCTCGCCTTTCTTAATCTGCATCGACACATCCCGCAGCGCATAATGCTCCTTGTAAAGCTTCTTCCCACGTGACATTCCGAGCGCATCCTTCATGCGGTCCGTCTTATTGTCATATATTTTATAAATCTTGGTAACATTTTCTACATTAATCGCTATATCTGACATAGAATCTCCATTCTCCCAATGCTTTTGCGGTCCGGCTCTGCCTCACAGAATCATTATAAAACGTCTGCAAAATGTATCTTCAGGCGTCTGAACACTCCGCTTCCGAGTGCAAACATGATAATTGTAACAGTCCAGAAATACAGCGTCCACAGCCCGTTATGCCAGAAGCCTCTTCCGACAAGAATAGCTTCCCTGTAGCCGTTGACAATGTAATATATCGGATTAATCCTGAATATCCACTGAAGCCTTGCCGGTATAATCGCTATATCCCACATGATAGGCGTCATCCAGATACCGACCTGAAGTATTATGCTTATTATCTGCGTTATATCCCTGAAGAATACCGTAACCGCACTTGTAAGATATACAAGCCCCAGCACAAATGCAAATGTGCAGAATGAATAATAAATTATCTGCAGCGTATAGATAGTCGGATAATATCCGTAGCATGCCGCCAGTATAAGAGTAAATACAACGAAGAACACATGCACAAACATAGCTGACAATACTTTGATAACCGGAAGTATGTCTATGTTAAATACGATTTTCTTAACAAGATAGTTGTACTCAAGCAGTGCATTGCTTCCCCCGTTAAGGGCATCTGCGAAGAAAAACCATGGTATGATTCCGCAGACAAGCACAAGCACATACGGATACTGTGCAGGCTGTGACGAACGGAAGCCCACCTGGAATACAAACCAGTATACAAGTATTGTAATTACCGGCTGTACAAACGCCCATATAATTCCAAGATACGAGCCCGCATACTTTGTCTTAAAATCGTTCTTTGACAGGCTCCATATTAACTTTCTGCTCGATAACAGATTTTTAATCAGTTTCATTAGAATCCTCACTTTTTGCATATTGTCCGGCTATCAGACGTGCTATCGGCACCGGCCAGAATTTGCAGAACATCTCATAATCTTCCTTTGTCCTTACATGGTCATGTATTGCGGCACTTGTCTCAGATCCTTCATGAATCCTGTGCCCCATAAGTACGCGCGGACAATATACGAAGCTGCCTCTGATACGTGACAGCCTTTCCCATGTCTCCCAGTCTATCGACGCCCTGAAATGCTTATGAAACACAGGTGACGGCATGGCAGGCATACAGTAGCACACCGAAGGACAGCATATTGCACTTCCCAGTGACAGACTTCTGCGTCTTACCCATATCGACCTCTGCAGCAGCCTGCTTCTGAGCGGAAACAGCATTATCCTCTTTATCCTGAGAAGCTTCGTGTCCGTAACCTTATTAGCGCCACGTATCTCGCAGTAATCCGTAAATGCAATAACAGGATTCTTCTGTGATTCCATTGCATGTACGACTGTCTTTGTATAATCCTTAAGATATATGTCATCCTGATGCGCAATTGTCACATACTTTGTATCCGCACAGCTCAGTGCAAAGTTCCAGTCCCCTGCAATTCCGGTCTCTCCGTAATTAACACAGACATCAAGTCCGTATCTTCCGGCAATACTGCGGATGTGCTCATTAGGCGTCGATGTTGCAATTACTATCCTGCTCTTTACTGTCTGCGCAAGCAGTGATTCTATGCATTCCTTAAGATATTCACTTTCCTTGTATGCACATACAACAAAGGTGTGGTTACTCATTACTCTCCTTTGGAAGCGGCATCTTATATCCGTCCGCTATTCCCTTAAAACCGTATTTTAACTTCTGCCATTTGTTCTTCTCATACAGAAGCACAACTCCAAGCCTTCCGTAAAGCTTTATGTAATACCTTAGTGCATTCACATGCCCTCTGTGCTTTCTGATAAAATACACAAGATTGCGTGAATAATAATACCTTCTCGCCGGCGAATGATTGGTAACTATAACTTCTCTTCCTAAGAATACCTTACGCTCTGAATTGCCCAGCTCATGCAGTACTCCGCGGAAACTGCTCTGCAGTATCTTATAGCCTCTCTCCTTAAGCATGTAGCACATGTCAAAATCAACATAATCGATAAACATGTTTTCATCAAAACCGCCCGTCTCAAGGCATGCAGCAACCTTGGTAAGGCATCCCGACGTTATGCAGCGCTCCGCATATCTGTATTCTTCCGAAAACTCGTATTCCTGCTGTATTCCGTAATTACGGTCAAGAAACAGGCACGTTATCATTGCTGTTTTGTCGAAGTCCATGTATTTTCTGTAATTATCAATAAGCCCCGCCATGACAACCGAATCCTGGTCAAGCGTGAGAACCCACTGCCACTTATGGCTGTCAGCGAACTCAACTATCTGGTTGAGCGCCTTTGCAATCCCCTGATTCTCCTCATTCCAGACCATATAGATGCTGCCGTAGCTCTCTATCATATCACACACTTCATCAACATTGGCCGAGCCGTTATCAACAATAACAAGCTCCGAAACCTGTGGAAGAATCGCGTCTATATTCTCTTTCAGTCTCCCAATATCAGGGTTAAAAGTAACAATCCCTGCTCCGATGGTATCACTGTTCATATCTGCTCCAATCCTCAATTCACTAAGATGCTGACCTGATTCTTCAGGCCACTGTCTTATCATTATGTCTGCCTTCTCATACAGCCTGTTTTGCAAGCATATCTTCTATGGCAGCCTTAAGGCTCTTTGCATCAGACATCCTGCAGAAGCCTATGCCATCCATTGATTCATCGAAAAGTTCTCTGTTAGCCGGATTATCACCCAGTATCACAGGCTTGTGCATGGCACGGTATATATATGCCTTGCCGGGAATTGTCCTGCAGGCCTTGCCTATCTCCCCGTTAAAATGCCCTGCAAGGCACAGATTGGCATCTGCTATTGCATCTGAAAGCCTGTCCTGCGGCAGCCAGTCAATATATCTGATATTATCCTGTATAACTTTGTTCTTAACCGGTCCGATTATCTTAAAAATTATATTCTTATCGTCTTTCATAAGCTTAGCAGCTTCAAGCACAGTCTCAACTCCCTGCAGCGGAAGCATTGATGCAAAATAAAGGATTATTCTCTTATCTGCATCTTCCTCTGCGCGCTTAACAGTGTGAGGATAATATACGGACTTGTCCGCTTCAAGATACAATACCTGCATCTTATCCCTGCTAAGTCCGAAGTTCTCTATAAAATATTCCCCATGTGCCTTTGTATCAACCACAACATTATCTGCCAGGCTGATGGTCCTTTTATCAAGCCACGCAGCCACTGATGCCGGAACGGAACCTTTTTTTATCTTCTTACGGTCATTAACAAGAGTGTCATATACCGATATAAAGAAATCAATCGTTACCTTGCCGCCGTCATTGCGGTATCGTCTGAACTTTCCTTCAAAAAACGGAATTATAAGCTGTGGCGCAAATCCTACAAATATCTCATCATAATCACTGAACCTGCATGTTATAAGCTTCCTTATGACATGTGCCATTCTTGCAGGATACTTCCCGGCGCTGCTTGCGATAATATCAGGCCTGCACCCGCCGCATTCTTTTGTAAGAAGTTCTATCTCCTGAGTGTTACGGATATAGTCAAGATTTTTTGTTGTTATGAATAATTTCATAATCTGCCTTCTCATCTTCCTCTGTAACAGCCATCAGATCTGATGTCTCGTACACAGGCTCCTTGTTGCTGTCATGGTCATAATCCATCTTGCGCAGATGATACTGCACATCCTGAAGTATCTTACGGTTAGCTGAGATAATGTCTCCCAGCAGACCTACAACTATTGTCTGGAAACCTATAATCATCATCATGCTTGCAAAGATAAGTGACTGCACATGTCCGCTGCTGTCACCCATCAGCACGAATACAAAGAATCTTATAAAAAATGCAGCTCCGACCGCTGATATAATTCCCCCAAGCAGCATAAAGAAATACAACGGTCTGTACATAAGATATGCTCTCATTATTGTAAGCACGGACTTCTTAACGTATCCCCACATGCTGTGGAAAAGCCTTGATTTACGAAGTTCAGGATTGGTTCTTATAGGAACCGACTTAATAGCCATCTTGTCACGTCCTGCCTGAACGATAGTCTCAAGAGTATATGTGTAATCATTGATAACATTAATTCTCAATGCCGCATCACGGCTGTATGCCCTGAATCCACTGGGAGCGTCAGGTATATCCGTCTTAGACGCAACTCTTACGACCCAGCTTCCAAGATGCTGCAGCTTCTTCTTAAGCGGTGAAAAATGCTCCGTCTCATCAATAGGACGCTCACCGATTACCACATGTGCTTCTCCATCCAAAATAGGGCGCACAAGACGCTCGATATCCGCTCCGCAATACTGGTTGTCCGCATCAGTGTTAACAATAATGTCTGCACCATTACGAAGACATGCATCAAGTCCTGCCATAAAGCCCTTGGCAAGTCCCTTGTTGCGGCGGAATCTTACGACATAATGCACGCCCCACTTCTTAGCTACTTCAGCTGTATTATCCGTACTTCCATCATCAATTATGAGATATTCTATCTCGTCTATGCCATCAATGTGTTTTGGCAAATCATTAAGTGTTACCTCAAGTGTCTCAGCCTCGTTGTAACATGGTATCTGTATAATAAGTTTCATTATGACCTGTATCCCCTTGTCTGCATGCGTTACATGTATGCATATGTAAGTAGATTATAGCATTCCCTGCCGGATTATACAAGTGGCGCAAGTCAATCTCCGTTTACACAATTTTCGTTTACACAATTTCTATCAATTTATCATTTTTGTATATAAGCTTTAAAGTAAAAAAATCCGTTGCATTGCGCAGCCTGCAAAGGAACGCTCTGTCCCCTTCCCACAAAGGGAGCTCCAACACACGGTCGGCCTCTACCCACACCAGGTCTCCTTCATCACATATCTTCTCCTCACCCTCAAAGTCATCAGCTGTATACAGCACCGTATATTCAACAACGTCATTCATAACAAATGTAATCAGCCCACGTGCCCTGTAGTCCGTAAGCCTGTACCCGGTCTCCTCAAAAACCTCTCTTACAATACATTCATCCGGTGACTCGCCATCCTCAACATGCCCGCCAACCCCAATGTACTTACCGGCATTAATGTCATTCTTTTTCTTATTTCTGTATAACATAAGCCATTTGCCATCTTTTTGCAGATAACACAGTGTCGTAAATTCACGTTTCATTTTTTACTCCTTTTTCCACTTCCCCGGCACGCTTCAAAGAAGCCGTGCCGTCCCTACAGGGGGGGGGAGGTATAATTTTTGTACCGTATAAAAGCGCCGGCACTTAATGAGTACGCCCGGCATGTGCAGGCACATGCCGGGCGTGCGAATTTAGTACCGCTGCGCTTTTATCCGAGCGCAAGCGTGTACATAAATTATACCTTTCCCCCATCATCATAATAGTGAAGCACATTCGCTCTTTTCCATATTGCAAGAGTATCTCTGAATGCTTTCCACACGTCATCAAATTTTATTCTTCTGCAGTTACGTTCGCGCACATACACGACCTTAACCGGCATTTCTTCTATTCTTCCTCCCCGTCTGCTTACGGCAACGAGAAGCTCTATATCATATGCAAAGCCCGATGTCCTGACAAGATGTGCCACCGGTTTTACAGCCTTCGCACGGAAAAGCTTGAGTCCTGTCTGCGTGTCTCTTATCTTCAGATGAAACAAAAGCCTCAGCATCATATAATATCCAACACTCATTATCTTTCTCCTGAGCGGATATACAAGCTGCGAATCTTTATGGAGTTTGCAGCCTATGACTGCGTCGCAGCCTGTTTCTGTCATTTTATCATAATACCCCTCAAGCTGCGACGGATTGAGTTCAAGATCTGCATCAAGAAAAGCTATATACTCTCCGGCTGACTCTGCTATACCTGCGAGTATGGCACTCCCCTTACCATGATTTGTCTCAGAGGATACCATAACAATCCTGTCATCATGTGCCTTTGCACGTTCTATCTCCTGACGGGTGTTGTCACGGCTCCCGTCATTAACCACAACTATCTCATAATCAGGCGCAAATGGGGCAATAATCTTTTCTGTCGCAAATATATTGTTATATATCCGTTCGCCTTCATTGTAAGCCGGCATAACCACGGACAATTTTCCATCAAACTTCATTGCACCCTCCAAACGAGTATTTCCTGCATCACGCTATTCCAGCGTATAACTGCAGCGATATACATTAACAAGCTGCTTTTCCACGCTGAACTTAGTCGGGAACGGATTAATTCCTGACTTTTTAACTGAACTCTGAGTCTCAGACTCATCATAATATATATCATTTACATTGGAATAAATATTATCTATACCGTAATCTTTGAATAAGAACCAGTCAGTTGTTGTTATGTAGTATACCCTGTCATGGTCCTGCTCAAGTCTTCCTATCTGCTCTTTTAAGTTGTCTGTAACCGGGTACACATCCGCATGTGTCATTATTTTGACCGGAAATTTGAGCGTTGATGCAAGTGCTGAGTCTATAATCACCGCATCCCCCTCAGAGAACTTAGCTGAAAGATCCTCAACTATATCCCAGCTCATATTGGTTATGTCCTTCTGTGTTGCAAGCGCTATATTATTAGGCAGCATAAGCACTGCATATATCCCGGCAACAGCCAGAGTTATCACGAATTTTTTTGCACCGGCTTTTGAATCTATCCTGCTTATCCTTAACATCGTAAGAATTATTATAACAGGCAGATATGGAACTATATACCGTGCGTAATAGTAATAATATGCAATGCTCGGTTTAAATACGCATGAATACATAATTACCATATACACAAACATTATAGTAAGCAGCAGATGATCTTTATGTGCCGTAATGAACTGTGGTCTGTATATAAATGCCGCAAACAGAAATATCACCGGCACAATTCCCGAGCTTATCACATATGCATAGAATGTCGAATAACTGAATCTCATTTTTGTATGCATAAAGGTAAGAATAAGAACCGCAATTGATGCCACAAGCAGTATCCTAACCACAAGTCTCATATGCTTTCTTATACCGCGCGTGAAGAATTCCCTGAACTTCTCCTGCTTTTCCATAGGCACATATAAAAGCGCAAAAGCAAGCGCCATACATACAACTACTACAGCCGTTACAACTGCTGCAAGATTATCTGCATTTATTCCGAGAATAAATATTTTCTTATAGTTGCCATATGTGTATACCGACGCACATGCCCGCATCATATAAAACCCTGCAAGATATCCGGCAAGTGCGCCCACATCAGCCCACATATACTGCTTGTCCCTTGTCATATAGTAAAGTATAAAATACGCAATTACTATCATGGGCATAATCGTATATATCGTGGCATGGAAAAATGCAAATACAACAATCGGAACAAATGACATACATGCATACTGGGGATATTTCCTGTCTGCCATAAGATACAGATACAGCATTATAAGCACAAATATAAATATCTCTGTAAGTGTTGCCTTGGCTGTCCACAGGACAATCGGTGAACATCCGAATATAAGAAGTCCGGCAAGCCTCAGCTTTTTATTAACCCTCAGATTACGCATCACATAATACATAAGAAACAGCCCCATGAACATAAGAACCGTCTGAAGATCCGCCATATTGGCATACCCAAACAGGCTTCCGTACAGCGCAAGCATCGCAGAATATGTAGGTATGCCATGCAGCACTCCCGTCAGCTTATCAGGAAAATCAGCCTTGTCAAGCACAGGCACTTTGGAGTCATATCCGTAGAAGCCTACAAGAGAGTGAACCGCTTCATACTCATATGATTCTATATCGGTCTTTTCTTCCAGCCTGCCATACTCATCAAATGAATATATATTGCTGTTTTCATCATATATCAGGGCAAGTGCTTTTACCTGATACACGCCCTGATCCTGCCCCATTCCGAAATATCCGAACTTCGAGTGCATTACTATCAGCATAAGTACAAATACTGCCAGCGGTATCATACTCTCTTTATAGTGAAATACTGCTGTCGGCCGTCTCTTTATCACCGCAGTCACAAGTGCCATGAATACTATTCCCGCAACAAGCGTTATCTTAAGAGCCGCATGTATCCCAAACTTATCCATCCAGAATAATATTCCTGAAGCGAGAACATATGCGCAGAAAAATCCCGTAAGCCCCATAACAAAAAGCTCAACAATGTCACGCTTATAATATGCAATTGAGAAGGCTGCCATCATTACGGCTATTCCCGCAATTACAAGTACTGCTGTCATAATCTAATAATCTGCTCCATTCTGAGTATTTTCTGATTGTCCTGATTCCGAACCATCTGTGTCATCAGTGTAATCCACACCTTCATCTGTCTCATCTGAATCATCCACTGCCGCCTCATCTTCAGGACTTTCCAGTGTATCATCTTCGTTAACAAGCGGCGGTGCATCATCGCCAAGTGTCAAAAACTGTATATAATGGAACGGGAATCCCATCGTACGTGTATCCTTATCCCCGTATATAAGCGGACTCCACATGGCACCGCTATGAAAATATATTACATTATATCCGTCTATCATATATGACCAGTTAAGCCTGAAATCAATATACGCACCGTTATTATCAGCATTAATCTTTGCTTTGCTTGTATAATACCAGTTCTCTCTGAACTCAAGGTCGATATATTCAAGGTTAATCTCATCAAGCTTAATCTTACTGCCAAGATACAGCCTTACAGTATCATATTTCTGATATGGTATGTCGCACTGGATAAATGCATTCTGATCCTTTGTCCATGCCATTCCCGAAAGATCCGTATCATAAAAGCCCTGTGTAACGCTGTCTGCAACACTGTATATCCCTCTGTCCGTAAGATATTCAAACGTCTCATAAAGATACGCCGAATCTTTGTGTGCCACTATTCTCACTCTCTCAAATGAAGGATCTTTAACCTCTGTTGTCAGATAGTATGTATTCTTGCCCGTATTGCCAAGCTTAGTCATTGAATCCTCATATTCAAGACCGCTTAGGCATGTGCTTACACCTGTCATTATCTGAAGCGGATATCTGTATTTTTCATACATTGAGCGTTGGATTGATATTGAATCATCCGGCTCTATCTGCTCTGCATAGCTGCTTATATTCTTCCATTGTGCGACACATTCTTTGGAGTCCATATTTTTAACAATGGCTGCCGTTGATACCAAAGTAATAACTGCCACTGTCAGATTAATTATGGCATATGTCAGAACATTCCTGCGTACGGGAGTCTCACTCACGCCAAATGCGATTGCAATTCTTTCCGCAAGTACGAATATAACCGATGCCGCCCCTGCAATTCCAGCCGGAAGCACCAGCATCATACTTTGCACGCCGAACAGCCTGCCGAACAGCGCCATAAGCGCAGTCAGCCACGGAAGCTGTTTAACAGCCACAAGTGCAATATCACTCCCATATATATATTTAAGCGCCCATGTCTGGCTTCTTCCAAGCGTCCTGTAAAGAGCATACAGATTGCAGTCTATCCTGCTTCCTGCAATCATTATAACTGCCACACAAAGAACAATCAGCACTATATTCTTACGTGCGGTAAATGTAAATTCCATTCGCGCTCCCGTATATATCATGACAGCCCACGCAATAAACGCAAACGCCATCGTCACCGCAACTGCATATTCTATCGTATATATTCCACATGCAATCATAATCCATGATACAACCGAATACATGCCAAGGAACACTGACGTTGAAAACAGCAGATTAAGCCCTGCATCAAACTTTCTGAACACGCCCGCAAAGAACATCATAAGTGCAAATATTGCCATTGCAGCCATTGCACCTGTCATAATACGGGACTTTATCACGTTATAATCAACACTGCTGTGTGTCTTATAAAAGTTAAGATTGCGGTAAAGCACATCATTGCCGTTACGATGTACATTCTTAAGATACAGCCCCATGGAATCTATCTTATCCGATGACATCACACCGCCGCTCATATAGTAAAGTCTCTCGCCCTTATCAGACACGGCGGGTATTACCTCATCAATCTGCGCATATTCCGGATATACCTTTGCACCGGTAACACTTGCAACCGGAACATAGTACTTATCCATAATGTCTTCATCAAGTACAACTATGTCATAATCTGACACAATATTGCTGATTTCCTTAAGTTCATTCCACTCAAGCTTTACCCTGTCATTTCCACGTCCAAACATTGCCATTGATATGAATATCATCACAAGCGCGGCAGCGGATTCAGCCCCCAGCTTAATTATACGTCTGCGCCTTACCGTAGAGAATGGAACATTGCCAAGGAACGCCCAGAATACATACAGAATAATCATTCCGATTACTATAAATATAAATGACATATTGCTATATCCAAGGAAATATACCCCCAGCGCCAGAAGCGCCGTAAGCGGTACATTGTAATGCTCATACTTTTCCTGAAGAGGCGTATTGACAGCCGCTATCCTGTCGCTTCCATCTTCCACCTGCGCAAGATAATCCGCTTCAAACGGACTTGTCTCATTCTTTGAAGCAAGGTTCATTGCCTTTGCCTGACTGACGCCTATTGTTGTATCCATGCCAAAAAAGCCATCATTGGTCACTCCTGCCCCTGCTACGGCAAATACCGCACAAATAATAAACGGTATCATATGCCTCTTAAGACGGAATATCCATGACGGCTTTGATTTTCTGTTTTTAAATACGATTACTGCCGCACCTATAGCTGTAATTCCCACTATCAGCATAAGGCTGCGATTTACCGAGAACATATTCAGCATTATAAGCCCTGATGCCACAATAGTATACATGACTAAAAAGACAGATGCCGCTATTGCAAAACAGCGTACGGCATCTACCTTTTTACCCATAAAGGCCACTGCAATCATTATAAATACTATTCCGGTGCTAAGGAATAACACTGACTCAAGCATTGCTGTTACATCTCCAATAATCAAGTGTTTCTTTTAAAGTCTGTTTAAGACTTATCTGAGGCTCCCAACCGGTACAGTTATATATCTTCTGTATATCTGCTTCAATTATCGGGACATCAACAGGACGAATCTTATCCTGGTCAATAGCTACCTCTATATCAACATCCGACAGTTCGAGTATCTCTTCAAGAATCTCCTGAATCGATACTGCCCTGCCGCTGCCGACATTATATGTCTCGCCTCTCTTGCCAAGTCTGACAAGGAGCGCATATGCCTTTACAACATCTCTTACATCCGTGAAATCACGGCGTGCGCTTAAGTTACCAACATATATGACCGGTTTTTGGAGTCCGGCTTCTATCTGTGCAACCTGTCTGCAAAAATCCGCAACGACAAACATAGGTGCCTGATTAGGCCCGATGTGATTGAATGCCCTTACCATCATTACATCCATCTCATAAGCATCAGCATATATCTTACCTATCATATTCTGACATGCTTTTGTCGCCGCATATATATTGCCGGGTCTTGTATTATTATCCTCTACAATAGGTGTCTCACCTTCTCTTATATGTCCGTACTCTTCTCCGGACCCTATAAGAAGGACTCTCGGCTTATAGTCAAGCTCTCTTACCACATCAAGTACATTTACACTTCCCTTAATGTTAACATCAATTGTCAGCGTAGGATTCTTCCACGCAAGTGCAACAGAACTCTGTGCAGCAAGATGAATTATATAATCAGGATGCACCTCAGTGAGAACTTCTCTTATCTGATCCTTATTAAGGACATCGAGATTATATGTCTGCGCATCAGCCATTTTAAGATTTTCTTTGGACGTCTTAGTTACTGCAACCTCATATCCCAGATCATCATGGAGATGATTAACAAGATATGTGCCTACGAAGCCGCCTCCACCTATTACAAGTGCCTTCATGTCAATCCCCGTTTCACAATCACTATTAGATATTAGCTGCCTTAATCTCTTTTTCTACAAGAGCAAGGTCATTCTTAACCATTCTCTCTACGAGTTCCGGGAACTTAATCTGTCTCTCCCATCCAAGCTTTGAATCAGCCTTTGCAGGATTACCGATAAGAAGCTCAACCTCTGCAGGACGGAAGAACTTAGGATTAACCTTAACGATAACCTTACCTGTAGCCTTATCCTTACCTACTTCGTCAACTCCTGTGCCTTCCCATACAACATCAATTCCCGCTACCCTGAAAGCAGTCTCAACGAACTCTCTTACTGTTCTTGTCTCATTAGTAGCAATTACATAATCATCAGGAGCATCCTGCTGAAGCATAAGCCACATAGCCTTAACATAATCCTTTGAATGACCCCAGTCACGCTTTGCATCCATATTGCCAAGTTCAACATGATCCTGAACGCCAAGCTTGATTCTTGCTACTGCATCTGTAATCTTACGTGTAACGAACTCCTTACCACGTCTCTCACTCTCATGATTGAAAAGGATACCGCTGCAGGCAAACATATTGTAGCTCTCACGATAGTTCTTTGTAATCCAGTGTCCGTAGAGCTTTGCAACACCATATGGGCTTCTTGGGTAGAATGGAGTTGTCTCATCCTGTGGAATTGCCTGAACCTTACCGAACATCTCTGATGTTGATGCCTGATAGAAATGTGCCTCAGGCTTAACTGTGCGGATTGCTTCAAGCATGTTAGTAACACCAAGGGCATCGATATCTGCTGTTCCGAGCGGTGTATCCCATGAAGTAGCAACAAATGACTGCGCTGCAAGGTTGTAAACTTCATCAGCCTGTGATATCTTCATAGCCTGGATAAGTGATACTACGTCTGTCATATCTGCGTAGATAAAGTTAATCTTATCCTTAATATGATCCACGTTGCCGTAATCTACAACGCTCTTTCTTCTCATAATTCCGTATACATTATATCCCTTCTCAAGCAGAAGCTCTGCAAGGTATGATCCATCCTGTCCTGTAATACCTGTAATTAACGCGTTCTTCATAGTTATTCTCCTTTATAAATCTTTATAAATATTCATTCTTATTCTGCTCACGCAGCTTCGCAAGTACCTGCTTAATCTCGCCGGCATTCTCCTTGGTGCTTATAAGTATGGCATCCTCTGTATCAACTACAACCATATCTCTTAAGCCAACTGTTGCAATAAGCTTGTCACGGCCTTCAAGTACACAGTTCTGTGTATTGACTGTCACAACATTGCCATTGACAACATTACCGTTCTCATCGTTCTTCTTAATTCTTCCGACTGCAAGCCATGAACCTACATCATCCCATCCGAATGTGCCCGGAAGTATATATATATCAGATGCTTTCTCCATAATTCCGTAATCAACTGACTGTGATTCAAGATTAGGAAATTCATCTGCAAGAACCTTGTCCTCTTCAGCCGTTCCGACTGATGCCTTAATCTTCATAAGACCATCATATGTTGATGGCATAAACTTCTTAAAATTATCAAGAATTGTTGACACCTTCCATATGAACATGCCGCTATTCCACAGATAATCGCCTGATGCAAGGTACTTCCTTGCTGTATCAAGGTCAGGTTTCTCAACGAATGCGTCTACGGCATAACTCTCACCGTTCTTTGCATCCCTGTTATACTTAATGTAACCATATCCTGTCTCAGGATAATTAGGTGTTATACCTATCGTTACAAGATTCTCCTGCTTGGCAGCAACATCGCATCCTGCTTTCAGAGTATCTATAAAAATGTCATTATGCTTAATCAGATGATCTGAAGCGAGTACTATCATGAGTGCATCCTGCTCTCCATCTGCTTCGCACTGCTTCATGACATGTACGGCGCCAAGTCCTATACATGGAGCTGTGTTACGTCCTACAGGCTCACACAGAATATTCTTCTCAGGTATTCCCGGAAGCTGCTGCATAACGAGTTCCTTATAATTCCTGTTAGTTGCGATATAGACGTCCTTAATATCAACAAGCGGGCTGATTCTCTCAACCGTAAGCTGAATCATTGTTCTGCCGTCATCTGTAAATGATAAAAACTGCTTTGGAAGTGTGACTCTGCTCTTCGGCCAGAATCTCTCTCCTTTGCCACCTGCCATGATAAGCGCTGTTCTTTTCATTATTCTACCTCATTTCTATTCTCGTGCGTCTGCTCGCACAAATTGAATTATACAAGCTACATCTGATAATGTCAAATCAGCAATTTAGCTCCTGCGCATAGCACAATCCTAGAATTGTGCATAGATAAATCCCTGTGTCTGTCCTATGTATCCGAATATTATTATTGAGAATACGAGTGCAAGATACAGTGCCCATCTTACCGGAAGTATCTGCTTTGATACGGTATCCCTTATCCTGATGCCCTTCTCCTGCATATAGCTTACAACAAACCATATAACACAGCCAATGGCAACAATCAGGAAATCGCTCCTTGCCATTCCGAGTGTGAATATTGATCCGTCCGTAAATGGTTTGAAACTTATCTGATATACAGTATTAATCATCATCTCGATTGCCGCCCTGAACGAAAGCGCCATATCAAAATACCAGCCTATATTAACAAGTATAAATGTCCTGAGTATCTGTACAACTGTCCAAACCCTGCCATCCGCATTGATATGGCATTTCTCCAGTCCCTTCTTGTAAAGCGGCTTGCACAGATTACTGAATGCAATGATAACACCATTATACATACCGTACATGATATATTTCCATGCAGCTCCATGCCATACACCAACAATAAAGAATATCAGAAGGTTTGATATACATATAGGTATTGTCTGCGCAACATGCTTATTCTTAAAGTGTTTCTTTGTAAATTTGCCAATCTTATTGAATGCCTTGGACAGTGAGAATGGGTAGAATATATAATCCTTCATCCACTCTCCGAGAGTAACATGCCATCTGCGCCAGAACTCACCAATCGACTTGGAGAAGAATGGACGTTTGAAGTTCTCATCCATCGTAATTCCGAACATCTCAGCAGTACCGATTACGATATCCATTCCACCTGAGAAATCCGCATAAAGCTCAACGCAATACATAAGCACTGCAACTATTACATAGAATCCGTTGAATGCCTGGTAGTTATTAACAAATACATTATTAACATATCCCGCTGTCCTGTCTGCAAGAATCAGCTTCTTGAAAAATCCCCAGAATATACGCTGAAGTCCGTACTCAATTCTTGTAAGGTCAAACTTATGCGGTGCAAAGAACTGTGGTGCAAGCTTATCAAATCGTCCGATAGGTCCCTGCATTATCTGTGGGAAGAACGATACAAACAGTGCAAACTTAAACGGATTGCGCTCAGCCTTTACTTTGCCCCAGTACACGTCTATAACATAGCTTACTGACTGGAATGTGTAGAATGATATTCCCAGCGGAACAAGTATGTCAATTGCATTAATTCTGTTACCGATTATACCATTGATATTCTCGATAAAGAAATTCGTATACTTTACAAATGCAAGCAGTCCAAAATCAAGAACAACTGCTGCAAGCATAAGTGCTTTCTTCTTTTTCTTAAGCTTTGCCTTAAAAGCTTTCTTCTGGTCGCGGTCAATTGTCTCCTTGTTAGCCGCAAGCCATTCCTTGCCCTTTGTCTCTGCCTTCTCGATAAGCAGTCCTGCCGCAAATGTAACAAGTGTTGTAAATATAATGTACACAACTGCCTCTACCTTGAATGACAGATAGTATACATAACTCATAAGCAGAAGAACAACCCACTGAATCTTCTTAGGCATTATGTAATACACCACAAGTCCCACAGCCACAAACAGGAAATACTCCAGATTAATAAATGACATTTCAGGTACCCTCCAACATATTTTTAAAATGACGCCAGTGTCTGCATAACTGTCTGCGCAGTTCTGACCCAGCTGTATTTCTTCAAAATCTCATCTGAACTCTGTACCGGTTCATTGAGAAGACTTTCAAAATGCACCACCGGATTATCCGGCTGTATATAATGTGCCGATCTGCCAAACACCTCCGGAAGACTTGCCCTGTCTGACACAATCACTCTCGCTCCGGCACTCATGGCCTCAAGAGGTGGTATTCCGAATCCCTCATACCATGATGGAAATACAAATGCCCTGCAATGCATCATCAGTGCTTTGGCCTCCTCATCAGTTACCGCCCCCGCATAATGCACGTTCGGATACTTGCTGAACTCAATTACCCGGTCAAGCTTTCTGCCCGCCATAACGAACTCCGCATCCGGGTTACACTGTGACGCCGATATAATCCATTCGGCATTTTTATTTTTATTGGCCGATGACAGGGTAAAATAATAATTCCCCTTCTCAACACCTTTTAACCTGTCAAATATATATTCATTAGGCTGAATCTTTTCAAAATGCTGCCAGCCGTTACCGGCTACCACAATACGGTCTGCGGATACTCCAAGCACCTCCTCTATTCTCTTTTTTGAGAACTCAGATACCGTCAGAATAACCGCCGCTTTTTTGGCAATTCTCCTGTATATACCAAGGAACCACTTAACTTCGTCTTCCGGGAAGAATTCAGGGCAATCAGCATAACATGTATCGTGCAGGCACACAATTCCCTTTGGCGCCATAACTGATACTTCATTGCACAGATTAACCGGAACAGCTCCCATCTTCCATGCATGCAGTGCAAATGTAACCTGCGTCCATCTGCTGCCACGCTTTACGTAGTACACTCTGATATTGCTGAATGCATCAACAACTGCTGCCGTATCGGCATGTTCAGACTTAACCGTATCCGGAACAAGAAGCCGCACCTCAAATCCGGCATCACCACATATCCTGTCGAGTTCTTTAATTGTCTCAAATGCATATCTGTCAACGCCGGTTGCCATTGATTCAAGGAACCGTCCGTCTATCAGAAATATTTTGTTCCCCTTCAATTGTTTCTCCTTATAATCAGTCAAACATTTTGAAAAATTCCGTATACTTCTTAACAATAACATCCCAGGCAAAATGCTCCATGACATATCTGTTGCCATTCTCAGCCATTGCTTCTGCTGCATCTTCATTATGGAGTATGAAATTTATGGTCTCCTGGAATTCATAATAATTATCAAAGTAAAGACCGCCATTGGACTCCTGTACAAAGTGTCTGGTTACCTCGCAGCCGTTATGCACAAGCACCGGTCTGTGGCAGAGCCAGCTCTCCATAATAACAAATGAAAAACTCTCATTCTTCGACGGCTGGCACAGAAGCTGTGCTGCCGCATAGGCATTGTACTTGTCCTGTATGTCGACAAATCCGAGGTCGTATACATCGTCCTTAACCGATTCCGGTATATCTATGCTGCCGCCACCGATAAGCACAAGCTTAAGATTATCTTCATTGTGATACTTAGGGAAGAATACATAATAGTTAGCATCCGCTTTTGCTGTTTCTACCGGTATTCCCAGTATATTGTCGATATCATAGCGTCCGCCTTCATTGTTGTGTTCTTTGTAATCAACATCGTCAACGTAACGTACTTCCGGTTCAGATTCCTGTCTTTCTTTGAGGTAATCCTCAACATGCACGCCATACACATTAACATATTCTTTGGCGTTAGCTTTATATCTTGCAAAATAATCAAGCAGTGTGTCCACATTCTTGCCTGCATCCTTGCGTCCGGCATACAGGATAAATGGTTCACTAATACCAAACTTCTTATGAAAATCTTCCGCACTGCCCTTAATTGCAGTGTCCACGCCAAGTCCCATGACTTCCGTTCTCACATTGCTGAGATCCATAAGTGACTTGGTAAGTGTAAGCTCAGGCTGTGCGTTGAACAGCATTCCGGCTGCCCTGGAATACATCCTGGCAAAGCTGTTCATATGTGCATACCCCTCATCATGGAAGCATGGTATAAGTACCGACTTCTCAGGACATGCCGCAACTCCGTTATATGTTGTTCCGAAAAGATACGGAATATATACAAAGCACTGGTAGTTATCCTTATTATCACGGATATAATCATACATAGCCGGACTGTTTATCATCTCACGGTTAAATACTTCTTCATCCTTATCCGTAAGGCGTATGCCATTCATAAGCTTGTAATTAACTGAGTCAAATGCCTTAACGTCACGCTTACGGATCTTAAAACGTCTTACGTCAACGCCAAAAGCATTCTTCGTAACACCCTCCGGATAAAAATCTTTGTTCCAGTCTGCCGTAAACTGCTCAACTGTCGTTGTAAGAATCTCAACCGGAAGCCCCGCATCATGCAGATGGCTTGTAATTCCTCTCAGTGCAGCCTCAGCTCCACCCGGAATATTATCCCCATACCATGGGCAAACAAATGCTATCGTCTTCATATCCTACCTCTGTTCACCTGAACCGGAAGCGCACACGCGCTCAACAACATCCTCAAATCGGTCACAAATCTTATCCCACCTGAAGTTCTGCTCAACATATTCATGTCCGTTACGTCCCATGCCATCTGCAATATCGGGATGACTGAGAAGATAGTTGACACAGCCTTCAAATTCATAATAATCCTTGTAATACAGACCACCATTGCTTCTAACACAATGTCCCTTAAGGACATCGCATCTTCCGTTGCAGAGGACCGGTCTGTTAAGTGTCATTGACTCAAGTACAACAATCGAAAGGCTCTCAAATGGTGACGACATTATAAGGAAATCTGCTCCTGCCATGTAATCATACTTTTCCTGCTCGCTTACAAATCCGAGTGCCATTATGTCATCATCTTTCGGAATAGGCATAGCCGGCTTACCAATCATAACAAGCTTAAGGTCTGACGGATTGTTCTTCTTATACCTTCTGAAGAATTCAAATAACTCCTTACATCCCTTGGCTTCATCTATTCTTCCGGCATAAAGCATATAGTGTTCAACGCCTTTTTCCCTCTTAAGCCTTGTCTTATCCACCTCGCCCGGAATCTCGACTCCTGAGCCGCCGTAGCCGTCATTATTAATTATATGTCCGTTGCCGAACTTTCTTTCAACAAACTTTTTTTCTTCAAATGTAAGATAGAACATCCCCTTCGGCATAAGGAACAGCTTTTCAAATGTCTGAAGATATATAGGAGGCTCATCATGCGCTGTCGATATAAGAACCGCCTTATCCTTAACAAGCGGAAGTCCCTTAACCGTTGTATAATAAAGATATGTCATAAACACAAATGCGTCATAGTCATCTGCGTGGTCTCTTATATAATCTATCAGTCCCGGAACAAGCGGTCCCTGCAGGTCGAACCACTGCTCCTCATCCTCCATTGAATGCGGTCTTCCGATTACCTTACCGGAAAATGCATCAAACTTTTTAGGATTACGCGGCTGAGTTACACCAAATCTGCGAACCTTTATTCCATTAATTATTTCTTCATCTGCCGTGTACTCATCTTTCCACGTTACATAATCAACAGCCTTACTTGTAAGGACCTCGATATCATATCTGTCTTTCAGATGCTCTGCCATAGTTCTTGCAAGCATCTCTGCACCACCATTGACTTCAAGCCCGTATCTTTGCACCACAAGCGCAATTTTACGTTTTTGTGACACTGTCTCCATTGTTCTACCTCTTAGCAATAAAATCAGCAAGCAGTTTCTCGAATCTGCCGGCTATTTTTTCATTATCAAAATCTTCAAGTCTCTTCTTCTCGCCCGCAATTATGCTGTTACGAAGTTCTTCATCCTTAACGACTCTGTCTATAACTCCTGCCGTAAGTACAGGATTCTTCTCTTTCATAAGTATTCCGCTGCCGCCAAGTGTGCCTGCTATTGCAGAGCTGTCATAAGCAACTATCGGAACTGCGAACTTCATAGCTTCCACAAGCGGTACACAGAATCCCTCATGCTCGCTCTGGCAGAGGAATACGTCCGCTACTCTGTAGTAGGCAAGTATCTCATCAAACTTTATATGTCCGGGGAATATTACATCTCTTACGCCAAGTGCATTAATATAACTTATCAGCCTTCTGTGATAACGTTCCATTCCTCCTGACGAACCCACAAGAAACAGTCTTGACTTTGGATTGTAATATTTTTTGTAGTAAGCAAACGCCCTTATTACATCCTCCTGCTTCTTATTAGGTGCAATTCTTCCCGTAAAAAGCACATTAACCCAGCCATCGTCCGAATACTTTCTGATGACCTCTTCATTAGGTTTCTTATCGTAATCTTCAAAAGGTATGAGAATCGGAAGCACATCTATCGGACATGTAAATCCCATCTCACGAAGATTCTGCTTGTTATATTCAGAAACTGCAATGCAGTAATCTGTCTTATCCGCAAGCGACTTCACCTCTTCATACCCTTTCTTGCAGATACGGTATGAGCCGTCATTGTAATCCTTAAAATAATCCGGAGGTGTTATATTGTGATATATTATTATCTTGCGGCATTTGAACTTATCAAAATCACGGCTTATCTTACTTCCGGTCGAAAGATGATATATTATTATGTCATTCTTATCGACTCTTCCAAGCTTGGAGTAATTCTTCGCTGTACCTTTCGGTATTCTCGAATCGATATTCTCAGCGAAAATTGCAGTTTTATACCCCATCTTTTTAATGATTTCCTGCAATGCAAGAGTATCATTACTTACCGCATCACCGAATGAAATTGTTGCCAAAAGCTGATATACGACCACTGACTATTTTTTCTCCTTTAACATTTCTTCCAATGCCATACAGCGCTTCTTACAATCATAAAGCTCTCTCTCAAGTTCAGATATTCTCTCATCGTCTTCTGCAAATTTATTAAGTGCCTGGGCAAAGAGATTGGTTGCCTCTTCATTGAACTTATTCTGGTCATCAACGATAGGCTCAACATAAAATGCAGTCATTCTTCTGAATATTTTCTTAAAGAATGTGACCACAGGTCCGATTCCCGGACGGTCTGATGCAATATCCCTATATGAAAGCACCATTCTGTCGCCTGCCATCTTCTCAAGCTCTTCCTTGTATGCCTGCATATTATAAGGTGTTGCTACAGATGAAAGTATTATGTCACTGAACTGGATCTCATCGTCCTTATAGCCTTTATTGCGTATATCCTCACGGATTTCAGCCATGATATCCTCGATATTAATGTTCTCCATTACCTGCATCCTCCTATATATTCAGCGTCCATTCATGCGGTATTCTGAGAACACCTACGTCAGACACCTTGGAAACTACTTCAAATCTCAGGGCCTCTTTATAATAATCAACCGGATTACCCTCGCCGTATTCTATCGTTACATCAACCCAGTACTCGGCAGGAATAAGCATGAGCTCCTTAAGGTCAACTCTGTAACTTCCATCACGCTCTATATCAAAATTATCCTTGTGGTCTATCCTTGTATTAGTGCCGTAGCACCACAGTCCGTCACTTCTGAATATACCAAAGCCGAATACGGCATCCGTAACCTTCTTCTTGCATTCATAATGAAGGTCAAGAACCATCTCCTCACCTGTCCTGAAAGTCTTCTGAGGATTACCGTCAGCATCAAGAATATTAATCTTTGTGAACATACAGTCCATTGAACCGTAACGTTTCTTCTTTTTGGCTGCTTCCTTTTTGGCTGCTTCCTTCCCGTCTGCCTTCTCCGGATTAGCCTGTTCCTCGGCCTCCTGACGGGCGCGTTCCTTCTCGGCCATCTCCATACGTTCTGTATTCATGTAATCGAGATACTCAAGATGAACATCCTTAGGTGAACCTTCCATCTGAATCTTTCCATTCTTAATCCAGATTGAACGGTCACATATCTGTTCTATCTGTCCGAGAGAATGCGACACAATAACAATCGTTGTTCCTTCAGCTTTAATCTCTCTTAACTTATTAAAACATTTGGCCTGAAAATTCGCATCGCCGACTGCAAGAATCTCATCAATAAGCAGAATATCAGCATTAACATTAATTGCTACCGAAAATGCAAGTCTCATATACATACCCGATGAATATGTACGCACCGGATTATCTATAAACTGTTCCAGCTCTGAAAATGCAATAATATCATCAAGTCTTTCATCTATCTCTTTCTTGGTAAGTCCAAATATCGCAGCATTAGTATAGATATTCTCCCTGCCGCTCATATCAGGGTGGAAGCCTGCCCCAAGCTCGATAAGGCTTGATACTCTTCCGCACATCTCTATTGTTCCCGAATTAGGATAAATTATCTTCGTAAGAAGCTTAAGTGTTGTACTCTTACCACAGCCATTCTTACCAACAAGACCGACTGCCTCACCTTTTTTAATTGAAAATGAAATATTATCAAGAACAACCCTGTTCTCATAGGCATTACGTTTGCGGAAAAGCACACGCTCCTTGAGCTGGCTTCCCTTGTCATAATAGACCTTAAAATGCTTTGACACATTCCTTACTTCAATTGCATTATTACTATCCATCATTGCTTAAAATTCCTCCGCAAAGCCCTTCTCGAGCCTGTTAAATACAAAGATACCAAGAACCAGTACTATAACTCCCAGAACAAATGCTGAGAGAAGAGTGTCAAGTTCAGGAAATGTCTTATAATAAAGCACCGAACGGTATGCTTCAATTACAGGTGTCATAGGGTTAAGATTCCAAAGGGGAAGAAGCTCTTCCGGCACACGTTCTGATGAGTACATTACCGGAGTAATATACTGCCATGCCATTGCAATAATCCCGAGTATGTACTGCAGATCCCTGAAATAGACTGTAAGCGCTGACGTAAGCAGTGCTATTCCAAGACATATTATATATTCAACTACCATTATCACAGGCAGTGCAAGACACGCATAGAGGCTTATTCCCCATCCTGATACAAGAAGCACTGCAAATATAACTATAAAACAGAACAGCATATTTACGAAGTTACTTGTCGTATCTGCTATCGGCATTACCTCTCTTGGGAAGTATATCTTTTTAACCATATCCTTCTGATTCAGAATACTTATTGAACCACTTGTAAGTGCCGCAGAGAAAAACATCCACGGTATAAGTGCAACAAACAGGAAAAGATAATATTTCTCTATATCCTGTCTCATGATTATCGAGAATACAAGCGTGTATACACACAGCTGGAGCAGCGGATTGACAAATGTCCACATGAATCCAAGCACAGAACCTTTATAACGTCCTCTCAGATCCTTTTTTACCAGGCTGAATATCATCTGCCTGTAAGCATAGATTTCTTTAAATTCTTTTAACATAACTTCCTGCGGATGTTTTCCACCCTCTCCTTCACTATCTTTGTAGAACGCTCCATATTCAGCGATTCTCTGACATAACGGGCACCATTCTCTGCTATGCTGTCATAAAAATCCCTGTCGCTATATAGACGTTCCATGAAGCCTGCCGCCTCATCAACATCAGCGTCAGCCCAGTGGTATCCCTTCTTGTACGGAGGAATGTCTTTTTCTATCTCAATCATCTTATAGCCTACCATGCAAGCTGCTTCGGGACATGCGAATTCTGTGTTGGCAGACCAGTTGGTTGCAATTGTAGGCGTGCCGTTGAGCATCGCCTCTGCAAGTACAAGTCCGAAGCCTTCTGCCCTGTGAAGCGACACAAACACATCGACCGCTTTGATAAGACTGTTAACCTGTACTTTTGTAAGTGTATCTGAAAGGATATACACATTCCTGTATCCCGAAAGAGCCTTTCTTACATAAGTTATATCCTCATCTGAATATTCGTTAATCTTGACAACGATTCCAACATTGTCATTATCGGTTCCGAACGCCCTCTTATACGCTTCAAATACACTGTCAGGATTCTTGCGCTCCATTATGCTTCCGCTTGCGAACATCATAAGGAACAGAAACTTATCATCCGGCAGGCCGAAGTATGCCCTGTCAAATTCTTCTGACACTGGTGCTTCAACGCAGTACGGAAGAGTCATTACCGGCTTATCCGTATACTTTTTGAGTGTATTGGTAATAAAATCAGCCGGTGTCCATATCTCGTCAACAAGATCTATGCATCCAAGCCATTCTTCCGGAAATTCTTCAAGCTCCCACAGCCAGTAAGCTATATTATACCTGTGATCCCACACATTCTGTCCCATATTCATGAATGCAAGAGTGAATTCACTTGCATTAATATGAAAAATGTTGATATCATACGGTAATTCATCCGTTATCTTATCATCATGCGTATGGTCATTCATGCTTGGTCCCGGCGGCACGAAGAAATCATGCAGTACATATTCCTCTCCGCTTGCCTCAAGTATATCGGCAATCAGTCTTGTACTCTGTCCCAGCCCGGTCTCTGCGCGGATATTACCGATAAGATTAATCCCTTCCCGGTATGTTCTGTCATACGGTATTATATTGGCATTCTTTAACCTGTCCGTATTACGTCTTACTATTGATTCTTTGACAGAGCTCAGCACACTCTGCGGAACAATTTTCAGAAGAACCGGCCTTAACTTTTCTGCTGTGTCCAGCGCTAATTTGGATAGTCCCATTAGTTGTCCTCAATAAACTTTCTTACAATGCCTCCAAGATGTTCCGGAGAATATTTGTTAATAGCATCCCGATATGCCTTTTCATCTATCTGTGTATTATAATCAAACATTTTCTTAACGAAGCTGTCAATCTGGAAATTAACCTTGTTGAATCCCTGCATCTCAAATGTATTGAGACAGTCGCCGGCAATCTCCTTATAGATATCGAGGTCACCGGTAATAACAGGCTTACCATGCTTCATAGCCTCAAGTATAGGCATTCCAAAGCCCTCAGCCCTTGATGGGAATAAAAAGCATGAACAGTGTGCATATAATTCGTGCTTCTTATCATCCGTGACATAATCAAGATATTCGACACCGCCACATTCAGCCTGAACCTCATGCAGGAGCTGCTCAATATCATCTTCAAGCATCTTGCCTGCCACAACAAGCTTCTTTGTTCCTTTGCGGTAACGGTATTCCCTGTATCCGTTAAGGAGTATGTCAACACCCTTGCGTTTCTCCATATTGCCTATATACAGAAAATACCCGTCATCTGTGTTCTCATATTCCTTTGTGAGCGGATTCGTGATAATATACGCCGTCTCATTCTTAATCTTCTTCGCTTCAGGGAATATTGCCTCTGTTGTAAGCTTCGTCTGATGCGAATTATAGAGAATCATGTCTGTATTCTTAAGGGTCTTTGAAAGGCTGTGCCTGAAGTAAATACTGTACACTCTTCCGAAATACTTTACATGTGTTATCGGGAACATGTCATGTATTGTTATCATTGTCCTGAACGAGCCTTTAAGATTCACCGGAATAAGCGAATTAACTTCCCAGAATACATCCGGCTTAATGTCTTCCAGCTGCTTCTTAATAAATGCAAAATACGCATACACCCCTGCGCTCTTGTATACGTGCCGGTCAGACGTTCTCACCTCTATTCCTTTTTCCTGAAAATACTTTATATATTCACTTGTCGCCACATCCGATAAGAGGACAAATTCCAATTCATCATATTGTATCAGTTGTTTTAAAAAATCAAAAAGATACATCCCCACGCCGCTGGGTCTGCTGCCCATCGACCTTGCATCTATTGCTATCTTCACTGCCTACTCCAATTCTTCACAATTATCTGTTAAGTGATTTGATACCCGGCCACTTAGTATCCTTCTCTGAGAATATCAGTTCCATTCCTTCAGGAACAGGCCACTCAATTCCTATATCCTTATCATCCCATATAATTCCGCCCTCATCGTTAGGATGGTAAAAATCCGTTACCTTATAACAGAATTCTGCATAATCCGATAATACAAGGAACCCATGGGCAAAATCCTTCGGAATAAAGAACTGCTTCTTATTCTCAGCTGACAGAACAACACCAAACCACTGTCCATATGTCGGAGAACCCTTTCTGATATCTACCGCTACATCAAATACCTCGCCATTTACAACTCTTACAAGCTTGTCCTGCGGATAATTAATCTGAAAATGCAGTCCGCGCAATACGCCCTTCTTAGATGCTGACTGGTTATCCTGAACGAACTTACAGTCAATTCCTGCCTCTGCAAAATCATTGTAATTATACGTCTCCATAAAATACCCGCGGTTATCACCGAACACTGCCGGCTCAATAACCTTAAGACCTTCTATTCCGCATGTTGTAACTTTAATTTTACCCATTATATCTCCTTTTATGAGTCAATATGCTAATTATATATATTGTTCTATTCCTGTGACTCAAGAATCTTTACATATCTTGCAACCGCATCCTGCCATGCAGGCAATCTGTTGAATCCGTTAGCTGTAAGCTTATCCTTGTTCAGTCTGCTGTTATGAGGTCTCTTTGCCTTAACCGGGAATTCACCTGAACTTACAGGCGTAACCTTAACATCATTCATGCCTGCTGCCCTGAATATCTCACATGCAAATTCATACCAGCTGCAAAGCCCTTCGTTGGTTGCATGGTATGTTCCGTATCTGTCACTCTCAATCATGTCACACAGAAGTACCGAAAGATCCGGTGTATAGGTTGGTGAACCTATCTGGTCATCAACAACCTTAACCGCCCCATTCTGCTTTCCAAGCCTTAACATTGTCTTGACAAAATTATTGCCGTTGACTCCGAATACCCATGCAATTCTTACAATAAAGAACTTTTCAACAAGCTCCCTTACAGCCTGCTCTCCTTCATACTTAGTCTCACCATATACGTTAAGCGGAGTTGTAACTTCATCGTCAGGCTCCCACGGTCTTGTACCCTCGCCGTCAAATACATAATCCGTGCTTATATACATCATCTTACAGCCAAGTCTGTCGCAGCTTGCTGCAATGTTGCGTGTTCCCTGTGCGTTAATGTTTCTGCACACTTCAACATCTTCTTCAGCCTTATCAACTGCCGTATATGCTGCGCAATGAATCACTGCATCAGGCGCAGCATCCGTGATAACACGCTCAACCGCCTCTGCATCTGTAATGTCCATCTCATTCCTGTCTGTCGGAATAGCTGTATGACCTCTCTTCTCAAGCTCTATTACAAGATCATGTCCCAGCTGTCCGTCAGCACCTGTTACCAATACCTTCATAGCAGCTCCTTATCTGTTCTTATACATCTTCTCATAATACTGCTGATAATCACCGCTGATGATATGCTCCCACCACTCGCGGTTCTCAAGATACCACTTAACTGTCTTCTTGATGCCTTCATCAAACAGTGTAAGCGGCTCCCAGCCAAGTTCTGCATGAATCTTTGCAGGGTCGATTGCATAACGTCTGTCATGTCCCGGTCTGTCTGTTACATATGTTATAAGGTCCTCGCTCTTGCCAAGCTCCTTAAGTACAGTCTTAACAACCTGAAGATTAGTTCTCTCATTATGACCGCCAATGTTGTATACTTCTCCTACGCGTCCCTTGTGAATAATCATATCTATTGCACGGCAGTGATCCTCAACATACAGCCAGTCTCTTACATTCTCACCCTTGCCATATACCGGAAGCGGCTTATCGTTAAGTGCGTTGGCAATCATAAGAGGTATAAGCTTCTCCGGAAAATGGTATGGTCCGTAATTGTTAGAGCATCTTGAAATCGTAGTAGGCAGTCCATACGTTCTGTGATATGCCATTACAAGCAGATCCGCACTTGCCTTAGATGCTGAATAAGGACTTGATGTATGAAGCGGAGTCTCTTCTGTAAAGAACAGATCCGGCCTGTCAAGAGGAAGATCTCCATATACCTCATCCGTTGATACCTGATGATATCTCTTAATTCCGTAGATACGACATGCATCAAGAAGCACGCCTGTTCCGATAATATTAGTCTGAAGGAATATTCCCGGGTCAGTGATTGAACGGTCAACATGGCTTTCTGCCGCAAAGTTAACAACTACATCCGGCTTCTCCTTCTCAAAAAGTGCATATACCGCATCTCTGTCCGCAATATCAGCCTTCACAAATGTAAAGTTAGGGTTGTCCATAACAGGCTCAAGTGTCTCCATATTACCTGCATATGTCAGCTTGTCAAGGCATATAATCTGATATTGAGGATGCTCCTTTAACATATAATGAACAAAATTACCGCCAATAAATCCGGCTCCACCAGTTACAATAATCTTCATAATCTATGTATCCTCTCAAAAATATATTATTCATTCATATAACATAAAACGCTTTTATCGTTATATGCTTTAATACAGAATCCTTCCATCCGCTACCTGCTTAAGATGCGCTCCGTATGGCGACTTGCCATATCTTGCAGCATGCTCAAGAAGCTGCTCCTTTGTTATCCACTTATTACGGTATGCAATCTCTTCAATTGCCGAAATCTGGATTCCCTGGCGGTTCTCGACAACCTTAATGAATTCTGTAGCCTCTGAAAGTGCATCCATTGTTCCTGTATCAAGCCACGCATATCCGCGCCCAAGTGTTACGACATTGAGATTGCCTTTCTCAAGATAGATTCTGTTAAGGTCTGTTATCTCAAGCTCACCTCTTGCTGACGGCTTAATTGACTTGGCATATTCACATACATTCTTATCATAAAAATACAGACCGGTCACGCAATAATTAGACTTTGGATGTTCCGGTTTCTCTTCAATAGATATTGCCTTGCCATTCCCATCAAATTCTACAATTCCGAATCTCTCCGGATCATTAACATAATATCCGAATACAGTTGCCCCATCCTGTCTTGCTGCAGCTTCCTTAAGATGCTTTCCAAGTCCGTCTCCATAGAAGATGTTATCTCCGAGAACCATTGCACATGAATCCCCATCAATAAACTCCTCTCCAAGTATGAATGCCTGTGCAAGTCCGTCAGGTGACGGCTGTACCTTATAACTCAGATTAATTCCGAGACTGCTCCCATCGCCAAACAGCCTTTCAAAATTAGGCAAATCGTTAGGTGTAGATATAATAAGAATATCCCTGATTCCCGCCATCATAAGAACTGACATCGGATAATATATCATTGGTTTATCATACACCGGAAGAAGCTGCTTGCTTGTTACCATCGTAAGCGGATACAGTCTTGTACCGCTGCCTCCAGCCAATATTATTCCTTTCATTCTGAACCTCCATTATCCTGTGTACTTCTGCAAAAGGGCAGAGATACCCATATTTGTACATTATTATCTACATAATAGCAAACTGCTTCTGCTTTGTCAACGAAACAGGGCTTTTAGCGCAAAAAGTACAAAAAGCTCCGGCAGTCATCTCTGACCGCCGGAGCTTTTATATTTAAGAGGTTGTTATGAACTTATAATTAAGCTCTCTTCTTCTTTGATACAACAATACCTGCACAGATAACTGCTGCACTTGCAAGAAGAATAACTACTATTGGCATGATTGGTGTGCTGTCACCTGTCTTAGCTGATTCAATTGTCTGACCAGCCTCGCCGTTAGCTGCCTTCTGCAGATATACTACTGCAAATGGGCTGAATTCTGTTACATTAACGCTAAGTCCTGCCTGATTAAGTGCCGGATCAATAACATCAAGTGTTCCGCTCTTAAGAAGATGAAGCACTGAGAATGTAAATCCATCTGCATTAGTTCCGTCAGGATAAGCAAATGATATTGTAATAGTTCCCTCGAATGTAAGTGGGTTGCCTGCTGCATCAACAAGCTCCACATCATAGTAAGCTACGCCAGCATTATCAGCAATCTTAAGTCCCTGATTCTTAGCTGCCTCAAGGATTGATGCTGCTGTTGAATCATCTGCTGCCTTAGGAACTGCCTTAACATATACATCACCTGCTGTTACAGTTGCGCCTGCTGCATTCTTGATAACTGTTCCTGCAGGAACAACAGCTCCAACATTCTGTCCGATTACGTTAATAGTCCCCTTTACATCCGGGTTGGTAATAGCTGCATCAGTATTATCCTCAACCTCCTCATTCGAGTCTGTAGGGTAATATACTGAATCCTTCTTATCTATTACTGCAGAAGGCGTACCATTAATTCTGGCACCTACACCTTCCGGAGCCTTGTCTGTAAGGACAAGAAGACCATGCATGTTGATTGTTCCGTCTGCATTTCTTGTAGGTGTTATTGATGTATCCGTTGTTACAAACCATGAATCATCAACAGCCTCGCCTGCCTTGTTAGCAGATGCCTTTGTTGCTGTATCCCAGTAATAGTTCTTATCACCGTAAATCTTGCTTGTATCCTGTGTGCCCTTTGTCTTGAACTGCTCTGCTACATTAGTATCCTTTCTGTATGAAAGAATTCCGTTAGCGCCAAAGTCTGTGTTAGCTGCTGTATTTGTGTAGAATGCTACATTGTAGCTCTCGTTGTTAAATGTTGTACTGCTTGTTACCTGAATATCAGGACAGCTGTTTGAATCAATACCCTTAGCCTTGTTATTGTAAGCTACTGAGTTGATAAGTCTGTGATAACCTGAAAGGCTGTCACCACCCATCTTGAAGCCGTTACCGTTACCGGCATCAGTTCCATCCTCAAGGTAGCCATTGCCATAGGCTACGCAATTCTGAAGCGTTACTGATCCAATTGATCCCGTCTCTACCTTAGCAAAAAGATCCCATCCATCATCGGCATTATTATATGAGATACATCCATCGAATACGTTACCATCAGCTACAGTAAGCTTAGCAGCGAATCCATCTGCATCCTCATAACCCTTATCTGCATTGCCATACGATGTACAGTTAAGAATAAGGTTATATGATGGCCAGTTATCCCATGTATCTGATGAGAGGTATCTGCTTATCTGAATACCTGTATTGCCATTGTGATATGTATTAATCTGATCAAGTACGTTGTGGCTTCCTGATACCTGAACACCCTTAAGGGCATCTGCTGAATGTGTTACATCAAATCCCTTGAAGTACCAATAATCACCTGCAAGAATCATACCTGCACATGACCAGTTGAAATCAAGCACCGGTCTTTCATCCGCATTAGGATCCGCTATAACAGTAATGTATGCGTCTGCTGTACCATTATTTCCACGTCCTGTTGTTACTGTACTATATAAATTGTACTTTCCGCCCTTAAGTATAATCTGCTGTCCAGGCTGTGCATACTTAAATGCTGTATATATATCGAGTGGTAAACTCTCTTCTCCTGTTCCCTGTGGTGAACCATCAGGTGCAACCCATATAGATTCCTTAGCCTGTCCATATGTCTTAAACTTTACAGTATGTGTAAATCTATAAGGTTCATACGATGTAAGCTTATCGCCCTTGAGTGGAACAAAATTCGGATCAGGTGTAAATGTTATAACAAAGTTATTATCACCCTCTGTAAGAGTATACTTCTTAGTATATTCTACATTAGCCTTAACATACTCATCTTCAACATCCCTGCCGCCGATTGTAAGCCATCCGTCAGCAGTTGATACAAATCTGAATAAATATTCAGCATTACCTGTCGCTGTTGCAGATGTTACTGTATAGTTTGGTGTAACATACTTAATTGGCTTTGCCTCTGCCGGTGCATCTGTAGCAGGATCTGTAAGCTCAAGTGAGATGTCTGAGAATGTGGCCTCAGCATTTCTTGCTGCAAAGAAACCTGCATATACATAATCTTCATCAAGCTGGCTGAGTGCATCTCTGTCATAATACTTCTGAGTCTTAATCTCCTTACCGTCTGCATCAGAATATGTTACAAAGTAACCTGTGTTATTTCTCTGAATTGTAAGGTAGTAATCTGTAAGTGCTGTAAGTCCGTCAGAAACTGCTGTATTAGTACTGTTACCAATAACATTATATGTTCCTGCATCAAGTTTCATTGCTGATGTATCAAGAGGTAATGTCTCTGTCTTAAACTGGCTGTTGATTGTAGCTGTATCACTTGCTACAAACTTATCAAGGTTCCCCTTGTTAACACCTGTCTTAGCAATAACACCAAGACCAATCTTCATAGAAATCTTCTTACCTGCATCACTAATCTCGCCTGTCTCTTCATCAACATAGTACTCAACCTTTGATGCGATTGCCTGATACTGGTTATTCCATAATGCTGTTGAATCACCATTAGCGCCTACACGGTCAGATACCATAAGACCATAACCTTCCTGACCATTGCTGAGTGTCCACTTGTCAACATGAACCTTAGCCCTGAGTGTGAAGTTAGATGTTGTAGGTATCTTTGTATAATAGAATGATACACCATCTGTTGAGTTAGGAACAATCTTACCTGCATTGCCCATAGCAGATACTGTTACTGAACCGTCATTAGCATCGCCTGAATACTTATTCTTAGAACCTGTACTTGAGCCGTATGCTGAGAACTCCCACTTGAACTTAGCATCTGATGTAGCTGTTGCTGCTATTGTTGCGGCTGCTGACTCAGAGCCTCTGAGTGCCTCAACCTTGAAGTCATATTTCTTACCAACAGTAAGACCGCTTACTGTGTATGATGTATTCTTTGTTGTACCTGCCACTGTGTAATCCGAAGCACCCTCTGCCTTGTAAGATACTCTGTAACCATCTGTGGCCTCTGAATATGCATCCCACTCAACCTTAACAGCTCCTGAGCCCTGACTTGTAGCTGTAACATTCTTTGGCTCATGAAGAGTTGAAACAAATCCCTTAACAGATACGGTATTAGATGGCTTAACACTGTCTACTGATGGTCTGCTTGCTGTTGCTGTGAATGTATAATCTCCGCTTTCCTCAGGTGAGAATTCAAATGTCTGGCTGTTGCTCATTGTTGATGAAGACTTCGTATCAACAACCTCGCCTGCTGCATTCATCATCTCTACCTTAACTGTGCCGGCACCAAGTGAACCAATCACACAGTCAGATGTAACTGTCATTGTATCTCTGTTACCTGATACTGAAATAACCGGTGCTGAAACCATATCCCAGTTATCAACGAATGATGAGAAAGAACCTGTAAGCTTTGTTGAGTCAAATACTGTTGTATCTCCCTTAGAAATCTTAAAGTTCTCTACCTTAGCTGATACATTGTTGAGTACCATTCCGAGATATACATCACCCTTAAGGTCTTCACTGAAATCAGAGTAATCCTTATCCTTCTTAATATCCCATGACTTTGTCTCATCACCAACTGCTATAGTAATTACATTACCTGTTCTGCTGAACTTGTATGTATATTTCTGTCCTAAATTAAAAGCTGTATTAAGTGCTGATCCACCATTGTTATAAGCAGCATCCTGCTCATTCTTTGTTCTGTAAGCATTGAACTTCTTATCACCTCTGAGTGCGATTGAAGCAAGCTTTGCATTCTCTCCTGTGCCTGTAAATGCACCAAAGAATACACCTGAGCCTGTGCTTGAACCAACAGCAGTAATTGTGATGTCTGCTGTCATTGTAACATTGCCTGAAAGCTTATCCGGTGAAAGAATAAAGCTTGAATTTGTTATTGCACTCGAACTGATACCGCTGCTTGTTGCAGGCTGTGATACATTGATAACTCCTGCCTCTCGTGAAACTGAAAGTGAGTTGTCTGATGTCTGGTCAGTAATTGTCATGCCCGGAATAGCTGATGATGTATCAACCGGCTCATATGGCATGCATGTAACCTCATCACTCATAGCCTTTGCTGCAGGATTATTGCGGACAGCCTCTACCGTACATGTATATTCCTTAAGGTTAGTAAGACCTTCCTTAACAAATGTAAGATTCTTAAGATCTGTAACTGAACCTGTTGCTACAACAGTGTTGCCATACTTAATTGTTACATTATATGAATCTGCCTCTTTTACTTCCTTCCAGCTAAGTGTTATCTTGCCGTCACCTGACTTAGCTGTTACTGTTGGGCTAGCAAGCTCAAGGATGTACTTAACTGCTGATGTTGTGATTCCTTTGTTTGAATCGCTTCCGCATATGCCGTATACCTTGAATTCATATGAGCCTGACTTCTCCATCTTATACTCATAGCTTGTTGTTGCTGCATCCTCAATCTTAACAGTCTTAAGGGCATCGCCATCCTTAATAATATCTATAGCTACCTGTCCATCACCTGTTGCAGCCTTGCTTACTGTCCAGTTGATAACTGCTGTATCTTCTGTATCAGCCTTAAGAGCTGCTGTTGCTGCTGAAATCTCCGGTGCTGTACCTGTCTTAGGTGCTGTTGTTTCTTCAACTACCTTAACATAGTAAATATTGGCCTGCTTCTTAGAACCATCTATTGTACCAAGTCTGTATGTACCTGCCTCTACATCAGAGAATACAACCTCTGACTCACCTTCTGTATATGCCCCCGGTGCATCTTTTGGTCCATACACAGCCTTACCATCACTATCCATAAGAGCTACTGATGCAGCGGCTGCTGAATTAGATGATATTACACATACAGTAACCGTTGCTTTCTTGTCAGCTCCTACTGTGAAGTCAATCGTATTTTTTACATTCTTCTGAAGCTGAATACGCTGTGTTGAACTAATTGTCTCTCCGTCAACATTAAATTTTTTACTATTAGCGCTAATCTTTATAGTCTTCTCAGCATCGGTCGCATTAAGCGTGAAATAGTCATCTGTTCCACATGCTAATGTGCTGCTGTCTTTACCCGTTCCATACTCAGCGCCTGAGGTAAGATCATTGGCATTCAAAATGTATGTCTTATCCGCAGCCTTAGCAGAAACAAGAGTGAAGTCTGATGGGACTAATCCGATCAGCATGAGCGCTGCCATAAATACTGCGGCAATGCCCTTCTTTCTTCTTCCTTTCATAAAAACCTCCTCTAAATTTTAAAAAAGTTGTAGTCAATCGACTACTTATTCCCATAATAGCCCTAATTCACAGTATTTTCAAGCCGTTTTGTGTAATTTGCCTAAATAGACAAAATGCTCTCCGTTTTTTTGTGCAATTTTAATATATAACTGTATGATAAGATACATTTATTAAGAAAAATTTTTACAAAATCATCATATTGATAAAATTTTTAACCCGATAACAAAAAGAACAGGATAATATCTAAGATGCTCATAAGAAAGATTCTGCGTGCGGCAGCATTCTGCCTCACGTTCATTATATTAATGTACACAATCAACTTTATATTCTGGGATGATATCCACGCCCTCTCACGCCTTACGATGTCAGAGATGTATAACTATAATGGCAATATCGATACCGTTGTGCTAGGTTCCTCATATGTCGTGCATGGCTTTAATCCCAAGATTGCAGATGAAGTCTCAGGCGCACACACATACAACGCTGCAACTAAGCTTCAGGCACCTGACGGCTCTTATTATATGCTTAAGGAAATCATTAAGCACCACAAGGTCAGCACTGTATATATAGACTGTAACAATGTAATCATGTCGCAGTTCAAGTCTGTCAATTACGGTGCCAACTCCATTATTTCAGTATATATGAAGCCCTCCCTTGACAAATACCGCTTTGTATATGAAAGCGGCGGCGGTGAAGCACTTTTGAAGAATGCATTTCCGTTTCTTATAAGGAAAAAGCTTAATTTCATCCCAATTATCAAGGCAAAGCTGACAGACGGATATAAGCCGGGGAATTACCGGTATGTTAATCTTGATGATGAAGAGTATGCAGGTCTGGGATACGTTATTAAAGACGGTGTTATGAAAGATGATGACAATTATGAGTCAATATGGGATATAGACCCTTCCGAACCGCTGACTGAATTCTCAAGGTATAATCTTAAGCGGATTGCGGATCTTTGCCGCGAGAATAACATAAGACTTGTTCTGATGACCGTGCCTGTTGCATCTGAGATGGTACGCCGCACGGATAACGTTCAGGCCTATATAGACGCAGTTCAGGCTTTTGCTGATGAGAATAATATCGAATATCACAACTATAATCTGGCCAGAAGCCGGTACTGCCTGATGAAGATAAGCGATTATTCCGACAAGGAGCACCTTAATGATACAGGTGCCGCTAACTTTACGCGCCAGTTCATGCAGACCGAGACTGCACTTGCCGATGGTACACTGACCAAGGCTGATGTGTTCTATGACACGATAAGTGATAAGATGGAATATGACCCCGGTGAGAGTGTGAGGTATTACAGGGATTTGAAGGATAAGCATGAATGAATCACTACAGGCAGGAATTAAAATTCCTGCCTGTAGTGATTTTTATCAGGTCAGCTGTCCACACCTGATTCCGATTCCATTTTAACTATCTTTAATCTATATTTTTCATTATAGCCTTCCAGATTAACATATTCGCCATACCCATAATAATCATAACCGCTGTTTGTATTGACGGTAAGATCATCAGACGTAAGTATGTTAAGCTCTGTCATATTGTTGCTGCTATTATGTTCCAACGGTGTTATTGCTTGTGAAAAAATCTTTATAAACAGGGTGCTGTCTGCCTTATCAAATGACAGTTTACTTGCTTCAAGCATTTCTCTATGCGTGGTACACGCCAGACTGAATTCATAACCACATTTAAGGCATACAATTCTTGCAAATTCTCTTTGCGCTCTTCCATTACCTTCTCTAAATGGATGCAATGCATTTAAATCTCCGTAATTATCAGCAAACACTTTTACAAAATCATCAAATGATTCCCGTGCTTCAAAGCATTGTGGAAAATATTTGTTAAAAACCGACTGTGCATAATCGTTAATGCATGTAGTGGTGCAGAAAAGATTTCCTTTACCTATTTCGACTGTGCGCACTTTTCCAGCCCACGAATATATATCCTGAAAGATATATTTGTGAATTGCCTTTAAATGCGCGAAATCATATTTTCCTTTAATCGGCTTTTCCTGCATACTTTCTGATTACCTCTTGCCGCAATTCCTCAGATGACCTCTTGCCACTTGCAACCTCTATCAGTTTTGATACAAATTCTTTGCTAAGATACATATCTTCAACAGCCATAGTAGCTATTACATTTTTTACACTTTGATTTTTTTCAGTACATTTTACTGTCATATATAAGTCACCTCGCAACAAATAACCTTTAATAAGTTCTTGATATTACGTTTATATTAATTATAACCTATGCATATTTTTGTATCAACTATTTCATCAAAATTTCCCCCACTTTCCTCTTGCCACGCCCGCATTTCCATGATATACTAACCTCTGTTTTTCATGTGAAGCCGCAAAACCAAGGTCTGATTTGGCTTCCCGCCGATTCCCGGCGTAAAATGAATCGAGTGTTCGTGACCTTCCACTCGTAAAACAAAACTAAAGGAGACAACTAAATATGAGAAACAAAAAGGTACTTTTCATCACTCAGGCAGCCGTTATAGCTGCTCTTTATGTTGTGCTGACACAGTTTGCCAACATGCTCGGACTCGCTAACGGAGCAATTCAGGTCCGTTTTTCGGAGGCACTTACAATCCTTCCGTTCTTCACACCTGCTGCCATTCCGGGTCTTGCAATCGGATGCTTCTTAAGCAATGTACTCACAGGATGTGCTCTCTACGACATCATCTTCGGTACAATCGCAACACTTATCGGTGCTGTCGGAACATACCTGCTCCGCCGTTTTAAGTGGCTCGCGCCTGTTCCTCCGATTGTTGCCAACACAATCATTGTCCCATGGGTATTAAGACTTGTTTACGAAGCTCCCGGAACCATATGGTATCTTATGATTACTGTCGGTGCAGGAGAAGTAATTTCATGCGGAATTCTCGGAATGATTCTTCTGTTTGCGCTCAGCCACTATAGAAGTGTAATTTTCCCTGATACACAGAATGGTGCCAATTAATATAAAGCAATAACTTTAAGTACTGATAAAAAGCAGCAGAATACGATTATAAATGATTATCTATACGATAACCGCAATCGCAGCCTGCTGCTTTTTCATCTTTTTATCTCTTCAAAGAAGCCATCCAGCTTCTTAAGTGTCCTTACAAGAATCTCTGCCTCATCATCACTCAAGTCCCGCATCACCGCTTCAACCATGTTCCTGTGGAAATGCATATGGTGTGCATACGCCCTGTGACCCTTATCAGTAAGTGTGGCATATACCACTCTCTTATCCTTCTCGCCGCGCCTGCGCTCTACATAGCCCTTTTTCACAAGACCGTTAATTCCAATCGTAAGCGTTCCCATTGTAACATCAAGGAGCTTTGATATCTGGGACATTGTCCTCGGTTCACCGATTCCGACCGCCTCTATAATATGCATATCCGTAACCGAAATATCGGAGAACTCACCAACAATAAGTGCCTTCTCCTCAATCCCCATTATATCGTTAAAGAGATTAACAAGTATTGAATTGAGTATATTATAATTATCCTGCATTCTATTCTGACACATTTTCCTCTCTTATTGCTGCCACAAGCTGGAATCTGAACGCTCCTGCTCCTGATATGTTACGGTATCTCGTATCTGCATTATCCTTAAGGCTGTGCATCTCAAATGAACAGTGTTCAATATATTCAAGCGGATATGCCTGATATCTTGAGTTCTTAATTGTATCATGAGGCCAGAATACCCTTATCGAATCCTTCATAGTCTCATAATTCTCCGAATACTGGCGTGAGACAAGCTCTGCAAGCGGTTCATCTGCCATGAATACATGCGCATAGTAACTTACCTTCTTTGAAAAAAGCTCTTCTTTGAATTCCTTGAGCCATTCCGTATTAGCCGCTGATATAAGCACAATAGGGAACCGCCTCTGATTATTATTAATGAGCTTCATAAGACTGTCAAAATGCTTTTCAGTCTTCTTAATCACCTGTCCACGAAGTTCTTCACCGTCCACGAGACCAATCTTACCGGCAATTCGGCCATAGAATGAAGGTCTTGAGAATGATGAACTGTTGATAAGCCCATGGTTGGACTTTATCTCATAAAAATCATTCTGTACCCAGAGTGCAAGCCTGTTGCCTGACGGATATATCTTCGCTTTAGTAGACCACATCTTGCAGGCTTCCTTGGAATCAGGCTGCGTAACCTCTATTGACATGAGCTGTTCATCCCAGTCAATACTTTCGCTTACCTTATATCCCACCGTATCAAGGACAAATGTATCCGGTGCCTGCGGAATACCCGGGAAAATATTCTCATACTTTTCAATAATCCACTTATGTATTATCTCACTTGCCGCCATAAATATAAGTTCTGAATCAATATCGCTTTCCTTAAGGTACGTAAGAGATCTGAACACGTTGAATCTTGTAAGCGTAGGAAGTGCCTTTTCACGATTCGGCTGCTCGTAAGACTTTTCCTTGAGAAGCCCAAGCTTTGAAACTGCCTCAGATATCTCTTTATTATGGAGAAAATGTTCATTGATTATTGCTATTATGCTGTTGGAGCTAAGCTCAATATCCTTGTAGCAATCCATAAGCGTCATTATAAAATCCGCTCTCTCAAGCTTATATATAAACTTACCAATCGATATATTCCCGTCAAGAATCTCCTGAAGCTGAGGATGCAGGTCATCCGGAGTAATTCTCAGATGATAATGACACCTTATCATAGAGTTCCAGTCTTTTTCCTTGTAATAGGTATGACCCATCTCTTCAAGCATTGATATTATTGAGTCATCACAAAGCTCAAGAGTTGCAAGAACACTGTTCAGCTTACGCGCATAATGACGTGACTCGTCATGCTCCCACATCTTGGTATATTTGTAGCGCATGTCATGCTCAATCTCATGCCATCCCTCGAAAGCCATTGTTCTTATCTGCACTTCAAATGTCTTGTCAATCGGAAGTTCCCATGTCTGCGGAGATATTCTGTCAGCAATATACTTCGGCAGTGACATTACACCATTAGTCTTCATGGATTTGAATTCCGATGTTGTCTGGCTGCTTACAGCCCACTCGCACTCAGGGAACTCTCTCTCGATAAGATCCTTGCATATCTTGATATCATCCACATAATACAGTACTATTCTGAGTCCTATAAGATCCTGCATTTTATGATATGCATTGTAATTCTTACTTACATTCGTAAGCTTTGTTACTATAGAGTCTTCACTCTTGACGCGGTAAAAAATTCTGTGATAAATACCGCACCGGTTAAGCGGTCCTTCTATAATCTCCCGCATATCGTCCGCAACCGTCTCAGGCACCGTTATCTGCGATACCTTCTGTCTGAGTGTTTCGATATCGTTGTCATCCAAATCTATATGTCTGTTTATAACTTTATTATAATCCTGATTCATTCCGTTACCTGTTCCATGCCTCAATAACTAGTCTTATATGCCTGTCATAAAATACTTGTAAATGATTCCGTAATCCTGGTCATCCCATGTGCAGTCCACCTTGTACCATGCCCCATTATACCAGACTATGTTCCATGCATGATTATTGCCTGTTGCACAGTAACACGGAATTCCTAATTTATCCATAAATTTCTGAAAGAGCGTTGCGTAACCGTCGCATACCGCAAGATGCTCGAACAGTGCATTATACCCCGAATGTCTGCTTGCAAGTCCATATACCGTAGCATCGTCATAATCTGTTGTAAGACATATCCAATCGTGGACATTTTTAATTGTATCGTACTCAGTCGGTCCGACAAGGTACGGTGCAAGCATACCTACAGTAGCGTCAAAAATCTGCTCCTGCTCCATTGTCAGCTTCCAGTCAAACTGTATATTAAGATAATCGTCTGAATACCAGCATCCATACCCTGCATACTGCATCTGCTGATATGTATTAATTCCTGTTATCGGATGCACCGAAAGATTCAGATAAGTAATAAGCGCGTATACGTTAACTTCCTCCGGACTGAATGCTAATTCAACGTCATTATCCATGTTGGCAATGGCACTGTCAATATATGCCATACCTTCTGTGTCTGAACTTATCCCCACTTCTTCAGCCTTTGCACTTACAGGACTGATACCTATGAAAAATGCTGCTGCCAGTGTCACAAACGCAATACCTAATATTCTGTCAAATCTTCTCATAGCACGCCCTCCATTCACTTATATCTACCATAAAATTACCACTAACACCACATATTGTCAAACTTCCCAGCTCTCACCATCGTTATGGATCATCACCACACGATCCCTGTATTCAGCTGATACCGGCATAGCCTTAAGCTTCTCTATCGCATCAAATCTTCCCCAGCAGTGCATAGGAAAAGCCATCTTAATATCCCAGCGTCGCATATAGTAATCAAAGCCAAGGAAAAATCCCTCTTCCTTAAGCCTGATATCAAGCGGCAGGAACGCAGCATCAATATGCAGGTTTTTGTCAAATTTGTCTATCTGTGCCTTAAAATCCTTCTCCATCTGCAGCGACTGCTGCGGTGTATACTGATCCCACCACCACCAGTTAAGATCCCCTGCGTGGTAAAGCGTCTTACCTTCCGTCCGTATGATAAATGCAACACCCGAATCGGTTGACGTAAGCGTTGTCACATGAATATCGTCAAAATCATATTCCCGGTCCTTGCCGACATAATTAATTCTGTCACGCGCCACAATGGGAATATTCCATCTGTCCATGTATTTTTCATTCATCCGTGTTTCTTTGGCAAGAATGTACGTTATATCCGGATATTCCAATGCAAAGTTGAATATTTTCTTGCTGAAATGGTCATAGTGCTTGTGACTTGCAAACACATAGATTCTGTAGTCTTTATCCCATTGCGGCAGTTCCCCGTTAAAATAATCAAACAAAAGGACCTTCTTTGATTCCGGGAATTCTATTGCAAATGAGCTGTGATGTACATATGTTATCTTCATAATTATCTGTAAAGCCCCTTAAGCAGTGCAATCTCCTTTGCATATCCTTCAGCTTCATTCGGTGTCTCAAGATAGAACGGAAGCTCCCTCAGTGAAGGATGGTTTATTATTCTTTCAAATGCCTCCGTGCCTATTGAACCCTCGCCAATCTTCTCATGTCTGTCCTTGTGGCTTGCAAACGGATTCTTATCATCATTAATGTGTACCGCCTTAAGTCTGTCAAGCCCGATTACCCTGTCAAACTCAGCAAGCACACCATCAAGGTCATTCACGATATCATATCCGGCATCATATACATGACATGTGTCAAGGCACACGCCCATATGTGATGAAAGCTTTACACCGTCAAGTATCGTCTTAAGTTCCTCAAATGTTCTTCCTATCTCACTGCCCTTGCCCGCCATAGTCTCCAGAAGTACTGTTGTTGACTGGTTCTCACTGAGCACCTCGTTAAGCATTTGTATAATATATTCCGTTCCGGCCTCTACGCCCTGTGACACATGGCTTCCCGGATGAAAATTATACAGATTGCCCGGTGTCTGCTCCATTCTTACCAGGTCATCCGCCATCGTCCTTTTGGCAAAATCTCTCGTAGACTCATCCTTGGAGCATGCGTTAAGCGTATATGGGGCATGTGCAAGTATTACATCAATCCCGTATTCGCCACACAATTCGTGAAATTCTGCTATATCTGCCGGGTCAATCGCCTTGGCACTTCCACCTCTTGGATTACGTGTAAAGAACTGAAATGTGTTGCCGCCCAGCCTGTGTATCTCCTTTGCCATATTGGCATATCCCTTAGATGTTGACAAATGACACCCAATCTTAAACATATTCTGCCTCCGTTTCATTTATGATAACAACTGCTGATATACATCCCTCTTGGATATTCCCCTGTCCTTAGCTGCCATTCTCATAGCCTCCTTGCGGTCAATACCCTGATTTTCATACATTGACACGTGCTCCTGAATGCTCATTGCATCCCATGACTTCTGCTTTTCAAGCTTAAGCTCCTGTCTGTCCCTTCCGGCTATCACAAGCACATACTCGCCTCTCGGCTGCTGGCTCTTATAGAATTGTGATGCCTCTTCAAGAGTTGTCTTCCAGACCTTCTCATAGCGTTTTGTAAGCTCCTTGCAGATACTTACACTCCTGTCACCGCCAAGCACGCCTGTAAGCTCGTCTATAAGTGCGGCAAGATGGTGCGGCGCTTCATGTATAATTATCGTTCTTGTCTCATTTTTAAGCTCTTCAAGAACATCCGCCCTCTCTTTCTTGTCGAATGGGAGAAATGCTTCAAACACGAATCTTCGTGTCGGCTGTCCCGACATGGTGAGCGCTGTGATGCAGGCTGCCGCCCCGGGAAGTGACGTAACCTGTATACCCGCTTCATGGCACTGTCTTACAAGCTCCTCGCCGGGGTCTGAGATTCCCGGAGTTCCCGCGTCAGTTATAAGTGCAATATTAGTTCCTGCACGCATTTTGTCAACAAGAACCTTTGCCTTCTCAACCTTATTATGCTCATGATAGCTCGTCATCGGTGTCTTTATCTCAAAATGATTCAGAAGCTTTATACTGTTGCGCGTATCCTCCGCAGCAATAAGATCCACTTCCTTCAATGTCCTTATTACCCTGAAAGTAATATCTTCAAGATTGCCTATCGGCGTTGCACACAGATAAAGCATTCCCTGTCCCGTAATATTATCGCTCATCTTCTCCTCCATCCCTGTAGTATCTGAGCACATCCTCAGTATAACCGCCATCTTCATTATACACAATAAGCGGTGGTTCTGTCGTAAGCTGCGAATTGCCGCCCCTTACAGCCTCAATAAGCACCATATTGGCATTCTTCCCATATGACGGATATACCATCCGCATTCTTTTGGGTTCAAGCCTGTAGCTGTGGCACAGCTCAAATATCTGTACAAGCCTCTGCGGTCTGTGAACCATGTAGAATCTGCCCTTATCCCTTAGAAGTGCTGAAGATGTGCTGATAATATCCTCAAGCGTACAGCATATCTCATGCCTTGCGATTGCCTTAGGTGAGGACGGATTGACAATTCCGTGATTCTCATTCATATATGGCGGATTAACCGTAACAACATCAAATCTTCCGCGCTTATAGAGTGCAACCGCATTCTTAAGGTCATCATTTACAATATCGATTCTGTCAGCGGTATTATTAAGTTCAACGCTTCTCCTTGCAAGCTCTGCACTCTCCTTCTGTATCTCCAGTCCCGTATAATGCTTACCTTTTGTCTTCGCCTCCATCAGCACCGGAATTATACCGTTACCCGTACACAGATCCATGCATACATCGCCTTCGTTCACAACCGCATAGTTGGCAAGCAGTACTGCATCTATGCCAAAACAGAACATTGATTTGTTCTGTATCAGCATTCGCCCATGGCATTGAAGGTCATCAATTCTCTCATTCTCTTTAAGCTCCATTAAACTCCATCCCATATTGTACAAAAGCCGGAGGTATCATCTCTGAACACCTTCGGCCTCATAATCCTGAATTAATTGATATGGTTTTCTCTCTTTTTTTCCATATCCTCAAGCGCCTTAAGCTCATCATCATTGATATTAAGCTTCTCATTCCTGCGCTTAGGTTTGAACTTAAGCTCTTTTACGGCATATTCCCTTACATCCTTGTCATCGCCGTCAACCGTAACGATTACCTTGACAAGCTGTCTGAGTACGTTAACGCTGTGAACCTCGCCTTTAAGTCCTTCCGGTGTTGTAACAAAATCGCCTACATTCGGCAGTCTGCTGTTAAGATACTCATATGTATCCTCCTCATACTTAAGGCAGCACATAAGTCTCCCGCATACTCCCGATATCTTGCTTGGATTAAGTGAAAGATTCTGTTCCTTTGCCATCTTAATTGAAACCGGAATAAAATCAGCCATATATGAGCTGCAGCACAGCGGACGTCCGCATACACCTATTCCTCCGAGAATCTTTGTCTCATCCCTTACACCTATCTGGCGCAGTTCAATTCTCGTCTTGAATACGGATGCAAGATCCTTTACAAGCTCCCTGAAATCAATTCTTCCGTCAGCCGTGAAGTAGAACAGAACCTTGTTATTATCAAATGTATACTCTGTTCCTATAAGCTTCATATCAAGATTATGCTTGGCAATCTTCTCAAGACATATCCTGAATGCTTCCTTCTCCTTATCGCGGTTCTTAGCTTCCGTCTCATCATCCTCAGGTGTTGCGATTCTGATTACCGTCTTAAGCGGAGCTACAACCTTATCATCCTCGACATCACGCGGTCCGAGCACTACACTTCCGTACTCAACGCCTCTTGCTGTCTCAACTATTACATGCTGTCCCGTGCTGATCTCAAGCTTTCCCGGTGAGAAAAAATATATCTTGCCGGCATTTCTGAATCTGACTCCTACTACATTTGTCATGATATATATAAACCTTTCTGTACTGCTGTTATTACTGCCATTAATTCTCCTTCATCGTAAGGAACATAAGCTCCATTGTAAGGTCAAAATTAACATTGGCACGAAGTCTTCTCTTCGCCTTATCTATCGCATTCAGTATATTCTGTAAACCTTCATAAGAAGAAACCGATGCCTGACTGCGTATCGTCTTAAGCTCCTCCTTGAATATAAGAAGGTTGGCATCATTCGTACTTTTAAACAGTAACACATCACGATACCACATTGCAAGTAAATCAAGATAATCATTGATATCATTCTTATATCCCGACACGCTCTTTGCTGCATCAATAAGCTCACTTACCGTCATATCCTGCACATACTTAAGAATATGCATTGCATTATCCTTCATCTGCACAAATGTATCTGACACGATTATCGACTCTGCGCGTCCGATGCAGCCCTGTGCAAATGCCACAGCAAATCTCGCCTCATAATCGGGTATGCTGAACTTCTCAATAAGATGCTTCTGAATAAGTGAATCTTCAACCGGTCCGAGATCAAGCTTAACGCACCTTGAAAGAATTGTCTGAAGCAGACCGTCGGCATTCTCTGTGAGCAGCATGATTATTCCGTATTCCGGCGGCTCCTCTATAGTCTTAAGTATCGCATTCTGTGCCTGAACCGTCATCTTATCCGCATCATCTATAATATAAATCTTGTATTTGCTCGAATAAGGTCTTATCTGGATATCACCTACAAGCTGCCCCCTGACATCCTCAACTCCTATGCTCGCAGGCTTTTCATGCGTAACCCTTATAATATCTGGCTGATTGCCTGAATCTGCCTGAATACAGGAATGACACTCATTACATGGACTTGTTCCATGTTTCTCACATTGCAGAGTCTTTGCAAATATACTGGCAATCATATTCTTGCCGCTGCCCTGCTCACCGTTAATGATATATGCGTGTGAGATTTTATCCAGCCTGATTGCATTCTGCAGATGTTCCTTAATCCTGTCATGTCCGATTATCTCATCAAAACTGTTCATATCAACTCCATTCTGCAGGCACAAAGTGCCTGTCACGCCTGTCCGGCTACGTTGTAACATCGAGCAGCAGACCTCTTATGTCATCTATCCTGCTCACGATTGCAATATGATCCTTTTCATCCTTAACCAGCTCACCCGCAAGGTCATCAAGATTCTTATCCACGAGCTTTACTATTCCGTACACCCTGTGCCTTCCGCGTCTGTCAAGGAAGTTCTCCCTTGAAAATTCATGTGAGCGGCTTACTACCTCATTAAGAAAGCCCTTAACCAGCTCCCTGTACCTGCGCATATCCTTAATATCCATGTGTCTGGCTATCTTCTCACCCTGCTCATTGATATCCTCCATCATGGTTCTGAGCTTCTGCTGGAGGTCCTTTTCCTCAATGTTGCTTATAAGCGTAAACTTAAATGAATCATCACCGCTGCTTACCTTAGAAGTATTATCAACACTCTGCGCCCTGGTTGTCTCATTAACTCTTATATCCACCGCATCACACCTCCCATCAGTTAATCATCATATTACCGATATCCCGTCTTATCTCAGACAGACATTGCTCTATCGCTGCATTGTTGCTATATCTCTTATTAATATTGCACTCAGCAATATTCTCTTCTGAAAAATCATGGCAGTCAGCAATAAACCTTCTGCACATCTCCTCATAATCAGGAGCCTGCTGCCGGCGCTCCCTCTCAAGCGCTCTCTCAAGCCTTATTCCGTCATCCACTTCTATATATATCGGCATAATATGCTCTTCACCAAAGTACCTGAGAAACTTCTTATATGCCTCAAGGGTGCCTATTATAATATATCTGCTGCCATTGCCAAGCTCTATCTGTCCGTCATCAGCCGTAAAATAGCGCCATATGCCATGTACCGTATTGTAGCTTCGCAGTTCTATAATCCTGCCTTCTGCTGCCATCCTGTCTGCCTGCGCATCATCAACAAAATTATATTCAACGCCCTGCGTCTCACCGCTTCTCATCGGTCTTGTCGTATATGGTACAACCTTACACAGCCCAAGCTCCTTATCATCTGCAAGCATGCGGAAAATGCTGTCTTTGCCGGATGAACTTTTCCCCATTATAAATGCTATCTCAGGCATAATATCTTCACTATCTTCCTTTCATCCGGTGCTGCCCCGCACAGTCCTGCCTCAAGCCCCTCAAGTCCCATGACATCAAGCCCGTCCCTGAACGCATTGTCTACTGTGTCAATCATATTCCTGTTGATAACTTCTCCCGGACACACAAGCGGTATTCCCGGCGGATATATACATACAGTTGAAGCGCTTACCCTTCCACAGGCATCATGATACTCTACTGACTCTTTGTCTTCGCAGTTAACCGCATCGTACAGATTCATCTTAATTACCGGTCTTGATATATTCACAGTCTCACTGCTGCCGATATCAGAAGTACCGCTGCGCCCTGCAAGCTCCTTATCAATCTCACACAGTGCATCATAGAACCTGTCATAATATTCTTTAGTATCTCCCGGTCCCGTCATTGCGATAACATACCTAAGAGATGCCATCTCAAGCTGAATCCTGTATCTTTTTAATAATATATCATACAATTGTTTTCCCTGCAAACAGCCGTTTTCCGTATATATCACAAGCTTTGATATATCGTCTGACTTTGCAAGCTTTATCACACGCAGCTTCTCAAGCCTTCTTCTCAGCTTCTCAAGCTCCTTCGTATAATTATCCATGACAGCACGCCCACGCTCACTGTTCATCAGCCTTATACATCTGTTAATCGAGCCCATAAGTATATATGACGGACTTGTACTCTGGAACATATTAAGATATCTGTCTATATCAGCAATCAGCCTCTTTTTGTTAACTGCCTCTCTGCCTACATGAAGCAGAGCAGTCTGTGTGAGTGACGGAAGCGTCTTATGCAGACTCTGCACAACAACATCCGCTCCAAGCCCAAGTGCCGATTGCGGAAACTTTTCGGAATATTTAAAATGCGCGCCATGTGCCTCATCAACAATAAGCGGCACTCCATACTTATGCACAACATCTGCAATTGCTCTTATATCAGATACATTCCCCTCATATGTAGGAGAAGTGATTATAACTGCACCGACTTTTCCACTGCCTTTTTCATTTTTTACACAATTTTTAAGCGCTTTTTCCACATCATTTGACAGGATTCCACTACTTATCCACAAGTTATCCACAAATTTTGGATAAATGTACTGCGGATTGAGTTCATTTTCATAAATAGCATTATAAACCGAGATATGACAATTACGTGCAACTAATACCGTATCATGTCTTGATGTCACACCAAGTATTGCCGACATAAGGCCTATACTGCTGCCACTTACAAGATACCATGTCTTTGCTGCATCATAATATTGCGCAGCTCTTTCCTGCGCTTCTTTAAGAAATCCGTCCGGATGGTGCAGATTATCAAATCCGTCTATCTCTGTAATATCTATTCCGTATGGATTGCCTGTATCAATAAGCTGTGTATTGCGCTTATGCCCCGGCATATGCATCGGAATATACCCGGAGCTGCAATAATTCTCTAATCTGTCAAATAAATCGTCTTCATTATCAAAAGTCTTTTCAAAAGTCTTCTGCCCGCTATTAGTTGGTAACATGCAACTTCACCGAAACCTCTGCCCTGCTGTCAATCAAGTCGGTCACAACATACTTTATGTCATAATCTCCGGCCTGGTCAAATGTATATCTTCCGACAAGTGCGATATCATCTGTTATATCATTACCGCATGTATCGGCTGCCGTAACACCGCTCATAAGATCCGCCTTCTCACCAACCTTGACAGTAATATCCTTGGCTCCCTTAATCTCAGCCTTACAATTCTTCCAAGGGTTCTGAGGATTAGGATCCGTAGGGTCCCAGCCTGCATTAGGACTGTTTACCGGAATCTTAATCATCTCAGGCTTGCCGAGCGGTCCCGGTGTTGTTGTGTCATCATATATTGTTACCTGTGTTCCCTGTGGACAATTATCAAATATCCACTTAACATCTCTTACGCACATTCTTACGCATCCAAGTGATGCGGGAGAACCGAGCTTATTAAACTCTTCTGTCTCAAGAGATCCGTTGTTGGCAGTATAATAAGGTACTGAATGAAACAGATAGCCTCCGCTTATTCTGTATGCATACATACCATATGTGTAATCCACCATAAGTCTCCACTCATACTTATCGCTTGTCCTGTAACCCTCACCAACTATGGTCTCTTCGCCCTCACGGCCCACTGAGCATGTAAATGCCTTTACCGGTATCGTATACTTTCCTTCAGAGTCAATTCCGTATACGGTTACACATCCCATCGCTCTGTTTACCTTTACAAAATATGGATATCTTACATCTGCCGGTGGAGTATATACCACTTCCTGAGTCTTCTGTGGCTCCGTTGCCTCAATCCATGTAACCTGTCTTGTCTGTTCCTGCGTCTGCTGCTCAGCCTGCACTTTATCCTTCTGATTATTCCCGGCTCCTCCGGCATTATGGCTGCTTATGATTGCCTTCACTCCGAATATTCCGCCTGTAACTGCTGCCGCAATTACAAGAAGTGCCACAAGATATCCCCAGTTTCTCTGAAACCAGTTCTTACGTCTTCTAAGATACTTTCTGTTTATATTACCACGACTCATATTTATCTCCATTCCTGCGTATATCTGTCTAATACCGCATCTGTCTGCATCATATAATTAACTTTATTAAGCCTTTTCTGAATAATAATATCACGAATGCTGATACAGGTCAACGCAAGACCAACTATGAATATCTCAAATAAGTTTATCCGTAAAGAAATAAAGAGACCCCGGATTAATGATTTCTCCGGGGTCTCCCACGACTATGCCTGCCATGCGGCAACATAGCCTGAAAACTCATTTATAAGCAGATATTATCTTGCTCTCTTTTTAGTGCTGAATGCTATTGCGCATGCACATACACCTGCAATAATTGCAAGAAGTGCTATTGGAGCAGTATCTCCTGTCTTTGCAGATGTTACATTCTGGTCTGAAGCTGCCTCAGCTGATGCTTCTGTTGTCTGCTCTGTCTGTGCAGGCTGTGTAACTGTCTGAGCCGGATTAACTGCAACTATCTGAGCTGTTGTCTCCTTCTCATCATTGCCATCGTCAGAGTCATCATTATTACCACCTTCAGCACCCTTGCTTACTACGATAGCAAATGGGCTGAGTGAATTAACCTTGAAGCTGATATTTCTATCATCGCCCTTAGTAACTGCATGCTCAACAATTCCTGCATCCGTCTTATGGAATACTCTTATGATATCACTGCCTGAATTGTAATCAATGCTATCATCAATTCTGATTGAAATTGTAAGAGTTCCGTTACTTACAGTAACCTTAACATTATTTACAATTGCATTGATATCAACAAACTTCATTCCCTTAACATCATCTGAACTGATAAGATTGTTAATCTTATTCTGAAGCTCTGACTTGTCTGTATCTGCAATTGCACCTGCCTTAATGCTTACTGTGCCTGATGCAATCTCCTTGCCGTCCTTATCAGTAAACTTCACATCTGATGATACCTCTACGCCCTTAACAGGAACCTCGCCGTTCTCATCAGGAACAACCTTTACATTATCTGATGTTGTAGGTGCCTGTGTTGATGGCTGCTGACCACCTGTAGTAGGCTGACCGCCTGTTGTTGGCTGGCTGCCTGTAGTTGGCTGTGTCGGATTTGTAGGTTTTTCGGTTGGCTTCTCCGTAGGCTTCTCAGGCTTTGTTGGCTTTTCAGGCTCTTCGCCACTATCATCTCCAAACGGATTCCATGAATCAAGGAATGTCTCCACCGAAATTGCGCTTCCATCTGCAAGCTCAGGCTTTGTAAATACCTTAGCCCATGAAGCTCTTTTAGCTGAGTTATCAACGCCTGCTGTCTCAATTGTGCCATACTCACCGCAGAGTGCTGACTCACCTCCAAGTGATGTAAGCCATCCTGCTGCTGATATCATTGATTCGCCATAGCTGTAATCTGTATTCCAATAGCTGTCTGCTGCATCAACAGTTGTCTTATAAAATACAGCTTCTCCTGTACCAGGCTGCCATGGTCTTCCTAAGTATCCCGGCTTAGATGTCTTTGTTGAGGCAGTATCTACACCAGGTGTTGTAGAAGTTACGCGGCATTCATACATAAGGTATCCTCTGCCTGACTTCTGCTGAGGTGCTGTTATATATCCGACATCATTCTTCTTACCATTATCTGTCTGGTCATTAGTATTGAATACAAGGTTGCATGACTTAAATACCGCTGTCATTCCACCGAAAATGTAATCTGTACCACCAAGTACATCACACTTATTAAATGCTGCTGTAGCTCCTGTTCCGCCATAAAGTGTATCCTGACGTCCGATGAACTTACAATTATTGAAGTACGTCTGATTTACATCATTACCGATTGCAAGAGCCGCAGCTCTCTCAACATACTCCTTCTCCTGAACCTTTGTATCACCTACAGTCTTCATTGTAGAACGTGCAGCTGAACCTTCCTTGGCACCTGCCTGCTTCTCAATAACATCCTCTACAGACTTAGCTGATACATACTGGTTAAATGAATTCTCAAATATTATTCCGTCTGCAGAGAATCCATCCGCATTAATTACAACTGTTGCATTCCAATAGCTTCCGTTAGTTGTTCCTGCGCCAGGATTTGTAAAGCTTGCGTAACCGTTGGCCTTGTTAGCTGCAAGAAGTGCTGCATCATACTTACAGTCACTTCCCATGCTGTAGTATGTATATCCGTGTCCATAATACCATGTAATACGAACTGCATTCTCATCAATTCCAACACCCTTATTATTAAGTGCTATACTTGGGTTCTTGCTTGCATTCTGCAGCTTAATATTAGGAATATCAATTACAAGCATTTCCTCATAATTGCCCGGATCAATCATAATTGTGACTTCCTGATCAGGAGTTCTTATCATCTTGCGTGCTGCATCAAGAGCATCTCCAACTGTTGCAAATTCCTTATCAGTACCTACATAGAGAACTGACTTATACTCAGCCTGCTCCTTAACTGTTATAGAGCAGAAATATGTCTGGCTTGCATTGCTTCCGGTCTTTGTTGTAATAACAAAATCACCATCTTCAGGTGCAGTAATCTTAACTGAATCAATTCTTGATGTACTTCCTGACTTCTCATCAACTGTAACATCACCTGCTGTAAATGACGCACTGTAGCAATATTCGATTGTTACCTCACTGCCCTTCTTTACATTAGGTACTGTTATAACCGCATCTGATGAAGAACCATTTGCAAGAAGATATGTCTTATTAACAACAATATTAGATGTAAGTGTAAGACCTACATAATAATTAACTCCATTAATTGCTGTTATTTCATTAGAACTGTTAAGCTTTGCAAAATCCCATGCTGATACTTCATTCATTGGAATTGTTACTTCAGCGCCCGCTCCGTTAACAACCACATCGGCTGTTGCACCCTGAACTACAGGTACACTTGCGATTCCGCCAATCTTAACCGAATACTGTCCGTCTCTTAATTCTATTGAAGAATTAATGTCAAATGTGTATGAATAACCGTCCTCGTTAATATTTGTAAATGTTACGTTAGCGCCTGTTGTATCTGCTACACCCTGAACCTTAACAGTTACAGGATAAACCGGCTTCTTTGTAAATTCAATATTCTTTGTTGTATCTGATGTTGCTGATATTGATGTTGTATCCAGAGTGAAATCATTAACTCCTTCTGCTGAAACAGTATATGTGACTCCTGCCTCGACCTTAAGTGTATAAGCACCTGTTGAGTCAATATTTAACTCAGGAACAAATACATTGTCAGACTTGAATGTAAGCTTCATATTGCCAAGCTTATCTGCATCAATGCCAGTTACGTTACCTGATATTGTAACAAGACTTACGGCTTCGATACTAATATCCTTTGCCATATCTGATGCATCAAGAGCAATCTTATTGCATGACGCACTTACGACGAATCCGTTAGCATCCTTAAGTGACACATCATATGAATACTTACCCGCAAGGCTTACTGAATAACTTCCGCCATTAACATCTGCCTCAGTTACGCCTTTAGTTGTTGTATTAGTAAATACAAGCTTGTATCCTGACGGAATTGATGCCGGCGCTGTTACACTTCCACTTACAGTTACCGTAGGAACATGTTCACGTGTAAGACGTCCGCATACAAGCTTCTCATTAGTACACCATAATGTATACCAGCCCTCTTCTGCTGCGTAGAATGTAGCCTCTTCCGCCTTATTAGCTGCTGTGTACTGGAACTCTGCTGCATCACCGCTTGGAGCTAAAAGCTTATAGAGTGCTGCATTACCATTTGAGCCAAGATATGCCTTAAAGATATCTCCGGTATACAGATAAACCTGAAGGTTAACTGCATCTGTTGAACTCTTGTTAGCGTAAAGGTATCCCGTATATGTAGTGCCGTTTTTATCTGTAAGTGATTTGGCATCATATCTTGTAAGCGCTGTGTTAGTTGTTCTCCATCTGTGCGTTGTACTGAAACCGCCATCATTGAACTTAACTGCATCCTTACCTGCTGCATCCTTTGCAGTAAATGATGCTATGTTTACTTTGGCCGTACCACCAGGTACTGAATAAAAAGAATTAATTACATCCGCAGTAAAGTTATTGTTGTACTTAGTTGTATCAAGAGCTTCTGCACCGAAATCCCATACATCTATCTTAGATGTATCAAGACCGGTTGATGGCTCCTCCTTTGCTTCATCTACAGCTACAACTATATTACCTACATATGTATTACCACCAAATGTAAATGTCAGTGTTGCATTATCTTTTCCTGTATATTTGAATGTTATAGCTGTCTTGTCTGTATCTGTCTTTCCTGACACAGCGCTATTTTCAAATCTGCCTTTGCTGTCTGTCGAAACAGCTGTAATATCGGCAGCATCACTGTATACAGAACCAATCATCGTTACTGTTGCACTTCCTGCCACATTAACGTCAAGTGTTGTATTAGCAGGAACATAAATTCCATAACCAGTTCCATGATACTTTGCACCTGAAAGTACAATTGCATCATTCGCCTGCTTAAGATCTTTTGCATTCAGGTAACTTGCCTGTGGCTGATATGCTGAATCCGTAAGATCATTTAAATCATCTGAATAATCTCCAGCCTTAGAAGTATCAATACTTCCTGTAAATGTTACTTTTGTTGTAGTTCCGGCTTCAAGATATGTCGGCTCCTTAACCGGTTCAATTATAAGTGCTGATACATAAACTGTTCCACCGAACTTTAAGGTAACTGTCGCAGTTTCCTCACTTCCTGCCGTATAATTAACAGTAAGTTTATCCTTGTCTGCTGCTACCTTGCATTCATCCGGTACTTCCAATTTACCACTATTGTCAGTACTCTCAGCCGTAATCATCTTACCCGCTGTATTATACTGTGAAGTTACAATTGATATTTTTGTATTTCCTTTAACATTAATTGCTACTGATGAACCATTTTTCACAACCACACCATAATTGGTACTGTGATATTGTGCGTTTGTCCACTTTACAGCACCATCAGCCGCTGTACTGTCTTCAGCCGTCAGTGCATCCCCCTGTGCAGCATATGTGCCTTTCAGTACAGTTGTGTCACCGCCATTAGTGCCATATACAATTGTTGTATCTTCACTAATGTACGATTCTGCTTTTGCCTGAATTGCAAATACGCCTCCCGGAATCGATGTCATTAATCCAACTATCATCGATAACGCAAGCATAAGTGCTCCGACTTTTCCAGCTTTCTTTTTTAAGCCGTTCTTCATCGTAAGAATCCCTCCTATTATTATAATGTGCAACCTCCCTACTGTAGTTTGCAATAATTTTAGTATAGTATTAATTCTTACAAATAGCAATCATATTTTTAATATTTTTTATGCAAATTCACTATAAACTGTGCGCTTTCGTAATATTATATAATCTTTTGCTTTTTAATTCTGGTTATTTTGTAGTATTTATTGTGCATATTCAACAAATGTTATATACCTTTATGCAGCCAATATCCAGTCAACTCCTACTTTTACATATTATTCAGCTTATTATTAAACTTATTTACAAATAAAAAAAGACACTACTATGTAGTGTCTGCTAATAAAAAGTGCCTGGAACAGGAATCGAACCAGTGACACGAGGATTTTCAGTCCTCTGCTCTACCATCTGAGCTATCCAGGCATAGTAGCGGGGACAGGATTTGAACCTGCGACCTTTGGGTTATGAGCCCAACGAGCTTCCGGGCTGCTCCACCCCGCGGCATTAGTATTATCTTTTATAACGCTTTATCTAAAAGCAATGGATGGAGAAGGATTCGAACCTTCGAAGACGAAGTCAACAGATTTACAGTCTGCCCCCTTTGGCCACTCGGGAATCCATCCATAGAGCCGACAATCGGACTTGAACCGATAACCTGCTGATTACAAATCAGCTGCTCTGCCAATTGAGCCATGTCGGCATACCTTTCAACCAATTAATGCAACGTAACTGCATAATCTTTAGAAAGTATAAAAGTGGGGCCTATAGGGCTCGAACCTATGACCCTCTGCTTGTAAGGCAGATGCTCTCCCAGCTGAGCTAAGACCCCATATGATATTGCAGATATCACATGATAAACTGTAATAACACAAGCGACCCGGATGGGGTTCGAACCCATGACCTCCGCCGTGACAGGGCGGCGCTCTAACCAACTGAGCCACCAGGCCAAACTACTAATGTATTATATCACTAAAATACCTGATATACAATAGATATAATATTCAATTAAATAAAATAATGGACCTTCGGGGACTCGAACCCAGGACCGACCGGTTATGAGCCGGTTGCTCTAACCAACTGAGCTAAAGGTCCAAAAAGCCGATGATCGGACTCGAACCGATAACCTGCTGATTACAAATCAGCTGCTCTGCCAATTGAGCCACATCGGCATATTATACAGCACAGCTGATTTGTAATCAGCCTGCTCTGCCTACAATTGTCTCATTGCACTCAACAATTGTCATGAATTGAGCCACATCGGCATACACCATATCGGCACATATCATAGTTCAGATGATTTTCATTCGTAATCAGTCTGTTCCATTTACCACATATTATATCGTTTCATTAACTACTCGTCAACTTAAAATATAACACGAGTGACTCCGACGGGAATCGAACCCGTGTTACCGCCGTGAAAGGGCGATGTCTTAACCGCTTGACCACGGAGCCGAAGTTTTTGATTTGTCTGCCGTGATTTTTGCTCAGCGACAAGTAGTATATTATCATAAGAAAACGAGTTTGGCAAGTGTTTTTTGAAAAAAAATCAAAAATTTTTGAGATTTGTGTTGCCGTGCATTCAGAAGGAAAAAATTTGCCGGGTCAGGGCATGGCTTTTCGATATTCTTCCGGTGACATACCAAAAGTCCGGCGGAAAATGCTGGCAAAATAGCTGGGGCTTTCAAATCCGGTATCCAGAGCAATTTCCAAGATAGAAAGCGAGCTGCCGGTAAGAAGATCTGCGGCTTGGGTTACGCGGTACTGGTTGATATAGGAAATAGGCGTTGTGTGAAAGTGCGTTTTGAAGAAACGACAAAAATATTGTGGATTCATATTGAGTATAGCAGCAAGATCTGAAAGACGGATTTTGGAATCATAGTTATCCTGAATATAACGTAAGAGTTTTTTACACTGATCAGATCTTTCTTTTTTACGAGTGCAGAGGGGTTCCGGATGAAGAAAAAGCTGGTATTGCGCCAGAAGTGCAAGAATCCGATACATGTCACTTTTGATCAGAAAAAACCAGCCGATGGGTTTGGTATCGTATGCATACAGGATTTCCTGGAAAAGCTTAGATAATGTCAGTACAAATGTTTTCTGTGTCTGAGAGGAGGCTTCAGCAGCAGAAAGCTCTTCCAATGGAAAAGCCGGAAGAAGCAGTTGATGAGAGAGCAGCGGACGAATCCAGTCTGCTTCACAGGAATCCAGATAGGCACATGAGAGAATTTCTGGAAGAAATACAAGGGCATGGTGAACCGAAGGGGTAGTTCCAATGCTGCAGAGCTGATGCAGTTCGTGACTGTTGATGAAAAGAAAAGTACCTTCGGAAATTGTCCGGGTTTCAGTTTTCAGTGTCAGAGTGAGAGTACCTTTTTCAACCCAGATCCATTCTAATTCTTTATGCCAGTGAAAAGGAACAGAGAGCCCGCCATGCGCATAATCCTGATGATAGATATGGAGCGGAACAGGTTCGGTTCCATGCACGGTAAAATCCCGGATTCCGCCAGAAAGAACAGGGGAACAAGATTCAGGAGAAAAGAGCTCTTTTGAACGTTCTTTTTTCATAAAAGTCAAAATCCTTTCATTAAATACGAAAATCAGGTTAGAAAATATAAGATAATATCATTATACTGCTCTTATAGGAAAAAAGAAAGAGAGGACAGAAAATGAAAAGAGAGTGGTGGCATAGCTTAACCGTATATCAGATTTACACCAGAAGCTTCTGTGACAGCAACGGAGACGGCATCGGCGATTTTGGAGGGATTCTGCAGAAGCTGGACTATCTGCAGGAGCTTGGTGTTGGAGCCATCTGGCTTTCGCCTTTTAACGATTCTCCTAATTATGACAATGGATATGATGTCAGTGACTATTATAAAGTAATGGAAGAAGCGGGCACAATGGAAGAGCTGGAAGAACTGATCGCAGCCTGTGAAAAGCGGGAAATTGTGGTCATGATGGATCTTGTTTTAAATCATAGTTCCCATCTGCACCCATGGTTCCTGGAAGCCAGAAAGGATCGAAACAGTAAATACCATGATTTTTACATCTGGAAGGAAGGAACGAAGGAGCAGCCGCCAGAAGGCGGCGGAGCATTCTTTGGAGGAAGCACCTGGGAATGGGTGCCGGAGGTTCAGGAATATTATTATCACAGTTTCAGTGTAATGCAGCCGGATCTGAACTGGAAAAATCCGTCGCTTCGGAAAGAGCTGTACCGGATGATCCAGTTCTGGATGGATAAAGGGATCCGTGGTTTCCGGCTGGATGCAATTGACAATATTGTAAAAGATGGACATGGAGGAAATGATACTCATTCGGAGCAGATTCATACATACTTAATGGAAATGAATCAGAATACGTATGGAAAATCAGAACAGATCCTGACAGTGGGGGAAACCGGAGGTGCTACGGTAGAAATGGCACAGCAGTATTCTGATCCGGAAAGCCAGGAGCTCAGTATGATTTTTCAGTTTGAACTGATGGGAATCGACGGCATCCGAAGTGGAAACTGGGATCCGAAACCGTATACGCTGCCGCAACTGAAGCAGCTCTTTGAAAAATGGCAGACGGGACTGGAAGAAAAAGGATGGAACAGCCTGTTCTGGGGAAACCATGATTTTCCGCGTGTCGTATCGCGCTTTGGAAATGACAGGGAACCGTATCGGGAAAAATCAGCAAAAATGTTGGCTGTCCTTCTCCATGGGATGAAAGGAACTCCTTATATTTACCAGGGGGAAGAAATCGGTATGACAAATGTGTCAGGGCTTCGGATCGAGGACTATCAGGATATCGAGTCTGTAAATTTTGCCGAAGACCGTAAAAAAGAAGGCTGGGAGGAAGAAAAAATTCGTACCTATCTTGCACGGAACAGCCGGGACCATGCGCGGACGCCAATGCAGTGGAATGCGGAAAAACACGCCGGATTTACAGCGGGAACACCGTGGATGGCGGAAAATCAGAATTACGAGGAGATCAATGTGGAAAACAGCAGAAAAAATCCGGATTCCCTCTTCTATTTCTATCAAAAACTAATTGCGCTGCGTAGGAAAAATGACACTCTTGTTTATGGGGATTTCCGTCTGATTGAGGAAGAAAATCCGGATATTTTTGCTTATGAGAGAAATCTGGGAGAGAAAAAGCTGATTGTGCTCTGCAATTTCCGGGATACCGCGGCAGAGATGAAAGCCCGATATGATTTGACAAAAGGAACGGTTCTGATTCATAATGATACAGAAAGCCTCACAAAAGAAGTGTGGAAGTTACAGCCGTATGAGGCGTATATGATTGAACTTCTGCAGTAAAGAGACAGAAATGAAAAGCAGCAGGAGAAGAAAACTGCAGGAGCAACTGGAAACAGGAGGGAGAAAATGTATCGCGTTCTTCTTGTAGAAGATGAAGAAATTGAACTGGAGACATTGTGGGATTATATTGACTGGAAAAAGAACGGGATTTCCAGAGTATTTACCGCGCGCAATGGCAGAAGGGCACTGGAGTGCCTGGAAGAAAATATGGCAGATATTGTGATTACGGATATTCAGATGCCAGGAATGAGTGGAATTGAACTGGCAGAGACGATCGTACGCCGGGGGTATCCATGCAAAATTGTTTTTCTGACAGGATATGATGATTTTTCCTATATCCATTCCGCTTTTCAGGTGAATGCCGTGGATTACCTTTTAAAGCCATTTACGATTGAAGAAGTAGAAGCATGTCTGAAAAAAGTGAGAAGTGAACTGGAGAAAAGTGAGATAGCAGACTGGTCGCGGAAAACGGCGGCGAAGCAGTTGCTGGAAATGGCTTTGCGGGAAAAACAGGAAACAGAGCTTTTACGGAAAAATTTCCGTGGTGTATTTGGAGAAGAACTGGAAGAGTGCAGGTTTGGAATCATAGCGGTTTATGGAAAAACGGAAGAAAACATCTGTAGCCAAATTCAGGAAAAATACAAGGGCATCCGTTACATCAGCAAAACGGAACGGATCAGCATTCTGCTGCTGGCGGGGTATCTGTCGGTGAAAGATACGGCATTTCAGATCTGGAATGATTTGAAAGAAGACGCACCGAGAGCCGTTGGATGGTGCAGTGGAGCATGGACAGCTGACTGCCTGTACGAAAAGGCGGAAAAACTTCGGAACTGTTGTGTTCTGGCATTTCATATGGATCCACCGGAACTTTTCTGTGCAGATGAAAAAGAAACGGAAGAGGAAAAAGCATATCATTTCCGGGAACAGAAGAAGCGGAGAGAAGAAATCTGTCGTCTGGTCAGCAACGGGAAAAAGCAGGAAACGCTGCAGACCATGAAAGATTATTTTCAACAGCTAAAGGGGCTTGCGCCGAAAACATTTGCGGGAGAAGTTTACAATCTCTATATGTATCTATGGAACCGTCTTGTTTTGAGCGATGAACTGCTGGAAAACTGGATGGAAGCAGAAAAAATTTTGAGAGAAAATGAAATTTTTGAAGCAAACAACAGTTATCAGATGCGGGAAAAGATGAAGCAGTATCTGGAACGGATGTTGGCATTTTTTGAAGAACAGAATCAAAATCCAAATTACTATGCCGTTTATCAGGTAAAAACATATCTTCAGGAGCACTGCTCGGAAAGCGCAGATATCGAGAAGCTGGCCGCGGAGGTCGGTTTGTCTCCGAATTATCTGAGGAGCCTGTTTAAAGAGGCAACAGGAAAAACGATTTTGGAATACAATACGGAAATGCGTCTGCAGAGGGCGGCGGAACTGTTAAAGAATAAGAAAAATAAAGTACGGGAAGTGAGTCTGGCGGTTGGATATGAAAATGTTTCTTACTTTGGCGTTGTTTTTCAGAAAAGATTTGGAGTGACACCAAATGAATATCGTAAAATGGTATAAAAATCGGAGTTTTCAGTTTAAACTGGTGATCGGCTATCTGGTACTGGCACTGATTCCAATGCTGTGTGTTACCTGGTACAGTTATGGAAAAACAAGGAATGTGCTTCTTACTGAAGCATATCAGAGTGCAGAACAGGAAGCAGAACGAATTGAAAAAATTTTTTCTACGATGGTCGAGCCTTACGAAACAATTCTGGAGGTGCTGTATGTGGATCAGATGCTGAGCGGATATTTGTTTCAGGATTACAGCAACGATTCTTATGAAGATATGTTTTACTATATTGATAAGAAGCTCAGCGAAATCTGTCTGATGAATGCAGGAATTTACAAAATCTGTTTTTACAGCAACAATGAAACGCTTCCGCAGGATAATTATTATTTTTATTCCATGCAGGATCTAGATCGGAGGGAAGGTGTGCTGACATTTGATGCGATAGGGGAAACGGTATTCTGTGGGACATCTGGAGACGGAAAAGCATTTCATATGAATCGTCTGATGAATTTTTATCCACAGGGCGGGATGAAGAGCGTACTGTCGTTACAGATTGAAAATCAGCAGATACAGCCCCTCCTCGAAACAATAAATTCCACCGATGAAATTTATCTGGTGGATCAAAAAGGATATATTCTGGCTGCTTCCGAACCGGAAATGGCAGGCCTTCCGATCCGGACCAGAATGCCGGAAGAGGATCTGGAGCAGAAAGCGCAGATTGAGTTTGAGCGTGATGGCATTTCAAAAATCGGAAATATCCAGAGCGGAGTTTTCGGAACAAAAATTCTTGTGATTTCGGATAAGGAGACGGTTTTAAAAGACGCAAAAGCTGTTTCAAGAAGGATGATGTTCCTGATCCTCTGCAGCGCGGCTATGGTATTTCTCTGCATTATCTGTTACACAAGATGGATTTCCGCGCGGGTGCAGAAAGTGGTGTATGCAGCAAAACGGATGGGACAGGGAGAATTTGATTACCGTCTGGAAAATATGGGAGAAGATGAGATCGGACAGATCGGGCTGGCGTTTAATCAGCTCAGTGATCAGATTCAGGAGCTAATTCGGGAAAATTACGAAAAGAAAATCCGGATTCAGACGAGCGAACTGAATTTGCTGCAGGAACAGATCAATCCGCACTTTCTTTACAATGCACTTGCGGTTATTTCAGCACTGGCGATGCGGGAAGGTGGAAAACAGACGATGCAGGCGGTCAAAAATTTGTCCAGCTTCTACCGGATTTCCCTGAATAAGGGAAAACAGGTGCTTTCCATCCAGGAAGAAGTGGAACTGCTGCAGAGCTATCTGAAAATCCAGCAGATGCGTTTTCGGGACAGCGTACAGGTGGAGTATGAGATTGCAAGAGAAGTACTGACATATCGAACCATTAAACTTCTTCTGCAGCCGCTGGTTGAAAATGCCATTCACCATGCGAGAAAAGAGGAAGAAGTTCTCCACATTGCGGTCAGAATTCAAAAAGAAGAAAGGGATGTGGTATTCCAGGTGACAGATGATGGATGTGGAATTGAGGCGGAAAAACTGATTAAACTGCGAAGTTCTCTGCGGCGCTCAGAGGAAGGATATGGACTGAGAAATGTTGCAAACAGGGTTCGTCTGGCTTATGGAGAGGATTATGGTGTCCGAATAGAAAGCCAGGAAGGATATGGAACGACAGTTTCTGTCAGAATTCCAGTAAACGAATAAAAAATCAAACAAAGCAGAAATAACTTCGTATTGTTTGCATAAAAGAGGAAACAGAAACCGGCTGATAAAGGTGATTTTGCCCGTCAGCCGGTTTCTGTTTCGTTAGATATTGACAGAAATCGTAAGAAAACAACAGAATAAAAAAGAGAATTATAAAACTCCGTTAAATCGAGATAGAAATCATAAAAAAGTGAGATTGTTGCAGGACAGACTATCCATTAGAATGGAAACATAGACAGCAAGAGTGTACAAGATGAACAAAAAGAAGAAAGAAGGAGAAGGCATGAAAAAAGAAAACGTGCATGCAAAGCACAAAAAAAGCCTCGCGGAACGGTTCTGGAAACAGAAATATCTGTTTTTACTGCTGCTTCCATCGTTGGTATGGGTCATTCTGATCTGCTATGCACCAATGACAGGACTGTATATGTCCTTCATCAACTACACGCCGCAGGGTAGCGGCTATTTTGCGGATATGGTGAATTCGCAGTTTGTCGGTCTTGACTGGTTCAAGTATTTCTTTTCCACAGATTTCACAAAAATCATGAGAAACACACTGGCAACCAGCTTACTGACACTGTTATTCTCATTCCCGCTGCCAATCATTCTGGCGCTTTGCCTGAATGAAGTTCGAAACCAGAAGGCAAAGAAATTTGTACAGACCGCATCTTATATTCCCTATTTTATTTCCTGGGTTATTGCGGCAAACATTTTCCTTACATTCCTTTCTTCAGACGGCGTCATCAACAATCTGTTAAAATTCTTCGGATTAACCGATGAGTCGATTCTGTTTTTCCAGAAAGGACCATATTTCTGGTGGATCATCGCGATCGCAAATGCGTGGAAGGTACTTGGATACAATGCGATTATCTATATGGCGGCAATCTCCGGCATCAGCCAGGATATGTATGAAGCAGCGGATGTGGATGGTGCGACGAGAATGCAGAAGATTCTGCATATCACACTTCCGGCATTAAAGCCGACCATTATGATTCTTCTGATTCTGGCAATCGGAGGTGTTCTGAATACAGGATATGAGCAGCAGCTGTTGATGTCTAATGATGCTATTTTAAATTATTCTGATGTACTTGATACGTATGCATACCGCTATGGTCTGAAAAACGGAATGTATTCTTACGGTACTGCAGTAGGATTCTTTAAATCCGCAGTCTCCTTCATTCTGGTCATCAGTGCAAATGCACTTTCGAAGAAATTCAGTGATGATAATACGGCACTGTTTTAGGAGGAAGGAAAATGAGAGAAAAAGCAATTAAAATCAAAAGAAAACGTTGTGCCAGTGACTGGTTTCTTGATATTTTCAAAGTGGTTTTTCTGGTGTTAGTTACTGTGATCTGTGTGTATCCGTTCTGGAACATTTTTGTGGTATCCATTAACGATGCAACCGATGCACTGCGCGGCGGGCTCTACTTTCTGCCGAGAAAACTGAGTCTGGCAAGTTATAAAGATATTCTGGGACGTGCCACATTTTTGCATGGCATTCTGATCACTGTACTTCGTACTGCAATTGGTACACCGCTGGCGGTCCTTGTCACGACAGCACTTGCCTATGTGCTTTCCAGAAAAGAGCTGCTGTTCCGGAAACAGCTGAACCTGTTCTTTATCTTCACCATGTATTTTGGCGGCGGAATGGTTCCGTATTATATGGTATTAAAGAGCCTTGGAATGCTGAATAATTTCATTGTATTTATTTTCCCGAACCTGGTAAGTGTTTATAATATGATTCTGGTAAAGAATTATATAGAGGGAATGCCGGCAGAGATTTTTGAATCGGCGAAAATTGACGGAGCAAATGATCTGACAGTTTTCTTTAAAATGGTAATTCCATTGTCCAAGCCGATTATTATGACCATTGCACTGTTTGTTGCAATTACCCATTGGAATTCTTGGTTCGATGCATATTTGTTTACGAATGCACAGTCTTTAAAAACAATGCAGTCCATTTTGGTTGAAATTCTGAATCAGTATCAGACTTCATCAGCGAACCAGGCGGCAAATCAGGCGTCACAGACCATTACACCGGACAGCATTCGAATGGCTGCTACGATGATTGCGACCATTCCGATTATCATGGTTTATCCGTTTATTCAGAAATATTTTGTTAAAGGAATCATGCTCGGATCTGTAAAGAGCTGATGATAGAAGGAGGAAAAGAAAATGAAGTTCAAAAAAAGTATCGCAATGGCGATGAGTGTCCTGATGGCAGCGGGAATGCTTGCAGGATGCGGATCAAATGGCAGTACATCATCAAGTACTGCATCCGGCAGTGCATCATCTGCATCGGGCGAGGTATCAACAGACGGAGTTACGATTTCTATCTTTGACAAAAACTCCGGAAGCAATACCTTTGATGATCCAGTTGCAAAAGCAATTGAGGAAAAAACAGGTGTCAAAATTCAGGTAGAAAATCCAACCGGAGATCCGCTGGAAAAATTGAACCTGATGCTGACCGGTCAGAATTACCCGGATATCGTCCTGATGGATCGTGGAAATGATATTGTAAACCGTTACATTGAGGCAGGCGCACTGCTTCCGTTGAATGATTTGATCGATGAGTACGGTCCGGATGTAAAAGAGATGTACGGGGAAACCTTAAACAAGAGTCGTTATACCGATGGAAAGAATTACTATCTGAATAACTGGTACGGAGAAGATCCGGATCCGGTAGCCGGTGTTCTGATGCGCTATGATTATCTGTGCGAAATCGTTGGAAAAGACCGCGCAGACAGCGATGAGCCATTTACACAGGAAGAGTATATTGACATTTGTAAGAAATTCAAAGAACTTCATCCGACCATTGACGGAAAAGAGAGTATTGCCATTACCTTTGATGCAGAATCCAAAAACTACGATGGAACATTAAAAGGAATGTATGGTCTGAAAACATATTATCAGGATGGGGACAATCTGGAACATGTTGCCAAAGCACCAAACTTCAAAGAGATGATGTCCTTTGCCAATGAACTGTATACCGAAGGCCTTCTGGACAAAGAGTGGGTTGTCAACAAGAAAAATCAGTGGACGCAGAAACTGTCTGCAGGCAACGTATTCAGTACCTTTGCTTCCTACTGGGATACCGATGCAGCAAATACAGCACTTGCTTCTTCTGTAGGAGAAGATGCAAAATTCTATTCCTATAAAATCCTTGGAAACGGAATCAGTGCAGATGAAACTACTTACTCCGGAAGAAGTACACTTGGCTGGGATGCAATCGCGATCACCAAGAATTGTAAAAATCCGGAAGCAGCCATGAAGATGATCAACTACCTTGCAAGCGAAGAAGGACAGTATCTTCTGATGTGGGGTATTGAGGGAACCAACTGGAATATGGAAGATGGAAAACACGTTCCGAACGATGATCTGATTGAAGGATTCCAGACGGATTTTGACAAAACACAACTGGATACCGGCGTCCGCAAATGGACCTGGTTTGTAAAGAACGGAAATGGTACAGACGGAACTCCATACGATGTATCACAGTATAAAGTAAAAGAGACCCGGCAGGTGGCTATGAATCACTTTGGTGAGAACGACAGATGGGATACCGCAGAATTTGCAGGCCTTACCCCGGCAGGAAGCACTCCGGATGGCTTGAAATGGCAGAAAATCCAGGATATCTACGATCAGGAATATCCGAAGATTGTGAATGCAGACAGCCACGATGCGGCAATGGAAGAGTACGACAAGATGATTTCCGAAATGAATGACGCAGGACTGGAAGATGTAGAAAAAGTTATCACACAGAATTATCAGGAGCGTATGAAACTCTGGAATGAGTAAGCTAAAGTAAAATAAAAAAATCACACACGGAAAAGAACCGGCAGAAATCGAAATACAGATTTCTATGTCGGTTCTTTTTTATCAGAAGAAGCATTGCGATTTTCAAGGAATCTGGATATAATGAGGAAAACTGGAAAAACAGGGAAATCCAACCGCATGAGACAGGAGGCATCGTACATGGCAGCGAAAGAACAGTTAACCGCAATGGAAATGATCTGGGGATTTATGAGTGGGACGACAGGACATATGGGAAAGACGGACTTTGCGCCGCAGAAGGAAACGTTCGGGGATTTTGCATCTCCGGAGACATATTTTCCGCGTGTGACGCCGGAGAGTGAGGGAATCTCCTCGGAAAAGCTGACGCAGATGCTTCGTGAGCTCGCCGCTGCGCGCCATACGGACATGCATCACCTGCTGGTCCTGCGGAACGGACATGTCATCTGCGAATGCAATTTCGCCCCATACCGCAGCGGCATCTGGCATGCGACGTATTCGATGTGCAAGAGCATCACCGGCATGGCGGTCGGTTTTCTGATCAGTGAAGGAAAACTTTCCCTGGACGAGAACGTCTATGATATTTTTGAAAAACGAAATGGTCTGCTGCAGAAGATCCTGCGCCCGAATCTGACCGTGGAGCATCTTCTGACGATGAAGAGCGGCGTACAGTTCAACGAGATGGGCGTTGTTTCCGGCAACGACTGGGTGGACAGCTTCTTAAATGCGCCGGTCAAGGGAACGCCGGGCGAAGCGTTTGAGTACAACAGTATGAACACGTATCTGCTGTCTGCAATCATACAGGAGCGCACCGGCATGAAAATGGTAGATTACCTGCGGCCGCGTCTGTTTGAGCCTCTTGGCATCCGGAAAGTCTTCTGGGAGAGCTGCCCGGCAGGGATTACGAAAGGCGGCTGGGGCCTCTTCCTGTGCCCGGAGGACGCGGCCAAGCTCGGGGTGATGTACGTGAATGGCGGAAAATTCGAAGGAAAACAGATCGTCCCGGCGGAATGGGTCGCAGCGTCCACCTCCGTTCATGCGACACCGCCGGAAAAGATGGGAAAATATGGCTATGGTTACCAGGTCTGGATGGAGGAGCGGCCGGACAGCTTTGCGTTCAATGGCATGCTGGGGCAGAACGTACTCGGTTACCCGGATACCGGCGTGGTGATTGTGACGAATGCGGGTAGCAACGAGCTGTTCCAGACGTGTGAGATGCTCGACATTGTGCGGAAGTATTTCGGCGCGGAATTTGGTGCAGAGCTGAAATCCGGCGAGGCGGAAAGCCCGATGGCATATCAGAAGCTGGTGCAGACCTGCTGTGATCTGGAGGGCGCGAAAGAGACACCGGGAAGAATCCTGCGCGGCGGCTGGAAGCGGAGAACACCTGGGCCGCGGAACAGCGGAACACCGCGTCAGATCGACATGGCGCAGCTTCTGCACGGAAAAGAATATAAAATGGAGGACACGCATGTCGGCATGTTTCCGCTGACGCTGCAGGTCTTCCACAACAACTTTTCCGACGGCATCCGCCGCATCGGTTTCTTCTATGAAAAAGGCCGTTTCTTTGTCGAGCTGACCGAGGGAGAAAAAACACAGCGCATTGAGATCGGTCTTACGGGGTCCAAAGTTGTAGAATGGGTGGAAAACGAGGAATTGTATCTGCTCGGAACGACGGGACAGTTTGCGGAGAATGAAGACGGCGAACTGGTGCTGAAGCTTGAGTTTGCATTTCTGGAAGAGGCCGCAAGACGGAAGGTCAAAATCATTTTCCAGCGTGATTTCGAGCGGATCAGACTGGAGTGGAATGAGACGCCGGGCAAGGATCTGATTATCGAGGGCCTTGAATCCCTCGTGACGGATGTGGCGATCGCACCGCTTCTGCCGTCGCGGTTCCGCGAGCGGAGCCTTGACATGATCCATCTGCTGATGGCACAGACCATTGAGCCAATGGTAGAGGCACACCGCGTGCGGCCGGGGGAAGAAACGGAGACAGAAGAAGCGGCAGCGGAAGCTGAATCGGCCGCGGCAGTGGAAAATGCGGAAAACGCAGAAGAAACGGTGTAAAAACAGAAAAAATCAGAAGAGAAATGTGGATAAAAAAGGGAATGGAGCTGCCGGATGCGCAGTTCCATTCCCTTTTAAAAATACAGATTACAGATTCAAAGCCATATCGCCGGATTTGATCAGGTTTGCCTTGCGGAATACCTCTGAGAAGAACAAGGTGATCACAGCCGGAAGCACGAAGTGGAGCAGAATAATTTTGATGATGACGAGCTTCGGATCATCGTAAGCGATCATCGTCTGATACGTCGTGATCTGTCCGACAAGACCTGCGGAACCCATGCCGCTTCCCGTTGCATTATTCTGCATATTGGCGAGGATTGTGGAGACGGGTCCTAAAATCGCACTCGAGAAGATGACGGGCAGCCAGATCAGCGGATGACGCATGATGTTCGGCACCTGGAGCATCGAGGTTCCAAGACCCTGTGCGACAAGGCCGCCGAATTTGTTTTCCCGATAACTTGCAACCGCGAATCCGACCATGTTGCAGCAGCAGCCGATCGTTGCGGCACCGGCGGCAAGACCGGAAAGATTCAGAATGATGCCGAGTGCAGCGGAGCTGATCGGCAGTGTCAGAACCATACCCATGACGACCGAAACAACGATGCCCATGATGAACGGCCGCTGTTCCGTTGCCCAGTTGATGATGCTTCCAAGGCCTGTCATCATCTGGGAGATCGGCGGTCCGACGAGCAGTCCGACAACGGAACCGGCTCCGATGGTGATGACCGGTGTCACGATGATATCAACCTTGGTCTTGCCGGAAACCAGATGGCCGCAGGTGATGCCTGCGAAAGCTGCGATGAAAGCGCCGAGCGGTTCGCCAGGTCCTGCCAGAACGGCATTTCCGTCCACAAAGAATGTGCCGCCGGTGATCTTGCCGGCATAACCGCCGACCATGGCGGCGACGGCTGCAGAAACCGTGACAAGCGGGCTTTCCCCATATTTCACTGCCACGCCGACACCGATACCGGCACTTGTCAGGGCTGCGGCAGCTTTTCCAAGCAGATAGATCACATTTCCGGTCGAACCGCCGATCAGAAGACCGATCTGCTGAATCATCGTACCGATAATCAGGGTTGCAAAAAGACCCTGCGTCATGCCGCCGAAGCCATCAATGAAGATGTGCGAGGCGACTTTTTTGATTGTTCGCATATGAAATTCCTCCTCATGTATGTGGTGTGTTACTGTATTCACAAGTGACTTGTCAGTCGACTTTTAGTCTATCATAAGATGGGGGCGGGTGCAATCCTTTTCCGGGGGCATAAGTTGACAAAAGAAAGGGGCACGCTTATAATTGAGACAAATTCAGAGCGCTTCGAGAAAACAGCGCAGACAGTAAAAAAGTGATAAAGGAGACGCATGGGAAAACAGAAAAAGAAACAGAAAAAACGCGGCAATCCGCTTTGGACTCTGGTATTTTTAGCGGCACTTGCTGTTTTCTGCTTTTCCGGGTACAAGCTGATCGGCATTTACCTGGATTACAAGACCGGCACGGATGAATACCGGGATCTGCAGCAGTATACGACGGAAATTACAAAAACACCGGAGACACCGGCAACGACGAAAACAGAGGAGCCGCAGGCGGAATCCGAACCGGCGGAGCCTTCCGAACCGGAGCCGGAACCACTGTCGTATCCGACAGAACCGCCGCTTGCCGTCGATTTTGAATCCTTAAAAGCGATTAACCCGGATGTGAAGGGATGGCTTTATATCGAAGCTCTCGACATCAGTTACCCGGTCGTACAGGGGCCGGACAACGATGCGTATCTTCATACGACGTACGAGGGAACGAGCAACTTTGCGGGTTCCATTTTCCTCGATTACCAGAATCAGGGTGATTTCAGTGATGGAAACACAATCGTTTACGGTCATAATATGAAGAATCTCTCCATGTTCGGAAAATTGAAACAGATGAAGGAGCAGGAAAAATACAAGGACAGCGTCTATTTCTGGATGCTGACGCCGGAATCAAACGATGTGTACCAGATTTTTTCTGCCTTTTATACGGAGGCAGACAGTGATGTCTACACGCTGCATTCCGGCGGGGGTGAAGCGTTTGTACAGTATCTGAATACCATGGCGGCGCGGTCAGAGATCCCGGTAGAGCAGCCGGAGATGGATGAACACAGCCATATTATTGTGCTGTCCACCTGTGCGGCGAGCGATACGACTGGACGGTTCGTCGTTCTGGGCGTGCGGCGGAACCGGTAATGATTGGTCAGAAGGAGGAATGACAGATGGAAGAGGAAAGAAAAATCGAAGAACTGCAGAGATTGATTGATACGCATGAAAATATCGTATTCTTCGGCGGCGCGGGCGTGTCCACGGAGAGCGGGATTCCGGATTTCCGGAGCGTGGATGGCCTTTATCATCAGAAGTATGACGTTCCGCCGGAGACAATTTTAAGCCACAGCTATTTCCTGCGGTACCCGGAAAAGTTTTATGCTTTTTACCGCGACAAAATGCTTCCGGTCGGCGCGAAACCGAACGCGGCGCATAAGAAACTTGCAGAGCTCGAAGCAGCGGGAAAACTGAAAGCGGTTGTGACACAGAATATCGACGGGCTCCATCAGGCGGCCGGAAGCAGAGTCGTGTATGAGCTGCACGGAAGCACACACCGCAATTACTGCATGAAATGTGGGGCAGCCTGCGATACAGAGCTGGTGAGAAAGAGCAGCGGCGTTCCAAGATGTGAAAAATGCGGCGGCATGATCAAGCCGGATGTCGTTCTCTACGAAGAGAGCCTGAACGAGAAAGTGCTCGACGGAGCGATCCGCTCGATTGCGGCGGCAGATCTTCTGATTGTCGGCGGAACGTCACTTGCGGTTTATCCGGCGGCAGGCCTTCTCCAGTATTTTGAGGGCGATGCGCTGATTCTCATCAACAAGGGCGCAACGCCGATGGATAAAAACGCGGATCTTCTGATCCAGCAGCCGATCGGGCAGGTGCTTGGCAGCATCAAAGTAAGATAGATTTTAATTAGAAAATATAAGGCGGAAGAAACATGGCAGAACATTACGAAGTAGGCGATATTGTAAAACTGAAAAAGCCGCATCCGTGCGGCAGCAGCGAGTGGGAAATCCTGCGTGTCGGCGCAGATTTCCGTCTCAAATGCACCGGCTGCGGCCACCAGATCATGGTAGCACGCAAGCTGGTCGAGAAAAACACCCGCGGATTACGAAAAAAAGATGCGTAATATCGTGAAAAAAACAAGAAAACACGCGAAAAAGGGCTTGCTATAAGCCCTTTTTTATGTTAAAATAACAAATTGTGACGTATTAAAATAATTCCTTGCTCCCCATAATGAAAATGGGGTGCCAAAAAGTCCAAAAGGAGGTAAAGCATGAACAAGTACGAATTAGCACTGGTTGTGAATGCAAAACTTGAAGAAGAGGAACGCGCAGCTGTAGTTGAGAAAGCCAAAGGTTATGTAACCCGTTACGGCGGAACAGTTGGCGAAGTAGAAGAGTGGGGCAAAAAACGCCTTGCATACGAAATTCAGCATATGCGTGAAGCATATTATTACTTTATTCAGTTTGAAGCAGACGCAACAGCTCCGGCAGAGATCGAGAGCCATATGCGTATTATGGATAACGTACTGAGATACTTAGTCGTTAAAAAGGAAGCTTAAGAGGTAAGCGAATGAATAAAGTTATATTGATGGGAAGATTGACCAGAGATCCCGATGTCAGATACTCTGCTGGAGAGAACTCCACAGCGGTAGCCCGTTATACACTGGCTGTTGACCGCAGATTCCGCAGAGACGGCGATTCCGCAACCGCAGACTTTATCGGATGCGTTGCTTTCGGCCGCCAGGCAGAATTTGCAGAGAAATACCTGCGTCAGGGAACGAAGATCGCCATCACCGGCCGCATTCAGACCGGAAGCTACACCAACCGTGAAGGCCAGAAGGTTTACACGACAGACGTAGTTGTAGAAGAGCAGGAGTTTGCAGAGAGCAAAAATGCAGGCGGAAACAACGGAGGATACTCCGCACCGCAGCATAACAATCCGGCTCCGTCCGCGAATACATCTGACCTGGGCAGCGCCGATGGTTTTATGAATATTCCCGATGGCATTGACGAAGAATTGCCATTTAATTGATAGAAAAGGAGAGATTGATCATGGCTTATAATAATAGTGAAAGACCAGCTTCCAGAAGACCGGCCCGCAGAAGAAGAAAAGTTTGTGTTTTCTGTGGTGGAGAAGAGATCAGCTACAAGGATGCAGCTAAACTGAAAAAATATGTATCCGAGCGTGGTAAAATCCTGCCGAGACGTGTAACTGGAACCTGCGCAAAACATCAGAGAGCAGTAACAGTAGCCGTTAAGAGAGCAAGACATATGGCTATTATGCCGTACGTAGATGATTGATTCTGACTTGCGCTAAGCACTGTCCGAACGTTCATTTTGAATCGGTAAATAAATAGAGGTATCTGCCCGAAAAGGGCGGGTACCTTTTTTGTATCCAGAAGTATCTTGTTGCCAAAGTACAGGTCAAAGTGGTATAATCGGAAGGACAGGAGCGAAATACAACACGCAACGTTGGAAAGGTGTTAGGAAATGAAAAGCAAAATGAAGTTGAGCGGCCAATTGCGGAGCTATCTTCGATGGCCGCTGATTTTGTCCATCCTGATGCTTGTGATGAATATCGGCATGTATTTTGTGGATGTGATGGCAGGAATGTGGTTCACGCTGTTTTTTGCAGTCTATGTGATCGCAGCCGCAGTTCTCTATTACAGACAGCGTCCGCAGGTGATCAACGAGCTGATTACCTTTGCGACCGAATACGGCCAGGTTCAGAAGCATCTGATCCAGGAACTGGCGCTGCCCTATGCCGTTATGGATTCGCAGGGAAAACTTCTCTGGGTCAATAAAGAGTTTACAAAAATCACAGGGAAGGATACACAGTATCATAAATGTATCGCCACCATTTTTCAGGAGCTGACGGTCGAGCGGCTGCCGAAAAATGAGGAGGAGACCGACATCAACGTGGCTTACGGCGAAAAGAATTTCCGTGCCCATGTAAAAAGCGTCTGCATCGACGAGCTGATCCAGAATTCGGAGATGATCAACACAGATATCAAAGGCTATTTTATTCAGGCACTGTATCTGTTCGATGAGACGGAGCTCCGCGAGTATATGCGGAAATTCGAGGACGAAACGATGGTCACCGGTCTTCTGTATCTGGACAACTACGACGAGGCTCTGGAGAGCGTCGAGGAGGTCCGCCGTTCCCTTCTGACCGCACTGGTCGAGCGAAAGATCAACAAATATTTCAACGATCTCGACGGACTGGTGAAGCGGTATGAGAACGACAAATACATCGTGGTCATGCGCCGGAGTTCGTTAAATGAACTGAAAGAGAAAAAGTTCGATATCCTCGAGGACGTCAAGACCATCAACATCGGAAACGAGATGGCGGTCACAATCAGTATGGGTATCGGAGCAGATGCTGGGTCGTTTGCGAAAAACTCCGAGTATGCGAAAATCGCGATCGACCTGGCTCTTGGCCGGGGCGGCGATCAGGTCGTTTTAAAGGACGGTTCGAAGATTCAGTATTTCGGCGGAAAAACGCAGGCTGTGGAAAAGAATACGAGAGTCAAAGCCCGCGTCAAGGCGCACGCGCTGAAAGAGTTTATGAACACGAAAGAGAAGGTCGTTGTCATGGGACACCGCCTGCCGGATGCCGATTCGTTCGGTGCGGCCATCGGTATCTACCGTGCGGCGAAAACGCTGAATAAAAAAGCGTACATCGTCATCGACAACCCGACCAGCTCGATCATTCCGCTGATGAATACGTTCCGCGACAACCAGGATTATGAGGCGGACATGTTTGTCAACAACCATGAGGCGAAAGAGATCATGGACGACAACACGCTGCTCGTTGTGGTCGATACGAACAAGCCGAGCATCACACAGTGTGAGGATCTGCTGTACATGGCGAAAATGATTGTCGTGCTGGATCATCACCGGCAGGGAAGCGATACGATCCGCAACTCGGTGCTTTCCTATATTGAGCCGTATGCATCATCCGCGAGCGAGATGGTTGCCGAGATTCTCCAGTATTTTACCGAAGGAATCCGCATCCGGAACGTGGAGGCGGATAGCATCTATGCCGGCATCATGATCGATACCGACAACTTTATGCAGAAAACAGGTGTCCGCACGTTCGAGGCGGCAGCGTTCCTGCGCCGCTGCGGTGCGGATGTGACGCGTGTGCGCAAGCTGTTCCGTGAGGATATGAACGATTACAAGGCAAGAGGAGAGACGATCCGCAATGCGGAGCTGTTCCGCGGCCAGTTCGCGATTTCCGAATGCCCGAGCGACTATGTGGACAGCCCGACGGTGGTCGGAGCACAGGCGGCGAACGAGCTGCTGAACATTGTCGGTGTCAAGGCGTCCTTTGTACTGACCGAGTATAAAGGCGTGATCTATATCAGCGCCCGCGCGATCGATGAGGTCAATGTACAGATCATCATGGAGCGGATGGGCGGCGGCGGTCATCTGAATATGGCGGGATGCCAGCTCGAGACCGTCAACATGGAGGGGGCGAGAAACCTTCTGAAATCAACCTTAACAGAAATGCAGGATGGAGGAGAAATCTGATATGAAAGTTATCTTACTGGAAGACGTAAAAGCACTTGGTAAAAAAGGACAGACTGTAAACGTAAGTGACGGATATGCAAGAAACATGCTTCTGCCGAAAAAACTCGGCATCGAGGCAACCGCAAAAAACCTGAATGAGCTGAAACTCCAGAAAGCACACGAGGACAAAGTGGCAGCAGAGCAGCTCGCTGAGGCACAGGCTTTCGCGAAAGAGATTGAGGACAAACAGGTTACCGTAGCAATCAAAGTCGGCGAGGGCGGAAAAGTATTCGGAAGCGTATCGGCAAAAGAGATCGCTGAGGCAGCAAAAGAGCAGCTCGGATACGACATCGACAAAAAGAAAATGCAGCTTCCGAACCCGATCAAGGTTCTTGGAACGACAGAAGTGCCGATCCGCCTGCATACCAAAGTAACTGCAAAGCTGAAAGTTATCGTAAAAGAAGCATAATTCTATGGAAGAAGCACTGATTAAACGAATCCTTCCGCACAGCATCGAGGCGGAGCAGTCGGTCATCGGTTCCATGCTGATGGGGCGCGAAGCCATCATGGCGGCATCGGAAATCCTGACGAGCGACGATTTTTACCAGCACCAGTACGGCGTCATTTTTGATGCCATGGTGGAGCTGTTCAATGAGGGAAAACCGGTCGATCTGGTCACCCTGCAGAACCGCCTGCGTGAAAAGGATGTTCCGCCGGAGATCAGTTCGATGGAGTTTGTCCGCGATCTTTTAAATGCGGTGCCGACTTCGGCGAATGTGCGCCATTATGCGAACATCGTCAGCGAGAAAGCGGTGCTGCGCCGTCTCATTAAGCTGACAGAAGAGATAGAGAATGACTGCTATCTGAACAAAGAGCCGGTGGAAGTCATCATGGAGGAGACGGAAAAGAAGATGTTCCAGTTATTGGGCCAGCGGAATTCCGGAGACTTCATGCCGATCCGCCAGGTTGTCATCAATACGCTGGAGAACATCGAGCGTGCATCGAAGACGAAGGGAAATGTCACGGGTATTCCGACCGGATTCACGGATCTGGACTACAAGACATCGGGTCTGCAGAACTCTGACTTTATCCTGATTGCGGCACGTCCGTCTATGGGTAAAACGGCGTTTGTCCTCAATATTGCGCAGTATATGGCGTTTAAGAAAGACAAAGCCGTTGCGATTTTCAGTCTCGAGATGTCGCGGGAGCAGCTGATGAACCGTCTGCTCTCGATGGAGTCGAAAGTAGATTCCCAGCATCTGAGAACCGGAAACCTGAAAGACGACGAATGGAGCAAGCTGATCGAGAGCGCCGGCATGATCGGTGAATCCCGACTGATGATCGACGATACACCTGGTATCTCGATCGGAGAGATGCGGTCGAAATGCCGCAAATACAAGCTGGAGCACGGTCTTGATATCATCATCATTGACTACCTGCAGCTGATGTCGGGAAGCGGAAAGAGCTCCTCGGAATCGCGTCAGCAGGAGATTTCGGATATCAGCCGTTCCTTAAAAGCACTCGCGAGAGAGCTGAATGTGCCGGTTGTTGCACTGTCCCAGCTTTCCCGGGCTGTTGAGCAGCGTACCGACCACCGTCCGATGCTTTCCGACCTGCGTGAGTCGGGAGCGATCGAGCAGGATGCCGACGTTGTTATGTTTATCTATCGAGATGATTACTATAATAAGGATTCCGAGAATAAGGGAATCGCGGAAATCATCATCGCCAAACAGAGAAACGGCCCGATCGGAACTGTCAATCTGGTCTGGCTGCCGGATTATACGAAATTTGCGAATGCAGAGAGATAAAAGAAAATATTTTATGTGTCAGAACGTGTCGTGGGATAGTCCTGCGGCACGTTCTTTGTGTATAATTGTATGAAATTGTCGGAATATTACGATGAGATTTTCTTGCGGCAGGGGATAACAGATCCTATAATAAAGGGAAGAAGGGAGTGGCTGCCGTATGGAAAATAGAACGTATCTGGTCACGGAGGCGGAGAAGCTGACCGGGGAGAAAGCGCATGTGCTCCGGTACTGGGAGGACGAGCTCGGCATGGAAATCCACCGCAATTCGCTGGGACACCGCTGCTATACTGCGCAGGACATTCAGATTTTTCTGGGAATCCGGGAACTGAAGAAAAAGGGGCTTCATCTGAAAGCGATCCGCGAGCTGATGCCGAAGCTGGTGCAGGCAACGGCGGAGATCAAAGCGTTTCCGGCGGAAGCGGCAGAGACGGCAAAGGAGAAGCCGGATCCGGCAATACCGGGAAAAGCGGACGAAGTGCCGGAGGTGGTTGTCGATCTTCTGCCCGAGCGGGAAGCAGAACAGCTGGCGGACACTGTGATGCGGCAGGAAGAGGAGGAGCGTCAGACGGAATTTTACCGCGTGCTCGGCCGTCTGCTTGACCAGATGATACAGAAGAGGCGTCAGGAGGAACGGAGCCGCCGCGTGGACGAGGCGATCCGCCGCCACCAGCAGAGCCGGAGAGAAGCAGCGGCGACGCTGGAGCAGAAAGGAAAACGGACGAAAGCAAAACGGGGCCATCGAACCAAAGGGTAAATTGGACAGAAAAAAAGAACGCCTGCGAGAGGCGTTCTTTTTGGATCCACGCGGAAATCCGACTTATTTTGCAGCCAGATAATCGTTGATCTGGTCTTCCAGAACCTGAGCGTCCAGGCCGTGAACCATAGCTGCTTCTTCCAGGGACTCACCCTGTGCAGAAGGGCAGCCGATGCAGTGCATGCCGGCTCCCATCAGGATTCCGATGATATTTGTATCCATTGCGATTAACTCGCCGATTGTCATGTCTTTCGAGATCTTTGCCATCTTAAAGTTCCTCCTTTAAATGTGTATATACCCGTCGTTCCGATTTTGACGGCTATTTTGATTATAGCGTACCCCCGGGGGGAATGCAAGAACAAATTCATAAGATTATAGAATGTTTATAATTTTGTACTTGTATTTCAGGGGGCAATCGTTTACAATGTGGATAGTACCGAAAGGGCCAAAAAATCTACAAGGAGGATAAGATCATGGCATATGTAATCACAGACGAATGTGTAAGCTGCGGAACCTGCGCTGGAGAATGTCCAGTAGAGGCTATCGCTGAGGGAGATTCCCATTACGAAATCAACCCGGATGTATGCGTTGAGTGCGGAACATGCGCAAGCGTATGTCCAACCGAGGCTATCACAGAAGAGTAATTTGTACGGAACGTACAAAAAAGGAAGTCTTTCACAGACTTCCTTTTTTTATGCATACGTTTCAAAACTTACAGAGAAGCCAGCTCCTGCAGAGCATTCTCTTTTACCATTGCATTTCCATGTTCCAGCAGAAATGCTTCAGCGGCCAGGGAGAAGGATTCCTGTCTGCCGTACTCGGAAAGAATGTTGCAGACCTTGTTGAATTCCTCCGGTTTGCAGCCGGACTGGTGCAGAACGAGCTGATAGTTGGCATCTGCCGTGTTCTTATAGAGGGAATTGCTGCCGGTAAAATACTGGTTCAGCGCTTTTGCGGAGCTGATGACATCGTCGAGGGTTGAGAAGTGGAAGGTGCGTACCAGATCCACATTCTTTTCCTCGGATGCTGCAGGCTCTTTTTCGTTTTCCTTCTGTGCCGCTTTCTTTGCGATTTCCTGTGCCTTGTTCTTCACATCGCAGAGCTTGTGGAACAGGTCGATGATGTCGTCCGCACCGGAATACTGTACCGGTTCCGGTCCGTCCGTATCGTCGCCGGATGGAGCAAATTTGGCGAAGCGGGTGTCGAGCTCCTGTGGATCCTCGACTCTGGTGATAATGAGGACAATGCTGTCCGGAGCCACCGGAACGGCCTCGACCATGAGCGGGGCATTATCCACATTGAAGCCGAACTGCTGGTTGGCTTCAAGCATCATATCCTGAAACAGGCTGCGGGCCTTTTCCGTGCCGTAAGCCAGTTCGCTGAGCTTTAAATTTCTTTCGGCAAGATCGGCGCTGGTCAGTGTGCAGCGGATCTTGTTATCATTGATTTTTTCTATTTTCATAACTCTCACGTCCTTAATTACTCTTTACTTATATAAATAGGGCTGCTTACGATATAGTATAACACATCACGGAAAGAAGTAAAGAACTTAAGATTTTTTTTACATTTCGCATAATTTTTTCAGAAATGAAGGGACAAACTTTATTTGTAATTCCCCCGGTTTGAAGTATAATAGGAGTTGGGGAAACCTTTGCTTCTGTCCGGAGGGTGCATACTCCGGCCGGAAGCAGGCACAGAAAAAACGGATCGGATAAGAAGGCGTCCCCGCGAAACATGATCATTGAAACTAAAAACAAAAGTATTTCATACGGATCGATGGGGCTTTCTTTTTTGTACGTCACAACTGCAAATAAGCCATGAAACAAACAATCGACAAAACTTTTTAAACAGATTTTCTGAAAAATACCCAACAGCAAAAAGCAACGATACTTTCTGACTCGCATGCGGTTCCCTTGCGCATAACGGT